>WNFQ01004267.1_pt1 | contig 19722 bp, 24 predicted proteins | sample 5400171 | NCBI WGS metagenome assembly WNFQ01 (sample SAMN13153356, study PRJNA577476) | soil metagenome | isolation source: 20 cm soil under Madrone tree | place: USA:California | collected 2016-06-14 | reverse complement strand
CCTCTGTCCGGTCTATACCGACCTGCCAGGCCTGGTCGGGAGAGGCGACTCCATTCGTAACGACGCTTAGCGTCGTTAGACCAAGCAAATAGTAGGCATACGGGACCTGGCGCGCTCCATACTGGCCGTATTTGTAACTCGTGATAGCCAGCACTAAAAAAAATACCGGCAGAAAGATCATCGGTGTGGAGGTATAGTTGCCGACTAACCAAACACCGACGACTGCTCCGCCGATTGTTCCGATCACCCGCATAATCGCTCTAACGGCAGTCGAACCAACATACTGAGCGGTCATCATGACCAGCACAGTCAAGATGGCCCAATTGTCATGGGGTAGCCGTAGAACTTGGGTGGCGAACAGAGCCAGAGTACCGGCTAACCCCAATTTGATCCCGTACCTGACCCGTAGGTCGCGAAAGAGTTCTTGAAGTGGCCCGCGCCACTTCCGCCCAAATCGAAGGATATCGGTCTTAACAACCGTACTCATACTCGCGGCGGCGTGCGTTGTTCCCAACACGCGACCTGGACTGGAGTCCCCTTAGCCTGGGTCCGGTCCTAATCCTTAGCAAAAAGGGTTCTGGGCGACAACCGAGAGGAACGTTCGGGGCTGCTCCGCGTAAAAGAGACCGAGTGCGACTGCCCTCAGAAGGTTGATTTCTCGCAACTGTAGTTATTGAGGCATTGGAGCCAGGCGGATGGAGCTAGCCGCGGATTTTGAGCCCGAAACGAGTTGGGAGAACACTAGTAGTTCAAGAAAAATGCAGGTTAGCGCGTTCATCGGAAAAGATCTGCCGTTTCTGCCAGGCCTCGGTTAATGACGTGGTACCAGGCGCCTTCAATATCGAGCCTTAGCGGTCGAGCCATGGCGTATGCCCATAGCGAACGCGCATCAGTGAAAGCAAGAGCAATGTTGAAGATTTAACATTGGATATTGAGACGCCGGGCACGGCTTGCAGCTTTTTCCGCAACGCTGGTTGGTAAGGCAACTGGCGTTGCAGGCGACCAATCCCTTCACGTCTACTGTCCAATGTGTAATGCAGGACCGGCGGACTAACCGGTGGTGGCTTGGCCCGTTCGAGGAATGCCGGCGGTTCGTGCGTGATCAAAAACGAGGAGCTGCGATAAACATAATTAATCCCCAAGAAAAAATGGATTTTAATATCGAATCCGCTCCATATCTTCGAGCAAGACCTTTTGTCCGTGCCGATCATAGAGCTTGGTGGTGCGACTATCGGCGTGACCGGCTATCCGCTGGGCCACTTCCAGGGTGCCATCGTTTTCTAAATAATTGGTAATGCCGGCGGCGCGAAAAGAGTGATTGGAATAGATGGTTGAAAGTCCCGCATCGCGCAGTCGCCGCTTGAGCATCGCCCAAGCATCTTTGCGTGAGAGTCGGTCGGTCCCGAGCTCGCGCGATCTGCCACGAGTAGATCGGAAAAGGGGACTTGCAGGCTGTTCCGAGAGCTTAGCGGCTTCGAGGTAGGCGTCGAGGTATTCCTCCAATTTGTGATGGACCGGAATTTCTTTCTCCTTGCCGCCTTTTTCCCGGAACCGGATGAGTGAGCGCTTGCCCACTTGAATGTAATCCTGCGGAGTTAGGGAAATGACCGCGCCGATTCGCGCGAAGGTGTACGCCATTACCGCCAAGAGCGCCCGATCACGTAGACCGACCGGGTGAGTTACATCGATTGAGTCTAAGAGCTTTTGCACCTCTTGATGAGGCGGAGCCGGCTTCTTGCCTTCGGTGCGCGAAAACTTCTAAGTTTTGACCTCTCGGGCCGGGTTCATTGTTCGGATCGAACAGGCAATCAGGTATAAGCGTCGCTTGGATGACTTTAAGCGAACGTTAACGGAAAAGGCCGACGCGATATGCCTCGCCCCTCTCTTATTAAAGGTTGTTGTTCCGGAATGTCCGCTGACGAGAAAGAAGGATTTATGGACGAAACAACCGGTCCTGAGGAATTATCAGAAAAAGTAAAAGACCAAACAGCTGAAGTAAAAGAAAACGCAAGTGCAGCCGCCCATCAGGCTCGCCGGACTGTGGAGGCGGCTTGGGATGAGGCGAAGAGTAAACTGAGCGATCTCCAGTCGCTAGAAGCGTTTGTCAGAGAAAAGCCAACCCGAGCGATATTGGTTACGTTTGGGGTTGGCTTCCTACTTGGTTTGCTCTGGCACAAGTGAGCTAGTCTTATTGAGTCCGGATGCGAGTCCTTGATCGAAACCGGACAATCGCCGCTGGTTTTAAGGTCCATTTAGATAAGCCCTTTACCCCGGAGAAGCTGCCGGAGGCAATCCAGTCAGTTCTCAAAGATTAGCTTTAAGCTAGCTTCTGAAACGACTGTCATTCGCCGGAAGAGCTATCCTGCGGCGTCTCGCGCCTGAGTGCGGAACGAGTGAGCCGAAGTGTGGGAGCCATCACTGAGCGCTGAGGGCGTGGAATGGGAGAGAGTGATAGATTGGGTAAACCCTAGAGGTGAACAGCAGATTTTTCTAAGGTCTTCGCGCCATTCCTGAAAACGTGCAGATTTTCCAATGCTTAAACGCATGTGTTACTCTGTGTGCTTTCTAGCCAGCTCCAAGATTATCGTTATCAGTTTGTTGGGGTCAATGGGTTTGGCCAGGTGTGCCTGGAAACCAGCCTCCCAGGTCCGAGCCTGATCTTCGTTAAGAGCCGCAGCCGTAAAAGCAATCGCGGGCGTCTGTCCAAGCTCTGGTTCAAGCCGCCGGACATTCTCCAGGAGTTCGTAACCGTCCATTTCGGGCATCGCTAGATCGCAAATTAGAACATCTGGGTGAACACTCTTGATTGCCGCAAGCGCTTCTTGCCCCGAACTCACCACGGCGATTTCAGCACTGCTGCGTCCTAGAATACCTTCCAGAAGTTCTCGCGAGTCAGCATTATCATCTACCGCCACCACCTTAATGCCTTTAAGTCTTGTATCAGGCATCCATTCATCTTTCCTAAAGGCACGCTCTTCTGGACGTTCGTCGACCAGCCCGTAGTTGGATGCTATGGCGGGCAACTCGACCTTGATCATGGCCCCGCGGCCTACTCCCTCGCTCTCGGCCACGATTGAACCACCGTGCAACTCGACAAGATGTTTGCAGATAGCCAAACCTAGCCCCAATCCGCGAGTTTCTCCGGCACTCGCTTCGTCTTGAGAGAACCGCTTAAAAATATGGGGAAGGAATTCTGGGGAGATTCCTTTGCCAGTATCTTTGACCACAACGATGGCGCTTGCTTGCGCCTTCCTTAAATGCACGGTTACCGAGCCCCCGCGGGGAGTGAATTTCAGGGCGTTACTCAAGAGGTTAGCTAAAATTTGGTGCAGCCTTGCCTGGTCTCCCCGAACCGTACAGCTGACCTCTTCTAGGACTTCAACAAAATTTTCTAGAGCAACGCCTTTTTCAGTAGCCTGCACGCGAAACGTTTCGACGCTCGTTCTAACGACCTGCTTCAAATCGACGTCTTGGAAGTCCAATGTCAGGGTCCCGGCAACAATTCGGGAGGTATCCAGGAGGTCTGAAATTAGTTCAACTAAGGTACTAGTATTACGCTGTAGCACTTCAAGTCCTTGCGCAAAAAGCGACTCATCGTTGCGCGCATCCCTCATAAGATAGGCCCAGCCTAAGATGGCGTTCAATGGCGTGCGAAGCTCGTGAGAAAGAATGGCTAGAAACTGGTCTTTCGCTCGATTAGCAGCTTCGGCCTCAAGCCGAGCATTTTGCAGTTCGATGCCTGAACGACGCTGAGATTCCAGTAGATCGCGGAGCTGATATTGGCGTGCGCGCGATTGCAGCGCGACGCGCAGCGCACCGACCAACGCGCCCGGGCGCACGGGCCGTTCAAGCACCGTCACTGCACCCCGTAGGCTCAGGACTCGCGAGCGCTGCCCTGTGATTCTCGTCGGCTTGCCCGGGTGAGTAAGAAATATGATCGGCATGTCTGACCACGGCTCTTGATGCTCGAGCCACTCAGTCACGCCTGAATATTCCATGGGCGAGGGTAGAGATTCCTCGGTCAGCAGCAAGGCCCCGATAGAATTTCCCTCTGCTCGGAGGCACGCATAAAGCTCGGACACACTCTTGCACGGCTGGGCAACTATCCCTGCGGTTCGCAAGACCGAAACTGCCAAATCCGCATCTCTACCCATCGGGGCTAAAACGAGGACAACTTGAGAAGCACCGCTAGTCTCGACTGGCTTCAATTGCCTGTGCCTCCGGTTCCCTGGCCACCTATCGCTCCTGGCCAGGATTCCAGGACTGGAACTCCTGTGAGCACTCCTCGGAACTGAAGCAGCGGCTCACCAACCCACAATCCTTTTGCACCTACACTAAACTCGCGAATCGTGCGCTCGTGCCCACCGCTGCGTTTCTTCGCTACCGAAATTGCTTGGCGAATTGAGCCTGCCGCCTCGAAGTGGCGCAGAATTATTACAGTGTCGGCTAGATAGGTAAGGTCCAGCGGCGAGTGGAACTCATTCAGGAAGCCAGACTGAGCGAGGACCATAATGGTGACAACCCCGACTTGACCGAGATAGGTAAGCATCTCGTGCAGCTGCAGGTCGAGTATCTTGCTATCCCGCATCGCCTTGCTGTAACCGTTCAGGCTGTCGACGATCACCATGCGAACGTTTTCCCGTTCTACGAAGTTCAGCACCAAATGGGCAAACTGTCCGGGAGAGAGTTCTGCGGGATCGATCTGCTGGGCGCGCAGGACGCCATCGCGAATGAACGGTCGAAGATCGATGCCGAAGGACGTCGCTTTGCTGAGATAAAGGTCTAGATTTTCATCGAAAGTGAATAGCGCTACTTTCTCTCCGTGGGTGGCAGAAAAGTGAGCATAGGTAACGGCAAGGCTCGACTTTCCTGTGCCAGAGGGACCCATTAGCAGATTACTTGTGCCTCTGTCCAAGCCACCTCCCAAAAGGGCGTCTATTCCCTCGATGCCGCACGATAAAGGCTCGCGTGCGAAGTCGCGATGATGTTCTCCTGCTACGATTCTGGGAAATACCTTGACGCCGCCGGTCTCAATCACGTAATCGTGCGGGCCACCTAAAAAGCTGCTGCCTCGAATTTTCCGGATGCTCACTTGACGACGCTCAGCACCATATGCCAACTCATCGCGACGCAATGCGATCACCCCATGGCAAACGCTCTCCAACTGCCGATCATCTTTAGCATCGGCAGACGTGAGGTCATCCAGCAAGAGAGTTGTACACCCTCGCGCAGCCAGGAATTGTTTAACACTTAAAATTTGGCGCCGATACCGGAAGGGGCTCTGCGAAAGAAGGCGAAGCTCAGACATCGAATCAAAAACCGCTCGCCTTGGTTTGATACGCTCAACTTCGGCAAAAACGACTTTCGTGACATCATGAAGCTCAATGTCTGCGGGATCGAACAGTGTGTTTTCCACCTCTGCCGTAAGCTGCTGGGCAAAGTTCGAAAGTTCCAACACACCAATGCCCTCAAGTGACCAGCCGTGTGAGCGCGCAACCGCAAAAAGTTCTTCGCGCGTTTCTGAAAATGTGACGTAAAGACAGGATTCGCCCCTGCGGGAACCCGCCAAAAGGAATTGCATCGCCAGAGTCGTCTTGCCGACCCCGGGATCACCCTGAACTAGATAGAGTGCGTGAGAAGGAAAGCCTCCACGCAAAATGTGATCGAGACCGCTAGTCCCCGTGTCACAACGTGCCAACGCTGTCGGTTCAGCGCTCATTGCGAAGTAATCTGTGGCAACTGATAGCTCGAAAACTTTGACTAAGCGAGGGTGTCCTGTCGAGAGCCTTGAAAACGATTACCTCTTGCGAGTCTTCGCTATCCGGCCTGAAGGAGAGAATCCGACTTTCAATCTCCAACAAAAAGTTTGAAAAGGCTCTGATTTGGTCGCTCGCTCCTTAAAGTTTGCTGACTATACGTCAAGGGATCCGCCATGGGCGGCGTCGCTGTGAGGAGTTTTTTATCACAGACACCCTACACCAACAAGGCTGGCAACCGCATCAGCAAGCTCCCTGAAAGATGGCTCAGGGATGAGCGGTCTTGAAGGTATGCATCCGGCGTTTAGTGTTTTGGCCTCGCGTTTATCTCGACCGTAGATCCGTCTCCACGCGAAGTGAGGCGATTCCGTGCTTGCTATGGTCCCACCTTGACCCCGTTTGTTGCAAGTTTCGCCTTCCAGGCGGCCATTGCGCTGCTTCGGGACACCTCAAGAAACGGAAAATACGACACGCCAGGAAGGAGTGACCGCACGAAACGGAAACTAAAGCACGCGAGACGCTTGAGCACGAACAAGAGAAATATTCTCCCTGATTTGCGACCTTATTTGTCTTCTTGCCCGGTTTTTAGGCTCACTCTATAGCTGAATGATAAAGGACGTTATCATTCACCACAGTCGAGAGTGCAAGCCTTTACCAGAGGCTCGCCGGCAACTTGCAACCCGGGGCGCGAAAGCGCTCGATGTCTTCTACGAGGGCGCTCTGCACTCGCTGGTCAAAGCACTACTTCCTTTGCGTTTTTGTCATCGCGCCATCCGAGAAATGTTGTTTGGCGCAATTGTTCGTCCTCCGTCCATTCCGCATAAGCTACTTCGCACACCAGCCTTGGCTGAACCCGCTGAATTTTCTCTGGGATTTTCGGCGGATTTTCGACCGGCGATTCATCAATAAAAAGCGGCTTTAGTCGATCGATTACCTCCTTCAATCCCTTTTCGCTAAACCCGGTACCGGAGTGACCGAAATAGCGCAGTCGTCCTTTTTGGTATGCGCCCGATAGCAACGCTCCAAAATGTTTGCGACTGCCTTTTTCCTTCGGTGAAACCACACACTACGAATTCCTGCTGCGGCCGAGCCTTAATCTTCAACCAATCCGGTGATCGCTTTCCTGGTCGGTAAGTGCTGGACTTTCGCTTGGCAAATATGCCCTCAAATCCTTTCCCTTTGACTAGGCGATAAAGATCGATTCCACGATTCTCGACGTAGCCGCCAACCTGGATGCCGGAAACAGAATTGATGATCTGTTCCAACCGGTCACGTCGTTGTAAGACGGTCTTCCCGGTAATGTCACGCCCATCACTCCGAAGCAGATCGAACAGATACAAGACAACCGGAGCGGTCGGTCGTTTCTGCCATTGTTGCAGTAACTGAAACCTCGCTACGCCATCCTTATCCAGCGCCACGATCTCACCATCCTGGACTGTTGACCGCAGTTTCAACTCATTGACCGTCTCCTGAATAGTCGGAAATTTCGGTTCCAGCGGTAAGTGATTGCGAGACCAGAGTCGAGCCTTACCGATCGAATCGATGACCGTTATCGCCCGATAGCCGTCGACTTTGGACTCAAAAATCCAATCAGGGCTGGCAAATGGTTCTTTCCCAGAGGCAGCAGCCATCGGCGGACGAACTGAGGTAGCGGCTTGTCAGGCAAATGGAAAGGCAATTTTAGAGACCGGCTTCCACGAAGTAAGCCTTGTGGGCCTCTTCGATTGTAGAAGAAGCCTTTTTTGGACCTTTCCAACCCAAGACTTTGGCATTCTTTGCTGAAAAAAAAGTGGTGCTTAAAAAGAAGTGTTCGATCTCCTCACGCAAGGCACTGGGCAATTCACTAGCTCGCTCCAACTCACCGAGCCGGTCATGCCACGAGGGTATGACAATGATGCGGTCGTTCCGCTCGCGCTTACCATCTTTATCGTCCTGGTCCATTTCAACCACGCCGAGCGGCCGGCATGGCAGCAGCGCGCCGGGATACGTGGCCGCTTCGTGCAAGACCAATACATCCAATGGATCACCGTCCGGAGCTAGTGTGCTCGGAACAAAACCCCAATCGAATGGGTATGACATGCCCAAAGGTAAACCGCGAGAGACAGTGAAGACCCCAAGTTCAATGTCGTACTTGAGCTTCACCAGAGACCCTTTCGGCGCTTCGACCACCGCATGAATGGAGCCTTCATTATTATAAGTTGGTAAATTTGATAGCTTATTAGAATCAACGTTTTTCATCTACTACCGCTCACAGCTTCGCCGTCCGATTCCGGAGTGGATGTGTGGTTAGGTATAGATTGGGCTTTAGCATAGCAACGGAGCTTATTTGTCATTACAATTTAAATCATTGGGGCGATCTCTGATCTTAAAGAGAGCAAAATCGGTGAAGCGGATAAACGTTACGCCTTACGCCAAGCACACTATACGTCCGGCGCGGTTTTATGAGGTCAGACCGCCGACAGGTATTGAACGATTCAGTTGCGAATCGAAATTCGTGCCGCCCAACTTCGTAGCTCCTGAACCGACAGGAAATTGAGCATTCGCTCCTTAGAGAATCCCGCTAACTGGGCAGCCGCCAATGAGAAATCCATAAAGGCGAGCTGCCATGGATGATGAGCATCGGTGCCAAGAGAAATTCGCGCACCTTCCTTTCTAGCCAATCGCAACAAACTGACTTTGAGGTCTTGCCGGTCGGCATAGCCGTCAATCTCGACTGCTTTATCGAGTTGGGCAGCTTCAGCAAAGATGCGGCTCCAGTCCGCTCGCAAACCTTCCCGGTAATTGAAAATGGGTGTTTGCGGATGGCCGAGAATGTGAATGCTTTTGTTACGCAGAGCCGCCAAATACCGGTTGGTCTGGTCTTCGGTTCGCCGAAGCGCCGAGTGAAATGAGCCAACGACAAGATCTAATTTGCTGAGTGCAGACTCGTGCATATCTGGTTCCCCTAGTGGGGAAAGGTTGACCTCGGCGGATTTCAAAATGACCAGGTCAGCGCCCTGGACTGCTAGAGCCGCATTCGCTGCGTCAATCTCATTGCCTTGTTCAACCAGTCGCTCCTCGTTGAGTCCGTTAGCGATCTTTAATCCCTTAGTGTGATCGGTGATCGCAATAAAGCGGTACCTGCGCTCTTTCGCGGCCTGCGCCATCTCCGCAACCGTGGTCGAGCCGGCGCTCCAAAACAGTATGCATGTGAAGATCTCCTCCCAGCTTCGCATACCACTTCGGGTGTGAGGCAAGAACTCGGCGAGCCTGAGGACACGTCAGAAATTCCCTCCTGGTCTGCGGCGGGCTCACAATGACAGGAGGTTCATCAATCCATTCATGTATTCTGCGGCTCAGAGATGGACCGATGCCCTCTAGTTCGGTGAGAGATCGTTTCGCGAGCACCAAGTCATATGCTTCATCCGGCCACAAAAACGCCTTGCGTGCGGCTCGCCGAAGCGGTTGCTGCAAATGGCCACTAGCTTGCTCGGCCTCGCGAGCGAAAATTGATCTCCAGGACACGACTGGCATTGCTGTTCTTGATTACATGTACGCTCGTGCCGATGATAATCACTCAAGCGCTCCACACGATTCCTCGTCGCGAATGCTTGCGGCCGTCACTGGGACCGCAGCATCGGAGGCGAGGAAGACCACCGAAGAAGACGAGTTCAAACGTTACTACTGCCAATAATGCGAGTTCCACTTAACGAGTCACTACGCTTTTTTTCGTTAAGGCCGGATCATCTTTTAGATCTAGTGTTTCTCCTTCGACCATTTCGTCTGAATTACCTCTAGGCGCTGCAATCGTAATCCATGATTTCGCTAACTTCGTCAATTTTTCATCGGTTTGTTTCTCTTCGTCCAATGTTACCTGGAGGAGTTTTGCCCCGTGTTTGTCTCCAAGCATTTCGGCATGGGTCTGTGCCGACACATAACCTACGATTTCGTAATGCTCGACTCGCTGAGCGGTCGCTATTAATCCGCATCTTTTACTTCCCGATCGGCCTCCTCTTCAATCATTTCGCCGCCTTCGGCGATAAGTCCTTCCATTCCCTTGCACTCTGACCCACGTGTAAATTGTTTCCGTTAACTCAAAACTTTTCGAGACGAGCGGCATGCTCTTTGGTCCGTTCCAGATGCTCCTGAAAAACCGGCCTCAAGCTGTTTATTCTCGGCAGCTTCTGCCATTTTGAATAGCGCTCGGATGAGTTGCTGTTCGGCGCTATACAAGTCTTTCAATTCGTGAATATAGAGATCTTCTAGCGTTTCGAGTTGCATTGCACCTCCCGTTCGCACGGTAAGATCCGGAAGGATTTACAAAATAGTAGCTGCTGCTCATCTCGACGTTAGTTTTTCCTGTCTTCAGGATCAGCTTTTTTCCCGCTCGTTTCGAGAATGAGCGGCTTCCTCGCACAGTTCTCCTATGCATAGCTAAGACCGCTCTGTGCCACCCACTCGAACCTAGGTTGCGTGAGAACCTGTCTTTTTCAACGCGGGATGGGAGAACCGGGAGGCTTACTGGGCGTCACAGCCCGGCAAATAGATTGAGGTACGCGGCTTTCGTGCAAAGATGCTAGCTACGCGGATAAAGGCATGAGTACTCGTCGTAAAATGCCTCCATCTAATCCCACGACACAATCTACAGGCAACGCGGTCCAACAAGCCCGTCTGCCAATTCTAAGAACCATTGGTCTTGGACTGATCACCGGGGCCGCAGACGATGACTGCTCAGCTATTGGCACCTATGCATCGGCTGGAGCAAAGCTGGGCTTTCAATTCTTGTGGACGGCTCCCGTCACTTTGCCCATGATGTTCGCGGTCGTTTATTTATCGAGCAAGTTGGGGCAAGCAATAGGGCAAGGCCTGTTTTCTGTAATTCGAACCCACTACTCGCGATGGATCCTTTACCCCGCCTTGATCGGCGTGCTCGTCGGGAACACATTTGAAGCGGGCGCGGACATCGGTGGAATGGCGGCCGCACTGAATATCCTTCTACCTATTCCATTTCCTTGGATTATCATCGGGACGGCGCTCGCTATTCTCGCTCTCCAAATCTGGGGTTCGTACACTCTAATCCGAAACATCTTCCGCTGGCTTGCGTTAACCCTCTTGGCCTACGTTGGCGCGGCTTTCTTGGCGAAGCCCGAGCTGCTGCTGGTGCTCAAAGGGACCTTCTTACCAAGCATTCAGTTCAACAAAGAGTTCCTTTCTCTTTTGGTTGCTGTGATTGGCACCACACTTTCTGCCTATCTTTATACGTGGCAGTCCAACCAGGAAGTTGAAGAGAAAATTGCCAGGGGCCGCACGCAGCTCTGGCAGCGCAGGAGCCCTCAAACACTCTCGGCGAGACATCCTCGTTGGGATGTTTTTCTCTAATTTAGTAATGTACTTCATTATTCTTTCGACCGCCGCGACGCTGAACAAGGCCGGCAAAACCGATATCACTACGGCCGCCGATGCGGCCCAAGCGCTCCGGCCTTTGGCCGGCGATGCCGCCGGCCTGCTGTTCGCCCTTGGCATTGTTGGAGTTGGGTTCCTCGCCGTGCTCGTCATGACGGGTGGCGCTGCATATGATCTAGCGCAAGCAGTAGGCTGGAAGAGCAGTTTAACACTAAGCCCACCGAGGCGAAGCAGTTCTATGCTTCCATTATAGCGTTTACTCTTCTTGCAGTGAGCATGAATTTCATCGGACTAAACCCCATGAAGGTGCTGGTCTGGTCCGGTATCGTACAAGGGTTCTCTACTCCACCTCTAATGTTGTTGATCATGCTCATGACTAACAATCGAGTCATCATGGGAAGTCGCGTAAACAGCCTCGCAATAAATATACTGGGGTGGGTGACGATGATCGCGATCTTTGCCACCTCAATCGGGCTCGTCATTACCTGGTTTGTATAGCCGGTCACGGTTGGCTGTTTAGGCATGCTGCGGCTGCAAAATTTGATCTGCCCGCTTCCGAAGGTAAGATCGGAAAGTTGTGGTTCGAAGAATCTCAGAGGCGATTTCGCGCTTTGAGCGTGATCCAAAGGAAAACGTCGCAGCAGGGTTCGAGGCGACCGCCGACCATTGACCACAAAATTCAACTAGGCGCATCGAAATGGAGAGAGCAGAAATCGCTGAACTGCTTTACGACACTCTTGTCAGTTGCGGCGATGTCGAACAGCTATTTCGGTTCCTTTCGCCTAGGGTTGAGTGGATGCTTTCGGCAGCTGATCCTCAAACGCTGAGTGAGGAATCCCCTCAGAATGCCATAAATTCTAGGGAAGGGAGGGCTTCCGACGATTAGCGATTTACTTTCGCGACAGCTTGAAAGTGGTTTCTGGGGAGCTCACCGGGTGCATTAGCCATCATCAATTGGTTTTCGTATTCGGAAGGGTCCGACCGGGTGCGCCTCCCCTCGATCAACCCGCGGAAACTAACATCGCTGCCAGGCTCACATTCCACGGTTCTAAGATTATTAAAGGCCAGGTACCTATTTCATGGCCGCTAGGCTTTTAAACATGATCCCGAATCATGCCTGTTGACGCCGACGCCCATGCTGGGAGCGTGGCGACCCACTTTGTAGAAAGAGAACGATTTTTCAAAGATTGTTCCGTCATCCAAATCGAAGCCGCACGAGTGACTACAATGGATGACATGTGTAGACGGAACGCTCGAAGCGACACTATCAGCACCCGCGTCTCTAATTTGGACAGCCGATTGTTGCGTTTCCAATCAGAACGACTCCACATGCACACCCGACGGACGGCATGAAGTTGGCAAGGCAGCTGCAGTGAAATCATCACCTCAAATATAAAACCCATCTGTGCCCTCTCGCGCGAAACATTATCGGCATTTCCGGGTGTAGCGCTGAGCGATCTACGACTTAAAGCCGGAGTGTCAGCTGACGAGAAAGAAGAATTTATGGATGAAACAACCGGTCCTGAAGAATTATCAGAAAAAATAAAAGACCAAACAGCTGAAGTGAAAGAAAACGCAAGTGCAGCCGTCGATCAGGCTCACCGGACTGCAGAGGCGGCTTTGGATGAGGCGAAGAGTACGCTGAGCGATCTCCAGTCGCTGGAAGCTTTTGTCAGAGAAAAACCAACCCAAGCGATATTGGTTACGTTTGGGATTGGTTTCCTAATTGGTTTGCTCTGGCACAAGTGAGCTAGTCTCACTGAGTCCGGATGTCCCTTAGATTCCGGGGGCAGGAGAACAATTTTCAGGCTGCAAAATGATTGCGCTTCTTCATTGATCGACGCCTGGCGAGAGCTCGGATGGGTTCGATCAATTTATTTTGGACGCCTGGGGGAATCGCAACGGCCGAGCGCTGTCGTCTTTTGAGGCAGTGCCTGACCAACGATTGGCTCCACTACCCTGCATTTTGTGGAGCGAGACTTTGCACCGCTGAACTATCGTCACGGATGCTTCGCGGTCGTATCGAAATGGGAGGAACGTCTTGAATAACTCGTACTTGCCATCCGTTGCAACGCGTTGGGTCTTGGCAACGATTGCAGGGATCTCTTCTTCGCTCATCGGCTGAAAGGTCTTCACCGCCTCGAACGCCTGATCTAACACCTTTTGATCGTCGATTCCGGTGATGACGACAGAGGTGGGCAGATTCAAGGAATAGTGCAGACAATCAATCGGCTCGATCGCTTTATTTTTCAGAATGATCCCATCGGCCCCGCCAAAGGTTTTCATCCCAAGCACTCCGATTCTTGCTTCGACCAGACGAGGCAAGACGCGATGAGCGAAGCTGCGAAAATGGGCATCCATCACATTGAGCGGCTTCTGCACGGTATCGAACCTAAACCGGTATCGAGCGGCTATCTCCAGCATGTAAAGATGCACCCGTGGATCTTTATGTCCGGTAAACCCGATGAAACGAAGCTTTCCTGCCTTCTTCGCTTCAATGAAGGCTTCCATCGCACCATCTTCGCCAAAAATCCGGTCCGGATCATCGAATCTTAGGATTTCATGATGCTGCAACAAATCAAGGTGATCCGTTTCTAAGCGGTCGAGAGAGTCTCAATCTGGCGCATAGCTGAATCTTTTGTGCGACGTGTCAACCTTGGTCATCAAAAAAGCCTTGTCCCGATATCCGCCTTCTGCGAGCGCCTTGCCCATGCGCGCTTCGCTCTGACCTTGATTGTAGTCCCACGAATTATCCATGAAAGTGATCCCGCGATCGATTGCCTCGTGGATGAGGCGAATCGATTCTGTTTCTGGTATTGTCGGTTTAGCAAATATGGGATCCTCCAAGACCGATCGCGGACACTCGTTCGCCGGTGCTGCCAAGGAGCCGATAGAGCATCTCACCGCGCATTTCGCCGGGATCTGAGATGATGGGTAGAGTCGATGCATCGTCCTCCTCGGGTTTCCGACTGTTTGATTGGTTTTGCCCCACCCATGCGGGTCGGACGAAAACACCTATTGCAGTTAGCAATGACGTCCCGAAGATGAACTTTCGCCTGTCCACGTTTTGATTTCTCCCTGACTTACGAGAGGGTTCGCAATCTCGGTGCTGCCCGGACGTAGATGCCGACAGTTGACTGTCTCTTTTCAAGCCTCTGGCAAATGCCCTTTTGGGCCTGCGCGAAGATAACGCTCGAAAGAGGTGGAACGGTAAGTTTGCCGTCTGGCAGCCTTGCCCGTTAAACTCTCAACAAATTTGCCGATTCGCACGCTGGCTTTGGCTATTCGATTGCCTCAACCATAGACGCCAAAACACATGATTCTCTGGGATACGATTAGATCCAATAGACGCCCGTTGCGCGAAACCTGATCGTAAATGGAACCCGAAACTCTCCAAGATTTCTCAGACCTCAGAACTCGGCAAGAGCAGCAATTGTCTAATATGAGCAGACTCGGGTGGTAAAGTCGGTGACGACGTTGGCGGAAATCAAAAGGAACACCCAATGAGGAAGCTACTCGTTACCGGCTCCAGCGGTTTAATTGGCAGCGAAGTGGTAACGTTCTTTTGTCAACATGGATGGAGCGTCCATGGAATCGATAACAATATGCGGAAGGATTTTTTTGGGCCGCAGGGCGATACTTCCTGGAATCGCGAGCGGCTGCAAGCGACGCAGAAGGCTTTCCGCCATCACGACCTCGACATTCGTGATCGTGAACAGCTTCTGAGAAATTTTGCGGTGATCAAGCCATCTGCGATTGTTCATACGGCGGCGCAGCCTAGTCACGATTTGGCAGCGGTACGGCCATTCGATGACTTCGATGTCAACGCTGTCGGGACTCTCAACGTATTAGAAGCCGCTCGGCGAACTTGTCCAGAAGCGCCATTCGTATATTTATCGACCAACAAGGTTTACGGCGATGCGCCGAATCGACTGTCACTGATCGAGAAAGAGACACGCTGGGATTATGGCGATCCCGCATACGCAAATGGCATAAGCGAAGCCTTTCCAATCGATCAAGCGATGCATTCCGTTTTTGGCGCTTCCAAAGTAGCGTCCGACGTGATGGTGCAAGAGTATGGGCGCTACTTTCTGATGCCAACCTGTTGCTTGCGTTGCGGCTGCCTCACCGGCCCCAATCATGCCGGAGTGGAGCAACACGGATTTCTAAGCTATCTGATCAGGTGCAATCTGGAAGGAAAGACATACCGGATATATGGTTATAAAGGGAAACAGGTACGCGACAATATTCATTCATTCGATGTGGTTTCATTCATCGACCATTTCCTAAAAGCGCCGCGCATTGGTGAGGTTTATAACTTAGGTGGGGGGCGCGAGAATTCAGTTTCTATTTTGGAAGCGATTTCCCTGATCTCCGCGATTTCAGAAAAGGTGATGCATTGCGAGTACTTGCCGCAGAACCGGAAAGGCGATCACATCTGCTACATCTCCGATCTGACGAAGATAAAAATGCACTTTCCAAAATGGGAGGTCACCAAGGCTTTAAGAGCGATCTTTGAAGAGATTTTCTATGCGACGCTGGAAAGAAAAGGCGTTACGCATGCGACAACTTGATCGCTCCGAATATTTTTGGGCCGCCGCACGACGAGCGACCAGATTCAGGGCAACCATGGCGGTCGAGGTACGCGTTTTAATTTCAACGATCATAGCTGTTGTGAAATGGGAGAAATCGGGCCTTCGCGAAGGCCCTCAATTAAATCCAGCTTCATTTCGGGAGCCGCGTTTCCGGTGACTGGCGGGCGCCCAGTGATTTAGCAGAATTTAGAACTTAGAAACCGGGGGTGGGGAATGCTGGCTAGCTGCAGTGGCAAGGGACTCGGCGACGTAGTTGATCACCGGTGTCCAATCGCCGGATTTTGTTTGCCGGAAAAGTCGCATGGTTGGATACCACGGGGAATCGTCGCGCCCCTGCAACCATCTCCAATCCGCATTTGTATGCAACAACGTCCAGACCGGTTTGGCCAATGCTCCGGCCAGATGAGCGATCATTGTGTCCACCGATATGATCAAATCAAGCGCGGCGACCAAGCGGGCGGTAGGCCAAAGGTCGAGCGAATTGTCCTTTGGGTTGCGAAATGAAAAACCCGAGGGACCAATTTCACTTTTACCCGGACCGCGCTGGAGCTGCCAGAATGCAACGTGCGGAGTATTGCTAAGTTGGCGGAATGCGGCAAGCGGGATTGCGCGGAGCAAGTCCCAATTCCCGCCCTTCCAACATACGCCGACGTTCAAAGTTCCTGGATTTGACGGAATTTCAGCTGGATCTACCTGAAGATAAGGTACTTGATTTGGAATTGTCTCCAATGTGGTGCGAAACGCGAAAGGCAACTCAGTTGCTTCGATCTCTACCACATCGAGCTGCTCTGCGATTGATGGTTTTTCGTCGCGTAAAGGTAGGAAGCGATCAATACCCATGGCTCGAGTAAGGATCGGAAAGAGAACCTCGGTTGCCTCAATCGTGATTGACCGAACTTGGGGACGAAGCAGTGGTACGTAACGAATAAATTGAATTGTGTCACCAAGTCCACGCCAGCAACGAATCAGGATATGCCGACCGGTGAGCGGTGTTCCTCGCCATACAGCACGCAAACCGAGATTTCGTCCGCTATAATCGATCCGGGCGGCCAAGGCACGATCGCCTTCCTGCCAAGCCCTTTCAAATTCGCCGTTGCGCATTGCCGCAGTCCATCGTTCGGCATTAGTGCGCTCAAATTCTGGGCCTGAGGACGGATTTGCACTTCCTGCGCTAACATTCATGGGGAGAATAATGTACCCACCGGCGCCCTTAATCTCGACTCGTTTTGCGTCTTTGCTATTTCAAACTCGCCAACCTGAGCCTCAATAGAGGGATCTCATAGGTCCGCTTGTTTCTGCGATTGCGAACGGATCTTACCACAAGCTTTGAACGAAATTGTATGAGTAAAGAAAAAGTACGAGTCGCTATGGTTGGAGTTGGTAATTGCGCTTCGTCCTTGGTTCAGGGGGTGCATTACTATCGCAATGCAAAGTCGCACGAACGCGTGCCTGGATTAATGCATCCGATGCTTGGCCGATACCACATCAGCGATATCGAATTTACGGCAGCTTTCGATGTCAATGAAACGAAGGTAGGCCGGCCGTTAGCTCAAGCAATATTTGCCGAACCAAATAATACAAAACGATTTGCTGATGTTCCGGAGTCGCCCGCCAGGGTATTTCGGGGTCCGACCTACGATGGATTGGGAAAGTATTTAGCTAAATCGGTCAAGGAAGCATCACTGGAGCCCGTAGACGTGGCGCAGATCTTGCGAGCAACGGGGACTGACGTGGTGGTTTGTTACCTTCCGGTGGGATCCGATCTAGCCGGTCGCTGGTATGCCGAGCAGGTCCTTCAGGCGGGATGCGCATTTGTTAACTGTGTGCCGATCTTTATCGCCTCCGATAAGGATTGGCGAAAGCGCTTCGAAAAAAGAGGTGTTCCCATCATTGGCGATGACGTTAAAAGCCAGGTCGGTGCAACTATTGTGCATCGCGTTTTGACCAGGCTGTTTCGAGATCGAGGTGTTCGCCTGGATCGGACTTATCAACTTAATTTTGGCGGCAATACTGATTTCTTGAATATGTTGGAGCGGGAGCGACTCGAGTCGAAGAAGATCTCGAAGACCCAGGCCGTGTTGAGTGAACTGGATGAGGAACGCCCGCAAGATAGCAACGTCCATGTGGGGCCGAGTGATTTCGTTCCCTGGCTAGAAGATCGCAAGTTCTGTTATATCCGAATGGAAGGCACTACTTTCGGTGATCAGCCTCTCGTTTGTGAGCTGAAGTTGGAAGTATGGGACTCCCCGAATTCGGCCGGTGTCGTCATCGATGCGATCAGGTGTGCAAAAATTGGTTTGGACAGAAAAATTGGCGGAGCACTCCTCAGTCCCTCCAGTTATTTCATGAAGACGCCGCCCCAGCAGTTCTCGGATGATGAAGCACGGCGGAAAACGGAAGCCTTCATTAAGGGCACTGAGCCGCGGTGAGGTCGAGTTGGAATCCAAGAAACCGCCAGCGAGAAGGCCACGTTACTGTTCCATTAAGATGGCTTCCGGCGTTGGCGGGATGCTCTTCGATGAAGGGTTCGAGTGGCCAACATAGCGTCGAGTCATAGCTGCACAGAATTCCGCGAATTCTTCATTATTTTGCGGCGGACTGGTGTAATGTGGGCGCATACCACGATGCTCAGGGGTAAAGCAGAATGTGAGCGTTACCTGAAGGTCATCCAGGGCTTGCATTTGCTGGTCGAACCAAGCCAAGGCGTTCGGCCGAAAGGAATCCGCCCAACTCAGACCAGTCCGGATATATCGCACCCCTAATTGTCGCAGATGGCGAACCGCATCCAATAGCCGATGATCTTCAAAATGAAACCATTGGCAAATACCTATCTCCGGCGTGAACCGCGGAAAAATGTCGAACGACGGTTTGGCTGTTCCATCCTCCCGAAGTAACCCCATATAAAAATGCCGATAGTAAGACGAGCCGTCGCTTTCCCGATGCCGAGTGGTTGCGGGCCAGCTCTTCGGGAGATCGTATAGGCTATACCAATGAATGCGTGGAGATCGACCGAGAAGCAGTTCGCCAGTTCGTTCGAGTCCGAACACTTGAACTTCTTCCGCACCGAACGTAGATACGCCAACTTCGCTGATCCAGACCGGCAGATCCGTTACGGAGTGGATTTCTCGAAGCTTGTTTGGCCATTCATGGATTGTCCAATGGTTCCAATCGAGCGGAAATCCGTGTACCGCGACGGCATCGACGTAGCGCAAAACACCCTGGTGCTGTAAGTTCAGCATGAAATCCGGGTCGATTGGCGAAATTCCACCGAGGACTTTGACCAGTCCCGGACTTTCCGACTTAATAGCTTCGGAGGAAAGCTTCACGAGATTACCAAACAGTCGCCACTCAGGATCAAGCTCGAAGTCCCAATGTGATCGGTTGTTCGGCTCGTTCCAGATCATTACCGCTTCAACCATTTTAGCTTTCCTCCACTGATTGCCGGAGAGCGGAGGAGTATCCGAAGCATTCTGAACGGCCGCATATCAAGATTTCATCTTCCGGATGTTGTATGATTGTAAACCCGGCGCTGCGGAGCATGGCCATTGCGCAAGCCAAATTTGGTATCCACCAATTAGTCCCGTCTGCAGCATAGTTCTTTTCAATGAAATACAGCGCGGGAAATCCTGGTTGCTCAAATATGGCGCTTTCCCAAAAATCGTAGTCAGACTGCAAAGATAAAATATCTCGTGATCCTCTCGTCATTGATTGAAATATAAGAAGATCTTTGGCGACGTGCTCGTGAATGATATCGAGCGCCAGTAGTGGATGTCGTAGGTGATAGAAGACACCTAAAAACAGCACTACATCAAACTTCTCGCGAAGTTGGGCGAGATCGTAAACCGATAATTGGACGAATTCGATCTTCAACCCCAAGACTTCGGCTGCAAGTTGACCTTGAGCCAAATAATTCTCCGCGTCATCGATTGCAACAACCCGGTCGGCGCCGCGTCGTTTCATTTCGAACGAATAGAATCCCGCGTTACAGC
>WNFQ01002080.1_pt1 | contig 19729 bp, 23 predicted proteins | sample 5400171 | NCBI WGS metagenome assembly WNFQ01 (sample SAMN13153356, study PRJNA577476) | soil metagenome | isolation source: 20 cm soil under Madrone tree | place: USA:California | collected 2016-06-14 | reverse complement strand
CTTTCGAGGTGACAGCCCACAGATTGCCTTCATGATCCTCAAAAAACTTGTGAACGAAGTCGCTTGAAAGACCGTCCTTACTGTCGAAGTGTTCCACCGCTCCATCGTAGACTCGATAGATTCCCTGTTTGACGGTTCCGACCCAGAGCGAATTCTCGCGGTCAAGCAGAAGGCCCTGAATGGTCAGGGATGTACCGTCGAACTTATCGGTCGTGAACGGGCTCCACTTGCCGTGAGCGAAGCGCTGCAAGCCCAGACCCTGGCCGGCCACTCCAATTCCCGCCCACAATGAGCCATCGGAACTCGATGCCAGCGAAGCGAATCCACTCATTCCAGCGTTCGATTTCAGCCCACTGGGTTCGTAAACTTGATGCGAGTCCTTAGTCCAACCTACTAGTTTTGTTTCTCCCCCTAGCCATAGAGTTCCGTCCTTGTCTTCCGAAAGAGAGTTGTAGACACCTGCGGGAATTCCGTCACTTTCCCCGTGGCATCGCATTCCACTTTCAGTAACTTCACAAAGAGGCCCGAATCCCGTTTTCGCGGGTGTAATGATAATCCAAATCGTTCCGTTGCGCGATTCAATGAGTTCGGGAACGACGCCTGGGTTATCGATATAGTTGACCAGATGGTTGTTCTGCCAGTGACTTAATCCGCCTGCAGTACCGATCCAGAGACTTCCATCGCGGGCTCCCACCAAAGCATCGATCCGCGTCGAGAGCAAATGCTCGCCATTCGGCGGCTCCCACGGCACAAAGCGAATGCCATCAAAACGCATGAGTCCAGATTGCGTTCCGATCCAAATATATCCGTCCAAAGTTTGGGTTATCGCGGTAGGAATTCCGTTCAGGAAACCGTCTTGTATGCGCCAGGCAGTGTGCACATATTGAGTGGCGTGATGCGTCGGCTCGACGGCAACAAGGCGGTCAGAAGTTGCGGCCACAAACGAGAGAAGCAACAATAGTGTTCTAAGTCGAGTCAGCCTCCGTAATTCAAAGGCAAAACTCCGAGCGCCGTTAGACGGATCAATCTGCAATTGAGTCCTTTGTCCCGAGTAATTCCTTCATATGGCCGATGAATTCCGAACATCGAACGTGGTTAGGAAGAACGCCCTTCACTTCTGACGTTAGTCGATCTATCCGCTCCGTGTACTCTCAAGTTCCACAGTGACCGTGCTGTAGTTTCCTACAGGCTGATGCAGAAAGATCAGATGGGAAGCATTCCCCGGCGTACGGCGATGGTCACGGCATGGGTCCGATCATTCGCACCCAGCTTGCCGACGATATTCTTAATGTGAAAATTGACGGTTGTTTCGGAAATCGCCAGCTGATCGGCGATTTGTTTGTTACGATTGCCATCCCGTATCAGGCGAAGAACTTCGACTTCTCGATTTGTGAGATTCTCTTCGCCCAGGTGCTCCGCAAGACGTGACGCAACCTCGGGCGGAACATGTCGCCGGCCGGAATGAACGGAACGAATGATGGCGAGCAATTCGTTCTTCGGCATGCTCTTGAGGGCGTAGCCGAAGGCCCCCGCTCGCAGCGCCCGGCTGATTTCCGCGTCTCCGTCGGAAGTTGTCAAGATGATGATGCGCGCGTCGGGAAACTCTCCGCGAATCGAGATAAGGGCGTCGGTGCCGTTGATTCCCGGTAGTTGCAGATCCATTAGAGTTACGTCAGGCTGATGGGCGCGGAACTGCGCGATGGCTTCAACCCCGTTTGTGGCTTGAGCGACCAGAAGCATGTCCGGTTGAGACCCGATGATCGTGGCGAGCCCTTCGCGAAAGACCGGGTGGTCTTCGACACTGAGGATGCGAATCTGTTTTTGCGAAGTCGTCAACCTGGCTGCCTTTTTGAAGCTGGTTTGGACACCTTGACCTCTTCGCTAAAGCCCAGTCTCAGTGAGCGGTGTTTTGGGAATTCTATAGCAAATGGCGGTCAGTTGGCGTAAATCCTCAGTTGTAGCCAACGAATAACGGTGTGGGCGTGTCGAGACTCTGCTATACCATGAGTCTGGACGGTTCAACGTGACTAAGGAAGAAATCTTTGGTCTCGCACCTTGGCGATCTCTCTTTCTGAGTCTTCCAGGAAGGATGCTGTGGATGAAATCAACTCAGACACGGGAAGAGCGGCCGAAGTTCTCCGTGAGGGACGTCGCGTCTGCCTGATTGACGCCCCAGCGACGGTTTCAAGTAAGCAAAATTTCTGGAATGGCATTTCCCTCGAAGCGTTCGACAACATACCTGCGTGTTCCATTCCAGAGCATGAGCATCCGACCCACTTCCTAAATTTGCTGACCCACGGGCGAATTCGGGCGCAATGGACCAGCGGCGGACTTACGCGGAACGCCGATCACGGTCCGGGAACTCTCTATCTATTGCCTGCTGGCAGCCGGGATCTGATGAGTTGGTCGGGTCCGACGAGTCGAATCGTTCTGGCGGTCGAGCCGGATTTTCTTGCTGGCGTCGTTGACGAGACGGCACACTTGTTAAATGTAGAGTTGAGACCTACCTGGACGTTCGAAGATCAGCACATCATTGGCGTCATGCGCGCTCTGCATGCGGACCTCGAAGACGGGTCGCCCGCTGGACCGCTCTACGGTCAGTCATTGGGTGTCGCTCTTTCTCATTACTTGATTCGCCGATACGCAGTTCGGAACACGCGTGAGCCTAACTATCGAAGCGGCATGCCAGCGGCCCGGCTCAATCGGGTTATGGATTTCATGCGACAGAACTACGCTAGGGAAATACGGCTGTGGGAGCTCGCGCAGCTTGCGGGAATGAGCCCGCACTACTTCTGCGAATTGTTCAAGAAAAGTACAGGGGTCAGTCCCCATCAGTACTCGCTGCGGTGCAGAATGGATCGCGCCAAAGACTTTCTGAAGAGTCATCAGCTTACGGTTGGCCAAGTGGCGGAGGCAACTGGATTCGCCGACCAAAGTCATTTCGGCAAAGTCTTTCGACGATTTGTGGGCGTTACGCCCTTACAATTCCGCGCGGGATACTGATACCCAGAGATTCGCGTAAGCTTTCCAAATTTAGATCGCCGCGGTCAGTGCTCGTGCGGCTTGGCCGTTTTCGTATCGGGCACCGTAAACTTTACCGTTTCGCTGCTGATTACTTTGTGCGTTGGATCTGCCAATTCGATGAGGACTTTGTGAGATCCCGGGGGCAGCCCTACGAGAATTATTGTTTCCCCGCTGGCATCTACAAAGTGCCACGGCGAATCGTCAACCGTGATGTGAATGTGGCCGACCCGAGGAGAGACCGCAAGAGCGCCCTTGCCGAATACGGGTATTACTCGCAGATTCTCGGCCCGGTACTGGATGAAGACGCGGCCGAGAGACAGCGGTTGAGGAAGCGGCGGATCGACGATGAGTTTGGGTGCTGGCTCATTCTCGAGGGCCAAGAGCGGCGACGGGCCGCGGATGTCCTTGGCGCTTTGCGCGGAACTCTTACCAGTGACAAGGCCGCAGACGGCAAAGGTGGCAAAACAAAGAAAAAGCGTGTGCATGATAATTCCTTGGAAAAACAATTCAGTAAGAGGCGCCCAAGGGCAGGCGCCTCCCGTAACTACGCCGATGCTTTGCTCGCGCTATTGAAGAAAGCAAGCAAATCGGCGTTGATCTGATCCTTCAGAGTCGAAGGCATGCCGTGCGGAGCTCCCTCGTACAGCTTCAAGGTCGCACCCTTCACGATTTTGGACGAGCGAAGCGCGGAAGCGCCGATGGGCACGATCTGATCGTCGGTGCCATGCATGATGAGTGTTGGCACGTCGAACTTCTTAAGATCCTCGGTCAGGTCTGTTTCGGAGAACGCCTTGACGCAGTCATATACGGCTTTGTGTCCGGCCATCATGCCCTGGAGCCAGAAGAAATCGCGGACGCCCTGTGACACTTTCGCGTTGGGCCGATTTGCGCCGTAAAATGGGGCGCTCAGATCCTGAAAAAATTGAGAGCGATCGTGTTGAACGTTTGCGCGAAGTTCGTCAAATACCTTTATGGGCAAACCATCAGGGTTTGCGGTGGTCTTCAACATGAGCGGCGGCACAGCGCTGATCAACACAGCCTTGGCAACACGCTTTGTGCCATGGCGGCCGATGTATCTTGCGACTTCTCCACCGCCGGTCGAGTGGCCCACGTGGATTGCATCTCTTAGGTCCAGCTTTTCGACCAGTTCGGCAAGATCGTCGGCGTACGTGTCCATGTCGTTGCCATTCCAAGGATCCGCCAGAAACAACATCTGGTCTTCCCAAGCGTCGGCGTTGAGCGGCCAGCCATGGCTGAACACCACTGGTTGGCCTTTGCCCCAGTCCTTGTAATAGATCGTAGTTCCATCTTTCACCGTGATCGTGTTCATGTTCGTTTCTCCTAAGTTAGGCTCATGCGACGCTGAAGCGTTCGCATTTGGTGATTTCTTCGCGAAAGCTAAAGCCGGCAGTCCCATGCCGGCCACTACGGCAGCGCCTCCGACAAGAACGTCGCGCCGACTCAACATGCAGTCCTTAGCAGTTCCGGAGTGTTCCTTTTTCTTCACGACGGTTCCTTTGCCCTGCCGCCAAGTCCCGCGAGCTTTTTTCGAAGTTCTTCGTTCTCTTTTTGCAATTCCTGCATCTGCTTCTCGATAGGCTCCAAAACACCCCGAATTTCTTCTTCGGTGTAACGAGGAACGATGTGCTGCTGGCAATTCCAGTCGAACGCTTCAATCCGAATCACATAGACTCGTTCCGTTACAGCTTTGTATTCCGGATCGCGGACTCTGGGCAGCCAGTCCTTCGCTTTTTCCCCCTCGAAGACTTCGACTCGGCCCAGAATTTTGAGACGCAGCTGTCTGGGGTAGTCGACCAAGATGAGCGCGACACGATTGTCCGCCAGCAGATTGCCGGTACTGATGTACTGCTTGTTTCCGCGAAAATCGGCGAAGGCAAGGGTGGTGCCGTCGATCACCTTGAGAAAACCCTTTGGGCCTCCGCGATGCTGAACGTAGGGCCATCCACTTTCGCCGAGGCTCGCCATATAAAACGTGTCCCGTTCTCCGAGGTATTCCTTTTCGCCTGGGCCAAGGCCGCCGGTTATATCGGCCGCCTGCTCGATCCGCGCGTATTGCCGGCGACTGCCATAACGCTCTTGTAGCGCCTTCACAGCCGGTGTGAAAACGAGTGAGCCGAAACTTTTTGTCATAGGAGCTCTCGGGAAGCGCGGGCCAGCTTGATTGCCAGCCCGCAGACCTGCGAACCGATTATGGTTCGATTTTGTTCTTTCTAAGAAATGATTCGATGCGGCTGGCGATCTCTTCACCATGCGTCTACGATCAATGTAGGCGGCTGGTTCTTCCGGAAAAAATTCTGAAAATCCGGATAGAGGGGAACGTTGGTGCGGTAGTCGTACATCAGGTCCATCTGGATGTCGCGATTGCCGGGTCGGTCGAGGCCAATCTGATCGAACGCCCAGGTCGTTGGGTCGAGCAGCGTCAAGTCGCTGACGCCGTTCTCGTACTGCCAGCGCGTCGCTTTCGGCTCAACCAGGAAATGAATCGCGGCGCGCTTCTCGGGAACATTGTCGTTCCAATAGGCCTTGATCGGGTCCCAGAACTTGAGCAACCCTTCGTCGTAGGCATTTCCGTTCTGCACGATGAGCGCCTGTACGCGCTCCGGATGGCGCAACGCCAGCCGGTAGCCGACCGGGGCCCCGTAGTCCATGACGTACATCGAGTACTTGCTGATGCCTAGCTGCTCGGCCAACTTGTCCACAATGTCCGCGAAATTTTCGAACGTGTAGGCGTAGCTCTTGTGACCGGGCATGCTGCTCTGGCCAAATCCGGGATAGTCCGGAGCGATCACGCGAAATGAATTGCCAAGTCGGGGAATCAAGTTGCGAAACATGTTGGACGAAGTAGGGAAGCCGTGAAGCAGCAGGATCACGGGGGCATCCTGCGGACCGGCGTCGCGGTAGAAGATGTCGAGATCGTTGATGCGGGTCGTCCTGTAGTGAACGGTGAATTCTCTTTTTGTGGAAGTGCCAACGCTTGTCATGCTGTTATCCTCCAAATCAAATTCGTATTTTTAAAACTCACGAGGTGTAGGCAATGCACTTGTCGCGCCAGAGAGCCGAGAAGCCGAACAGCGCAGGCAAGAAGAACGATTTGATAAGTTCTGCGCGCAGATTCTGCTGAAGGACCTGGAAGCCCTTCACCGTCTGAGCGAAATCAGGAGTCTATATTTCGACACTCGTCGGAATTCGAGTCGTGTTCGTGACTTTTGCGCGCTCTGCCGTACGAAACGGAAGGCGTGAAGGCTTCGCGATTCGCAGTCTTCGGTTCAGTTGTTCAGGAAAACATGCTTTGGCAGAGCGCATGCATTAGAGGGCAGCGCGATTGTTTGATACCTATTGTGGAGAACTCGACATGACGACACGTCCGCCGGTACCGCCTTTTACTCTAGAGAGCGCGATTCAGAAAGTAAGACTCGCGGAAGACAGTTGGAACTCGCGCGATCCGGAAAGAGTCTCGCAGGGCTACGCACTTGATTCCCGCTGGCGCAACCGAGCCGAATTTGTGAACGGCCGGCAAGACATAATTGCGTTCCTTGCCCGGAAGTGGGCAAAGGAACTCGATTACCGCCTGATCAAAGAGCTTTGGGCTTTTACTGGGAATCGCATCGCGGTGCGGTTCGCATACGAGTGGCGCGACGACTCTGGGAATTGGTATCGGTCGTACGGCAATGAGAATTGGGAATACAACGACGATGGCCTGATGCGCATGCGCTTTGCCTGCATCAATGACCTACCAATTAAGGAGTCGGACCGCAAATACCATTGGCCGCTCGGCCGGCGTCCCGACGAGCACATCGGATTGAGCGACCTTGGGCTTTAGGGCAGTTCGAGATGCCAACGATTCGTCTGAAGCACGAATCTGGGAAGGCTTCGAACAAAACAAAAGATATCAAGGAGAGAACGATGGTCACCGCAGTCTCAACTGAAACCTCACGCCGTAAATTTCTCGCCGCTGCAGGTTTGACGTTTGCTGGGGCGTGTATCGCGCCAAGGAATCTCTTTGCCGAAGAGGATCACCTTGTCAAAGATGCCTTCAAAGAAGCCGCCACCGCAAAAATCAGGGTACAAACGCTACGGCGTAACATCTCAGTTCTGCTGGGCCCGGGAGGGAACATCGCTGTTCTCACAGGGCCCGAGGGGAAACTGTTGATCGATGCGGAGATTGTCACTTCGCGTCCAAATGTCTCCTCAGCGCTGGCAAGCATCAACGCGGATCCGATCAAGCAGTTGATCAACACGCACTGGCACTTCGATCACACGGGTGGGAATGCATGGCTACATGAAGCTGGAGCCAACATCCTGGCGCATGAGAACACGCGCAAGCATCTTTCGAATGACACGCGGGTCGAAGGTTGGCACTACACCTTTCCGGCCGTACCAGTAGGTGCGTTGCCTTCAACCGTGTTCCAAGAGGACTACACGCTTCACGCCAATGATTCCACGCTGGCGATGAAACACTACCTGCCGGCTCACACCGATTCCGACATCCATGTGCACTTCCTGGAGGCCGACATTCTCCATGTAGGCGACACGTTCTGGAACCGCAATTACCCCTTCATCGACTACTCGACGGGCGGGAGTATCGACGGCCAGATCCGCGCAGCGGAAGAAAATCTGGCCAAAGTGACGGACAAGATGCTCGTCATTCCGGGACACGGCGAAGTGGGGGGCAAGGCGGACTTGGTTTTGTTCAGAGACGTGTTGGCCGGTATCCGCGACAAAGTCGCCGCTCTTAAAAAGCAGGGCAGATCCTTGGCGGAGGTCATCGCTGCCAAACCCAGCGCGCAGACCGATCAGGAATGGGGACAGTCCTTTATGAATCCCGCAAGGTTTCTTGCCTTGGTATATCAAGGCGTTTAGCGCTTTCACTCAAGACAAGGAGATATGTCGTGATCAAAGTTCTCGTTGGAATCATTTTGGGATTGTTGATTGGTGTGGCGTGTCGCTGGTTTGACATCCCTGTACCGAGTCCTCCGAAACTGACCGGCGCGTTGCTGGTCGTCGCGATGACGGTCGGTTACATGGTTACAGACAAGATCATCGTCTCAAGATTTTCGACGAAAGGACCTGCGTCTACTCGAGAAATGTGTGGGGGACCAACCGGAGATGTGGCTTCCAAGATCTCTTTTTGATTGTTGTGAACCGAAGTTTCAGTGTCTCTTCGAGGACAAGTAGACGACCCTTCCGAGTACATTGGCTTGTCGTGCCCAGATTCATACGTGGAAGCCTCTCGGCTCAGCGTCGGTTTGGAAAACCGCCATCCACAGTACTTTGCACGGCGTAAACGGTAATAGCACCGCACACCCTAACTAAGACTAGTGAGGACGTTTCTCGAAGACATCCTTCGCGACCGGTAACGCGGAGAAGGCATTCGGCCAGCCGGCGTAGAAGGCCAAGTGCGTGACGACCTCCCCAGCCTGCTCCTGCGTCAGCCCGTTATCCATCGCCCTGTTTAGGTGGTACGTGATCTGCGCAACCTGTCCCGAAGCAATCAGCGCGCTGACTGTAACGAGACTCCGATCCCTGGGAACAAGGTCAGGACGCAGCCATAGGTCACAGAACAGAACATCAGTGGTGTATTGAACGATTCCAGGAGCGACGTTGCCGAACTGCTGTTCAACGGCCGCTGCACGCTTGGCCTCTGCGTCCTTGTTTAGCGGAAGAAGCGCAGGTGAAGCCGGGGGAAGCTGATCGGTCCCAATCTTACGATCGGCAAAGACATCTTTCGCGACAGCGGCCGCTGCCATCGCATTCGCCCAGCCGGAGTAGAACGCAAGATGCGTAATAATCTCAGAAATCTCGCTCGGTTTGACGCCGTTGTCGAGTGCGAGGTTGAAATAGTATGGCATCTCGATCGTATGGTTACGTGCGATCAGGGCGGCGATGGTAACGATGCCGCGGTCCCGCGGCGTGAGCCCCGGACGTTTCCACAATTCGGCGACAGCGCCCCGTGCGTATTTATCAAGTGCCGGCACCACCATCGTAATGTCCTTTTGTGTCTGCATCGGTTTCTTCCTTCCGTCTTTTGCGTGTTCATCCTGAGCCCATGATGTGGCGATCAGACAAAGCGATGCGATCATCACAGCCATCAGTTTCATCTTGACCTCCTGGAGTTCAGGGTGAGAGCCACGGTCATTTGCGGTATTGATCGTCGGTGACCTTTTCCATCCACTCGACGGCTTTGCCGTTAAGCTGTTCCTGGATTGCGATGTGTGTCATCGCTGTATTTGGCGTAGCGCCGTGCCAGTGCTTCACTCCTGGTGGAATCCAGATCACGTCGCCCTTTCGAATCTCCTCAATCGGGCCTCCCCACTGCTGAATCCAGCCTGTGCCGTCGGTCACGATCAAGGTTTGCCCAAGCGGATGCGTATGCCATGCACTCCGCGCGCCGGGTGCGAACGTGACCTTCCCACCGCTTGTGCGCGATGGATCGTGCACAGGAAAAAGTGGCTCAACCTGTACCGAGCCAGTGAAGTGCTCGGCGGGCCCTTTGATCGGCTGTTGCGAACCACTCCTCGCGATGTTGATCGAGCGCGAGTCTTGCGCTGAGACAGTCGGTGAAGCGTCAACTTGCGCAGCACCTGTGTGAGCGTGCGATGCGGCCCAAGCGGACAGAGAAAGCGAGATGAGCGTAGCAGCGAGTGCTTTCATTTTTTGCTCCTTCCATGTCTCTGTTCTTCGCGATGAAGTCAAAGGTCCTTCTCATCGTATCCGGGCTTCTTGTAGAGCTTGTCCAAATTGCCCTTAATGTCGGGTTTGTAGACTTTCTCTATCCAGTCCTGGGGCCTGACTTCTTCCATCGCTACCGAAACCGACTCTTCTCCGTAATGCAGAATATCCATAACGTTTTTGGTGATTGCTTCAGCTAGACGATTCTTCTGCTGTTCGGATTTGCCGGGCCACAACTTCACGATCACATGAGGCATTGCTATCTCCTTAGGCCGATGCTTTTATCTGGCGCGGCATGACCTTGACGGTCGCGGAGCGAGCGCGTGTGCTGATCATCGGTTTGAGATACGAGCTGCCCTTGTACTTCGCTGCGTAGGCTTCATCGATGCGGTCGTTGATCGTTCCGTCGACCGGCTCAAAGGCGACCTCCTTCGTGATGCCAGCGGCAGTGATCCGTCCTGCCTTCTGCCGCACCGCGGCCTGGTACCAACGAGATTTCTGCCCGTTGTAGCCACGCACGTACAGTCCGTCATCGACCACCACGGACCAAATCCACGTAGTGGTGCCGTAGGTCCGACCGTCCTCACGGAACGGTGATATGTGCAGGTCATCCGTCTCAGCAATTTTGCGCAATTCGTCCTTCGACCAGGTGCTCATCGTGAGCCTCCAAGCGCCTCAGGGGCGCAGCAACGTCTTGATCGCCCGGCGCTCGTCCATCGCGCGGTACCCCTCGGCCACGTGGTCGAGAGGCAAGGTCAGGTCGAACACCTTCCCGGGATTGATCTTCCTGTTCCACACCAACTTGATCAGCTCGGGCAAGTAGCGACGCACCGGAGCGGGACCGCCGTGGAGGTGAACGTGGGCGAAGAACAGTTGCTCGCCGTTGAACTCGACTCCGTGCGGGACGCCAACGTAGCTCACGTACCCGCCTTTCCGGCTGGTACTGATCGCCTGCATCATCGACTCCTGAGTTCCAACGCACTCCAAAACCGAGTCAGCACCGATTCCGTTGGTCAGCTCGTTTAGGCGGGCCACGCCCTCATCGCCACGCTCAGTCACGATGTCGGTCGCTCCGAATTCGCGTGCGAGCTTCTGTCGCGACGGGTGACGGCTCATCGCGATGATCCGCCCAGCCCCCATCTGCTTAGCAGAGAGCACACCCAATAGGCCAACGGCGCCGTCACCGACGACTACGACAGTCGAACCGGGCTTCACATTTGCGGCATCGGCGGCGAACCATCCGGTGCCCATGACATCGGAGAGCGTCAATAGGCTCGGGATCAGGTCGTCCGAAGGAACAGCGGGAGTGGCGACCAAGGTGCCGTCTGCAAGCGGCACGCGCAACACACTCGCCTGCGCAGTGCTGATGAATTCGGCGTGCTGGCAAGACGACTGATACCCGACCTTACAATTGGGACAAGTATTGTCGGACGCGAAGAAAGAACCAATAACGAACTGGCCGGGCTTGACGGAAGTTACCGCATTGCCGACTTCTTCGACGATGCCGCAATACTCGTGCCCCATCGGGGTTGGCTGGGGAATAGCATTGATGCCGCGATACGGCCAGAGGTCAGATCCACATACACACGTGGCCGAAATCCTTATGATGGCATCGGTAGATTTGGTGATTCTCGGGATGTCGCACTCCTCGAAGCGCACGTCTCGTGGGCCGTACAGAACAGCTCCTAGCATCGTTATCTCCTCGTATTTCGCGGGGGCTCGGCAACACTGAGATGCTCACCGCAGCATTCGTCCTCAGCGTGCGGTGTAGCCACCATCCACGGCGATCGCCTGGCCCATTACAAAACTCGCGCCTGGACTGCAGAGCCAGAGCACAGCGGCAGCAACTTCCTCGGGGCGACCCAAACGCCGAGCTGGAACTTCCTTCATCATCTCTTCCATAGCTTGCGGCTCAGCGGTTAGCATTCCCGAGACCATGGGCGTATCGATGATGCCTGGGCATACTGCATTGATCTGAATGCCTTTCGCGGCGTACTCGAGAGCAGCGCTTTTCGTAAGTCCGATTACACCGTGTTTTCCCGCGTGATACATCGCACGGCCAGGAACGCCCACAAGACCACCAAGCGAAGAGTTGTTCACGATGGCACCGCTTGCTTGCTTCCGCATCTGGATCAACTCGTATTTCATGCAGTTGAAGACACCCCGAAGATTGATCCCATTGACGCGGTCAAACTCCGCCCCGGATGCATCCGCAAGCTCGGAGATCGGACTCTGTACACCTGCGTTGGACAGCGTCGACATCGAGCAGAACATTCCAAGCATGTCGGCACCTTATCGGCCGGCCAGCTTCGCGTGAAAGGCGGGATATCTTGCCCCTTCCAGCTTGATCTTTGAGGAGGCCTCTTCGAGGGCGCGTACATCGTTAGGCGTTAGTTCAGCCGCCGCCGCTCCAAGATTCTCTTCCAGCCGGGCCAGTTTCGTGGTGCCCGGAATCGGAACGATCCACGGCTTCTTCGCAAGCAACCAGGCGAGTGCGATCTGTGCAGGAGTCACTTTCCTTTGCTCTGCAAAGGAGCTGATCATATCGACCAGAGCCTGGTTCGCCTTGCGATTCTCTACACTGAACCGTGGCACGCTGCTGCGGAAGTCGGTGCTGTCGAACTTCGTGTCCGCGTCGATCTTGCCGGTCAGGAAGCCTTTGCCAAGTGGGCTAAACGGGACGAATCCAATCCCAAGCTCTTCCAATGTAGGCATCACCGTCTGTTCGGGCTCTCGCCAGAAAAGCGAGTACTCGCTCTGCAGTGCTGCGACGGGCTGAACTGCATGCGCGCGGCGGATCGTCTGCGCGCTCGCTTCGGACAGACCAAAGTGCTTCACCTTGCCTTCCTGAATCAGATCTTTGACAGCGCCCGCAACATCCTCGATTGGAACGTTCAAATCGACACGATGTTGGTAGAACAGATCGATGGCATCGACTTTCAATCGCTTGAGCGACCCTTCTGCGACTTGTTTGATGTGCTCTGGCCGGCTATTGAGAGCGCTCCATTTGCCTCCATCACTGGGGTTGGCCTCCCATCCGAACTTCGTCGCGATTACGACTTTCCCGCGAAATGGAGCGAGCGCTTCACCTACCAGTTCTTCGTTCAGGAGCGGGCCGTATACCTCGGCAGTATCGAAGAACGTGACACCTCGTTCCACGGCGGCGTGCAGCAGAGCAATCATCTCTTGCTTGTCTTTAGGGGGCCCGTAGGACCAGCTCATTCCCATGCAGCCGAACCCGAGGGCGGAAACCTCAAGATTGCTTTTTCCCAGTTTGCGTTTTTGCATTGTTCTCATCCTTTATACAAAGCTATGCGTGGATTAATTTGCCGATGCGGCCTAGTAGTGTTCCCAAGTGACTTTCCAGTGTTCATCCGGGCGAGTGGACTTCACGATGAGTTGGTTGCCCGAGAACTCAAATGAGCGCGGCAGGTCTTTGCCGATCAGGGTGCGCACTAACGCGCCCTCGACGTGGAACGTGAACGTGTGAGCATTTTCGTCGACTTCATACGTACCAAAGGTGGCCTCGTAGCCGCCGTGGGAGTACTGCTCAGGCCCGGCAGGAGTTTGTCGCGGCGGGTTGCGCTCCATGACCTGAACGGACAAGTGGCCATCGCGCGTAAAGACAAACAGCCCGGTGGAGTCGGCCTTGTGAATTCTCCCGTCTGGACCTGGCGCTTCGAGCGAGACCAGCCGCCACGCTCCGACAAACCGTGCCCGGATGCCCTCATTTCCACCGCGGTCCTGACCGCCCGAGAGCATCGTTGTCGCCATGCCGATAAGCAAAGTCACTACGCCTAGCGAAATCAGTTTTTTCATATGTGCCTCTGCCGGTGTCTTCAAAAGCCTCTCTGATCAGTTCAATGATATGGAAGGTGGAGCTTGCCGCGCTTTCCCGATACTGCCGATTCTTTGCCTAATCCTGTCTGGTCTTCTGATTTTGTGCACGATTCGGTCGGGCGAGGAGTACTCTAGGAAAGAGGTAAAGCTCAGTGAGAAAGCCCGCGCAGAAGATCGCCAAGTCAGCAGCGATGGAAGCGAGGACGGAATTAGTCAACAGGATTGCAGCTCATGCTCCATCGGCAGGAGAGCATTCGACGGCGATTACCGGGTTGCTTCTCTTTCGCCGAACCGAAGCCACGGCATGCTATCGCGCGGCTGTTGAGCCCAGCCTCACAGTTTTCGTACAGGGAAAGAAGCGCATGAGCCTTGGAAGAACGGAATACCTTTGTAGTCCTTCCTCATTTTTCTTGTCCTCGATAGATGTTCCCATTGAGAGCCAAATCGTCGAGGCGTCGGTTGAGGTGCCGCTCCTGTCGATGTTACTTCGCCTCGATATGTCGATTGTGCGGGAGATGCTTAATCGTGAGGATTTGCCGGAATCGCAAGTCTCTTCGCAACGGCATGGCGTTGCCGTCGGTGAGGCCCCGGCCGGTTTGCTGAAAGCATGCTCTCGGCTTATGGAGCTTCTCGATATTCCCGACGACATACCCTTTCTCAGCCACTTGATCCAACGCGAAATCATTTACCGCGTCCTGCGAACTCCGCAGGGCGCGCGGCTCCGAACCATTGCAACAACCGGCGACCTCGGCAACAGAACGGCAAGAGCGATTTCCTGGCTGCGAGACAACTATACGAAGCCTTTGCATATGGAGGAGCTGGCCGGGATCTCGCGAATGGGAGTTTCGACACTTCACCATCAGTTCCGCGCATTGACCGCGATGAGCCCGCTTCAGTATCAGAAGCTGCTTAGGCTGCAAAGGGCAAGGGAGCGGATGCTTATGGATGGAGTGGATGCCACGAGCGCGGCGTACGAAGTCGGCTACGAAAGTGTGAGCCAATTCAATCGTGAATACAGCCGTTTCTTCGGCCAACCTCCCATGCGAGATATCAAGGCGCTTCGAACCACCAACATTGTCACTACGAGCGCAGCCTGACGCAGATCACACTGCGGTTCCGAGAAATTAACGGGAGCGACGGGACTCGAACTCGCGACCTCCTACGAGACAGGCAGGTGTTCTAAACAACTGAACTACGCTCCCGCAAGGCCGAACGAGCAGCGGACAGACCGAAACGTCCGAATTAGTATCCAGAAGTCGGCCTGTGGGAAGTGATCTCCGCACTTAGCATCGATCATGGACGGATTACGGGCTGTCACGGAAGTAGTCGGTTGTGGGACTGCTCGGGGCTCTCTTTCGGAAGGCTATTTGGTGCACACTTGGTGCACAAGACTCTGCAAATGGGGTGATTCTGTGCAACTGAGCGCACTCTAAATCATTCAAAACAAATGAAGCGTGGTGAATACGAACAGGGCAGGGGAAATTAGCAAACCGGCGAAACTGCAACGCTCAATACCTCAGAGCACATCACAACGGTTGACAGCATCTCAAATCGGCCGCCTGCAACTAACAAAACCTGCGGTTTGAAAAACGGGCGCCTACGGACCAAATTCCTTGATCATTGTAACTTCCTAGAATCCGACTTCTGGCCCGGAATGAAATTTCGGTTAGCACGTAAACACAGGAGCAACGGATCATTGCCCACAGGCCGACTTGTCGGTACCGATAGCGTTCATCGCTCGATGAGGCTGACACCAGTTGGGAGCGAACCGTGCATGCTGAAGATCTCGGCAGCGGCCATGACGGCAATTCCCTCGCTAATCAAGCGCAGCGCCGCTCCAAGGCGTGCTCATAGATTCGCTCTGAGAGAGGGATTGAGCTGCCGGCCAATTTCACGTTGTGGCGGAAGAGATTCTGCTCCCAGGCCCAAACGGTTGCGGGGGCAACAGCGAGACAGCGTTCTAATTCTTGTCCGGCTTCTGATTCGCCGCTAAATCGTCGAGGCGCTCAGAGTGACGCGGCTTGGGTCCGTGCCTGATTGCCAACCGTGGCAGCAACGCGGGCATTGACCCAGTCTATGATGTTCCGCATGACTAATTTCTTGTCGATGTCGTTAAGAAGGTCGTGAAAACCCCCTTCGTAGAGTTTCAACGTTTTATTTGCAGAACCCGCCATGTCGTAAAAATGCTGGCTGCCGCTCGGCTTGTGTTCTTATCTTGGGTGCCGTGAAGAATCAGGACCGGCAGAGTAATCAGAGGAAACTCCTTCTTAAGTCGCTCGTCGGCCCGAACCATGGCGGCCATAGTCTGTGTTGGTTGAGTTTCGTGGGCAATCAGTGGATCGTTGTTCATTGCCTCGACAGCTTTGGGGGTCGCGAGAAAATCTCTCGTTGGGGAGGTGAAGCACATGTGCATGTGGCGCAACGTGACTCAGCCCTTTGAAAACTGCGAGCGCGAAATCGGGTGCCGGCAACTCATGAGCAAAACTCTCGCAGATCAGCCCCGCCAACATAGCCTGGTGGTCGAGGGTGTAGAGGCAAGAGACGACACCGCCCGCGCTGTGACCCAGCATGACAATGGGCAGGCCCGGTTCTCGAGATTTTACGATGGCCATAACCGCTTCAACATCACGGACGTAGTCTTCAAACGTTTCGACATAAAAGCGCTCGCCATCCGAATTTCCCCGACCACGCAGATCCACGGCGTACACGGCTAGACCATCGGCCACGAATTGCTCCGCTACCCATCCGTAATAACCGCTGTGGGCGTTGAAACCCGGAACGATGACGATGGCCCCACGGGCCTTACCATCGGGACGCCACGATCGAAAAAATATCTTTAGACCACTTACACCTTCGACAGTTTCTTGATTCGAGGTTCCTGGCGCTTGCTCCATAGAAGTCTCCTTACGTGAGATTTGAAAAACTCAAACGCGCTGTTCAAACCGATGCTGGCCGCGAGCCCGTCTGAGCGCGCTGCGCCCCGGCCAGATTTATTCCAATCCCCGTCCGTAGCCGGCTGCGAATCGCCCGTATCGCAAGGACGTGGAGCGTCACCGCCAAGGGCACGAAGAATCCTGGGATAAACATAAATGGGAACGTGCCGAACATCCGATTGGGAACTTCGGCGTGGATCACGTTGAACGGGCCGGGAGACGTCAGCACCGCGCAAGTCACGACGTTCGTCAGCGCGAGAAGGCCCAATACGTTCCAAGCGAGCGCGAGCTTCAAGCCCAATCGCCCTCGCGTGGACAACCAAGCGATCACGGGTGCTGACGCTCCGATATAAATGTCCACGTTCGCGCCCTCGAAGGTCAGCATTTTGGGCACGAGGCCGCCGATCCAAAGCTGATGCAGAAACAGCTCGACGCCAACTCGGAAGCATTGCGCACCCAGAACTATCCAGAGCGGAAAGGCCAATATGATCCGTGCGTTGGCAGAGAACCGCACGATGAAAAGGAAGAGAAAGAAGAGGACGGGAACGAGGAGGAACGCTGTTCCTGGCGGTCGCATCGCGGTGTTCTTTAAGACTCCGAAATAACCCATCAATCCGGCATAAATAAACCATGCCGACAGCCCGGCCAGCACGCGGAATGCGGTTCGGCCATTTAGGTAGCGGGCGACAAGTCCTACGACTATCGCTGCCATCATCGCCACAAATCCGAGAAAAAGTGTAGCGGTCATTGCTTGTCCTTAATAATTAATCAATACGCCCAGCCACTTTTGATACAGCCCGCCCTTCGCAACCGCACTACTTACCGGCAGTCGTCCAGACTTCTGACAACATCGCCGTAGCCACTTGCTGAGGCTCATCGATTTGCAGCCAATGGCCCGCTGGCACGAGGGTGAGGAACGCGTGCTTCAACTGAGACTTGCGTCGCTCGGCCATCGACACGGGGAAGTACGGATCGAACTGTCCCCAGATGAGCTTGACCGGAACGTCGAATGCCTTGAGCTCCGGCAGACGTTTGGCGTTTTGGATGTGTGCATCGAAGAACTGCGCCGCCAATTGCACAAACGCGGGGCCCGAATTTTGGGTGAGGAAGTTGTCACTGATAAGCGGACCGACGAACTCATTGAAATGGGGCTTCTGCGTCTCGGGAAGGGCGTCCAGGAATTTCTGCTTCTGCCAGTTCAGCAGCCAGCCGAACTGTTCGGGGCTTTGGGCGACAGCCATCGCCAGCGCATGGAGGCTCTTGGTCGCGAAGAGCGTGACCATCTCCGGCCAAAGGAATGTGGAGTCTTCGGCATAGGCTGAGTCGAGCATGATGACGGAGTCGACTCCCTCGGGGTGCGCTAGCGCGTAATTGATCGACGCGAACCCGGAAGAATCGTGGGCGACAGGGACAATCTTCCCCAGGCCCAGGGCCTCGACGACCGCTTCAAGATCGCCCAACTGCTGCTTGAAGCTGTACGCAGCGCCGGCGGGTTTGTCCGAGGCGCCAAAACCCAGGAAATCGAACGTCACGACGCGCCGCCCGCTGGCTATCAGGTAGGGGACCAGATCGTCCCAGATGTGCAGGTTATCGGGGAAGCCGTGCATGAGCACCAAGGCAGGACCAGCGCCTTTGTAGTCGCGTGCGTAGACTTTTCCCGCCTCCCGCGGAACATGGTGCTCGGCGAAAGACGGTGTGCTGTCCATGCGATTGTTGGCTTTCGCTGTTGTTGAATCCTGGTTCATATTCCTATTCCTTTTGGCTTCATCAACATTCCGAGCGGCAGCAGAGGCCCGACCGGCATCAGGTCAAAGGTCAGCAAATTGTCTCGACCAAGCGGTAACGCTCTAAGAAGCCTGTCCGCCTCGTCGACCGACTCCACATTCATCAGGAAGATTACGCCCGCCTCTTTGTCCCGCAGCCAGAACTGCTCCATCTTGTCGTCGAGATAGAGTTGCAACGTCGCCGGGACTTCCCTCGGTAGATAGTTCTGTCTTTGTTCCGGCGAAAGAGGTTTCAGCGTGCCAATGGCCATTACTTTCATGGTTTGCTCCAGTAGTTAAAGTGACTAAATATCCCGTTCGAGAGAATCGAGTACTCGTTGGTGTGCGTCTCCCGGCTCCGCAAACAAATAGAGACAAAATTCCTATGCTTTTGCTACTTTGCTCGTCTTTGGGTTCAGTTGATCCAAATGAGCGCGTGCGAACTCGCCAACACTCATAGGCTTCTTTCCTGTCAGCTTTTCGACGTTGTTGTCCGCCCCGGACATCGCACCGTGCTGGTAGTCCTCCATGGCACCACTAAGGTGCTGCACGATGTAGGGCGGCACGCCCATGGCCTCTATGGACTTGCAATACTCACCGATCGACACATCCTCGAAGACGATCTTGCGACCCAGCGCATCGGTCAGCTCCGCAGCCATCTGTTCGTGGTTCATCTCGACCGGTCCGGAGAGGTTAATCGTCTGGCCGATAAGTCCCTCGGGATTCTTCAGGATCGCGGCGATTGCGCGCCCTTGATCCTCTGCTGCAATCGGTGAATGACGCCCCTTCCCGACCGGTAAACGCAGAACACCCTCATTCGCCAGGAGAGGAAGCTGCCAGGGATAGAGCAGCCATTCCAAGAAATATGTCGGGCGCAGATTGATGACCGAAAGGCCTGACCATTTGAGCACCTCCTCGGCGATGAAACTGTCCCGGCATGAGTAGCTTTTTGAATTGCGGTTTGCGGATCGTTGCGACAGGTTGACGACGGTCGAGACACCCGCCTCCTTCGCAGCCTGCACGAAATTTACAGTGGCGGTTATGAGTCCAGGTTTGACCGGGTAGACAAGATAAGCAGCGTCCATGCTCTCCATGGCCTGTCGAATCGTATCAATCTCCTGAAGGTCGCCGACGACGACTTCTGCGCCGAACTCTTCCAACGCTTTCGATCGGTCGTCTATGCCGTGGACCATGGCGCGGACCACCAGTCCAGCTTTTAGCGATTCTTTAACGGCGGCCCGGCCAGTGTCTCCGGTGGCTCCTGTGATGAGTACTTTGCGGCTCATATTTACCTTCCTCGCTCGTCGAGATTCCGAAGCATTTAGTCTTTCTCAGGATTCATGCGCGCGCGGCCGCGCTTTGGCTGAACAGCGCTTTATTCTTGACGATGTAATCCATCATCCCGAGTGGCTTTTGGCCGGTGAGCTTTTCCACCAAATCGTTTGTTCCTGAAAAGAGTCCGTCGCGGCAATCCTGGGC
>WNFQ01003983.1_pt1 | contig 19737 bp, 17 predicted proteins | sample 5400171 | NCBI WGS metagenome assembly WNFQ01 (sample SAMN13153356, study PRJNA577476) | soil metagenome | isolation source: 20 cm soil under Madrone tree | place: USA:California | collected 2016-06-14 | reverse complement strand
TTCAGCAAGATCCGCCGCTACCGCCTCGCGACGCGGAAGAGCCTCGTCGCGCACGGCGCGCTCGGCCGTCCGCTGCACGCCGGCGCGACGTTCGGCCGCTTCTTCCAAGGTCTCCCCGACCTCCTCGCCGGACGCGAGCTGCGCGCGGCCGTCATGGCGATCGCGGAGGCGCGGCGGGCGCGACGTGGCGTCATCCTCGGCATGGGCGCGCATCCGATCAAGGTCGGCCTCTCGCCGCTCATCATCGACCTCATGGAGCGCGGGGTGATCACGGGCGTCGCGATGAACGGCGCCTGCGTCGTCCACGACTTCGAGCTCGCGTACGCCGGCAGCACGTCGGAGGACGTCGGGCCGGGGCTGCGCGACGGCAGCTTCGGCATGGCCGAGGAGACGGGGCGCTTCTTGAATCTCGCGATCCGCCAAGCGGCACCGACGGGCGCCGGGCTCGGCGACGGCCTCGGGCACGTGCTCGCCGGGACGAAGCTCAAGTACAGAAAGCTCAGCATCCTCGCCGCCGGCGACCGCCTCGGCGTGCCGGTGACGGTGCACGTCGCGATCGGCACCGACATCATTCACATGCATCCCGAGGCCGACGGCGCCGCGATCGGCGCGACGACGCTCCGCGACTTCCACCGCCTCGCCGCGACGGTGGCAACGCTCGATCGCGGCGTCTTCGTGAACCTCGGCTCGGCGGTCATCATCCCCGAGGTGTTCGTGAAAGCGCTGAACGTCGCCCGCAATCTCCGCCACAAGGTCGGCGACCTCACGACGATCGACATGGACTTCATCCGCCACTATCGCCCGGGCGTGAACGTGCTGCGCCGACCGACGGAGGACGGCGGGCGGCCGATCCAACTCACCGGCCATCACGAGATCATGTTCCCGCTGCTCTTCTCGGCGGTGCTGGAGGAGCTCGGAGGCTGACGCCGCCGCGGCGGCGCGAGCGCTCAACGGCGCGACCGCTCATCAGATGCCGCCCATCATCACCCTCACGACCGACTTTGGGACGAGCGACGCGTTCGTCGGCGTGATGAAAGGCGTGATCCTCGGCATCGCACCCGACGCGCGCATCGTCGATCTCACGCACGAGGTGTCGCCGCAGGACGTGCTCGCCGGCGCGTACCTCCTCCGTGGCGCCGCGCTGTACTTCCCGCGCGGGACGATCCACGTCGCCGGACAACGGGCTCGCGACCCTCGTCGCGCCGCGTGCGGCCGTGCGCGGCATCTGGGACGTGTCGCGCTCGCGCGCGCGCTTGCCGGTCGTGAGCCGCACGTTCCACGGCCGCGACGTCTTTGCGCCGGTCGCCGCCACGCTCGCCCGCGGCGCCGCGCCCGACGAGCTCGGGACACGTCTGCGCACGATGCAACGGCTGACAGTGCCGCGCGTCCGTCGTGAGGCGCGGCGCACGGTCGGCGAAATCGTATGGGTCGATCGCTTTGGCAATTGCATCAGCAACATCCGCGCCGACGATCTGCCGCGCACGGCAGGCGCCGTTGCGCACGCTCGGCGTACGTCGAGTGCGGCGCGCGCTTCGCGTGGCGATGCGCGTGGCGCCTTCCGCGGTCGCCGGCTTTCGGTTACGATTGACGGGCATGCTCTCCCCTTTCTCGACTCCTACGCCGACGTTCCCGCAGGAAAGCCGGTCGCGCTCGTGAACAGCAACGACCTCGTCGAGATGGCGGTGAACCGAGGCTCCGCAGCGAGCGTCCTCGGCATCGGCCGCGGCGCGCGTGTCGTCGTCGGGTGCGATTGACGTGAGCGAGCCCTACTACCCCGAGCGTGTCGGCGTACCCGGCGCCGCGAGCTATCCCGACGCTCCGGAGCATGACCGTGCCGCCGAGTACCAGCGCTGGCTCGCGGCACAGCGGCGCCCGGTGCAGATCAGCGGCCTACGTCCGATCCACGTCGTCCTCTTTCTCGCGACGCTGCTCACGACGACGCTCGCCGGCACGTTCCAAGCGGGCGTGAACCCCTTCGCCGATTGGCGCCTCCTCGCGCGCGGGCTGCCGTTCTCGATGACGCTGATGTCGATCCTGCTCGTGCACGAGATGGGCCACTTCGTCGTGTCGCGCTGGCACGGCGTCGAGGCGACGCCGCCGTATTTCATTCCCGGCCCGCCGTTTCTGATCGGCACCTTCGGCGCCTTCATCCGCATGCGCACGCCGACGAACCGAACGGCGCTCTTCGACGTCGGCGCCGCCGGACCGTGGGCGGGCTTTCTGATCGCGATTCCGGCGGTGCTGTACGGGCTCGCGCACTCGGAGGTGCGGCCGCTCGTGGGACCGGAGCCGGTCGGCATCACGCTCGGCAACTCCGTCGTCTTCGGCCTTTTGACCAAGCTCGCGCTCCACGTGTCGCAGCAGGACGTGACGATCGTGCTCCACCCGGTCGCGCTCGCCGGGTGGTTCGGGCTCTTCGTCACGTTCTTGAACCTGCTGCCGGTCGGGCAGCTCGACGGCGGCCACGTCATCTACGCCCTTCTCGGCCGCGCGCACCGCTGGGTCGCGCGCCTGAGCCTCATCACGATCATCGGCCTGGCGATGCTCGGCTGGAAAGGCTGGGCGATGTGGGCGGTGCTCGTCGTGCTGATCGGCCTCGACCATCCGCCGACGCTCGACGACCGTCCGCTCGATCCGCGCCGCCGCATCGCCGCGTGGCTGACGATCGCGCTCTTCTTCGCCACCTTCATGGCCGTGCCGATTCAGGTGATCGGCGCCAACTGACGACCGTGCGACGCCCCCTGATCGGCATCTCGAGCTACGGTCGCGCCGGGAAGCGCAAGAGCTTCTCGCTGCCGTGCGACTACGTCGACGCCGTCCGCCGCGCCGGCGGCGTCCCGGTCGTGCTGCCCGCGATCGAGGGCGAGATTCCGGAGGCGCTGGAGGCGATCCAAGGTCTCATTCTTTCGGGCGGCGGCGACATCGATCCGTCGCGCTACGGCGGCACATCGCATCGGTCGAACTACGGCATCTCGCTCGAGCGCGACGGCTTCGAGCTCGAGCTCGCCGGGACCGCGATCGCACGCCCCGACCTGCCCCTCCTCTGCATCTGTCGTGGCATGCAGGTGCTGAACGTCGCGCTCGGCGGCGATCTCGTCGCCCACATCCCCGACCACTACGGCAAGGACGTCCTGCACCGCCATCCCGAGCGCCGCCCCGTCGAGCACCCGGTGCGCATCGAGCCCGCGAGCCGCATCGGGCGCATCCTCGGCACCGACGAGCTCTCGGTCCGGTCGTGGCACCACCAGGCGGTGGGACGGATCGGGCGCGGCCTGCGCGCAGTCGCGTGGGCGCCGGACGGCGTCGTCGAGGCGGTCGAGTCGGACGAGCATCCGTGCACGCTCGCCGTGCAGTGGCACCCCGAGGTGCGCGCGCTCGCCGACCCGCGTCACCTGCGCCTCTTCGAAGCACTCGTCGAGGCGGCGGGCGGCGCCCGCACCGGCGCCGTTATGACGTGGGACCGGGACTCGGACTCGCCGCTTGCGGAGGAGCCGGGACGTAAGTCTTTGCGGCGTACGACGGGAACTGCTGGCGCGCGATGAAGACGAGCGCCGCGAGCACGATCGCTGCGAGGATCAGATCCAAGAGCCGCACTCCCCACCCCTCCTGCGCTGCGCGCGCGCCTCGCGAGGCGTGACCACCTGAGACGTCGCGGCGCGTGAGCGGCGCACTATAGAATGCCGTCGTGGGCGCCGCCAATCGCGAGACGGACGATGCGACGCGCTGGCGCGTCACGGAGTGGGACGCGATCCCGGGGCTGATCCACGGCTTCCTCGGCCGCGCCGACGGTCTCGGCCCCGGCGCCTTCGACTTCGCGGCGATTCGCGATCGGCTCATCACGGCGGGTGAAGCGCCGCGAGTCGTGCTCGCCGCGCGCCAGGTGCACGGCGCCGCCGTCGTCTCGCCGGAGCACCCGGGGTGGGCGCGGCTCGACTGGCACGACGACGCCGCGCGGCTGCCGGTCGCCGACGCGCTCGTCAGCGCCTCGGCCGACGTCGTCCTCACGATCCGCACCGCCGACTGCGTGCCGATTCTGCTCGTCGCGCCGGCGGCACGCGCCGTCGCCGCGGTGCACGCCGGGTGGCGCGGGCTCGTGGCCGGAGTCGTCGAGCGCAGCGTCGCGGCGCTCGCCGACCGCTACGGCGCCCGGCCGGACGTCGTACAGGCGGCCGTCGGACCGGCAATTTGCGGCACGTGCTACGAGTTTGGCGCCGAACACCAGCGCCAATTCGTCGCCCGCTACGGCGTCGACGCGGAGAGCGCGTGGCGCCCGGGGGTATCGGACCGCGGTCATCTCGACGTGCGCCGGCTCGCCACGATCGCGCTCGCGCGGGCGGGACTAGACCCGGGCGCCGTCCGCGTCGTCGGCCCCTGCACCGCCGAGCACTCCGAGGCGCTGCACTCCTATCGTCGCGACGGCGCCGGTGCGGGCCGGCAGCTGAGCTACGTCGGCTGGCGCGGCGATCAGTAGGCCGGAACGAAATCGGAAACGGGATCGGCGCTCGCCGTTGCGTCAGCTGTAGAGCGGCGCGCGCAGGCCGCTCGCCGCCGCCGGCTTCACGCCGTCGACGGGACCGAACACCTGCTCGGGATCCTCGACCACCTCGCGCAACATCGCCGCCATCGACGTCCCCTGGGCGCCGTCGATCATGCGGTGATCGAACGTGCAGCCGAGAGTCACGACCGAGCGCACGACCACCTGGTCGTCCTCGACGACGGGCTTGCGCTGCACCTGGCCGATCAGGACGACGATCGGCACGCGGCTGATCGGCACCAGCGGCGCGAGCGCGAAGCTCATGCCGAAGCCCTCGAAGTTGCCGATGTTCGAGACCATCGCGCTGCCGAACTGATCGGGCTCGATGCCGAAGCGCGAGAGATCGAGCTGCCAGTCGTAGATCAGCGACTCGAGGAAGCGCACGACCCGGCCGAGGACGAAGTTCGGCAGCCGCTGCACCATGCCCTTCGTGCGCTCGACGCCGGGATCGCGGTGATTGCGCACGCTCTCGGCGCGCGCGGCGATCTCGCGCGCGATCTCCGCGAGGCTCTTGCGATCGATGTCGCAGATCTTCGTGCCCGAGAGATCGCGTCCGCCTTCCGTCGCGACCTGGACGAAGATGTCGACGCTCGAGCGCACCTGCACCCGTCCGGAGGAGATCACGCCGTTCGCGTCGGGGTTGCGCTCGATCGCGAGGCCGAGGCCCTTGGTCACCAGGTGCGTCAAGCGGATCTTCGTACCGGTGCGTTCGCTCAGCGCCTCGAGATAGGGAAGCGCGCGATCGACGACGAGCTCGAGGACGCCGTAGACGGTCGGGTCCTGCGGTCGTCCCCACACGTGCGGCGCCAGGCGGCGCCAGCTCGAGGTCTTGTCGAGCGGTCGAAAGGTGCGCGGCATCCTGTTCCCCCTTTGCGCGAGCAACCGGACGTCTGGTCTACGGTTGGGCGAAGGGCCCGGATTGTAGGTGCGGCTGCCGCGATTGTCCACGGTGGACGCCGGCGGTCGTGGCTGCGGATCGGCACCAATCGTGCCGGCGGCTCAGTCCTGCGCGGCGCTCGTCAATGGTTCGCGACGTCGGCGACGGCGCGCCGCAACGTCGCCGCGTCGGTGTCGCCGCGGGTCGCGCCGGCGCCGCTCGGCAGCGGGAATTCGCCGAGGAAGCCGCGCAGCCACCACCCGATGTCCTCGCGCTTCACGCGCGCGCGCATGCGACGCATGCGTTCGCTCGACTCCTCGCGCGGCATCGTCAGCGCCACACGGATCTGCGCCGCGACGTCGTCGATGTTGTAGGGGTTCACCCGCACCGCCTCCGGGAGGCCCTCCGCCGCGCCGGCGAACTCGGAGAGCATCAGCATGCCGTCGTCGTAGATGCGCGACGCGACGTACTCCTTGGCGACGAGATTCATGCCGTCACGGAGCGGCGTCACCAGCGCCAGATCGGCGGCGACGTAGTGCGCGGCGAGGTCGAGCGGCGGCACCGAGCGGTAGAGATAGCGGACGGGCACCCAGCCCTCGCTGGTGAAGCGCCCCGAGATGCGGCCGACCGACTCGTCGATCTCGCGCTTCATGCGGCGATACTCGTCGACACGCTCGCGCGAGGGAACGGCAATCTGCACGAACGTCACGCGGCGGCGGAACGCCGGCGACTGCTCGAGGAAGCGCTCGTACCCCTGCAATCGCTCCAAGATCCCTTTGGTGTAGTCGAGGCGATCGACGCCCAGGATCATCTGCTGGGAGCCGAGCTGACGTCGGATACGCGCGGCGCGCAGCTGCACGTCCGGCGCGCGCGCGAGCGTCTCGAATCCCTCCGCGTCGACCCCGATCGGCCAGGCGACGACGCGGACCTGGCGGTCCTTCAACGTGACGGTACCGAGCTCGTAATCGACGGGCAGCCCGAGGAAGCGGTCGACGCACGAAAGGAAATTGCGAGCGTAGCTCTGAACGTGAAACCCGATGACGTCACTGCCGAGCATCCCCTCGAGCAGCGGCCGTCGCCACGGCAGGATTCCGAAGACCGCCCAAGCAGGGAATGGCACGTGCCAGAAGAGTCCGATCGGTAGGTTGCGACGCGCCTCGCGTAGCAGTCCGGGAAGAGTCGCGAGATGGAAGTCCTGTACCCAGACGAGGTCCTTCGGCCGCAGCTCCTCGAGAACGACGCGCGCGAAGAGCTCGTTGACGTGCCGATAGCTATGCCATTGCTCGAGACGGAACTGGCAGCGTCCGACGAAGTAGTGCGCAAGCGGCCAAAGCCCGCGATTCGACAAGCCGTAATACGAGCCGCTGACGTCGCGCTCGGAGAGCTGCACGCAGCGCAGCATGAAGGAAGGGTCGTCGGCTGGAAGCGGGATACGTTCCCGCGATTTCTGCGACGACTCACCCGACCAGGCGATCCAAAGACCGCTGCCGGCCGCCTTGAAGACCGGCATGAGGGCGCTCACCATGCCGCCGACGGTCGGCACGAAGCGGCGCTCGACTCCACGGTGGACGTCGACCGGCGCTCGATTGGAAACGACCACCAGGCGACGATCTCCCAAGAGCTCGGTGATCGCGCGGAAGGGCACGCACGCCGATGGTACCCGCAGGCATTTCGCTCGGCAAATCGCCCGTAACGTCGTAACCTTGCGTGAAACGGTGCTTGTTGCCGCAGGAGGAAATTGCTACCCTCGTTGTGAATCGCGATGCCGGCGAGGAGGACAGTCGCATGCGCAAGATGATGATGTTGGTGGCGGTGGCCGCATGGTGCGTGCTCGGTGCGCGCATCGCATCGGCAGGTCATTTCGAGCACTGGACGGACGCCGAGCGCGCCGAGCACGAGCAGCGTCAGGCCGAGGCCGCGCCCGCGCCCCCGGTCGTGGCACCGTGTCCGCCGGTCGTGCGCGAGGAAGTCGTGTCACGCGAGGTCTACTGGCGTACCGGTGCCGACGAGTACGACGACTCGCAGTCGCATCCGCTGCGCCTGATCGCGTACATCATCCATCCGGTCGGCTATACGCTCGAGTGGCTGGTGACGCGTCCGTTCCACGAGCTGGTCGCGCAGCCGGATTTGGAGCCGATCTCCGGCCACGACGCGCACGCGTACTACGGCGAATCGCCGTTCGGCGTCTCCGGCGCCCGCCCGCTGGACTCCGTTTACCGCTGAAGCAGCTCCAAATTCGCGTAGCGCCGGATGAGCTTTTTCATGCCGGCGCGCGCGAACTGCACGGAGAGCTTTTCGCCGTCTCCGCGCCCCTCGCTGCGGCGGACGACGCCGACGCCGAACGTCGGATGGCGCACGCGGGTTCCCGCCGCGAGACCGCAGCCGGCGTCCTCCGCGACCTCTTGGCTGAAGCTGTAGTCGATGACGGGTCCCGTCGGGACGCGTCGCACCGGCTTCGACGGGCCCAGCAGCGTGCGCGTCAGGTGGTCCGGAACTTCGTCGAGAAAACGTGACGGCAGCCGCTCGCTGATGGTGCCGAAGCGCAGGCGCCGCTCGGCGCGGAAGAGATAGAGTCGCGCGCGCGCGCGCGTCATGCCGACGTAGCAGAGCCGGCGCTCCTCCTCGAGCTCGTCGCCGTCGTCGAGCGCGCGCTGGTGCGGGAAAATGCCTTCCTCGAGGCCGACGATGAAGACGATCGGGAACTCGAGCCCTTTCGAGGTATGCAGCGTCATCAACGTCAGCCGATTGCGGCCCGCCTCCTGACGGTCCCAGTCGGAGACGAGCGCCGCCTCCTCGAGGAAGCGCGCGAGCCGCTCGCGCGTCGACTCGGTCGCGCCAGCGCGCACATCGAAGTCGCGTGCGACGCCGAGCAGCTCCTCGATGTCCTCGAGCCGCGACGCGCGTTCACCGCCGCCGCTCTCGAGGCGATCGCGGTACCCGGTCTCGCGCAGCACCGCCTCCAGCACGTCGGCGAGCGCGTCGGTGTCGAGCGCTTCGCGGACGCGGTCGAGAAGCGCGCCGAAGTCGCGCAGCCGACCGGCGGCGGCGCTCGCGATCCCGGCGATCGGGATGCGGCGCGCGAGGGCGTCCGTCATCGACACGTCGGCGCTCGCGGCCGCGGCGCGCAGCGCGGCGACCGTCTGCTCGCCGATGCCGCGCGGTGGGCAGTTGATGATCCGTTCCAGGCTGGAGTCATCCGCCGGGTTCGCGAGCACGCGCAGGTACGCCAGCAGATCCTTGATCTCCTTGCGCTCGTAGAAGCGGATGCCGCCGACGATGCTGTAGGGCAAGGCGGCGCGCATCGCGGCCTCCTCGAGCGCCCGCGATTGCGCGTTGGTGCGATAGAAGACGACCATCTCGTCGAGCGCCCGTCCCGCGGCGGCGAGCCGCCGCACCTCCGCGACGACGAGCCGTGCCTCGGCGAGGTCGTCCTCGGCGACGGCGGTGACGACCTCGTCGCCGGCGGGGTTGTCCGTCCAGAGCGTCTTGCCCTTGCGGCCGTAGTTGTTGGCGATCACCGCGCCGGCAGCGGCGAGGATCGTCTTCGTCGAGCGATAGTTCTGCTCGAGGCGAACGACGTGCGCGCTCGGGAAGTCGTGCTCGAAATCGAGGATGTTCCGCACCTGCGCGCCGCGCCAGCCGTAGATCGACTGGTCGTCGTCGCCGACGACGCAGACGTTCGGCTGCTCGCCGGCCGCGAGCAGGCGCAAGAGCAGATACTGGGCGTGATTCGTGTCCTGGTACTCGTCGACGAGGAGATGCGCGGCGCGTCGTTGGTAGCGCGCGCGGGCCTCGGGATGCTCGCGGAAGAGCCGCACGACGAGCAGGATCAGATCGCCGAAGTCGAGCGCGTTCTGGCGCTCGAGCGCGCGTTGGTAACGACGGTAGATGCGCGCGATCACGTCGGCGAACGGGCCGGCCGGTCGCGCCGCCACGTCCTCGGGCGAGCGCGCATCGTTCTTCGCCTGATCGATCGACCACGCGACCGACGTCGGCGCGAGCGTCTGCTCACTGACGTTCTCGTCTTCCATGCATTGCCGGATGAGCTTGGCGCGGTCCTGGTCGTCGTAGATCGAGAAGCTCGGCGCATACCCGACGAGCGCGGCGTGCCGGCGCAAGATCGTCGCCGCGGCACTATGGAAGGTGCTGAGCCAGACGTCGGCGGCACGCGCGTCGAGCGCGCGCGCGACACGGGCGCGCATCTCCGCCGCGGCCTTGTTCGTGAACGTGAGCGCGAGGATCGCGTCGGGGGCGACGCCGCACTCGACGAGGCGGGCGATGCGCGCGGTGATGACGCGCGTCTTGCCGCTGCCGGCGCCGGCGAGAACGAGGAGGGGACCGTCGCCGTGGCCGACGGCCTCGCGCTGCCGATCGTTCAGCTCCATCGCCACCGCCGCACCTCCACCGCCCTCGCGCGGGCGGCTTGTATAGCCGACCGATCGGACGAAGGGAAGAAAATTCCCCCGCGCGTTGCCGTGTATGCGCCGAGGCGGCGCGTCGCCGCGACGTCTGCTAGGGGAGAGGCGATGTACGACCGCAAAGACGCGCTCTATCGCCGCGCGAAGCAGGAGGGCTATCGCTCGCGCGCCGCCTTCAAGCTCGCGGAGCTGCAACGACGGGCGCGGCTCATCCGCCGCGGCGACGCCGTCGTCGATCTCGGCGCCTGGCCGGGCGGATGGCTGCAAGTCGCGGCGGAGCTCGTCGGCGCCGCGGGTCGCGTCGTCGGCATCGACGTCGTGCCGATCGCGCCGCTCGCCGACGCGCGCGTCGTCGTGCTCGAGGCGGACGCGGCCGATCCGGCGCTGCCGGCACGCGTCCGCGAGCTCCTCGGTCGTCCGGCCGACGTCGTTCTCTCCGACCTGGCGCCGAAGCTGAGCGGCGTGGCGCCGCGCGACGCGGCGCGCAGCGCCGCGCTACTGGAAGCGGCGCAACGCTTCGCGGCGGCGACGTTGCGCACGGGCGGCACGCTGGTCGCCAAGACGTTCGGGGGGGCCGAGATGGAAGCGGCGCGAGCGGAGTTGCGGACGATGTTCGGCCGCGTCCGTCTCGTCGGCCTCGAGGCGACGCGCAAGGGTTCGTCGGAGCTCTACCTCTTCGCGACCGACTACCGCGGCTGATCACCCACGTAGCGCCCTGCCGCGGTTGATCGTGCCCGCGTCGCCTCTACCGATCGTTCCTCCGGCACGCCGGGCAGATCGGCGTCTGGCGCCCGCGACACGCGGGCAGGGTACCGGCGCGGGCGAGCGCGCGGCACACCTCCGCTTGCCGGCAGTGCGCCGCGATCTCGAGCGAGCTCGTCGTGGGTTCTGCGACCGGCCCCGACCCGCCGCCGAGCTGTCGCCGTAACGTGTCGGTGAGAAAGTAGCGTTCCAGGAAGCGGTCGCGGCCGAGGACGTGAAACTGCGCCACGTGCACCAGCTCGTGGGCGATGAGCGCGACGCCTTCGACGCAATCCGGCTGGTACTCGCCGGGCGCGAACGCGACCACGTCGCCGACGGTGATCGCCGCCACCGACGGCGGCAACAGCGCGAAGAGCCGCCGCGACGACTCGGCGTCGACGGTGTATCGTCCGCGCTCGACGGTCGCCGGCGTGAGCGCCACGCCGTCGACCACGGTGCCGTCGAAGAACGGACGGAGCCGCGCGCGCACGCGCGCGGGAAACGGCGCCGCGGTCGCCGCGAGATCGGCGCGCACGTCCTCGAAGAGCGCCGTCACTGCCGGCGTGAGCGCGTCGCGAAACGCGTCGACGTAGTCGTCGAGCGTCGCCGCCGCGGAGACGCTCGCGGCGACGACCAGCGCCAGCGCGAGGGCCGCTGGCGACCGGACCCGGCGCCGAGTAGGATCGCGCCGACGCATCGCGCCAGCATGACGCGCGTGCCGGCGGGCGCAACAGGAGGTGGAGCGATGCCCTCGCGCAGTATCCGATTCGTCGTTGCGCTCGGTCTCTCGGCGTGGGCGATGCTCGCGGCGGCGCACGCCGCGGATCCGCTCACCGCCCCGTCACCTGGTCATCGTGGCCGCACGATCACCGTCGTCGGCATCGGCCACGAGCGCGCGACGCCCGATCGCGCCGACCTCCGCATCGCCGTCGAGCAGACGGCGCCGAGCGCCCAGGCAGCGAGCCAGCAAGCCGCGAAGGCGGCCTCGCAGGTGATCGACGCGCTCAAGAAGATCGTCGGTCCCGACGGCCGCGTCGACACCGCGAGCTACCAGCTGACGCCCGTCTACCGCAGCGACAATCGCACGCCGTCGCGAGAGCGCGGCCCGGAGATCGTCGGCTACACGGCGTTGAACCAGCTGGCGGTGCAGACGCGCCATCTGGACGCCATCGGGCCGCTGATCGACGCCGCCATCGCGGCGGGTGCCGCACGCATCGACGCGCTCAGCTTCACGATCGCCGACCCTGCGCCGGTGCAAGCGGCGGCGCTCCGGGCCGCCGGAGCCGACGCCGCGTCCCAGGCCGCCGCGATCGCCGAGTCGCTCCATGTCGCCCTGAGCCGCAACGCTTCTCGCCGATGGTGCGCGCCGAGGCGGCGATGGCGTCGACGCCGATCGAGCCCGGCGAAGTCACGACCGACGCGCGCGTGCGCGTCACTTACGGCATCGAGTGATCGCGGGTGACGAGCCGCACCTCGACGCGCCGGTTGCGCGCGCGGTTCGCGGCGTCGTCGTTGGGCGCGACCGCGTGGTGCTCGCCGAAGCCGAGCGCAACGGTCCGCACGGCGAGCGCGGCGTCACCGCGCTGCAGCTCGCGCGCCACACTCGCCGCGCGCGCGAGTGAGAGCTCGAGGTTCGAGGGAAACTCGCGGGTGTGGATCGGCACGTCATCGGTATAGCCGGCGACCTCGATCGCGAGGTCGGGAACCGCGCTCGCGATCCGCTGCACCTCGGCTAGGAAGCCGCGGCCGCGCGGCAGCAGCTCGGCGCTTCCGGTCCGAAACCCGAGCCGCCCGCCGAACGCGAGACGCACGTCGCGATCCCCCGCGCTGACGGTCGCGGCGTCGACGTCGTCGCGGGCGGCGACGAACGCGCCGAGATAGCGCGCGAGGGCCGCGACGCGCGGCGACGCCGTCACGCCAGTCGAGTCCGCGACGCCAGTCGAGTCCGCGACGCCGGTCGAGTCCGCGACGCCGGTCGTCGGCACGCTGTCGGTCGGGTCGGCGACGTCGGTCGACGCGACGGCGCCGGTCAACCGTACGGCTGCCGCTGACGGCCGCTCATCGGCGACCTCGCTCGCCTCGTCGGCGACGCTCCGTGGGGGGGCGGGTGTCGTGCGATGCGCCGTTGTCTCGCCGTCCTTCGCGTCACCCGCCCACGCGTCTGCGGATGCGTAGGCAGACGGCGCCGCGTCGGCGACATCGGTCCCCGAGCGCTCGGCCCTGACAGTCGTCGACGGCGCGGCGGCAACGGTCGCCGGCGGCGCCGTGGCGACGGTCGGCGGCGGCGTGTCGGCGCTCGCGGGCGCGGCCGCCGCGCTCGTCGTCTGCGATCGCGCGCCGGCGTGCGGCGCTGCCGCCCCGCACACGGCGACGACGAGCACGAACGCGAAGAGCTGCAAGACGAGGTCGCTGAACGTGATGAGCCAGCCCACGTCGTCGCCGTCGGTGGCCGGCGACGTGAGCGGCTCGCTCCAATCAGGCCGCGCGTTCGGTGGCGAAGAGGTCGTCATTCCACTCGCTGCCCGATTCGGCCGCCGCGCGCGTCGTCGACCCCTTTTCTATCGCGGCAGGACGGCCGGCGCCGACGTACGCGCGGAGTGCGCGCTCGATACGCGTCGGATACTCGCGCCGGTGGAGCAGCTGCGTGCCTTCGATCACCATCTGCATGACCAGCACTCGCCGGGCGAGGTACGCCTGCAGCTTGGCGTTGAGCGGCAAGACGACCACGTTCGCGAAGACCGCGCCGTAGAGCGTCGTCAGGACCGCGATGCCGAGACCGGGCCCCACGGCCGACAAATCGGCGCCGCCGAGGTGCCGCATCAAGCTCACGAGGCCGAGGAGCGTGCCGATGAGGCCGAAGGCCGGAAACAGCTTGCCGAGGGTGACGAGCACCTGCCGCGCCGCCTCGCCCTCCGCCGCCCAGCGCCGCGCCTCGCCGACCAACGACTCGCGCAGCTCCGCCTCGCTCCGCGCCTCGACGGCGAGAACGACGGCGTCGCGCAGAAACGCATCCTCGGCATGTGCGGCCGCTCGTTCCAGGGCGGGTACGCCGTCAACACGATGGACGTGTGCGAGACGCTTCAGCGTCGCGATGAGCGGCTCGAAGTCCCCGGGAGCCGCGAGCGCCTCGCCGACGAGGTCGCACACCTGGCGCAGCCGCGCGCGAGGAAAGGTCACCCAGGTGACGCCGAGCGCACCGCCGACGGTGATCGCGAGCGCGCTCGGGTCGAGAAGTCCCGCGCTCGCGGCGAGCGTCGCCAAGACACTCGTCACGACGAAACCGATACCGATGAGCCCGAGCCGACGCATCGAAAGCACGACGCCGTTCATGCCGCGCTGGTAGCAGCATCGGTGCCACCGCCACGCTGCGCGTCTACGACATCGCAGCCGCATGACCCCGGCAAAATTCTCCGCTCGGGGTGATTTCTGCCGCGCTGCGGAGGAGTATGCCGATCGGCGCACATTTGCCTCGACCGGTCGCATCGTGAGGCGCGATGAGGAGGCGGCTGGTACTGGACCACACGAGGGGCAGACGGGGGCCGATTTGCGACCTACGCGACGACGGCGGTCCTGGGGCGAGTTGCGAGCGAGACGAGGCGCGAGGGAAGCGAGCAGCGCAGGCGTAGCGGAAGCTACGCCGAGCAGCGCAGCGACCGAGCAACGAAGTATCGCGACGCAAATCGCCCCAGGACCGTGGACAGCGGCGGTGAGCGGCACTATGCTGCTCCCCGCCGACGGTCACGGGAGGGGGGCATCATGAGCGAGCGTGCTGGAAATGGGCGGACGACTCGTCCGAAGCCGCGGCCGGACGCGACGACGACGCGCCTTCAGCGTCTGCAATCGCGTGGTGGACAGCTCCTGCAGTGGTTTCCCGAGCTCGGGAAGACGCTGCTCCGTGAGAGTGAGCCTAGCCTCGAAGCAGTCCTGAGCCAGATCCAGACCTTGCGCGGCGAGGTCCGCAGGCGCGCCGGCGAGACCGGACGCGATCTCGAGGCACGGGCCGAGCGTCTCCTCGTCGACCTCGAGCGGCAGGCGATCGAACGTCTGCAGCCGCTCCTCAGCCGAGCGAACGTCGCCTCGCAACGCGAGGCGACAGCGCTCGAAGGCCGCATCGTCCACCTGGAAGGACGGCTCGGCTCGCTGCTCGACGATCGCGCTGCGCTCTCGAGCCGCGTCACGACGCTCGAGCGGCAGCTCATGGAGGCGCGCTCCGACGACGGCGAGCGAATCCGCGAGCTCGATCTCCGCATCGCGGCGGCGGAAGACGTGCGGACGGACGTCGCCGAGCTGCGCGCCCAGCTCGACGCGCTCGCCAAGGAGCAACTGATGCGCAGCCTCGAGCTCGGCAAGCTGCACGATCGGCTGACGCGCCTGGAGATGCGCCTCGGCGACCTGTTGAAGGAGCACGGCACGCACCTCGCGGAGCACGAAGACGTGAAGCGGCGCCTCGGGGCGCTGCCGGGCGACATCGAGAACGCCGCGCGGCTCGCGACCAGCGCCGCCGATCAGGCGCGGCAAGTGGCGGCGACGGCGCACACCACGACGGAGCGTCTCACCACCCTCGCCGCGGAGCGCCTGCGCGAGCGCATCGAGGTCGAGCAGCTCGGCGAGCGCGGCCTCGAGATCGAGCGCATCATTCGCCAGATCGAGTTGCGGATCGGCGATCTCGCGGAGCGCCACACGGGCGTGCGCGAGGAGCTCGCGACGTTCGCCGCGCGCGTGGCGAAGCTCGAGCTCGTCGCGGCGCCGACGCCCGGCGCCGGCGTCGCCGTGGAGCGCAGCGAGGGTCACTGAAAGGCGTGGCGGGAGAGCTCGACGTGGACGTCGTTCCGATTCCGCTCCTGTCCGACAATTACGGGTACGTGCTGGTCGGCCCCGACGGCGAGCGCGCGGCGGTCGTCGATTGCTCCGATGCGCGACCGGTCCTGCGCGAGGTCGAGCGTCGCGGGCTTCGCCTCGAGGCGATCCTCTCGACGCATCACCATTTCGACCACGTCGGCGGCAACGAGGACGTCGCCCGCGCGGTCCCCGGTGTGCGGGTCATCGGCTCGCGCGCGGACCGCGCGCGAGTCCCGGCACTCACGGAAGCGCTCGCCGACGGTGAAAGCTTCGCAGTCGCCGGACTGCAGGGGCGGGCGTTGTACATCCCGGCGCACACCAGCGGTCATCTCGCCTACGTGTTCCCCGACGGCGAGCCGTCCGTGTTCTCCGGCGACACGCTCTTCGCCGCGGGCTGCGGCCGCCTCTTCGAGGGCTCACCGGCGCAGATGATGGCGTCGCTCGGCAAGCTGGCCGCGCTGCCGGATCCGACGCGGGTCTACTTCGGCCACGAGTACACCCTGAAGAACCTTCGCTTCGCGCAGGAGCTGGAGCCGGGAAACCGCGCGATCGCGGCAAAGCTCGCGCACGTCGAGCGTCTGCGCGCCGAGGGGCAGCCGACGGTGCCGTCGACGATCGCCGAGGAGAAAGCGACCAATCCGTTTCTGCGCTGGCGCAGCGCCGAGCTGCGCGCCAGCATCCGCGCGCGCTTCCCCGACGTCGACGACGACGACGTCGCGATCTTCGCGAAGACGCGCCAGCTGAAGGACGCCTACTGACCGACCGCCGGCTGCGGCCACCGCGCCGCACGCGCCCACGGCATTCACACGAGGTGACGATGCAGGACGACGTGCTGTTGACGGCGCGAGAGGGCGACGTCGTGACCCTCACGCTCAACCGTCCCGAGAAGCGCAACGCGATGACGATGCCGATGCTGACGGCGCTGCGCGACGCGTTCCGCGAGCTCGCCGCGGCGACGGACGTGCGCGCGGTCATCTTGACCGGCGCCGGCAAGGCGTTTTGCTCCGGACTCGATCTGAAGGAGATGGGTCTCGCGCGCCGCGACGACGGCAGCGTCGAGTACCCGGACATCGAAGACGCGCTGCACGAGCTCGAGCACTGCCCCCTGCCGACGATCGCGATGATGCAAGGCGACGCGATCGCCGGCGGCCTCGAGTTGGCGCTGCACTGCGATCTCCGCATCGCCGGCGCGAGCGCGCGGATGGGGATGCCGCTGGCGCGCATCGGGCTCGTCGTGCCGTACGCGCTGACGCAGAAGCTGCTCGACACCGTCGGCACGCCGATGACGAAGGAGCTTCTCTTCACCGGCGCGCTCCTCGACGCCGAGAGCGCGCGCCGCGCCGGCCTGGTGACGCGCATCGTCCCCGATGACGAGCTTGCCGCGGCGACGCGCGCGCTCGCCGCCGAGATTGCGGCCAACGCGCCGCTCTCGATCCGCACGATGAAGGCCGCGATCAACGAGGCGAATACGTTTCGCTCGTTGACGCCGTCGACGGGAGTGGCGGCCCAAGCTGCGGCGACGCGCAAGAGCGAGGACCTGCAAGAGGGCCTGCGCGCCGTGTTCGAACGGCGACGGCCTGTCTTCCGCGGACGCTGACGATGCTGCGCGCGTTCGCCCGCTTCCAGCCCGCGGTGCCGCTCCTCCTGCGCGTCGTGCTCGGCACGATCTTCATCGCGCACGGCTTCCAGAAGATCTCGAGCGGCATGCCCGAGTTCACCCGGGCCGTCGCCCACCTCGGGTTTCCGATGCCGGTCGCCTTCGCGTGGGCTGCGGCCCTCTCCGAGTTCCTCGGCGGCATCTGCTGCCTCGTCGGCCTCTTCACGCGCTGGGCGGCGCTCGCGATCGCGATCGTGATGACGGTCGCGATCACGAAGGTGCACCTGCACGAGGGCCTGATTCGCGGCTACGAGTACGAGCTGACGCTGCTCGCGGTCGCGGTGTCGATCATGCTGATGGGCGCGGGGCCGGCGTCGCTCGACAAGAACGTCCTCCACCGCGACTTCTGACGCGCAGACCGCTGCTCATCGCGCTGCGCCGCGCGCAGCGTCGCTGGTATCGATCCTAAAGCGCGCGCGTCACGAGGAGCGGGGCGATCTCGTCCCACGTCGTCGCCGGGGGTGAGCACGTATACGCGTGGCAGACGTACACCGTCGCCCGGCCGTCGATCTGCATCTTGCCCTCGACGATCGGAAACGAGGGGGGAGCCGTTGGATCGGCTGCGACGACGATCTTGTCGGGGACGTACTCGCGGTGGAGCCGCGTGAACAGCACGCGGCGCTGCGGATCGTCGGGACGTGCGACGACGACGACCTCGCGCGGCTTCCGTTGGTAGAGGTCCGCGGCGGCGATCATGTGGGCGAAGCCGAAGGGGTTCGCCTGCATCGCGCCGCTGAAACAGCGCAGCGTGCGCTCGGCGGCTTCGAGGAAGCGCGGGTCGCCGACGAAATGGTACAGGCGGAGGAGCCCCATCGCCGCGGCGGCGTTGCCGGATGGGATCGAGCCGTCGAACGACGGCTTCGGGCGGTGCACGAGCTCCTCGTGGTCGGCGCTCGTGAAGAAGAAGCCGCCGCGCTCGCGGTCCTCGAAGCGGGCGAGGAGCGCGTCGGCGAGCTCGCGCGCCTGCGCGACGTGCGCCGGGTCGAAGCTCGCCTCGTACACGTCGAGCGCCGCGTTCAGCAAAAACGCGTAGTCGTCGAGATAGGCGTCGAGCTTGGCCTCGCTGCCCTTGAAGGTTCGCAGCAACCGGCCGTCGTAGCGTAGACGGTTCCAGACGAATGCCAGCGCGCGCTCGGCGACGATTCGATAGTCGTCGCGATCGAGCACCTTCGCGGCCTCGGCGAAGGCGCCGATCATGAGCGCATTCCAGCTGGTGAGGATCTTGTCGTCGCGCCCCGGTGGGACACGCTGCGCGCGCAGTTCGAGGAGTCGGCGGCGACCGTCCTCGACGACCGCCGCGACCTCCTCGACCGGGCGCGCGAAGAGACGTGCGAGCTGCGGCAGATCGACGGTGCGGTGGAGGATGTTCTTGCCCTCGAAGTTTCCTTCGTCCGTGACGTCGTAGAATCGGCAGACGATCTCGCCGGCGTCGCTGCCGAGCGCGGCCATCACCTCGTCGCGCGTCCAGACGAAGTATTTGCCTTCGACGCCCTCGCTGTCGGCGTCTTGCGCCGCGTAGAAGCCGCCGTCGGCGTGCGTCATCTCGCGCGTGACGTACGCGAGCGTCTCCTCGACGACTCGACGCGCCTCGGCGTCGCCGCCCGTCGCTTGCTGCACCTCGAGGGCGAGCCGTACGAGGAGCGCGTTGTCGTAGAGCATCTTCTCGAAGTGCGGCACGAGCCAGCGCGCGTCGACGGAGTAGCGGTGGAAGCCGCCGCCGAGCTGGTCGTAGACGCCGCCCGCGGCCATGTGGTGCAAGGTGTCGACGGTCATCCGCCGGAAGCGATCGTCGCCGGTGGCGTGCCAGGCGCGCAGAAAGAGGCTGAACGCCATGGTGTTCGGGAATTTCGGCGCGCCGCCAATGCCACCGTGGTCGGCGTCGTAGTGGCGCGCCAGTGATTCGGCGGCGGTGACCGCGAGACCCGACGCGAACACCGCCTCGGCGGGCGGCTGCTCGGAGCGGGCGAGACCGCTCCGCAGCTGCTCGACGCTCTCGCGCACCTGGTCGCGCTTCTCGCGATACGCCTGCGCCACGCCTTGGAGCACGCGCGGAAACGCCGGCATGCCGTGACGGTCGACCGGCGGAAAGTACGTGCCGCCGAAGAACGGCTCGCCGGCGGGCGTGAGGAACATCGTGAGCGGCCACCCGCCGTGCCCGCTCAGCATCTGCACCGCCGTCATGTAGATGTGGTCGAGGTCGGGACGCTCCTCACGGTCGACCTTGATGCAGACGAAGAGCTCGTTCATGAGTGCCGCGATCCGCGCGTCCTCGAACGATTCGTGCGCCATCACGTGGCACCAATGACACGACGAGTAGCCGATGCTGATCAGAATCGGCTTGTCCTCCCGCCGCGCCCGCTCCAGCGCCTCCGGACCCCACGCATACCAATCGACGGGGTTGTACGCGTGCTGCAGTAGGTAAGGACTAGTCTCCCGAATCAGCCGATTCGCGGGACGATCCGAATGCTGCGCATCATCCGCCGACACGGAACCCTCCCGCGCTCGACTCTATAGACCGCCCCGCACACGCGCCAGCGACCCCGTCGCGGGCGACGCGCGCTTCGTGCGTGAGATCCGGCGCGGAGCGGCGGCGCCCGCCTAAGACGCGGCGAGGCGACGCGGGATCGTCGTCCGCACCCGACGTGCGCAAGAGGGTAGGTTTGCGCACCAC
>WNFQ01002307.1_pt1 | contig 19744 bp, 11 predicted proteins | sample 5400171 | NCBI WGS metagenome assembly WNFQ01 (sample SAMN13153356, study PRJNA577476) | soil metagenome | isolation source: 20 cm soil under Madrone tree | place: USA:California | collected 2016-06-14 | reverse complement strand
CGGAAATTCTACTATCCGTTGCTGGAGTAACTCGATGAAATTCCTAAGTGTCTTTGTGCTTTCGCTTGTGGTATTGACTCTTAACGTCGCAGCTGTCGGCGAAGACAAAAACTCCCCAGCACAAAACGGGAGTTTCATCACTCTCAAGCAGGGCGACGGACGTGAATTCCGTGCCTTCGTTGCTGGACCTGCAGACGCCAAAGCCGCCATTTTAATTGTTCATGATTATTTCGGCATCTCCGATGCCACCAAACAATCAGTGCAGCGCCTTGGCGCTCTTGGATACCGCTCGGTTGCCGTCGACCTTTATGGAGGCAAATCAGCCACCAGCCATGATGGCGCTGTCAAGCTGATGCAGTCTTAAGACGGAAACGCATCCAGCAAGATTTTGCAGGCTGGACTGGATTATCTAAAGCAACCAGGCAGAAAGCTGGCTACCATCGGATTTAGCATGGGCGGACAGGAATCGCTCAATGCAAATTTGAACGATCCGCAAGCAGTGAGCGCGAGCGTAATCATTTACGGGTTCGGCTTCGACAAAATCGATACAAGACAGCTCGAGAAACTCAAGAGCACGGTCCTGGTCATTGCCGGCAGCGAAGATTCCGGTGCAATGCAAGCCGCCATCCATTTTCTCTCCACCAACAACAAGCCCTAGGACGTTCTAGTTTGCTAAACCGTTTTAGGGGCTAAAACTCCTAACGGGGGTTCGAATCCCCCCTCTCCGCCAGAATCCTTTATCCCCCACATCTTCATAAAGATGCGTCATGTGAAAAGTGCGGGCTACTGTCCGGGCTGAAATGCAAAAACGCCGGATTTCTCCGGCGTTTCGGTGCTAACCAGTAGGTATAGGTATAGGTAGAGGTATAGGTATAGGTATAGGTAACCAATGCAAGGGGATAACTCGAGATTTTACAAACTGGTGGTTTCGTCACTCCGAGCGGAGGGCGTCGATGGGATTGATGGAGGCGGCTCGGAAGGCCGGGATGGCGGCCGCGGCGATGGTGACCACGGTCAGTGTCGCGACGACAGCGGTCAGGGTGAGCGGGTCGTGCGAGGAGACACCGTACAGCATCGTCACGACGAAGCGGACGGTGAAGAAGAGCGCCAGTGCGCCGAGCGCAAGTCCCCAGGCGAGCAGGCCAAGGGCTTCGCCGAGCACCATGCGCAGAACTGATCCGCGCGAGGCTCCGAGGGCGACGCGGACGCCGATTTCGCTGGTGCGTTGCGCAAGCCCCGCAGACAGCAAGCCATAGAGTCCAAGAGCGCTGAGGAGTAGAGCGAGAAGGCCAAAGAAATTGGCGAGCAGAGTGATTAGCTCCTGGCTGCCAAGTGCGGCATCCATTTGTTCTCGAAGGGTGACGAAGAGTACAAGCGGGATGGTGGGCGCGATTTCCTCAATCGTGGTGCGAAACGCGTCGACGGCCTGGGACTTCTTGGTGGTATTCATCAGAAAAACCAGGTTGCCGAGCCTGTCGATGCGCTGCACGGACAGTGGCAGATAGATCGTTCTGGGCGGCGCCTGGCGGAGGTCGAAAAACTTTGCGTCTTCAGCGAGCCCGACCACTCGGCACGAGAATTCGTCTTCAAAGTCCGCGGTCTTGCGGCTGCGCACGTACTGACCGACCGGCGATTGGCCTGGGAAAAAGAAGCTCGCCGCCGACTGATTCAGAATGCAGACATCGAGTTGGCGATCACTCTTCTCGAATTCGCGTCCATAGAGTACGCGCGTTTGAATGGTGCGGAAATAGCCGGCGCCAACGTCGTTGTAGGGCATCTGCGTGTCTTCGGGCGGATTCGGCCCGCTCGACACCGCCAGGAAATCGCCGGTGAGCTTTTCTCCAGTCATTGGCGTCTGCGAAACCGCGGTTGCGGAATTCATCGCCGGCATTTCCTGGAGCCGGTCGACCATCCGCTGATAAAGGTTGAGCTTCGTGTCGCCTTTTAGCCCAAGCGTATGCATCGGCGAGGTTTGGATCGTGACGTGATCGAGGTCGAAGCCGGTATTTTCCGAGCGCAACTTCACCACGCTTTGCGAAAGCAGCGTCGCCATCGCGACCAGCACAAGCGACAGTCCCACCTGAACCGGCACAAACATCCGTCCGGCAATCTGTCGCCGCCCGCCCATGCCCGTCCGCGATTTGAGGAGCAATCCTGGATCCGTGCGTGCTGCGCGCCATGCCGGCAGAGTGCCAAACAGCAAGGTTGTGAGGACCGCGAACGACATCGACATCCAGAACATCGCCTTGTCTGGATGCACGTCAATCGATTGCGACATCATCGGATTGCGGAAGAAGCGCAGAAGCAAATCACTGCCATACCACGCCGCCACAGCTCCTAGCGCACTGCCCGCAATTGCGATCACAAAACTTTCAGTCAAATACTGTCGCACGAGGCGATAGGCGGAAGCTCCGACAGCCGAGCGCACGGCGAACTCGCGCTGTCGCGCCGCGATTCGCGCCATCATCAAGCCACCGATATTCACGCAGCAGAGCAGCAACACCACGCCGACAAGTCCTTGCATCAGGTACAACGGCTTCCTGTACATGCGACTGACGTAGGTGGGCAATCCGGCGCGCGCGGAGTTCACAACGAAATAAGCCTTCTCAACATACGGGATGTGCTGGTATTTCGCCGGAATGTAGCGGGCGAAGAGATCCTTTTGCATCGCGGCAGCTTCGGCCCCAGCCTGCTGCATGGTGACGCCCGGCTTGAGGATGCCGATCGCCGAGATACCCCAAACTGCTTCCGGATCATCCAACGTGGCTTTGCCAGCGAGCGTGTCTTCCATCTGCAAGGGCATGTATATTTTTGGCTCCTGGCCGGGCCGGACGCCGTGAAAATCTGGAGGAGTAACACCGACAATCGTGGCGGTGATTTCCTTGTGCGAGTTTTGGTCCAGAACTTTGAGTTGAGTTCCGATGACATCGGGCGAGCGACCGAAGCGCTCGCTCCAGAAACCGTAGTTCAAGACAACGGGCCAGCCGGTGTGTGGACCGCCCCGCACGTCGTCGTATGGCGCGATCAGCCGGCCACGATAGGGCTGAATGCGCAACAGATCGAACGCATTGCCGCTGACCAGCACGCCGTAATAGTTGCGGATCGTACCGTTGTCGTCCTTCATCAGCACATCTTCGCCGCTCCATGCCGAAAGTTCGCGGAAGGACGTTTGCTGGGCCTGGTACGCCTGCAGCATGCGATACGGAATGGACGAAGAGTTCTGCTCGGACTCAGGCTCCGCGGCGGAAGCGATACCGATTTTGACAAGCTGCCACGCCTGCGGCGTCGGCAGGCTGCGCAGAACGAGGCCATAGAGCAGCGTGAAGATCGCGGTGTTGGCGCCGATGCCGAGCGCGAGTGTGAGGATCGCGGTCAGCGAAAGAATCGGGTTCTTGCGAAGGGAGCGAAGGCCTAGGAGTACGTCGCGGTAGATGTTGTGAAGCATGGTCGGAGTTTAGCTCGGATCCAATCGATTGGACAGATAGTTTGACGATGAAACAGCGGGACGGGTATGAGCTTTTTGGCTCCGGGCTACTGCGGGCTACTGTTTTTCGGCACTTTTTGGACTTCGTACCCCTTCACAGGACTTCGCGGCGCTTCAAGCGGGAAGTTTGAAAGCTCGCGGTAGTAAAGGAGATCGCGGCAATTCCCCTTGTAAAACGAGCCTTCCAAGAAACTTGGGGTTTAAGTCCCCCCTCTCCGCCAGATCCAAGGGGGTCCGAGCAGGACTGGCACTTTCCTGCATTTTCTTTCAAGGCGTGTTCAAGGCCAAACCGGACTAGTCATCTCCATGGCGCTGCCAGGTTTTTGTACAGAACTTTACCGTCCGTAAGCGCCCTGTGCTTCGCTGGATTTTCACGAAGGCGCTTCAGGTCGGCCGCCGTTGCCATTTCCAACTCTACAGGTTCCTCGCTGATCTTCCGGATCCGTTTACAACCTCCGTCCCCGGGTTCGCCAAAGTGCAGTCTTTATGTCAATGCCGCGCCATCGCTTATTCCGCCGTCCTAGTGGGTATTGTCGGATTGGGCTGTAGCCGGTCGCGGCCTTACATCGGCATCAGTAAGGCCCATGGCCCATTTGATGGCCTCCACATACATTTTCTGGATCCTGGGATCGTCCCAATTTTGTTCCTCATGGCCCAGCGTTGAGTAAAAAACGCGTCCTTTTCCGTACATCTTGGCCCAGGTCACGGCAAAATCGAGATCTTTGCGGTGAACGCGAGGATTGTTCAGATCCAGCTTGGAGGCATCGAGCCGCATCAGGACGCGGACTTTATCTCGCGAATAGTCTTTCATCTGATAGATTTCGTCCTTCAGCACAAACGACTTTGGCCACTGCTGCATGCCCGGGAAGTCTGGGTCCTCGATGAGAATGGGCGCGTCAAAGGTGCCCCAGGGATGTTCGTCGAAGTATCCGCCAATCATCTCGCCGTACCCCGGCCAGGACGTGAAGGTGATGGTGGCGCTGTGTACGCCAACAAAGCCCTTTCCGTCGTCATGGACAAACGATAGGAGCGCAGCTTTCTGTTCCGTGTTCATCCCCAGGTCGCCGCCGGTATAGAAGAGTACGGCATCAAAATCGTTTAGATTTTTTGCGTTGTATTCGAGCTTCTGCTTTGTGAGAACTTCGGTATCCGTCCGGATTGTTGTGGTCCACAATCCAGTTTCCCGGCCGAGGCGCTCGATGGTAGCCATGGCGTGGGAAACGGCCTCGTGGCGGTAGCCTTTTTCTTCTCCGAGGACCAAAAGATGCTTCTTCGGCTGAGCGGTCGTCTGCGCCCCGCAGCGGCCACTGAAGGCCACAAAGAGAATGAGCAATACCATCCGTAGCATCTTCACTTATGATCCGCCACCCATTCCTGCCAGCGATAGAACTATTTCTGGTTCCCGAGCCAGAGAATCGCGTTTGCGAACAGCATGTTTTGTGTCGCGTCGGAGTAAATCTTTTCCCCGTTTGCGCCATGGCCCATGTTCATGTAAATCATTCTGTACTTCGTGTTGGTCCAGACTACTGGAAGGTCGCCGCTGGGGATTACGTCCTTGATGCCGAGGGGATAATTTGAGGGATCAAGCGTGACAAGAATCCGGACATTCTTGTTCAGGCGCGGACTGGGCTTCCAGAGATACCATTCGTTCGCCGGGGACATGAAGGTTGCGGGAAGGTCCTTGGTCGCGGGGCTGGTGCGGTCATCCACAACCAATTTCGCAGGAAGGGGCGGCCAGTTGTTCGTGTAAAACACTGCTCCGCCCATGAAATCTACAAACCAAGGCCATTTTGTCGTTTCATCGTTGTAGCCGGCGACGTGAAACCCGACCCAGCCACCGCCGTGTTCCATGTACTTCTCGAAGGCCGCCCTCTGCTCAGGAGTTTGCGGAAAATTGTTCAACCATAGGATCAGTCGGTAGGGCCTGAGGTCTTTTTCGTTGAGCTTTGCCCAGTCCGTGGTCGCGTCAAACACAAAATTATTCTTTGCTGCCAAATCCCGATAGAAGGCGAGGGCATCGTTGGCAGTGTGTACGTGATCTGGTTCGACATCGGTGGAGTAGAAAGCGAGTACCTTGAAACCGTGGTCGCTGGCAGCGACAGTCCCATCCCAAAATAAGAGCAAAAGAGCAAATGCGAACAGTGCCCGAATCCCAGTGGTTATGTAGTTCCTGCGATTTATTTTTCCAAGAACAGTGCCATGCGTCATTTTGCGTGATTCTCCTGCTGGCCAGCAGCCCAGAAAATGGAATTGGCAAAAATCTGCGTGAAGGATTTGTTGTCGAAATGCTCAGGACGGTGGCCCATGAAAATGTAGATGTTCCTGGCCTTCACGTGCACGTTGGTCCAGATCACCGGATGGTCTCCCATCTTAAGATCCGTGGCGGGTGTATAGGTTTTCTCGTCCACGCTTGCCAGCACGTGGACGTTCGGCCGCGGTGAGGTGTCGTAGGTGTACCACTCTTCGTCTTTGATCACGAACGGCGAAGTGATACCTTTCATCGCCGGGTGGTTCTTGTCCTCGATGGTAACCGCTCCAGTAACAAACGTAGCGATATAACTCTTGAATCTAATTTCTCCCATGAACTGGTGGAACCACGGCCACATCTTGAAGCCATCGAATTCACCCAGCAGGGTGGCGTGATGAAATCCGATCCAGCCCCCTTTACCTTGGTCGATGTACTTGATGAAGGCGGCCTTGGCCGTGTCTGTCCAATTGTAAGGAGGGTAGTTCAACTGGATAAACAGACTGTATTTTGCGAGAAATGCGTCATCGATTTTCTCTGTGTCCTCAATGTAGTCCACATTGAAATTATTCTCGCTGGCTAATTTCCCAAGCCAGATCTTAGCCTCGTCCACAAATAGCTTGTGAATACCTCCGTGTTCCGTCAATGCAATCACACGAAAGCTTGGGGCTTTGCCTTGCGCGGCAACCACGTCATTCAGAAACAATGCTGCAAACGCGGGGAGCAGGACGAGCATCAATATTTTGGCATGTGAGTTTCGCAAGGCTCTGTATGTATTAGTGGACGTGAATAGCTCCTTCCGGCGCGGATAACTCTTTAGCGGACATCGTCGCGTCAAATTTCAAATTGAAGAATCCGACCATCATCTCATCCCAGCTCTGTTGCCCCCAGATCACAGATTTGGTGGGATCCGGGTTCTCGGGATTGTTTGGCGAATTATCGAAATGAGCGGTGCATTCAATTTTCGTGCCTTCGGGAAGATCAATGGGTTCCGCGAGGTTGTACCACAGTTGCCAATGCCAGTTGTAAGCAGGCACGCTGAGGATCGTCTCCTTCTTGCCGTCGGGAAATACCAACCTGTACTCAAACGCTTTCCCGCGCGAGTGCATGTGTGGATGCAAAGCGACGAGCTTCACGTTTTTGCGCACTTCAAACGTGGCGTTCACGTTGTAATCCGGATCGCCCGGGGGAATCTTGAATGTTCCGTTAGAAGCCGAGAGCGTCAGCACACGCTCTTTCGGGGGCGTCTTTGCAAAAACAAGTCCGAGCTTAGTCTGGTCCCGTGTAGATTTTCCGTTCGGAGTGTAATGAACTTCAAAGACGATGTCGGAACCGGCTTTGATCAGCTTTCCCTCGCCCGGATGTAGAATCTCGGCGGGCTGCCCTGGGGCGTAGCCGACAAGAAAGTCGCTCGGCAGTGCACTCGTGTCCGTCTTCTCGTCGACCTTCGGAGGGGGCGCGATAAAGAAAACTCCGGGCTTCTGGTCCTTGAAGTAATTCGACCCGGGCTCGCGGAGGTAGGCAATGATGTGGTGAACCACGGCACGGTCGGTTGGGCGAACTTCGAGCATCTGCACCCATTTATCTTCCTTGAAACCGGTAGCGACAATCACATACTGATAGTCAATCACTCCCACAGCAGGCACCGAAAAAGGCTTGGGCAGCTGAAGCACAATGTCTGGCGTGGCAATGCCCCAACCCTCTACAAAACTCTTCATCGGAGGAGGCATATTTTCCGCGGCGCCCTTCTGCGCGCCTCCGTTCACCCATGCGACTAGGGTCCGAATTTCATCCGCGGATAACGATCGTTCGTTGGCAAAATGTCCGTATTGGGGGTCGGCAAACCAAGGCGGCATAATTCTTTTTGTGACCACCATCTTGATCGTGGCAGCCCACAGCCGCGTTTCCTCATAAGTGAGCATGGAGAAAGGTGCTGCTTCGCCAGGCCGATGGCAGGTTTGGCAGTGCTTCTGCAAAATCGGCGCTACGTCCTTGGTAAACGTCGGAGGGGGATTGTTCGGTTCTTGTGCACGCGCGCCGCCCGCGGAACCGAGTACAGACACGAGGAGAATCGCGAAACTTGGGACAGAGCGTCGTGCTAATTCCACTTTTCCTCACCTTCGACAATCGCAATGCAGCGGTCGATAGGAAGATCATTGAAGCGCTGAGTTTCACTACCCAGCAGCGGCCATTTTACCCCAAGACAATCGATTCGCTCGCGCTTTCCCAAACCCGGGACGATAGCCCAAGAATTGCCGCTTGAGCATCCGGATCCAGCGGATCGCTTTTTGGCCGCTACAGCAGAAGTGCTTGGCCTGACGCTCGTGACCGCCGACCGTCGACTGTTGGGCTTGGGGAAGATCGCCACCCTGGCAAACCGCCGAGTGCAGTCTATTTGCGGCAATAAGGTTCCAAGACCTCCTTCGGGGAAATTGTCCAACTCGCCAAAACCCGGCGCGTCGATACGGTCGCACGACTGGTTTCGCAATTGTGCCCCAACAAGAGTGGTCTCGGGGCGAACAACGGCCTCAAGAACGTGGGCCTTGAGAATATGGCGATCAATTCGACCCACTTCCAGTCGCCAAACCTAAACGACTTCTGTGCTACTGTTTTTGCTACTACTCCGGGTCGATTTGAGGCTTCTGGGACCCGCTTAAACACTGGCGATTCTTTCAAATGGAAACAGCGCCTTGAAAACAAGAGACATACCAACACTCACCTAGGTCTCACCTCCCACTCACCAATTGGGGTTTCAATTCCCCCTCTCCGCCAGCTATGTCCTATGTTCCTTCCCATCGGTTAGACCCACTTACCAACTTTGTGCGAAGATGCTTCTTGGGTAACAAGACTGAGCCGGGGCCTGATGCCATCCTCGCGATCCCGTCAACCTAGGTGCTTCTCTCGCGCCACTACAGTGCAAGCCATTTGTGCCACTCTTCTTTTGAATTCCGCGCTTGCCCAGCAAAAACCAGCAGAAAAGGAACCCGTCCCTAATCGGCAGAGCGGCATGAGCACCGGCAGCGCGCACGCTCCAGTGAAGGACGCCCTTTCGCGACCGATCACAGCCGGAGGCTTTGTTGACGACGCACTAGTCGTTTTTGCCGATGTGACCCATGCGGCCGGGATCGACAAATTTCATCATCGGTCAGGGGGGCCCGAAAAAAGGACGATTCTGGAGACGCCTGGTTCCGGGGTGGCGCTGCTCGATTATGACAACGATGGCTGGCTGGATATCTATTTGCTGAATGGCTCAACGTTTCCAGCGCTGAAAGGAAAGGAAACTCCGCCACGTGCGATGCTGCTACACAACAACCATGACGGAACATTCACCGACGTCACAGAAAAAGCTGGCGTGGCCAATGAAAGATGGGGCTTCGGCGTGGCGGTCGGAGACTTCGATAACGATGGCTGGCCGGACATTTACGTATCGAACTTCGGCAAGAATCGTCTCTACCATAACAATCACGACGGCACATTCACCGACGTTGCGGAAGCTGCTGGTGTCACACTCGGGGGATGGTCGACCGGCGCCACATGGGGAGACTACGATCATGATGGCTATCTAGATCTGTTTGTTCCCGGCTACGCGAAGTTCAATCCCGATAACCCTCCGATCGCGGGCAAAGGCGGGATTCCGGAGGGGTTTTGCCAGTTTCGCGGGGTCCAAGTCATGTGCGGTCCACGGGGCCTGCCGGGGGAGGGCGATCACCTCTTTCACAACAATGGCGATGGCACGTTTTCAGACGTGAGCGTGAAAGCAGGAGTCGCTGACGCGAAGGGATATTACGGATTTTCATCTGTGTTTGTGGACGTGGATGACGACGGGTGGCTCGATTTAGCGGTCGCGAACGATTCCGTGCCGAAGTATCTCTACAGAAACAAACACGACGGCACGTTTGAGGATATCAGCTATCTTTCGGGATTTGCGTTGAACGATGATGGACGTGAGCAAGCGGCCATGGGAATCGCAGTGGGCGATTACAACCGCGATGGTAAAGTTGATTTCTACATCACGAATTTTTCGGACGATTACAACACGCTTTACCGGAATGAAGGCGACGCGGCATTTGCCGATGTCAGCTTTCGCGCTGGAATCGCGACGCTGACGATCCCGTTTCTGGGTTGGGGCACCGGCTTTCTCGACTACGATAACGACGGGTTGCTCGACATTTTTGTGGCCAACGGGCACGTGTATCCAGGAGTTGATTTACAGGACTGGGGCACGACCTGGGCGGAGCGTCCTTTGCTGCTGCGCAATCTGGATGGATCCAAATTCCAGGAGGTGCCGGCGGCAACAGGAAGTGGTCTCGCAGTCGTTGTGACCGCACGAGGCGCGGCCTTCGGTGACCTGTTCAACGACGGTCACATCGACGTGGTCCTGAACAACATCGATTCGACGCCCACATTGTTGCGGAACGTGGTTAAGAATTCGAATCACTGGATCACCCTAAAGCTGTTGGGAGGTCCCAAGAGTCCGCGTGATGCGATTGGCGCCAAAGTATTTGTTACGGCAGGAGGCGCGCGGCAGCGCGGAGACGTCTTTAGCGGCGGAAGCTATGGATCGAGTTCCGATCAACGTCTGCACTTCGGTCTCGGAATGGCAACGAAAGTGGACCGGGCGGAGATTCACTGGCCTAGCGGCGCTAGAGAAGAGATCACGATTCCCGCCGTCGACCGCATCTACACGGTGAAAGAAGGCAAAGGAATCGTCGCGCCGTGAAACGCTGGCCGAAAACCGATATTCGACATTGCTGCTATAGGAACCTTGATGCCAGATTTGTAATTCTGCTTTTGTGCTTGTTGCTTCCCGTTCCGTCAATACTCGTTGCCGCGCAGGAGCATTCTTCGACTCCGCCGGCATCTCCATCAAGTACTCCCGGAAAGTTCGTGGATATCACAGCGCGCTCCGGAATAAATTTCCGGTACCAGGCGTCACACACCTCCAAAAAGTATCTGCCCGAAACGATGGGGGCAGGAGTGGCGCTATTTGATTATGACAACGATGGGCGTCTGGATGTTTTCCTGGTCAACGGTGCGCCACTCAGCGATCCGACACCGAAGGGAACGATTCCACAGAAAACAGGGCCGCAGTATTGGAACCGGCTGTATCACCAGAAGACAGACGGCACCTTCGACGACGTTACGGAAAAAGCGGGTCTGCAAGGAACGGGTTACGGCATGGGAGTAGCCGTCGGGGATTACGACAATGACGGCTATGAGGATCTGTATGTTACTGCGTACGGCGGAAACAAGCTTTATCACAACAATGGAGATGGCACTTTCACCGATGTGACGCAAAAAGCCAGCGTGGGAGGCAGTGGCTGGTCGACGAGTGCCGCATGGGTTGATCTGGATGGCGATGGATTCCTTGATTTGGTCGTGCTGCGCTACCTCGAATGGGATTTTGACGACATCTGGTGCGGAGAACACAAAGAAGGATACCGAGCCTATTGCCATCCCGATTTCTTCAAACCGGTTTCTCCGCTCGTATATCACAACAACGGAAATGGAACCTTTACAGAAGTCGCGTCAAAGCTAGGACTCGCGCGTCCAGGAAAGGGTTTGGGACTGGCAATCGCGGACTACGATCGCGACGGACATATCGATTTGTTTGTAGCCAACGATTCGATGGTGGAGTTCTTGTACCACAACAAGGGAAATGGAACGTTTGAAGAGGTGGGGCTGCCATCTGAAGTTGCCGTGGATATTGACGGCCGAACCTATGCAGGCATGGGCGTGGATTTCGCGGACTATGACAATGATGGCTGGCCGGATATTGTGGTTACTGACCTGGCAAATCAGCGCTACGCGCTGTATCGAAACAACGGCGATGGCTCATTCACGTATGCGAGCACGACTACCGGAATCAGCAAGATAACCCTGGCCCATTCGGGATGGGGTGTTCGTTTTCTCGACTACGACAATGACGGATGGAAAGATCTGTTGATTACGCAAGGGCACGATTTGGACACCGTGGAACTGACGCACCCGAATCTGCGATACCGTGAGCCTATGTTGCTGGCGCGAAATACGGGCAAGAGTTTTGTCGACGTGTCCGCTGAGTCTGGGGCGATATTTCAAAGGCCGTGGGTGGCGCGCGGCATGGCGACCGGAGATTTGGACAACGACGGGCGCGTGGATGCAGTTGTGAATACGAATGAAGGACCGGCATACGTGCTACGTAATGAGACACCCACGGAGAATCATTGGATTTTGCTGAAGCTCACAGGCCACCAGAGCAATCGAGATGGCATTGGCGCTGAAGTGAAGGCCGTGACCGCAAGCGGAGCACAGTTTGCGACAGTCACGACAACGAGTAGCTACCTTTCGGCAAGCGACAAGCGAGTGCACTTTGGACTCGGGAAGAATGAGGTAGTGCAGCAGATTCAGGTACGTTGGCCAAGCGGGATTGTGCAAACATTGAAAGATGTTCATGCGAATCAGATTCTGCAAATCGATGAACCAAGCGGATCCCCGCGCTGGTAGGAGAAACCGGGAAGGCTCTGCTGTCCTCAGGATTCGCGTGTTGGTCTCATTGCTTGTCGCTTGCGTGTGCGCCGTTGTTAGCTCTGCGCAAACATCCGGCGATTTTGCGCTTGGGCTGAGCGAATTCAGCAAGGGAAATTTCACTTCAGCAGCGGAGCTTTTCGCTCGGGCCGAAGAAGCCGCCCCCGGCACGACCGATGCCTTGCTCTACGAAAGCAAGGCTTACATTCATCTAGAGCAATTCACGGCGGCAGAGGGTGCGTTGCGGCGTTATCTTGTTGTGCATGCTGATTCCGGCGACGCGCTCTACTTGCTTGGCTATATTTTGCACCGGGAAGGCAAAGCCACAGAGTCGCTGGAGACGTATACAAAAGCGGCGCAACTTCGGACACCAATAGGCGATGACCTGAAAATCGTTGGTCTAAACTATGTTTTGTTGAATGACTATCCGGACGCGATCAAGTGGCTGGAGAAAGCCGTGGAGGGTGAGCCGAAGAACAAGGAAGCCTGGTATTTTCTGGGGCGCGCCTATTACACGAAATCCCGCCTTCCCGAAGCACGCAAAGCATTCTTGACAGTGCTGGAGTTGGATCCGCGGGACGCCAAAGCTGAAAACAATTTGGGATTGATTCTGGAATCGGAAGCGCAACCGGATGCGGCGATGGATGCGTATCGCAAGGCCATCCGATGGCAGGAGCAAAGTCCGCACCCCAGCGAGCAACCGTATCTAAACTTGGGAAGTTTGCTGATGGAACAATCGCAGGTGGGCGAAGCAATTCTGCTGCTCCAAAAAGCAATCGAACTCGCGCCGAAAGATGCGGTTTGCCGCTTGAAGCTGGGCACGGCATATTTGCGGCTGGGAAAGTTAGCGGACGCGCAGCGGGATTTGGAAAAAGCGGTGCAGCTCGCGCCGGATGATCCGGCCGCGCACTATCAATTGGGAAAGTTGTACAAAGAGATGAAAGACCTGGATCGAGCCAAGGCGGAATTCGATCGCACCGCGGAACTCCAGAGCCGTGCCGCATCCCCCAAACCACAATAGATTCCCCTGAAGACAAGTTAAATCGGCAGCGGTCTCGATGCTTAGTGCCGTGGTGGCCCCCTGGTTTTTGTAAGTATTGCATCTAAAGGGTTTAGCAGTGTTTTCAAGTCTTTTAGAATCAACTCTTTGCGAGGGCTCGCCTAAGTGTTGCATTTAATAGAGTTAGGAGAATCGCGACAGGCTCGCGCGAAACGGCTTTTGGAGAAGGCCGGGAAGAAATCGGGACAGATTCACTTCCGTTTCTGATCTGAACAAAAAGCTCTTGCGATACATCCGTCAGTACAACAAATCGCCCCGAACCGTGAAGTGGAAATATGCTGATCCATCAAAACATATCAGTACACAATTAGTTGGTACAGGCCACTAGTTCGGAATCCTGGGTCCCGACGTGTCCAGGTCTCCGCTTCTAGGGATTCTGCGGCGACGGAGGAGGCTGGGTCACATTGGAATTCTGCTGGGCTTCGTATCGTTTCAGCTTTTTTTGCGAGCTATCCGCCTCATCGTCCTTAAGCTTCTGGAACGTGGCCATGGCTTTTTGTGCGTCTTCCATGCGATGAAGGTGGCGGTAGACGATTCCGAGCTGATACCAGGCTTGCTGGATGACTTCAGGATCGGAGCCAGGAGCGGAAGTGGCTCGCTCGAGGAGCCGAGCAGCAGCAGCGTCATTGCCAAGGAGCATTTCGGCGCGGCCCAGATTGTAATCGGAATGGAGAAGTCGGGGCTTTTCCTTCAGGGCGGATTCGATCAGCGCTTTGCCCTTCGCGCCATCGCCTTGTTCGACGTCTAGAACTCCCAATTCGTATTTGGCGAGGACGCTGTGGGGAGCAATTTCAAGTTCGCGGAGGAAGGATTCTTCGGCTTCTTGAACCTTTCCGAGGCTACGGTACTCGGCGCCCAATTCTTCGTGCAGGCCGGGTTGCGTGGGAGCGAGCTTAATGGCGGCCAGGTATTCGGCGACCGCATCAGTGTGGCGGTCGGCTTCGGCGTTCGCTTGGGCAAGAACCTGATGGACGCGCCAGGATTTTGGACTGGTTTTGAACATCTTTGCGTAGCTATTCTTGGAAACAAGCAAGTGAGCGCGGCCCCGGTGGTAAAGGACGTCCATGTCGTCTGGCGCAAGCTTGGCGGCCCTATCTAGTGCCTCCGCGGCTTCTTCGGGCTTATCCTGCGCCAGGCGGACAACACCAAGCCACATCCAAGCGGGAGCGTCTTTCGGAAATGAGGCGGTTTCCTTTTGAATCGCGGCAAGGGCTTTATCCAGTTGGTTCAGACGAAAAAAAGCGATGCCGAGAAAAAGGTTTGCCCCATGCAGTCGCGGCTTTAGCGCCAGCGCCTTCTGGAGGCTGGCAATGGCCTCGTCGAGCCGGCCCTGCTCTTCGCGGACGAGACCAAGATTGAAATACGCTTCAGCGAAAGCCGGAACAGCTTTTGCGGCGGCTTCGAATCCGTCACCAGCCGCGTTCAAGTCGCCGCGCTGCATCGCCTCCGACGCCTGCCGGAAAATCTCGGAGGCGGCTGATTCCACTTGGGAACAGAGAGGCCTAGCCAAAGAGAACAGCATCACCAAACAAGCGAACACGAACATGGCCGTTGGCTTGCCCGAGCGCCCAGCTGAAGGAATGTTCACCACTAGAGTTTATACCTGCTAGCTGGGGCGGCGAAGTTCCATCTGAACAGAAAAACCTCCTGTGCCTGGTTTCGGCGCAAGAGGTTCCCGGTTACTTCAAAGTGTGCCCTGCCTCAGAATTGATAGCGGAACGTTAGCTGAATTATTTTTTGTCCATTGACGCTTCCGGGAGAACCTCCGAATTGAGCGCCGGGCCGGCCAAACGTATCACAAGTAACGCAGCCATCGCCGCGGGCGAGGGTGTGCCGGTTAAAGAGGTTCACAAAATCCGCTTTAAACGACAGCACGTGCGCTTCGTATAGCGTGAAGCGCTTGATCAGTGAGAAATCCTCATTCACATAATTAGGGCTTCGGATGTTACCGAAGACTTTAGGAAGGTTGCCGAACGTGTAGCCTCGCTGGGCTACAAGGTTTGGAGCGTTTGGATCGAGAAACGCCGCGCAGTTAAAAAAGTTGTTTGTTGACTGCGGCAGGTATGTGCCTGAGCCGTCCGGATTTGCCTTGCATCCGCTGCCACCCAAGAATGGATTGTAAGAGGATGCATTTGGAGCGAGTAGGGGCACGCCGGGAATACGGCTCAACCGGGTATTTGCAGTGCCGAAATTGGAATTGTGTGCGTCACTGGTGAAGGGGATGAAAGGCGCACCACTCTGGTAGCGATGCACACCGCCCACTTGCCATCCCCCCAGCACCTTGTCCACAACCCCTCCATTATTTAGGAACTTCTTCCCTTTGCCCACGGGCAACTCGTAAAGATAACTGAGCACGAATGCATGCGGAACATCCTGGTAGCTCAATGCCTTTTCCGCGTTTAAGTCATGCGGATTCTGAGCGGTAAAGGTGTCCGAGCTGCCGAAAGCCGTAAGACCCGCATAGGCGCTGTCCGCGTCGGTGAGCGTCTTGGAATAGGTGTACGACGCAAGTAGGTTCAATCCATTCCGGAAGCGCCGCTCAAGCTTTGCTTGCAGCGCGTTGTATGTGGATTGCCCCAGGTTCTCCAGGCAGCAATTGGTCCTGATGCCGCTGTTATTGAAGCGGCCACTGACGTATTGGGGAAAGGGGAGCAACAATTGGCCAACTAAGTCGCCTCCAGTTGGACCATACAACGACTCGAACCAGGCTGGCACCGTGACGCCTAGCGATGCCAGGGTAGCTCGACCGGCCACGCCCCCGTCGGCACAGATACTCGTATTCGGATTGAGGCAATCATTCAGTTTTGTCCCCAAAGAGAGAAATTTGGGATCAATAGCATTGAGCTGCTGAAGATTCGAGTTCAGGCGCGTGGCATGATTGCCAACGTAGCCGAGGCTGAAGATGAGATCGGGAGCGAGTTGATGCTGAATTTCAAGGCTCCAGTTTTGCACCATGCCAGAACGGCCGTTGCTCGGCCCCGCATAGCTGGGGTCGCCTTGAAAATTTCCATTCAGAAGAGCAGGGTCCTGGGCATTGGACGGAGGCGCGAAAACCGGAAACCCTGCATCCAGCGAACCTTTACCCTGCACGAGGACAGGCGAAAAACTGTTTGGGGACGTAAAAGTCGGATTGATTGTGGCCCCGCTACTAAGCGAATCGCCAAAGTCGGTGTAGAAGAGCGCTGCATGATAGATAGCGTATCCACCGCGGATCACCGTCTGGCTGAGCCGTCCGAATAACTTCTCCGGCGCATAGGCAAATCCGATGCGCGGGCCGAAGTTCTTATAGTAGGTCTTCGCACCTGTCGCGTTGGGGCCGTAGATCAGGGCGCCTCGTGTTCCACCCGCGCCCGGGTTTGGAGTGTTGAGGTCCAAGACGGACTGAGCGCCCGTAGCCTCGTGCCGAGGAGTATCCACGTCGTAACGGAGGCCCAAATTGAATGTCAGGTTCTTGCGGAACTTAAAATCATCCTGGACATAAGGGGCGTAATAGTTCTGGTTCCACCGGGGAACGTGGGAGGAAAAATGGGCACTCTCATCCTGAGGGAGACCCAGCAGGAAACTGGCGAAAGGGTCGCCTGATAGCTTGTCGTTTGGCGCGAAGGCCGTCTGGAAATTGTTAAAGTCGTAGGCTGGCGAAGTGTTGGTGTTATTGAACCTCGAAAACTGGGAGGCACGCCACTCAAACCCGAAGCGGAATGCGTGGCGGGACTTAATCCAAGAAACGCTATCAGCGACTATGAGGCCATTGGGAATGGCGATATCAAAGTTCCCGGCGCTAAACCCCTGGTACCCGATATTAAGACCGCTCGCGTTAAAAGTAAATTTGGGAAAAAGAACCCCGCTGGCGTTGGGAATTCCGAGTGTTTTTGGCCAATCCTGCCCCGTGAAACTATCGGCCTTGCTAGGGTCGTACAGCCGGTTGAAACCGACATTGAAATGATTGAGCAGGGAAGAACTGATGGTTTTGTCCCATCCAAAACGGAGGTAGTGAGAGAACCGCGACTTGAAAAAGTTCGAGTCGAGGGGCGGAGGGAGGGCTTGGGTTCCGTTAAACTGTTCCTGGTCGCGGCTGCTATAGGAGAAGAAGAATTTATTGCTGTTTCCCCAGTTCTGGTCAATCCGGAAAGTCATAGTGGTGTCCAGAATCGGGTTATTGGAGTTAAAGATGAAATTGTTGATCAGGCCGTTTTTATTGAGTGGCGTGGGCGCGACATCAGGATGGACTGTCAGGAAGGAGAGGACTTTTTGCGCGACCGGGCTAAGGTTTGTGATCTTGTTCCCTGGAAATGCGATGCGGCCCCCGACGAAACCAGTCGGGCATGAAGGCGTAGAAGGATCGAAGATCTGGCCTGTCAGTACAGGCGTAAGGTCGCAAGGATTGGTCTGACCAGTGGCTGGACCAAGCAACGCCGAGAAGTCTCCGGTACGCTCCGCGTCGGTGGGCAAGGTGTCTACCGCCGTGCCGCCCTGATTATTGCGGTACTGCTCCCAGGAGAAGAAAAAAAAGGTCTTGTCACGACCGTTATAGAGTTTGGGAACCCGCACCGGCCCTCCGAAGCTCCCGCCGTAATCGTTTTGATGGTCGCGCGGCTTAACATTCGACCCGTTGGAAATATTGTTCCAGGGGACGGCGTTCAACTTGTCGTTATGAAGGAGGTCAAAAGCGGCGCCATGGTAAGAATTAGTGCCGGACTTGGTGGTAAAGGATTCGACGCCACCGGAAGTACGGCCGAATTCAGCGGACATGGTCGAGGTGGTAATCTTAAATTCGCTAATGGCTTCCACCGAGGGAGCGTTTTCATCGAAAGTTGGACCAAGCTCGGCATGAGCAATGCTGGCACCATCGAGTATGACTTCAGTACCCAAATTTTGGCCGCCGGAGATTTTGGATTCAAAAATACCCGAAGAGGCAGAGTCGCTGAACGTACCTGGGCCTACAGTGCCGGGAGTGAGGAAAACAAACGACTCCACCGAACGCAAATGACTTTGCCCCGTGCCGTTGAGCGCCAGTGGCAGCTCCTCGATTTGCTTTGTGCCTACCACCGTGCCGATCTCCGAGGTTTCCGTCTGGATGGCTGGCGCATTAGCCACCACGGTCAATGTTTCCTTCACATCGCCCGCTTGCAATGAAAATTCGAGAGAAGCTGTCGAGTTGACCTGGACGACTACTCCAGTCTTCTTCTCGATCTTAAAGCCGGGAGCGGAGGCACTGACGTCATACGTACCCACGCGCACGTCCGGAATACGGAAGCCTCCCGTGGGGCCGGTGGTGGCGCCATAATTTGCACCGGTCTCCGCGCTAGTAACGGTGACAGTGGCGTTGGCGACGGCGCCGCCGGAGCTGTCGAGCACCGTCCCCGCGATGGTGCCGCGATCGGATTGAGATAAGGCCGTGCTTGCGGTAACAAGCACGAAAATCGCTACTGCTAGAAACCGCTGCGGAAAAGATACGGAGCGCATTCTATTGCCTCCTGCCCATTCAAATCGAACTACAGGCACCCCGGGGTGTCGGGCGATTTTTCCGGTGATCGGCCTGATCAGTGGCCGACCTCGACGGTCTAAAGGGAGACTTTGGCTCAATGAGCCTTCCCAAGCACCCCCAACTGTTGCGGACATTTGGCCTCAGCAAAGATATTGTTGTCAAGCATAAAATTTTTGGATAGGGTTTAGACAATCGTTTGTCTTAGCGCTTTTTGCCCGGAAATGAAGCGCTGCGCGCAAATCTCGGTATCGGTTGTTTGTTGGCTTCGAGCGGCCTCGAGCTTTGTTAAGCCGTAATCCATTGTTCAGGCTATGCTTATGCAGCCCGTAAGGGACAAAATACACCATCCTGTTGGCCAAGGCATCGAGTCGACCGTGACTCCCCGGAAGAATAACCAATCGTCTGCCGATAAACCTGTCAGCCTGAAAATTCTCGCTGACTATCTGGGCCTCTGCCCCGCGACCGTTTCCGTAGTGCTCAACAATGTCCCCGGGCGTTCCATCCCGGCGGAGACTCGCGAGCGCGTCCGTGATGCGGCGCGCAAATTCAATTATCAGCCCAGCCTCTTGGCGCGCTCGCTCCGCAAACAGCGCACTTTCACGGTCGGTGTGCTGGTGCCGGAGCTTAGCGACGGCTACCACACGCTGGTGATGAGCGGCATCGGCGATCACCTGATGCGCGAAGGCTACTTTTATTTCAGCGCACATCATCGGCACAAACCGGACATGATCGAGGAATATCCGCGGCTCCTGTTAGGCCGCGGCGTGGAGGGAATCGTGGCCATCGATACCGCCCTGACGCATGAATTGCCGATTCCCGTCGTGGCCGTTGCCGGGCACCGCAAGATTACGGGCGTCACCAACGTTCTCCTCGACCACCGGCGGGCAGCCGAACTCTCCCTGCGTCATTTGCACCAGTTGGGTCATCGTCACATCGCGTTCATGCGCGGTCAGTCGTTCAGCT
>WNFQ01000993.1_pt1 | contig 19746 bp, 16 predicted proteins | sample 5400171 | NCBI WGS metagenome assembly WNFQ01 (sample SAMN13153356, study PRJNA577476) | soil metagenome | isolation source: 20 cm soil under Madrone tree | place: USA:California | collected 2016-06-14 | reverse complement strand
GACCGGTCAAGTAGTGCTTGATGCCTTGTCTTCATGACTCCTGAAGGGTCAAGCGCAAGCAGACAGCGGCTGCGGCAGCGATGTGCGACGGTTGATCACTCTGATATTCGTGGATCGAGTGCGAGCACTCGCCATCATGGTCGTGATCCGTCGGGAGCTGCCCTTTCGACTAGAGGCACACCTTGGCGAAAAAGCCGGCTCGGATGCCTGCGCTACGGCGCGCGTGAGGCGCTGCTGGCCTAAGACGTGTTGAAATCTCAAGAGTCAACAGCGGAAACACTCTTACCCGCCGACTCCCCGGCAGGAGGAGCCTAGTGCGAGTCGTCCGCGATATATGGTAGCGGGTCTGGTCTTATAAGTTATTGAATTAAAAGGTTTAATTTTGGTAGCGGGGGCAGGATTTGAACCTGCGACCTTCGGGTTATGAGCCCGACGAGCTGCCAGACTGCTCCACCCCGCACCAGGAGGGCGCGCATTCTACAAGCGGGAGGCGGGGGCGGCAATAGAAGAAGCAGGGCTCGCGACATCAATGACTTGCGTCGACCCGCCAGCAACCAAACGCGCACAGGGGTGGCTACCGGGCGTGGGGGCGGATCGCACCGGCAGCCCAGACCATACGCGCCGGAGCTGGCGGAGCCGCGTGGGCCCGCTACGGGTGAGCACCCGGGCGCACTGGATTTGCCGCGAGCGCTCTATTCAGGACAGCGCGCCGGCGATCTTCGCGGCGAGAGCGGCTCCCGCTTTGGGGTCGAGAGTGGTCAGCGGCCAGCCAATGCCGAGTCCCTCGCGGCCGTTGGGCTTGGGGATGATGTGAAAGTGCACGTGCGCGATCGCCTGGTGGGCGCCGGTGCCGTTGTTCTCGAGCACGTTGTATTCCTTTATCCCCGTGACCGCGACGACGGCGCGGCATAGGCGCGGCAGCACGCGCCCGAGCGCCGCTGCGGATTCGTCGGACAGGCGGTCGAGAGTCTCGGCGGGCTCCTTGGGAACCACGAGCGTGTGCCCGTGGCTCAGGGGATTGATGTCGAGAAACGCCAGCACCCTGGCATCCTCGTAGACCTTGTGACAGGGAATCTCCCCGCGGATGATCTTGCCGAACACTGTGTCTGCCATGGCCAGCCTCACGCCAATGTTTGCCTCGAGTCTCATTGTCGCCCATCGTGGTCGCATCCGGACAAGTCGTTTCTGGAATTTGACGCACAGGCGCGTAGACTTATGGTGCTGCGCTTGCACACCAAATAACGGGGAACTGGCATGAAGACTAAGGCTGCCATTGCGCATGCTGCCGGACGGCCGCTGGAGGTGGTTACCGTCGATCTGGACGGCCCGAAGGCCGGCGAAGTACTGGTGCAGATCCACGCGAGCGGCGTGTGTCACACGGACGAATTCACCCGGTCGGGCGCCGATCCGGAGGGCCTGTTTCCGGTGATTTTCGGGCACGAGGGCGCTGGCATCGTCGTGGACGTAGGGCCCGGCGTCACCTCGGTCAAAAAGGGCGATCACGTGATTCCGCTCTACACGCCCGAGTGCCGGCAATGCAAGTCGTGCCTGTCGCGCAAGACCAACCTGTGCACGGCCATCCGCGCCACCCAGGGCAAGGGCGTCATGCCTGACGGCACCAGCCGCTTCTCCCTGGGCAAGACCATGGTGCATCACTACATGGGATGCTCGACTTTTTCCAATTACACCGTGCTGCCGGAGATCGCGCTCGCCAAGATCCGCGAGGACGCGCCCTTCGAGAAGGTCTGCTACATCGGCTGCGGCGTCACGACCGGCATCGGCGCGGTGATCAACACGGCCAAGGTCGAGCCTGGCGCGAACGTGGTGGTGTTCGGCCTGGGGGGCATCGGGTTGAACGTGATCCAGGGCGCGCGTCTGGTGGGTGCGAACAAGATCATCGGCGTCGATGTCAATCCGCGCCGCAAAGCGCTCGCGGAGCGCTTCGGGATGACGCACTTCGTGAACCCCAAGGAGGTCGGTGCGGATCTGGTGCAGCACCTGGTGAATCTCACCGACGGTGGCGCCGATTACAGCTTCGAGTGCGTCGGTAACGTCGAACTCATGCGCCAGGCGCTCGAGTGCTGCCACCGTGGCTGGGGCGTGTCGGTCATCATCGGCGTCGCCGGAGCGGGGCAGGAGATCAAGACCCGACCGTTCCAGCTGGTCACCGGGCGGGTGTGGAAGGGTACGGCGTTCGGAGGTGCCCGGGGCCGCACCGACGTGCCGAGGATCGTCGACTGGTATATGGACAGAAAGATCAAGATCGACGAGCTGATCACGCATGTCATGCCGCTGGAGAAGATCAACGACGCCTTCGATCTCATGCATAGGGGCGAGTCGATCCGCTCGGTGGTTACCTTCTGAAACGCGAACCAGGAGAAACATCATGGCAACTGCGATTCATCCGGCCGTCGACGGCGGCGTGAAGGCCGGCAAAACGGACTTCGCGGGCGGTACGCTCAGCTGCAAGTGCAGTTCCTCACCCGTGACGGTGAGCCTCGAAGGCAATACCGCGTTCAATCACGTCTGTGGCTGTACCAAATGCTGGAAACCCAAAGGCGCGCTGTTCTCGATGGTCGCCGTCATCGGACGCGACAAGCTCAGCGTCACCGGCAATGGGCACAAGCTCAAGATCGTCGACGAGAAAGCGCCCATCCAGCGCCATGCCTGCAGCGCTTGCGGCGTGCACCTGTACGGTCGTATTGAAAACAAGAAGCACGCCTTCTACGGCTTCGATTTCGTGCACACCGAGCTGTCGAAAGACAGCGGCTGGTCGGCTCCGGAGTTCGCAGCGTTCGTCTCCTCGATCATCGAGTCGGGCTTTTCACCGGCACGCATGGGCGAGGTGCGCGCGCGCCTCAAGGAATTGCGGCTCGAGCCGTATGACTGCCTGTCACCGGCTCTGATGGACCTGATCGCCACCAACAGCGCCAAGCAGAAAGGCACGCTGGCGGCTTGAGCCCGCGCGGCCAGCCGGTCGTCTGGCCGCTGTAACCCTGAACCGGTGCTGCCGCCCGCACGCGCGGGCGGGCGCCGGAGCCGTCCTCACACCCAGGAGGGTCTCGTGATCGACCGTCGGCAGTTTGTTACCGTTACCGGTTCGCTGGTCGCGGCGTGCGTCGCGACATCTCTGAGACGGGCCCTTGCTGCGCCCGCGAGCGAGGCCACCGAGCGCCTCAACGCGCTGTTCGATGTCTTCATGGACGAGCGGCTGACGAAAAATCCCGAGCAGCTGACGAGCCTCGGGCTCGACAAGGGCAAGTACGCGTGGGCCAGGGCGAAGCTCACCGACGCTTCGCTCCAACGGGTGCGCGAGTCCAAGCAGGAGAACGCTTCGCGCCTGCAGCGCCTGCGAGCCTTCGGTCGCAGCTCCCTGGCCGGCTCGGATCTGGTCAACTATGACACGGTCGAGTTCCAGATGGAGACAATCGCACGCACCGAGCCTTTCGAGTACGGCGACGCAGTGCGCCCGTACGTGGTCAGCCAGCTGACGGGGGCTTATCAGAGCGTCCCGACCTTTCTAGACCGGCAGCATCAGATCGAGAACAAGGAGGACGCCGAGGCGTACCTGGCACGCTTGCGCGCCTTTGCCGTGGTGCTCGAGCAGGAAACCGAGCGCGTGCGGCACGATGCGGGACTGAAGGTCACGCCGCCGGACTTCCTCATCGAGCGCGCGCTGGAACAAATGCACACCTTGCGGGGCACGGCGCCGGCTGATTCGATCCTCACGACCTCGATCGCGAAGCGCACGCAGAAGCTCGGCCTGCAGGGTAGCTACGGCGCGGACGCCGCACGGCTCGTCGCTGAGGAGGTCTTTCCGGCGCTGGACCGGCAGATGCAGGCCCTCGGTGAGCTGCGCCCCGGTGCCGTGCACGAGGCTGGCGTGAGCCGCCTGCCGCAGGGCGCTGCGCTGTACGCGGTCGCGCTGCGCCAGGCGATCACCACCGACATGAGCCCGGATGAGGTGCATCAGCTCGGGCTCGAGCAGGGGAAGGAGATCAGCGCGCGCATGGATGCCCTGCTGCGCAAGCAGGGGAAGAAAACCGGAACCGTCGCCGAGCGCATGCGCGCCCTGGCCAAGGACCCGCAATACCTCTACCCCGACACCGATGAGGGCCGCCAGCAGATCCTCGATTACTGCAACGGTCTCATCACTGCACTGCAACCGCATCTGCCGAGGTATTTCCACGTCCGGCCCAAGGGGCCGGTGGAAATCCGGCGGGTGCCCCCCTACACCGAGGCCGGGGCGCCCGGGGGCTACTACCAGATTCCGGCGCTCGATGGCTCGCGTCCCGGCGCCTTCTACATCAATCTGCGCGATACCAGCGAATGGGCGCGCTGGGCACTGCCGACGCTCACCTATCACGAGTCCGCGCCCGGCCATCACTTTCAGCTCGCGCTGGTGCTGGAGATGCCCACACTCCCGTTGATCCGCAAGGCGGGCGGCGGTTTCTCCGCTAACACCGAAGGGTGGGCACTGTACGCCGAGCAGTTGTGTGATGAGATGGGGCTGTATGACTCCGATCCGCTCGGCCGCCTCGGCATGCTGCAGGCCGCGCTTTTCCGCGCCGCGCGCTGTGTGGTCGATACCGGATTGCATGTGAAGGGCTGGAGCCGGGAGCGGGCGATCGACTACATGGTCACGACCACCGGCGATAATCCGGCTGCCATGACCACCGAAATCGAGCGCTATTGCACCTGGCCCGGGCAGGCGTGCAGCTACAAGGTCGGACACACCCGCTGGCTGAAGTTGCGCGCCGAGGCACAACGCCGCCTGGGTGCGAAGTTCGACATCCGCGACTTCCACGACGTGGGACTCACCGCGGCGCCGATGCCGCTGGCGGTGCTCGAGCGCGTGATCGACGAGTGGCTGAAGAGTCGTGCGGCGTGAGCGCGCCAGGCAGTGCGCGGGGAGCCGTGTTGACCGGCCTGCTGGCGGCATTGCTGGCCGCGCCCGCGACATGGGCGAGCGATCCGGCGCCGGCAGAGGCTGAGTTCCTCATCAGGGACTTCAGGTTCGCTTCCGGTGAGTCGCTGCCGGAGTTGCGTGTGCATTACCGCACCTTCGGCACGCCGCGCGCGGATGCGCGCGGCGTGGTGCGCAACGCCGTCCTGATCCTGCACGGCACCGGCGGCAGCGGCGCGAGCCTGGTGAGAGCTGAATTTGCCGGTGAGCTGTTCGGAGCCGGGCAGCCGCTGGATGCGGCGCGCTTCTTCATCGTGCTCCCTGACGGCATCGGTCACGGCAAGTCGAGCAAGCCGAGCGACGGGCTGCACGCGCGCTTTCCGCACTACGGTTACCGGGACATGGTGGAAGCCGAGTTCCGGCTGCTGACGCAGGGCCTGCACGTGAATCACGCGCGCCTGGTGATGGGCACCTCCATGGGTGGCATGCATACCTGGCTGTGGGGCGAGCAGCACCCGCAATTCATGGACGCGCTCATGCCGCTCGCGTGCCTGCCAACGCAGGTGTCCGGGCGTAACCGTGTCTGGCGGCGGCTGATCATCGACGCGATCCGCAACGATCCGGCCTGGCTGGGCGGAGAGTACCGCACCCAGCCGCCCGCGCTCAGGACCGCAATCGAGATGCTCTGGCTCGCCAGCAGCAACCCGGTCCTGCGACAACAGGAAGCGCCGACGCGCGCGCAGGCGGACCAGGTGATCGACAGTTACGTGAGCGAGCGTATGAAGACGGAGGATGCCAACGACCTCCTGTATGCCGTGGATGCGTCGCGCGACTATGACCCCGGGCCGGCACTGGAGAGGATCGAGGCGCCGCTGCTCGCGATCAACTCGGCGGACGACCTCATCAATCCCCCCGAGCTGCAGATCCTCGAGCGCGAGATCAAGCGCGTGCCGCACGGCCGCGCGCTCGTGATACCGTTCAGCGAGCGCACGCATGGGCATGGCTCGCACACCTACGCGGTGCTGTGGAAGCAGGATCTCGAGGCGTTGCTTAAGTCCCCGGAGCGTTAGTGCGGTGAAGCGCGTGCGGCTCGGGCCCCCGCACGTGCTGCGGGCCGAGGTCGGCGATGGAATTGCAGCCCAGCTGACCGAGCACCCGGTGGATTTCGCCGGTCAGAATCTCCAGTGCACGATCCACCCCCGGCTCGCTCCCCGCGGCCAGGCCGTACAGCGTGGCGCGCCCGATCATGACGGCCCGGGCACCGAGCGCGAGCGCCTTGACGATGTCGGTACCGCGGCGGAAGCCGCTGTCGATGAGAATGCTGAGGCGCTCGCCGACTGCGTGCGCGATCTGCGGCAGCACCTCGATGGGTGTGACACCCGAATCCAGCTGCCGCCCGCCGTGATTGCTCAACACTATGCCGTCGCAGCCCAGTGCCGCGGCGCGCTCTGCGTCCGCGACGCTCAGTACTCCTTTGATGAGGAGCTTGCCGCGCCACAGCTGCCGGATCCAGGTGATGTCATCCCAGCTGATGGTCGCATCGAACAGCGGCGGAATCACCGTGCTGCCGCCGAGCGCACTGGCGGCGGATGGGGGCAGGAAGGCCTCGAGATTGCGAAAGCGCGGCATGCCGTGGCGGCCGAGAACCTCGAACACCCACCGCGGGTGCCGCAGTACATCCAGCGCAGTGCGGATCGTGGGTTTGCCGGGGGCGCGATAGCTGCGCTGGTCCCACTCACGACTGCCGAACACGTTGGCGTCGGTCGTGAACACCAGCGCCTCGTAACCCGCCGCCGTAGCGCGCTGCATGATGTCACGCGCGATGGCACGGTCCTTCAGTACATACAGCTGCATCCACAGCCGGCCGCCGGCACGGCTGGCGACATCCTCCAGACGGGTCGTCGACATGGTGCTCAGGGTGAACGGCACGCCAAGCCGCGCGGCGGCGCGCGCGAGCGCCAGGTCGCCTTGGGGGTCCAGCATGCCGTTCAGGCCGGTCGGGGCGATGGCCAGGGGCGAGTTGGCGGGGCGCCCGAGAATCGCCGTGCGCTGATGGCGCGCGCTGGTGTCGATGAGGGTCCGGGGAATCAGCCGCAAACGCTCCAGGGCTTCGCGGTTGGCGCGTAGCGTCACCTCATCTTCGGCCCCGCCCTCGACATACTCGAACGCGAAGCCCGGCACGCGGCGCCGGGCAATCTCGCGCAGGTGGGCGATGTTGAGCGCGCGCGACAGATCAGTGCTGCCGAACGGGCGGCGCTTCCAGGGCATGCGCGATCTGCTACATCAGGGCCACGCTGATGCGCGAGGCGACGAAGGTGTTGGTGCCGATATTGTATTGCCCGACGGCGACCAGCCGGTAGATCTTGTTGGTGCCGTTGAAGGTCGAGGACAGCGCCGCGGCAAAGCCGCTGATGCTGTTGAATACCGACACCCCGGTGCTGAGGGTCGCGCTGCCGATCGCGAGCTGCAGCTTGCTCTGATCCGCCCCCACGGTCGTGATCAATGGGCTGGCGGGGACTGTCGGTGACTTAAGATCCAGCGTCATGGGTCCAGTGCGGATTTCGTGAAGGGTCCCGAGGTTGGCGTTGTTCAGGTCCACGACCAGGCCGGCACTGCTGTCGGTGAGGAAGGGCGCGGTCGCACCGCCGTTGACCCATTCAATCACCAGCTGCTGCTCTGTCGCGGTGCCGGCGGTGATGGCGGCGGCGGTGAAGTCCGGGGGTGCGGAAGCGAACGCGTTGACCATGCCGTCGACCTGCAGCAGCGTGCTCGCCGCGGTGGCGCTTTCATCGAGCGAGCCTGTGTTGACGACGTAGGCGCTTGGGTTGGCAGCAGTAGTACCGGTGCCGGCGAAGTTGAAGCCGGCAGGTGCGAAGTTGCCCAGCGACAGGATATCGAGCGTGGCACTGCCTGCGGTCGCGGAGTTGAGCGTGCCCCAGATGCGCGTCGAAGCGAGGCGTACCTGTGGAGGTACCTGGCCGGCGGGGGTGGTGGCAGCGTCGAGGCTGATGTTGCCCGCGGTGTCAACGGTAGCTTGACCGGAGACGTCGAGCTGCTGGCCGACCGATATGGCCGCGGGAGTCAGACCGCTCGCGGCCACCCCGTTCTCGCTGACGACGGTGGCGTTGCCGATGGTCACCGTGGCGTTGTTCGCGTAGGCCGCGGCCGCGTAGGCGGTGCCGACGACGGGTATAGGAGAGAGGATGGTTGCGCCGTGCACGGTCAGGGTGTTGCCGCTGCGGGCGCTGACGACTCCGCCGATGTGCTCCGCCAGCGGACTCTCGAGGCTGGTGCCGACGTACACCGAGGTGGCATGGAAGCCGGGCTTGATGCCGGACAGATCCCCGAGCGTGCCGTAGGCCGCGACGACGGTGGTTTCCGTTGGGAGCAAGGCCAGGGCGTTGAGTCCCGCCGCTCCGGTGTAGGCAACACCATTGATGTTGAAGTAAGTCTGCGTAGTGGTGCTGACGGTGACCGCACCCAGTGCGGATGCCAGGTCGATCAACGGTCGCACGTTCATGACGAAGTCGCTCGAGCCGCTTTGCGCCGTGACGAACAGGCCCCGCACCCGGATGACGGTGGCATCAACAGGCGCCGGCGTCATCACCACGAACGGTCGCACCGTCACCGTGGGCGGCGTGGTCGCCGGGTTGATGGAGTTCGATGCGGCGAGGTTGAAATCAATCGCCAGGCGCGTCGATGCGCCCCGGGTGATGACCGGTTGATTATTGGGATCGAAGGTGACGGTGACCGTGTAGATGGTCGGAGTGGTGCCGGTGCTGTTCAGGGGGGTGGCGGCGACCGCCTGCCCGTTGAGGTTCACCCAGATGCTCGCGTTATTGTAGTCGAGGATGAGCGTGGCGGACTTGTAGGTTCCGGACGGCGCGGCCTGCACTCCGAGCAGTTCGCTGAGGTCGGTGAGGGCGGCGAGATCGACGCTCTCGACCGGCATCTGCGGAATCGGATTCCAGGTCGCGCCGTTGGTGTCGGTCAGTGAGATCGAATCGATCGCCACGCGGTAAGCGGCAAACTGACCGCTGGTATCTGACAGGGTGATGACCGGCGTGCCCAGCGAGGCGGTGGAATGGGTGCCGCACCCGGCGAGCAGCGCGTTGAACCCCAACACGAGGGCGGTCAGGGTCCGCACAGACGGCTCCGGCGGGCGCGAACGACGGTCATCATCTATCCCCTTCGATCCGTTTTGGCGCGGGCGTTCTCGGCACCGTCGCTTAGAGGCGCAGACTAAGCAATCCGTTCCCCGTGATTACAGTGACTTACGGGTTGTCGACCCGGGAAGCGGGCTAGTTTACCGGTTTCGCGCCGATTTCAGTTGATCGTGAGCGGCAACGCGCCCGTGGCGCTGCCGCGCAGATCGATCGCCGTCGGATACGACTGGCGCTGCACGTTTCCGGAGCTATCCCAGACCCGGACGCTGAGGTAATAAAGAGCCGAGGAGGTGCCGCTCGGCACGCCGCTGACCGTGATCGTCGCCCCCCCGCTGGTCCCCAGCGCGGCATCGAGCGGCGCCGCGGCGACCAGCGCCCCGTCATGGCTCACGAGCAGCTCTCCGTGCTGATACTTCTGGGCCGCGGCGGGCGCGACCGAGGCGGAGATCGTTCCAGCGCTGCTGCCGGCGGCGAGCGCCAGAGCTGCCACGGGTGGAATCGACACCGGCGGCGGGGTGGTCGAGGTCGTGCCGGTTGCCGCCGGTTCGGACACCGTGGTGGTGAGCGCGCCATCGCTGAACGACGGCGCGCTCGCGGCCACGATGTAGGTTCCCGCCTTCTCCAGCGGCGCGGCGCTCACCACCGTGATGCTCGAGCCGCTGCTCGCCCAGGTGCCCGAGTCGATGGTCTGTTCGGACAAGCCCTGGTCATGCGCCAGCGTCTGATTGAAGGGATCGATGGGGCTCGTCTCGATGACGTAGGGCACTTCGCCCGCCGCGTGGATCGTCTGATAGAAACTGACCTGCGCGCCGGCCGGCAGCGGCGCGGGGCTGTTCACGAAGTTGGCCGTATACGAATTCGCGGCGCGCGGAATCAGGGTGCCGAGCGACACCGAATTGAGGCTCGGCGTGCCGGTCGTGCCGGTGGTGGTGGTGCTCGTGGCGGGCGTGCTGCTGCTGGTGCTGCCGGTCAGGGTTACCTGCACCGCCTTGATGATGATGGTGGCGATCCCGGGCCCGTGGATCACCACGTCATAGTCGACCGCATTGGACGAGTTCGCGGCCAGCGGGTAGAGCGTGAAGGTGCCGTCGGAATGCACCGGCGTGCTGCTCACCACGACATGGCGCGTGCCGTCCGCGCTCAGCACCTGCGCACTCGCCTGCATGGGGGGCAGACCTGAGGCTCCGGAAATGTTGGTGAGCGTCAGCGTGCCGGTGATCGCGCCCGCCTGCGACAGGTCGTAGGCCGAGGCGTGCGAGCTGAGGAGGATCCCGTTGCTCGTGCTCGGCGCGTTGGTGCTGCCGTAGGTATAGGCGAAGGGCATCAGGTCGCGCGCGCCGTCCAAGGTGATCGCGAATGTCGTGGTCGTCGTGGTCGTGGTCGGTGTAACGGTCGTCGTCGGGGTGGTGGTGCCCGTCGTGCCGGTGGTGCTGGTGGTGCCGGTCGTAGCCGTCAGCGCGGCGCCGATATTTCCTACCGGCACCTTGAGCGTGCCTGGGATGCCGATGCCCTTGTCAGGATTGAGCAGCTCCACGCGCAACTGCTGGGTCGTGCCGGCGCTGTCGACGAAGTCCGCTTCCGTGTTGTAGAGCGCGCCCGCCGTCTGCGCCGAGCTCGTCAGGGGCGCGGTGGCGTCCACGGGGATGAGCCGTACCTGCGAATAGGATCCGGGGGCCAGATTCAGTGAGGTGACGAGGGTGCCGAGGTTGCCGCCCGATTCGGTCACCAGGTCAACCGTGGCCGGGGTCGAGAGGGGAAACTTGACCCAACCGCCATCGTCGGGACCGGCAATCGCGCTGGTGTTGAACCACACTTCCTGTGCGGTGATCCACACGTGCGAGTATTGCGCCGGGGTGTTGCCGGTCACCGACACGTCGGTGCGTGTCGAGCAGCCGGCCACCGCGCAGCACAGGCCCGCGACCGAGACGATCACTGCGACAGGTGTGCGGTTCATGGTGCCAGTCCCTGTGCCATCCTGAGGCGATGATGTCCCAAACCCGCCCGTTCCCGCAACGCGCGCAAGCGCCCGGTCACTGTGTCGAATTGTCGTAAGGCTTCACAGGCCCGGTGCGTAAATTGGACGCGTAAGGGCAAAGTCTGTAGAGTGCGCGGCGCTAAACGTCCTTACAGTGCTCGGTCAGCACCCGTTTCGCTCGCAGTCTGTGCCTCACCGCCGCACTTCGATTTACCATTAACTCCAAGCCTCGCGTCTGACCGCCGCAGCGAAAGTGCTGCCGGGCGAGTCGACAACAGAGGTTTTCCTTTTATATGTCATTTACCGATCTCGGGCTGAAACCCGAGCTGGCCCGTGCCGTGGCCGAAAAGGGCTACGTCACGCCCACCCCCATCCAGCGCGAAGCTATCCCGGCGGTGCTCGCCGGACGCGACGTGCTGGCCGGTGCCCAGACCGGCACCGGCAAGACGGCGGCGTTCATCCTGCCGATCCTGCAGAACCTGGCATCCCAGCAGGCACGCGCGCCGCGGGCGCTGGTGCTGACCCCCACGCGCGAGCTCGCGGCGCAGGTCGCGGAGAGCGCCCGCGACTACGGCCGCCATACCGGGCTGCGCACCCTGGTGATCTTCGGTGGCGTGAGCGAGAAGCCGCAGATCGAGGCGCTGCGCACCGGTTGCGACGTGCTGGTGGCCACTCCGGGGCGGCTGCTCGATCTCGCGCAGCAACAGCTCCTCGACTTGCGTCAGGTGCGCTGCTGCGTGCTGGACGAGGCCGACCGCATGCTCGACATGGGGTTCATTAACGATATCCGCCGGATCCTGAAGCTCCTGCCGGGCGAACGCCAGAACCTCATGTTCTCGGCGACCTACTCCGAGGACATCCGCGAGCTCGCGAGCCGTCTGCTGCGCAATCCGGTGGCGATCCAGGTCGCGGCGCGCAACGCCGCTGCCGAGCGCATCGAGCAGCAAGTGTATCGCGTGCCCAAGGAGCACAAGCGGCATCTGCTGGCGCACCTCATCGTGAGCGGCAACTGGCACCAGGTGTTGGTGTTCACCCGCACCAAACACGGTGCCAACCGGCTGACCGAGCAGCTCGTAGAGAGCGGTGTTCGTGCCGTCGCCATCCACGGCAACAAGAGTCAGGGAGCGCGGGTGCGGGCGCTGACGGACTTCAAGGAGAACCGCGTCACGGCACTGGTCGCGACCGAGGTCGCCGCCCGCGGCCTCGATATCAAGGAGCTGCCGCACGTGGTCAACTACGAGCTGCCGAACGTGCCCGAATACTACGTGCACCGCATCGGTCGCACGGCGCGTGCCGGTGGCTCCGGTTCGGCAGTCTCGCTGGTGTCGCCGGATGAGGCACCGTTGCTGCGCGAGATTGAGAAACTGCTGCGGCGCACGTTGCCGGTCGCAGCCTTGCCGGCCTATGCGGTGACCGCAGCCCCTGCCGCCGCCGGTGCGCGCGTGGCCGCTGTCGCCGTGCAGCGGCACGAGGGGCGGCGCTGGCAGTCCGGCCCGCGCCCGGGACGGCGCCCGCCCTCACGCGGCCGTGCGCCGTCGCCGTCCGCATCCTTCCCGCGCGCGCGTCGGCCGGTGTAGCCTCTAGCGCATGAGACCCGTGCGCTCCCGGAGCGGCTGGCTCCTGGTCGTGTGATGACCGAGCTCGCCTGGGTCGCGCTGCGCGCCGCGAGTCTGGTGTTGCTGTTGCAGGCGGCGGGTGCGGCGCTCTTCACCGCGGCCTTTGCCCACCGGCTTGCCCACTCCGCGCCCGCTATCCGCCGTACGGGCGTGCGCGCGGCCGCGGGGGCGCTCGGGGTGCTCGCGGCGCAGTACCTCCTCGAACCGGCGCATCTGGCGGGGGAGTGGGCCGGCATCGCCGACGCCTCCCTCCACCGGCTGGTACTGAGCTCATCCACCGGTACCGCGCTCGCGGTGCGGGCTGCAGCTCTGGCGGGCGTGGCGCTCGGGCTGCGGCACGAGGGATTGGCCGCCAGGAGCACGGCGGTTGCCGGCAGCCTCGCCGCGCTGAGCTCGTTCGCATTGACGGGGCACACCGCGCTCAATGAGCACCGCCTGCTGCTCGCGCCGCTGCTGCTCGTTCACCTCATCCTCGCCGCGTTCTGGTTCGGCTCACTGTGGCCGCTGCGGCAGGTGTGCGCCCTGGAGCCGCGCGAGCAGGCGGCGCGCGTGCTCGAGGCGTTCTCATCCGGCGCGCTCTGGCTCGTGCCGCTGATCCCGCTCGCGGGCTTAGGGATGGCGGCGTTGCTGCTGCCGGATTTCGCCGCGCTGCTGGCGCCCTATGGGCTGCTGCTCGGCGCCAAGCTGATGCTGTTCGCGGCACTGATGGCTCTCGCGGCGCTCAACAAGCTGCGGCTCACCCCCGCGCTCGCGCGCGGCGAGCCCGCTGGGCTTCCGCGCTTGCGGCGCTCACTGGCCGCGGAATATGTTCTGGTCTGCGCGGTGCTCAGCGTGACGGCCGTGCTGACCGGGTTCTTCTCGCCCTCCCAAACCGAGCGCGAGGCGGCGGCCGGCCGGCTATGGCGCGCGCATGATGGCGCGGCGTACCTCGGCGAGCGGCGCGCTGTCGGAGAGGTGAACTGAGGAACCTTCGGGCTCGATACCGAGCTGCTGCCACAGCTTCATGAGATCGGGCGTGACCGGCCGGTCTTTCATCTGCGCATACAGATCCTCGAGCGTCGTGGTGCCGACCGCCTCATCGCCGGTGCGCAGGACGCGCTCGATTGGCCAGTCCGCGGCAAGCCCGCCGCTGGCGCGCGCCACGGCGCGCAGCGCGTCCTGCAGACCGAGGCGGTTGTGCGAGCGCTCGCGGATCTGGACGTCGGCCAGCAGACAGAACATCGCGCCGCCCCAATAGGTGCGCCCCCAGGTGTGAGTGTGGTCGAGGCCGCGGTCATCGGCTTGCGGCATGCCGCGCGGCATCTGCCGGATCTCTTCCGCCCACACGTCCGCTTCGCTGCGGTTGCCGGCCTGCACGCGCGCGACTCCCTCGACGTAGGTCGCAAGTCCCTCCGACAGCCACGCGTGCGCCTCGCCGGTGTCCGGCAGAGCAAGGTGGGTCATCTCGTGCACCAGTACCCAGTCGGCCAACAGCTGTGCCCCGCTCACCTCGCGCCCGACCTGCACCCGAATGAAGGCATCGGGGTTCGCGAAGCTCTTGCCCCCGTGCACACCGTCGCCGGCTTCGGCGATCACTTGCACCCTGAGTCGGGTGGTGGGGAAGCGACCGTAATAGCCGGTCACGATGCTCGCCGAACGTCGTATCCATTCCCGCACCGCATCGCCGCCGTCGCGAAAGGCGCGCGGCTCGAGCTCGACGTGCACGGCCGCGCCATCGACCATGATGTCGGTGATGCTCGCGGCCGCGGGTGCCGGTGGCGCGCCGAGCGCCAGGTGCGCGATGGCGGCCGCGGCGGCGGCCGTGCCGGCGGACGAGGCGGGTTGCATCAGCGATCCTTCAGTGCGCGGTCTGGCCGAACAGCACGCGCCTGGTCTCCTCGGTGAGCGGACTGCTCATGTTGGCGGCCGGGTTGACCGAGGCGGCCTTCGCGTAGGCGCGCACGGTGGCCGGACGGTCGCGGATGGCCTGGAACCAGCGCTTGAGGTACGGGAAGTCTTCGAGCTTCTGTCTCTGCGCCTCGTGGGGCACGATCCACGGGTAGGCTGCGATATCGGCGATCGAGTACTCCCCGGCGACGAACGCGCGGTCGGCGAGGCGCTTGTTCAGCACTCCGTACAGGCGGTTCGTCTCCTTGACGTAGCGCTCGATGGCGTAGGGAATCGGCTCGGGTGCGTAGCGAGTGAAGTGATGGTTCTGCCCGGCCATCGGGCCCAGGCCCGCCATCTGCCAGAACAGCCACTGCAGGACCTCGACACGTCCACGCAGATCCGCCGGCAGGAGCCGGCCGGTTTTCTCGGCGAGGTACAGCAGGATCGCGCCCGACTCGAACACGGACAGCGCTGCGCCGCCCCCCTTGGGGTCGCGATCGACGATCGCCGGCATACGGTTGTTGGGAGAGATGGCCAGAAACGCCGGATCGAACTGCGCCCCGGTATTGATATTCACCGGCACGATCCGGTAAGGGAGCCCGGTCTCCTCGAGGAACATGGTGATCTTGTGGCCGTTCGGCGTGGTCCAGTAATAAAGGTCGATCATGATCCGCACCTCCGGCACCCGTAGCCCACATTGCGCTCTCCCGGGCGGACACGCGAGGCCCTTACGGGTTGGCGCGGCGTCCACCTTTCGCGGTATTGATAGGGTACCGGCGCGCATGAATCTCGAGGCCCGCAACTGTGACGCCCATGACTCCTGACGGCCCCGGCCCGCGAGCGCAGCTCGCCGACGCAGGTTACGCGCTGCTGACGGCGGCTGCGGCGCGCGCCACGCTGCAGCTCGACCTCGCCGGTCTGGATGCCTTGCGCGAGAGCTGGGAACGGTTACCGCGCGATGCGTACCTGCGCGATGGTGGCAACTACCGCGCGCGCCGGCACAGCTGTTTCGTGCAGACCCCGGCTGCGGGCGTGCTGCAGGCGGTGCCGCACCGGCCGCACTGGCAACCCACTTCCTACAACGCCCTGCATGGCGGACTGACGCGCTGGTTCGAGCCCGTGGAGCCTGCGGTACTGAGCGCGCCGGCCTGGCGGCAGCTGCTGAGATCCATTGGCGAGCTGTTCGCGCAGCTTCGAGCCATGCCGCGCTGGTTCATCGAGGCGCACCAGTTCCGCATCGACACCGCCACGGGCATCGGCCGTCCGACGCCCGAGGGCGCGCATCGCGATGGTGTGGATTTCGTGGCGGTGATTCTCGTCACACGGCGCAACATCCTCGGTGGCGAGACGCGCGTGTTCGATGCGCGCGGCGCCTCCGGCGTGCGCTTCACCATGCAGGAGCCCTGGTCGATGCTGATGATGGATGACGCGCGCGTGATTCACGAGACGACCCCGATCCAGGGGCAGGGAAAGGACGGCGTGCGCGACACGCTGGTGCTGACCTACCGGGAAGGGGGATTTCAGGAGCCGGACACGCCGCCGGCCTGAGGCGCGGCCCTCAGGCGCCGTCGCGCTCCCGCGATGAGCGCCCGGCGATCCAGGTTTCCAGAACGTTGAGCGCATCGTCGGCGAGTGCGAGGTCCGCCCGCAACCCCGCGGCGATGCGGCCGGTGTCGTGCGCGAGGCCGAGGAACTCTGCCGGCCCCCGGCTCGCCATGCGGACCGCCTCGGGGAGCGACAACCCCAGCATGGAGATGGCATTGCGCACGCAGGTCGCCATGTCGATGTTGGTCCCGGCGAGCCTGCCATCCTCGTCCAGACAGACGGTGCCCCTGACGGTGATGCGACGTCCCTGCAGCTCGAAGGAGTCGTGGTCGGTGCCGACGCTCGGCATGGCGTCGGTGACCAGCATGAAGCGATCGTGAGCCTTGCAGCGCAGCGCGATGCGCAGCGCCACCGGATCGGTGTGCTCGCCGTCGACGATGATGCCGCACCAGCTCGTGGGGTCATCGAGCGCCGCGCCCACGGTGCCGGGCTCGCGGGCCGTGAGTTGCGACATGGCGTTGAACAGATGCGTAAAGCCGCTGAGTCCGTGGCGCAGGGCGGTGCTGATCTCGGCGTAGGTGGCGTTGGTGTGCCCCGCCGAGACCACGACGCCCGCCGCCACGAGTTTTTCGATCATCTGCGGTGTGGTCATCTCCGGTGCCAGGGTGACGAGCGTACGGCCGCCGCGCAGCGAGGTGAGGAGCCCGAGTGCGCCCGGGCCGAGCTCGCGCAGCTTGGCCGGATCGTGCACGCCCTTGCGCGCGACGTTGAGGAACGGACCCTCGATGTGAATGCCCAGCACACCCGGAACGCCGGCCTCGATGGCGCTGCGCACCGCCGCGATCGCGCGCGCCACGACGTCCAGATCCGCGCTGATCAGCGTGGGCAGAAAGCCGGTCGTGCCGAAGCGGCGGTGGGCACGGCCGATGGCGCGGATGGATTCAACGCTCGGCGCATCGTTGAAGAGCACGCCGCCCCCGCCGTTGACCTGTGAGTCGATGAACCCCGGCAGCAGCAGCTGCCCGCCCAGATCGTAACGCTCGGCGCGCCGCACCCGCCGGTCGGAAGGCGCGACGATGTCGAGAATGCGCCCCTCGCTCAGCAGCACGCACCGGTTTTCCGCGAGTCCGTTCTCGAGCAGCACCCGGCCGTTGGTGAGCGCCACGCTCATCAGAGGGTCTCGGTCACCTTGTGAAGATGTGGCGGGCGGTCCGGGTCGCGCCCGCGCGCCAGCGACAGGGCATTCGCCATGCGGTAGAAACTCTGCGCGAACAGCAGCGGCTCGATCACCGGATGCGCTGCTTGCGTGGGCAGGATGGTCGCGCCCGCGGCGGCCGCGCCGGCCAGCAACACGTCCGCCCCCTGCGCCGCGAGCTCGCTCGAGAGCTGCACAACGCCGGCGCGGCTCTCGTCGTCCTGCGAGAAAGTCAGCAGCGGGAATCCCGCGTGCACCAGCGCCATGGGACCATGGCGCAACTCCGCGGCGCTCACCGCTTCGGCATGCAGGCCGCAGGTCTCCTTCAACTTGAGCGCCGCTTCCTGCGCGATCGCCAGCCCCAGGCCGCGTCCCACGACGTACAGGTTGTTCGCCGGTGTCAGGCGTGTGACCGCCGCGCTCCAGTCGAGCTGCCAGGCGCGCTCGAGCAGTTCCGGCGCCTGCCGCAGCGCCGCCGCCAGCTGTGCATCGCGCGCCCAGTCTGCGACCAGGTGCACGATTGCGGCGAGCGAGGCGATGTAGGACTTGGTGGCCGCGACGCTACGCTCGAGGCCCGCGCACAACGGGAGCAGGTCATCGGCGAGCTGCGCGAGCGGTGAGTCTGGCGCGTTCACCAGCGCCACGATGTGCGCGCCGGCGGCGCGCGCACTGCTCACCGCTGCCAGAAGATCGGGGCTGGCTCCCGACTGCGAGATCGCCAGCACCATGGCACCGGCCAGATCCGGCCCCGCCGCGTAGAGCGAGCTCACCGAGGGTGCGGCGGAGGAGGTGAGCAACCCTAAGCGCGTTTCGATGAGGTAGCGCGCAAAGGTGGCGGCGTGGTCGGAGCTGCCGCGGGCGCAGGTGACGACCGCGCGCGGTGGCGCCTGGCGCAGTCGTGCGGCAAGTTGTGCGACGCGCGCCGCGTTCACCCGCAGCTGTTCGCGCACCGCATCCGGCGCCTGTGCCGCCTCCCGATACATGCGCGTGCTCGCCGGCGTCACGTTCACGAGGAGATACTGAGCTCGGCGACGAAATCGTAGATGTCGCCGCGAAAGTAGGACTGGGTGAACTCCGCGGCGCGGCCGTCGCTGAGAAATCCAACCCGCTCGACCAGCAGCCCCGCGTCATGCTCCTTGGCCTGCAGCAGTTCCGCCTGCTCGGCGCTGAACAGAACGGCCCGCAGGCGCTGCAGCGCCCGCACTGGTCGGTTGCCGGCGCGCTCGAGCGCCACGTACAGCGATGACTCCACCGCATCGACCGACGGCAGGCAGGAGGCGAGGATGGTCGCGTATTCGAGTGCCATGGGCGCATCGTCGGCGAAGCGGATGCGGTGAAAGCGGTACACCGGGGTGCCGGGACTGGCGCGCAGCGTAAGCGCCTCCTCGGGTGTGACGGTGCCCGTTGACTTGCGCAGCCAGACGCTGCGCGGGTTGCGGCCCCGTGCCCGCATGTCCTCGGAGAACGAGGTCAGCTTGGAGAAATTCTTCTCGACGCGCGCTCGCACGAAGGTTCCCGAGCCCTGACGCCGTACCAACATGCCTTCGCTCACCAATCCGTCGATCGCCTTGCGCACCGTGATGCGCGAAACACTGAAGTCGCTCGCGAGATCGCGCTCCGGCGGCAGAGCATCGTCGGGACCTAACACGCGCGACTCGATGGCCTGGCGCAACGCGCGCTGCAGTTGCTGGTAGAGCGGCAGGCTGCTCGACTCGTCGAGCTTACCGACCGCCTGTGACAGCGGCGTCAAGGTGGCTCTCCAACCGGTACGGCAAACAACATCATACTACCATTATAAGACCAGTCTGTTGCTAGCGGGACACAAGTTAAATCGTAACGTATTGAAATTGAAGTTGTAAAACGCCAGGAGCGGCGATTGGTATCTACAGGGATAGCATTTCACTATGGGTGGTACTATATTGGCATGTAAGTGGTCCCAGCAAGGGAACCCGCACGGGCGCTCGCAGGCGAGCGAGCCCTCGAGGTCTCGCGGGAGTTGGGCCACGGCGTGAACGGGCATCGGCTAACGACAACATCCGGGGTGGGTCAATCATGAGAATCGCAAGGTCGACGTTGATCGGAACGGCAGTCGCCATGGCTCTGTTCGGGCGTAATGGTGCGGTTCAGGCGCAGACGAGCGGCGATCAAACGAGCTCCCATCAGAATGACCTGCAAGAGGTCGTCGTTACCGGCATCCGCTTCTCACTCGAGCAATCGATAGAACAGAAGCGCGCCGCCACGTCGGTCGTGGACGTCGTGACCGCCGAAGATATCGGCAAGATGCCGGACAAGAACATCGCCGATTCGCTGCAGCGTGTTCCGGGTGTGACGATCAGCTCGGCTGGCGCCAACGAAGGCGGCTTCGACGAAGCTGACCGCGTCAGTATGCGTGGTACGAATCCAAGCCTTACGCAGACCCTGATCAATGGCCACAGTGTCGCTTCCGGCGATTGGTTCGTGCTCGATCAGGTCGG
>WNFQ01000992.1_pt1 | contig 19746 bp, 16 predicted proteins | sample 5400171 | NCBI WGS metagenome assembly WNFQ01 (sample SAMN13153356, study PRJNA577476) | soil metagenome | isolation source: 20 cm soil under Madrone tree | place: USA:California | collected 2016-06-14 | reverse complement strand
CGGCTTCTTCGTTGCCGAGTTCTGTCGCGCGGTTCGGGGGCAACAAGGCCCGGGCAACTACTTGCTGGAAAAGGGCAGCATCGCTGAGTATGTCCCGGAGTTGCAAAGAAAACCCGAAGCCCGATGAGCCCGGCGGCAGGAAACTGCCAGGCATCCGAGTTGTGGCAGAGCGCCCTCAGGACCGCGTAAGCCGCGCAAAACCTAGCCGGCTTTTCACCCCTCGGGCTTGACCACTGCCGGTCCCATGTCCATGGCAACTGATCCTGCCAATCCGATCCTTATCTACGATGGAGTTTGCGGACTCTGCAACCGTCTGGTCCAGTTCAGCCTGAAGCGCGATGCCAACCGTCGTCTCCGCTTCGCCTCCTTGCAGAGCGATTTCGCGGGCAGAGTCCTTCAGCGTCATGGCCTCAATCCCCGCGATCTGGATACCGTATACTTCGTCGAAGACTGCGGTCGGCCCGGGGAACGGGTTTCGGTGCGCTCTGACGCCGTTATTTCCGTACTGCGACAAATAGGTGGACATTGGACCATTGCGGCAGCCCTGCTGCGAGTCGTCCCCGGGTGGTTTCGCGACTGGGGATACAAAATGATTGCCCGCAACCGCTACCGCATCTTCGGCAAGAGCCACAGCTGCCTTCTGCCCGAAGCAAAATATCGAGATAGGTTTCTGGAAATGTGATTCACCCAGGTGCTCAACGCCCATGAACGGGCGCCTGGAATATACCTGCACGAACGTAACCTCGGTTGCGTTGCCGTCCGAAGGTATCATGTCGAACTCGCCGTTCCTAGGGATTGCTAAGAGAGGTCCTTGCCATGCAACAAGTGCCAAGAAGTCTGCTTCTTTTTTCAGCCGTTGCCTGTCCTTTCGCGCTCCTCGCGTATGGCCAGGAGGCCGAATCCGTGGGCGACATTGCGCGTCAGGCACGCCAGCAGAAGCAGAACAAGGACGGCAAGAGCAAAGCCGCAACGACCTCCACGACACCTAAAATTATCACTAACGACGAGATTCCGGAGCACTCCGAAGCAGCGGAAGAGCCCACCGGGTCGGAGGGCGAAGGCCACGCGGGAACCTCTTCGGCTTCTGCATCAGACGGCGCGAAGATGTCGGCCGAGCAGTGGAAATCCCAGATTCGGGCGCAAAAGGATCTGGTTCGTTCACTGCAAAGCGGCATCGAGAAGCTCAATGACTCGATTCAATTCGCCCCGGCAACTGCGTCGCCGGCTGTGTACAGTGGAACGAACGCCAGAAGCAAAAGCAGCAAGAAGTAGAACGGGCGCGGACCCAATTAGGAAGCCAGAAGAAGCGCCTCGAAAGCATGCAGGAATCCGCTCGCAAGCAAGGCTACGGTAGTTCGGTTTACGATCCGTAGACGGCGCCTTGTTTCCGGAAGTCACCCACGGGGTGGTGCCGCATTTTTCGCGTCTGCTGCGAGAAGTGGGGCTTAGTGCAAAGCCTCCATCCCCCTCCATGCCTCCATGCCTCCATGCGCCCAACCTTGACCGGCCCTGGTGCGAGTGTTAGCTTCGCTCTACGTGTAAATCTCCGGGAGCCAGCACTCTGAGTCGGGCAGCGAAGAAGCGTCGTTTGGCGGATGCTCCACCTGTTGATCGTGACCGACGTGACTTTCTCATCCGCTGCTGCCAGGGAGCTTCGGCAACCCTGGTTCCTGCGAGCCTGCGAGGCCTCGCTTTTCCCCTGGGCTACCTTTTCGATTCTCGCAACGCTCTTTCGCCAGGCGGCGACTTCCATCTGCACCCTCACTACCGGGCCCGCTTGCCGCTCGAAGCCACGTTACTCAAGACCCAGTCAGGTCTCGATAATTTCGTGACCGAAAAGTATCACGACCAAGTCGCCAGCGTTCTCTCGGATTGGGGCGCGAGCCTGCTACAGTCTCCGCAGGAAATACGAGCTATTGCAGGGGTTCTTACCCCGGATTTTTCGGGGTTCTCACCGCAGGCTGTGGAATCGCGGCTTGTGCGTCTCGGCCCAGCACTTGAAGTCCGTCAAAACAAGTTCATCCGTCAGTCCGCTCTGGGACGGGACGCCTTTCTCCAAGAATTTCGATCCGTCCTCAGTTCGTTTTCGAACATCGTGACCGCCGAATTCCAGGTTGTGGCTATTGATGCAGATCCCACACAGACTCCCGGCCGGTTGCGCACTCGTGTGCGCTACGAACTGGTGGGCTCAGGCCGCGACTTTCACCGCGAGCAGAGGGTGGGAGAATGGGAACTCGATTGGGTGTCGTCTGGGCCATCTTCAGCAGAGGCTTCGAAACCGAGTGAATTTCGCATGCGCAGCTGGCAGGCTCTCGGTGAAACACGAAGCCGCTCTGCCGCCCCCGTCTTTGTGGACATTGCCAGCCTGGCGTTCGTGGGCAATCCGTCCTACTCCACGCAGTTGCTACGCGGCGCTGACCACTGGCGAACCGTGCTCGACGGCGCGTGCGGCATCGACATCTACGGGCACAACGGCGTCTCCGTCGGCGACATCGACGATGACGGCTTCGACGACCTTTACGTTTGCCAGCCCGCCGGGCTTCCTAACCGGCTCTATCGAAACCGGGGCGACGGAACATTCGAAGACATCACGGAAGCGTCCGGAGTCGACGTACTTGAAAATACCGCGTGCGCGCTTTTTGCCGACATCGACAACGACGGCCGTCAGGACTTGATCGTTGTGCGAAGCAGCGGTCCGCTGCTATTTCTAAATCAGGGCAGGGGCAAATTTCTCCAGAAGCCCGGCGCATTTCAGTTCGCCAAACCTCCGCAGGGGACGTTCACGGGCGCGGCGGTTGCAGACTATGACCGCGATGGCTGGCTGGACATCTACTTCTGCCTCTATCTTTATTACCAGGGAACCGACCAGTACACCTATCCCTCTCCTTATTACGACGCGGAGAACGGTCCCCCCAACTTCCTGATGCGCAACCATCGCGACCGAACCTTCCGCGACGTTACGGCGCAGACCGGTCTCGACAAGAACAACACGCGCTATAGCTTTTGCTGCGGATGGAACGATTACAACCGCGACGGCTGGCCCGACCTTTACGTAGTGAACGATTTTGGCCGGAAGAACCTATATCGCAACAACGGCGACGGAACCTTTACCGACGTAGCTCCGAAGGCGGGAGTGGAAGACGTCGGCGCTGGCATGAGCGTCTGTTGGCTCGATCACGACAATGACGGCGCTGAAGATCTTTACGTTGCCAACATGTGGACTGCTGCCGGCAAACGGGTTTCAACTCAGCCAATCTTCCACAAGGATACGCCCGAAGCGGCCCGCGCCCTCTACCGTAAACACGCGATGGGCAATTCGTTGTTTCGCAATACCGGCGACCGCATTTTTCAGGATCGAGGTGCATCCGCCGGAGTTGAGATGGGCCGGTGGTCGTGGTCGAGCGACGCGTGGGATTTTGACCACGACGGCTTTCCCGATCTTTACATCGCCAACGGGATGGTGTCCGGCAAGTCGCGCGAAGACCTGAACAGTTTCTTCTGGCGACAAGTGGTTGCCAATTCGCCCGTGGAGGCCAAGCCTGCCCACGATTACGAACAGGGATGGAATGCGCTCAACGAACTCATCCGCTCTGACGGCACCTGGAGCGGGTTCGAGCGCAATGTCTTCTACGCAAACAACCGCGATGGCACGTTTTCTGACGTTTCTGGCGCCGTGGGTCTGGACTTCCTCGAGGATGGCAGGGCCTTCGCCCTCGCCGATTTCGATCATGATGGCCGGTTGGAAGTTTTCCTGAAAAATCGCAATGGTCCGCAGCTGCGCCTCTTGAGGAATGTGATGAAGGACCTTCCGCCGTCGATCGCTTTTCGTCTCCGTGGCAGAAACAGCAATCGCGACGCCATCGGCGCCGCGGTTACGGTGGAAACCGAATCTGGCCGACAGACGCGCAGTTTGCAAGCCGGTTCAGGATTCCTTTCCCAACACAGTAAGGAAGTATTCTTCGGCCTGGGCGAGGCCAAAGGCCTGGTGCGAGCGTCGATCCGCTGGCCGAGTGGGCTGGTGCAGGAACTCGGCGACCTTCCGCTCAACCGCAGAGTTTGGGTTGACGAGGGCTCTCCACCATCTCGCATCGAAGCGTTCAAGACCGGCAATCAGGCCATAAAGCCACCGTCTCTCAGGGCTCCAGCCGGCACGTCTGAAGGTGGGTCGTTCCCGCCACCCCCCAGCAGAGTTGAAACCTGGCTGCTAGCGCCGGTTTCCGCGCCGGGTTTCTCTCTACTGGACCTAACGGGACAAGCTCACAGCCTGGCGGCATTTCGCGGCAAGCCGGTTCTGCTTAATTTCTGGACCATCGATTCAACCGCCTGCCAGGAAGACTTGAAAACCCTCAACCAGTTCCACAAACCCTGGGCGGGTCAAGGACTCCAACTGCTCACCGTGAACGTCGACGATCCTGCCGACGCCCAACAGTTACGAGTGCAGTCAAGCCTGCTTTCATTCCCCATTCTTCGCGGCTCGGATGACGTGGCGGGTATTTACAACATTCTCTATCGTTACCTGTTTGACCGGCACCGTGACATGAGCCTTCCGACCTCGTTCCTGATTGATCACAAGGGAGACATCGTCAAGGTATATCAGGGGCCGGTAGACCCAGAACACTTCGAAGAGGATTTTCGGCACATTCCGCACACCGCCGCAGAACGATTGTCCAAGGCACTGCCCTTTCCTGGCGTTAGCGACAGCCTGGAGTTTCGCCGCAATTACCTGAACTACGGTTCGGTGTTCTTTCAGCGCGGTTATTACGATCAGTCCGAAGCCTCATTCCGGTTGGCCTTGTGTGATGATCCATCGAGCGCCGAAGCTCTTTACGGCCTGGGCAGCATCTACCTGAAACAGGAGAAGACCGCCGAGGCAAGAGAAACCTTCCAACGCGCGACCAAGGTTCCGGCCAGCTATCCGGAGACTCTGGCCAACGCTTGGAACAACTTGGGTCTGCTCGCCACACGCGAAGGGAACACTGCCGAAGCCATCCCTTATTTTCAAGAAGCTCTCCGGCTGAGTCCAGATCATCTGGTCGCCCTCCAGAATCTGGGGAACGCTTATCGCCAGCAAAAAGACTGGAATGAAGCCCGCAAAGCACTGGAGCGGGCTCTGCGTGTCAGTCCTGAGGATCCGGAGGCGAACTACAGCCTGGGCATGGTCTTTGCCCAAACCGACGACGGAGAGCGGGCCTATGAATATCTGCAGAAAGCGTTGCAGTTCCGTCCCGGTTATCCCGAAGCCCTGAACAACCTAGGCGTGCTCTACTTGCGGACCCGGCGGCGGGATAAAGCGGTGGCAAGCTTCGAAGAATGCATTCGGGTTGCGCCCGCCTTCGATCAGTCTTACATGAACCTCGCTCGGGTCTACGCTCTGGAAGACAACCCCGAAAAAGCCCGGACCGTCCTCCTCGACCTTCTCAAGCAGCATCCCGACCACTCGCGGGCAAAGAAAATGATCGAGGAATTGTCAAGATGAGATGCTTGCTCGCGCGATAGGGCTCCGGTCGGGCCTGCTCGAGCTTCGGCCGCGCAGGCTACCCGTTTGCTCGCGCAACTAAAGCAATCGCCAGGCAGTAAAAGACGAACATGAGGAACAGGTAAGTGTAGGCTTTGCTGCCGGCACCTTTAAATTCCTTCCAGGCAAGAACACCCCAGAGGGCCGCCACCATCGGGGCGGACTGTCCAATAGCGTAGGAAATGGCGACGCCGGTGAAACTGGCGGCGACCAGATTGAAGACCATGCCCGTGCCCCAGATCACGCCACCTAGAAGTCCAAGGATGTGACCCGAGGTGGGTCCGCGAAAGAGATCAGAGAAGTTCACCGGCTCTCCCACCAGAGGCTTCTTCATGAAGTACACATTCCAGATGGAGCAAGAGAGGAGCGCCCCGAGAGTCAGGAAAACAGCAATGCTGTAGGGACCGAGCGTGTTGCCGGTTGTCATGGCGTGCGCGACGAAGGGGGCCCAGAGGCCCATCAGAACGCCCGAAACGATGCAGGTGACAATGCTCTTTTTCGAAACAGACCGGCCAGCGCTGGCGAGGCTGCCGTACGCCTTGCCGTCTAACACCACGGCGACGACGGCGCACATAACCCCCGCCGCGAGCAGAACAGCATTTCCCTTGGGCTGGAGCGCGTAGCTGGAAATGACGCCCACCACCAGCGCGATTCCGATTGAAACGGGAAAGGCGATGGCCAGGCCCGCCATGTCAATCGCAGCCACCAGCAGCAGGTTGGCAAGGTTGAAGATAGCGCCGCCAACCAGGGTCGAAGCGATGTTTGAAGTGTCGGCCGCATGCACGTTGTTCAAAAAGCTGGATGCGTCGTTGCCGGTGCTGCCCATGGTGAGCGCCAGAACCAGAGAAATCAGGAAGATGCCGACCGCATAGTCCCAGTAGAACAGCTCGAAACGGTAATTCTTTACGCCCTTGTAGGTATTGGCCCAGGATCCCCAACAGATGGCGCTCGTGATCATCATCAACAGCGCAATACTCAAACTACTCGGTGTGAACATTGTTTCTCCTTGAACAGCTTTTCTGGTGCTGGCCGGGGAAATGCCTCTGCCCCAATTCCCCGCGAAAAGCACGGCTCTACATTGGCGACCATCCCCTTGAACGAATTCTGGAAAGAAACATGCCGCGCTGGCTAATTCTTTTTTGGTGTCGGAGCCAGCAGCAAATCCACGAACATCTTGTAGAACTTTTCGGTGTCCAGGTCCATCTGTATCTCGACTGGCTGCACCTCAATCTTCGGTTTATCCTGATCGGTCCAGGTCAAAACGTTCCCATAGTTGGCGCCGCGGCCTAAATCCACATCCATCAAGCGTGTTTCTTTCCTGGTAATCAGGCTAGGATCGAGCCAAGCCGCCGCTGTCAGTTCATCCCACAAATAGTTGTACTCACCATAAAGGCGGGAATATTTACCGACATACCGCGCTGCTAGTGAGTCCCCTGTTTTGATCCGGTTGATCAATTCAGAAGTCGTCCTCGTCTTCACCGAAACATCCACCGTCGTGCAAACGACTCTCTTCCAGGGGGCTCGCAGCACGATGTGAGCCGCTTCCGGATCGAACCAGACATTGAATTCGTGCCGTGGGCGGTTGATGAATTCAGGATCGGCGGTCTGCGGGTTCAGGCTCGCGCCCATGAACACCAGTTCCTTGGCTAAGCGGGAGAATTCGGGATCGATCGAAATGGCGAGCGCCAGGTTGGTCATGGGGCCGCCGGCATAAATGGTCACCTCATGCGGAAACTTATGCACCATGCGTATCATGAAATGTGCGGCGTCTTCATCGGAGGCAGTGGTCGTGGGCTTGCCTTCGGGCATTTCTCCCAGCTGGTCAGGCGGGTGGTAAAACCTCGGTGTCCAGGCTCCCAGCCAGGTCACGGGGCCATCGCGCTGCTGCCAGAGTTCAGTCTCCTCCTTTGTTCGGACCAGAGGATACTCCGCTCCCGACACGACCGGAATGTCGGTTCGTCCAATGAGTTCGAGCGTGCGCAAGGTGTGGGCCACTTCTGACTTGAGCCAGGCATCGCCAGTCACCACCGTGACGCCCAAGACTTCGGTTTGCGGAGACTGGATAAGCATGAGTATTGCCTGCTGATCTGTTCCGCCGGGACCGGCTGCATCCTGATCGATGATGATCTTGCGTTTTGCCTGACCCGACGCCGGTAGAGAAACGAGAAGTACGATTGCCGCCAAAACCCAGCCTCGGCCGAATTTCATCGTTCACCTCAGAAGTTAGTCACCGACAAAACCTGCCGGACTTCGTCCGAAGGGCGGGTGCGGAGCACCCACCCCTCCGTCTATCCCGCCCCTCCGGTGTATAGGGAGCGCCAGTCTATTTCTTTCCCGAGAGGCGCCCAATGAGCAGATCAAAGAATCGCGGCGAATCCACGTCCACAGCCACTTTGGCATTGGGCACAAATTTATCGCGCAGAATCGGCGATGTCCTGGTACTCGCAAGCGTCGGCGCCGAACCGCGAATGGACATATTCGTGTCCCGCTGTTTCTCGGCTCCCTGTTTACGCTTTAGGTCGCCGGCGCTGGGACTATAACCCAAAGTTTCGCCCGCGGTCAGTTCTCCGCCAGTCTCGACATCAACGTAGTATTCCTTCAACGTTAGGAGCGACGGATCTAGAAAGCCCGCCACGGCCAGCGAGTCGTGCATATTCGGCCCAACCAGAAATCCCTGCTCACGGTTGTGGTTAATGGAATTGCGGCCGATCTTCGCCGCCGCCTGGCTGACAGGATTCAGTGCGGCTTCGAGCATCCGCACATGCTCTTCCGTAAGAGAGGTCTTGCGGGTGGCGTCAAGGCCAACCATCGTGATGGGGGTGCCCGATTGAAACACAATGCGTGCCGCCTCCGGGTCCACGTAAACGTTGAACTCGGCCGCAGGCGTGATGTTTCCTCCCGACAGAGAGCCACCCATCATGACGATGCCTCGCACCATGCCTGCGAGCTCGGAATCGAGATTCAAAGCGCTCGCGATATTGGTCAGCGGGCCAATCGGGAGCAACGTTACTTCGCCAGGATATTTGCGGACAATCTGTCGAATGACCTGCGCGGCGGGGTCCGCTACGGGTTTAATTGTCGGCTCAGGAAAGACCGCTCCTCCGAGTCCGTTCTCGCCATGGGCGTAAGCTGCCGTTACTAAACGGCGCATGAGGGGTCCCTTGGCGCCTGCAGCGACAGGAACATCGGTGCGGCCGGCAATTTCCACCATGCGTAACGCATTGGGTAGCGTCAGCTCCAGCGGTACGTTTCCCGCGACCGTGGTGATGGCTTCAATCTTCAACTCCGGCGAGCGCATGGCGAGCAGCAATGCCAGAGCGTCGTCCACCCCGGGGTCAGTGTCAATGATGACTCTTAAAGGCCCGCCAGCGGCAGCGGGGCTTGAACCCGAGGCTAGCCCTTCGCGCGCAAAGCTACTCGCCGCCAAAGTGGCTGCTGAAGACGTTACAAACTCGCGCCGCGTCATACGAAACGCTTTCGACTCCATAACCCTTGTCCCTCGAATCAGATTCCCGTCGGGCCGGCATCCAGCCGGCTGTCCCGAGGACATCTCGCCCTTGGCGGCGAGCGGCCCGCCCGACAGCCGCCGAGATGGCGGCGCTACTAATTAGTCCGCAGTGGCTGCGTCATCAATTTAATGTAGAGGTCGTATAGCTTCTTCGTGTCCACATCGAACTGCACCGTCGCCTTCCGTTCGTAGGGAGGCACCTCCGTACCCGGCTCCCAAAAGAGGGTCTCGCCGTAACTGGGGCCGTGGTCAACATCAATATCCACGTAGAGCTCTTTCTGTCCAGTGACGATGGAAGGGTCGATCATGGCGGCTGCAGAGAGTTCATCCCACATAAAACTTTCCACGGAATATTCGGTGAGATAGCGCGCCACGGGCGTATCCGATTTCGCGATGGCGGCCTTGAGCTCCGGGTTCACCGTGGTCTTAACCGAAATGTCGATGGGCGTGATTGTAATTTTCTTCCAGGGCGCACGCATGGCGATACGTACGGCCTCAGGGTCGAACCACCAGTTGAATTCCCGGCGTCCGTCAATGCCGTTGATCCCACCGTTGTTGGCATACATACCGCTGCCCATCAGGACGAGTTCTTTCGCTAGCGTTGCCACCTCAGGATCCAGACGCAGTGCCAGCGCGATGTTGGTCAGGGGACCGCCGGCCCATATCACAACTTCGCCGGGATACTGGTGCACCATGCGGACAATAAAATGCGCTGCGGTTTCGTCCAGCGGCTTGATATGCGGCGCGCCCTCGACCAGCGGGGGAACCACGTCAGGCTCGTGATACCCGGCGCGGAAAGCGGGTGGAACGTTTCCCGGCCGCTTGGAAAAATCGCTCCAGCAACCCTTGTAGCGGAACTTGCCGTACAGGGCTTCCCAGCGCTCGGTCTCCTCTTTGGAATTGAGCAGTGGGAACTCAGCGCCCTGGACAACCGGAACATCTGTCCGTCCGGCGATTTCAAGTAGCCGCAAAGTGCGCTGAGTTTCCTCTCTCACCCACTGATCGCCGCTGACCGTGGTGATGCCCAGCACGTCAAACTTGTCCGATTGCAGAAAAATCAGGATGGACTGCATGTCGGTTGTGGCCGGACCGCGAGCGTCTTGATCGATGATGACTTTGATCCGTTGTGCCCGTAGCTGGCTTGCCGTGGTCAACAACAAACAGGCGAACAGCACAACAACGAAGCTTCGCGGCTTCATTAGAAAGCCCCCTGGGGTGCGTTTGGCCTTGCCTCGCAGGATTTTGCTGGAAGACAGCCCTGATTTTCCACTGACCCGGCCTGGAGGGACTCTGCATTGTAATGCTTTGGGCGCGTCCCAGAGAAATCGCTTCTATTCTTCTTCACGCGAGTACCGGATTTAACGTCCGATTGCGGACCGTAGCTTTGACGACTAGAATTACGCTTCAGGTACACAGCTGATCTTGTTTTTCTGTTTGATTTTGCGCTCGTACTAGGCGTTTTCGCGTGACCGCAGATCAATCCCGACATACCGCAACTGGCATCGCAATCTCCATCCTGGCGTTGATCGCGCTTTTCGCTCCTTTCCTGGCTCAGGGACAATGTGAGCCGATCGCCAATTCGGCCAAATTGGCGGCTTCCAAAATGCCAGCCTCCGCAGCGCAACCGGAATTTTTCGACGAACCCCAATTTACCGTTGCGGGCGTTACCGACACCACAAACCTCGGCGGGCATGGTTCAAATGTGGTCGTGCGAACAAAAGAAGCGCTTGCCAAGGATGTCGTTTCGCTGGGCGCTACTCCGGTGACCAGGGAATCGGTAACCAAGGAATCGCCCCCTAGCCCAGGCCAGACCCCCCCAAGCTCGGTCCAGATAAGGTCGGCCCAAATAGAAGAGAAGCAAGGCAATCCTCTCCAAGCTGTTCATGAATATCAGCGCGCGGCAGAAATGAACCCCAGTGAGTCCAATTTCTTCGACTGGGGAGCCGAGCTCCTGGTGCATCACGCGGTCGAGCCGGCCATCGAAGTCTTCACCAAGGGCAATCGCCTGTTTCCGGATTCCGCGCGGATGTTGGTCGGACTGGGCGTTGCCTGGTACGCTCGCGGCTCCTACGACCAGGCTGCCCGGCGTTTGTGCGAAGCCTCGGACCTGAATCCCGGCGACGCAAACCCTTACCTCTTCCTGGGCAAAATTCAAAGCGTGGAGACCACCCAATCAGAAGGCCTGGTGGAGAGACTACAACGATTCGCCAGGCTGCAACCTGAAAATGCCCTGGCCAATTACTACTACGCGCTCAGTCTCTGGAAGCAGCGGAAAAACCTGGACGACACCCAAACTGTACTGCAAGCGGAATCCCTGCTGCGAAAGTCTGTCCGCCTCGATCCCAAGCTTGGCCCCGCATATCTGCAATTGGGTATTCTGTCTTCCGACCGCAAGGATTTTTCCCAGGCGATCTCCGCCTATCAAAAAGCCATCGCAGCCAGTCCCCGGCTGGAAGAGGCGCACTATCGTCTGGCGCAGGCCTACCGGCGGACCGGAGAACAATCGAAAGCGCAACAAGAGCTCCAGCTCTACGATCAGCTATCAAAGCAAACAGCCGAAGAAGTTGAGCGGGAACGGCATGAGGTTCAGCAGTTCGTCTACACGTTGCGGAACCCAGCTTCTGCCGCGAAGCCGCAATAAGTCTGGATTGTTGCCCGTTGCCGAGGATCTGACTCGAGATCCGGCGCGAGAAATCCGAAAGAAAATCGCCGAAGCTGCTTCGCACTACCGATATTTCGGCACTTCGCGTAACAAGAAACGCCCGCAAAAATCCGTTTCTCGTAGCTATGCCACTTAACTTATTGCGTACGTTATGCTTGCACGATTTTTTGCAAGTGTTCCATGTGGAACATTTCGTCGATTTGCGCAATGTCTCCGGGCGCGGCAAACAGGCGTCGAGGTTTCAATGGCCGCCGCCAGGCGTGCCGGCACTCATCAATTCCACAAACATCCGGTTGAATCTCTCGTTATCCAGGTCCACCTGGATCTCAACCGGCTGAGCCGCAATCCTCGGCCTATCCTTCTCAGTCCAGGTCAGCGTGTTCCCGTATCCCGCTCCCCGGTCCAGGTCAACGCTCATATAGCGAGTCTCGCGCTTGGTGATCAGGGAGGGATCGATCCATGCCGCCGCCGCCAGCTCGTCCCACATATATTCGCCACCCTGGCCGGTGCGGAAGAAGCGGGCAACATAGCGTGCCAAAGGCGTTCCGCTCGCTTCAATTTGCTTGATCATCGCGGGAGTCATGCGAGTTTTGATCGAAATGTCCACCGGGGTGCAAACGATCTTCTTCCACGGGGCGCGCAACACGATCTGCGCTGCCTCCGGATCAAACCAGAAGTTGAATTCATGGCGCGGGTTGTTGACAAATTCCGGGTCGTCGGTCTGTGGACTCAGGCTTCCGCCCATGAACACCAGTTCCTGCGCCAGTTCAGGAAATTGCGGATCGCTGGAAACTGCAAGCGCGAGGTTGGTCATGGGGCCACCCTCATAAATCGTCACCTGGTGCGGGAATTCATGAACTTCCCGGATCAGGAAATGAGCCGCGTCTTCGTTAGCGGGCTTGGTGGTCGGCTGCCCTTCGGGGAGCGTTGGGATGACAAAAGGCTCGTGCCACCAACGCTCGTCCCACGCGCCCGCGAACGCCACCTTTCCGTAGCGTTGCTGCCATATCTCAGCGTCTTCGTGCCGCCGTACCAAAGGAAAGACCGCCCCTGGCACCACCGGAATATCAGTGCGGCCGATGATCTCCAGCAGGCGCAAGGCGTGGGCCACTTCCTCGTCTCGCCACTGGTTCCCGCTGACCACCGTGATTCCCAGCACCTCGACCTGCGGCGACTGAATCAGAGTGAGCAGGGTCTGCATGTTGCTGCCCCCAGGCCCGGAACAGTCCTGATTGATAATCACCTTGCGCCGCGGTTGGGCTCCTGCGAAAAGGCTTCCCAGCAGCACGCATGTGACTGCTAGGCAAAACTTCCCGTATTTCATCATTGAGGGTTCCAGTTTGTTGGGGTTCCAGTTTCGCATGTGGGCACGAGGTATCCCGCCCTGCTCTCGACAAGGGGTGCATTCATTCAGCGCCGCGGGATGGCGGGCGCGCCGGCCGGGTCATCAACCCAATATAGAGCTTGTAAAACTTCTCCGCGTCAATATCGAATTGAACATTTGCCAGCCGCAAATAAGGCGGAACCTTGGCTGTGGAATTCCAGAAGATCGTCTTGCCGTAGCTGGCTCCATGATCCACGTCGATATCCATGTAGAGCTGCTTCTGACCGGTAATGATGGTGGAATCAATTAGCGCCGCGCCTGCGATCTCGTCCCACATGTAGCCTGGTAGAGAGTACTTGTCCAGATATTGCGTGACCGGAGTGTTGGCCTTGGAGATCGCAGCTTTCATTTCCGTTGTAAAGCGGGTCTTGACTGAAATATCAATCGGCGTGATGGTGACTTTTTTCCAGGGCGCGCGCAACACAATGCGTGTGGCTTCCGGATCGAACCACCAGTTGAATTCGCGGCGTGCGTCAATGGCGCCCGGGTCGATTGCGCCCTTGTCGGCATACAATCCGCCGCCCATCATGACGATTTCCTTGGCCAGCGTGGCCACTTCGGGATCGAGCTTTAGCGCTATGGCAAAGTTGGTCAACGGGCCGCCTGCCCAAAGCACCACTTCACCAGGATACTTGTGCACCATCTTCACAATGAATTCCGCCGCCGTGCCCGGAGCGGCTTGAGTGTGCGGCCCACCTTCCTTCATGGGAGGAACAACGTCGGGCGCGTGATAGGGCTCGTCGTAGATGGTAGAACGCTGCGCCTCAAACCTTTCGGTCCAGCATCCTTTGTATTCCAGCTTGCCGTACAGAGCTTCCCATCGCTCGGTTTCTTCCTTGGAATTGAGCAACGGGAATTCCGCCCCCTGGATCACCGGGACGTCGGTGCGCTCGGCAACCTCCAGCATTCGCAAGACGTGCTGGGTTTCTTCTTTCACCCACTGGTCGCCGCTGACCGTAGTGATGCCGAGGACGTCAAATCTGTCGGACTGCGTGAAAACCAGAATGGCCTGCTGGTCGCTGGTGCCCGGGCCGCGCGCGTCCTGGTCAACGATGATTTTGATTTTCTGGGCTGAGGTCGTGGCCTCGAGGAAAAGAACCAGAAGAGATGCCAGTACTAGTTTCCACTCGCAGCGATCCATCCGTCCCCCGGTAGAATTCCCAATCACAAATGCAAGGGCAGACTGAGCATTCCTGGGTTGCCCCAGTGTGCTCGGTCTGCCCGAAGTTGACGTCGCCTAAGCAGCCCGTCCTAAAAACGCAGCTTAAGAGCAAACTGAATCAAACGCGGATTATTTACGGTGGAAGTAATCACCCCGAAATTGGTAGCAGAGTCTACGTCCGACCCGGGTAATCCGAATTGCGCATGATTGAACAGATTGAAAAATTCAGCTCGGAAATCCAGATCGGTGCCCTCACGGAATGCCAAGGGGAATCGCTTGATGATTGAGAAATCAGTGTTTACAAAGCGAGGTCCATAGGCAGGTGCGCGAGGAGCATCCCCGAGTTCTCCGGCCGCGGGATCCGCGAAACACTGTGTGTTAAACCATTTATTCAAGGTTTGGTTATCGGCCTTGGCACCGCAGGTTTGATCGGGGCGCACAAAGTTGTTCCCATTGTTCGTCAGGTTTACGCCGGAACTGTTGTTGCTGGCGATGACGAATATCGGAAATCCCGAGGTGAGCTTTTCGATCACATTGACTTGCCAATTTCCAAAGACCGCATTGACCGGCCCGCTCCAGCTGCTGCCGAACTGTTTGCCTTTGCCAAAGGGAAGGTCATAGAGCACGCTGGCAGTGAAGTTGTGGTTGAGCTGGATTTGAGACAAGCTCCAGTCTGCTCGCGTCGTTCCCGGCAGGGGCCAGTAGGTCACGCCAGCGCTGGAACCCAATCCGTCGTTGAATCCAGAGTCGAAATTGCGCGCGTACGTGTACCCCAGAAGGACATAGAGTCCGTGCCTGGCGCTCTTGGTTTCCGCCTTCACTTGGAGAGAATCATACCGAGCCGAACCGGCGTCGGCGGTGGCAGTGATGGTGGTGAATGGGCTGAACGGGGCCGCGGCAACTCCACAGCCAAGCGTGTAACCAGGCACAACGCCGCATGCGGAGGGCGAGGACACGTTCAAGTTGCTGCCGTCCACCAGAATGTGATGACTGCGAGCGCCCGCATACCCCACTGTCAACACAACACTGCCGGGCAGCTCTTGTTCAACGTTGAGGTTGAACTGCTGAACTCTGCCTTGTTTGAAATTAAGATTTTGCGACTGAATCGTTCCCGTGAACGTGGCCGGGTCTGGCTGCTGAGTAAAAATCGGGGTAAAACCATTCGACACATTCAAGCCAAAGTCGAAAGGTCCAACCGTACCGGCGCAGGCCGCAGTAGGGGAGGCACAGCCTCCGACGGTAAACGCGAACGCGTCAGATTCCGCGAAGAACGGCGGGTTCTCCCACAAACCCTGCCCTCCCTGGTTCCAGGAGGAATCGTGGAAGATAGAATAGCCAGCACGCACCGCCGTTTTGGTGCTCCCGAACGGCTTCCACGCCAGTCCAATGCGGGGTTCTAGGGCGGTCTTGTCGAGCTCGATGCCGGCGCGGCTGTCCGAATTCACTCCGGGAATCAGATAATTACAGCCAGGAGGCGTTGCACACGTGCTATTGAAATCAAAGTTCGCCTGGCGGTTCTGGGCCTCGGTGATGGGGGTTACCAGAGCCCAAGCTAGTCCCACGTTCACCGTCAGGTTGTTTGTCACCCTCCAATCGTCCTGCACATAGGGGCGAAACAGTTTCCAGCGGCGTCCGGTTGTGGCGCCCTTGAAGGTCTGATCATGAATCGCCAGACTGTTCAAGCCGAGAAGGAAGTCTGCTGCGTTGTCCCCGCCCTGAAAGGTGGGACCATTGTTGGTCCACAAGTTGGTAAAGACAAAAAAACCATCCTGGAAGGCATTGGTCAGAACGTTCATCTGGTGAGCGCGAACCTGGCCGCCGACGCGGATGTTGTGTTTGCCACGGATCATGTCAAACGAGTCGGCTATGGTGAAAACGTTGGTCCCTCCTTGGAAAGGCGCAAAGCCACGATCACCCAGCGACCAGTATGGTCCGCCAACGCTGGTCGTGGTCAATCCACAGCTGACACAGTCTGTGGTTGACTGGGACAGCCCGGACGGAGCGCCTCCAGGAAAATTGGAACAGCTACTGTCCAGATTTGCGCCCGGAATGCCAAGTTTCGCCGATTCGCAGGAGCGGTCTCCGAAAGACAGGATGTGGTTGAAAATGCGGTTAAAGCCGCCACTGATCTGGTTGACGGTGCGATCAGAAAAGATGTGGGTCTCCGATAGCGCGACGTTGCGCCCGTGATTGGTGATGTCCTGAGTGCTGGCAAAAGCGCTCGGCTCAGCGAAACCGGGCGAGCCGCCGGGGACGAAGTTGGTCGCCTGATCGTAGCTGAAGCGAGCAAAGACCGTGTCCTTGCTGGAAAAGTTGTGATCCAGGCGGACATCGAACTCACCTTCGTCGAGTTTTCGCGCGGGCACATTGGAAAAATTGAAGCCTGAGCCCGCAGCGACGCCCGGGGTGGGCAAAGGGTATAGATTGATCATCTGCTGGGTGATCGAGTTCATCAGCTCTGGCGGGAGCTTATTGCAAGGCGTACCCGTCAATTGGGTTCCGTCAGCCGCGACCGGCGACGGGTTTCCGGCGCCATCGCACCTGAAGGGATCCCGTCCGCTGGCGCCGACCACGCTGTACGGGTTGTAGAGTACCTGGGTTCCGGAGGCAAGGGGAACGCCGTACAGGTCTGAGGAGAAATCCCCCGTCCGCATTGCGGCGGTGGGCACAAAGCCATTAAATGCGACTCCCTTCCGCTGCCGTCTTCCCTGGTAGTCAATGAAGAAGAAAGTTTTGTCTTTCTTGATAGGACCACCCAGCGCGCCGCCAAACTGATTCAGGTTGAACTTCTCGCGGCTGGCGGCGAAGTAGCTGCGCGCGTCGAGGGAGGTATTGCGGAAGAACTCGAACAGCGATCCGTGCAGCTGGTTCGAGCCTGATTTTGTGGTCACAAGTACGGTCGGACCCGCGCGTGTCCCGTATTCCGCAGAGTAGTTGTAAGTTAGAACCTTGAATTCCTGGATGGCGTCAATGGAGGGCAAAATCGAAATACCGCCAGCGGTCAGTTCGTTATTGTCATTGCCGTCCAACAGCCAGTCCGTACTCTGTGGCCGCGAACCGCCAACAGAAAGAGAATACGACCCGCGGGTAGAAACCTCGCTGCTCGGGCCGCCATTAAAGAAGCTGTTGGGATTGGTTTCCTGCACTGTCCCGGGCGTCAATGTAGCCAACTGAACGAAATCACGGCCATTCAAGGGGAGGTCGGCGACTTGTTGGGAAGTAATAACCTGACCCAGGGTCGGATTGGTCGTTTGCACGGCAACCTCGGTGGCACTTACTTCGACTGCCTGGGTGACCGAGGCGGGCGAGAGCGTAAAATCCAGCTCGCGATGTTCATCCACTTGCAGCCGCACGTCCTTCTGCTCGACCGGCCCGAAGCCTTGGGAGTCCACGTGAATCGTGTAATCCCCGATGGGCAACAAAGGCATGAGGTAATGGCCGCTATCGTCGGTTTTCGACTCGCGAGAAACACCTGTGCCTTGCGCGGTGGCCTTTACAGTCGCGCCCGAAACTACCGAGCCTGTTTTGTCGGCGACCGTGCCGGAAAAGCTCCCAGTCGCCTGGCCATACAGAAGTGGGCAACAGGAAAATACGAGCGAACAGAACAGGACGAGCAGCGTCTTTCTGGTAGTCATCAGTCTCCCCCTCGGCGGTCGGCATCGAATGGCGATGCGACCCGGCGCTTCCCCACGAAAGTTCGGAAAATCCTTCATCTCCACGCGACTATGCACCCGGACCTCAAGTCCTTTCAAGACTCTTTGCGTCCAAGCTTACTGACCTTCAGCAATTGAGTGATCTCGGCGGTACGTTGTCGTCGCGGACAATTGATCAGCTGGGATTTCCGATTCCACGTACAATCTGTGGCCAGAACGATACTTCCATTCGCCCTCAAGTGTCAACCGCAACTCATGCCCCGCCAGTGATTTCGCAAACCGGCTCGAGATCGGGCGGTTCTGGTTCGGGGTAATCAATTTAAGGAGTTGTCGCAAGTGGCGTGAGTCGTAACCGCGCGGCGTAAACCGGATCGTGCCGCGCACCTCTTCCTCAACGTGCCCTTCATTCCTTAGCTCCGCAACGATCTCGCGTGCTAGAGGAGAATCGACCGATTGTTTCGATAGGCTCAAGAAGTGCGCGGGATCTTCCCGGTATCGCTGGGCGAGTTTGAACCGAAGTCCGTCGCGAACTAGGTCTCGTTGCATTGCAGGCACCTCCTAAGGGTGAGCTATGTTATGTCGTCCGATAATGCCGTCATCGGCATCGTCGGATACTTTCTCCTCGGTGTGCTCGCCCTGCGCCGTTCACTCGGAGTGATCTCGGCAATCTCTCTCTTGGCGCTGGACACCACGATCATCCGGCTCATTCGCAAAAACCCTGCGACCCCACCTGGAACTTGAGGCCGTTGGTGTCCCCTCGGGACTGTCTCTCGGCATCTGAGCCGCAGAGCGGGTGAGTCGGCGATAATCCCGGACTGATCGTAAGAATTATCTGATGATTGTTTGTATTCGCTACAGAACCCTGCTTTGTGATTGCTAATTCGGAACCGTAGGCAGCGTATTTTCGATAGTAACCATCTTAGGGAAAGCAAGCATGCTCACCTTGAGGGGAACCGTATGAAAAGGAAATTGGTTTTGTGGACAATGCTGGTCTTTTTCGGAACGTCGTTAGGGTTTGCTAAGGACAAGGCAGACGTAAGGGATGTGACCGGCTGCTTGTCGAAAGGTGATAGCGCCAAAGAGTTCCTGCTCACCGGAAATGACGGGAGCACCTGGGAGGTGCGGAGCAGTAGGGTGGCTCTCGCCGAGCACGTGGGTCACACGGTGACCGCGACCGGTGTCGTTTCACATGCGAAGATGCACAACATGAAGGAAGACGCGAAAGATGCTGCGAAGGACAGCGGCATGAAGAAGAGTGATGCTGAGCACGGACATTTGACCGTCACGGAAGTAAAGATGGTCAGCGATTCGTGTAAGTAATTTATGAAATCGAGCGAAACGAACGAGGCCGGAGAGATTCGGCCTCTTCGCTCCTAGCTCTGTTCACAAGGTTCGTGACAACCGACCGAGTCTGGCGTACGTTCGATAGCCACCAGAATAAATCGACAGCTGGCAAGGAGAAGCGATGCGCACCATTTTGCTAATTATCGTGATTTTGCTGTTAATCGGTGCTCTACCCACTTGGCCGTACAGCGCGAGCTGGGGATATTATCCAAGTGGCGGCCTCGGGCTGGTGTTGCTAATCGTAGTGATACTGGCTTTGACCGGACGTTTGTAAAGGCAGCGAACCATTCGGCGGATTTCGCAGTAGAATCCGCACAGAAAAACACAACGGCGTACAAATCAGCGGATCTCAACGGTTGTTTGGACAAGGCGGAGAACACATGCAACTGCGTTGGATCTTATGGCTCTGATCCTATCGCGGCATGGATACCTAATCGCTGTGAAACCGTCGCTCCTCTAGAATGTCTGTATGCATGCCCGTCTCGCGCTTCTCGTCGCTGCCGTCATCTCGCTGATTT
>WNFQ01001208.1_pt1 | contig 19756 bp, 10 predicted proteins | sample 5400171 | NCBI WGS metagenome assembly WNFQ01 (sample SAMN13153356, study PRJNA577476) | soil metagenome | isolation source: 20 cm soil under Madrone tree | place: USA:California | collected 2016-06-14 | reverse complement strand
CGGCAGACCCTTCTCGATCGGCCGCATGGGCTTCTGCTCCGTGAGCACCGCGTAGCCCTTGCTGCAGGCATATTTCTGACAGGCTTCCTCGATCACAAACAACGAACCGGCTGACCTCTTCGCCGATGTGATGCACTGTCCCTCGCATTGGGGACATTTCTGTTCGTGTTCTCCGAGATTGTAGGATCAATCCGCACGGGACAGGAAATCCTCTCTCTTCCTGAAGAGGGTGAAACGGAAACCACCAGACCGCAATGCCAAGGTTATGGCTGGCGACGCCTGCCGAGACCCCTGGAGCGACGGCGTGTGGTCTGATGATCCCGGACGGCATACAGGAACACCTGAATTTCATCCACTCGTTCGCGCTTCTGCCTTGTCGCGCCAACGCAGCAACTGCTCGACCAGGTGCTGCAACTGTTGGAGCTGGCGATCCTTGGAGTCCACTCCGCCAAAGGCTGGCCATCAACTGCCAAGGCGGCCGGATCTTCCGGCAACCTATTGCAATCAGCGCCCCATCGCTTGGCTTGGCGCCAGCCCGCTCGGCGCGCTCCAGCTCTACCGCTAGATCCACCCACTGGTTTACCAGTTTCCGAAATCGCTTGTAGTTCTCTACCTTGTGGCGCATCTAGGCTACACCCTCCGCCCGGACGAACCGCTTCTGTTCTCGCCTCGCCAGGTAAAGCTCAGTTGATAGTACGGCCCGTGCTTACGCGGCTTCTTGGCGCCCTTGCATTGGCAGCCCGATGTGCCGCACACGTTGTACTGCTCTCCGAGACTCCCCGGGTGCATCGGCCCCAGCTCGGCCAACCGCTTCTTGATCGCTCCGAGTTGCCGCTCGATTTGTTTGGCATTAATTAATGCCAGTAGCACGATGCAGGCTGCCGGTGTATGTCAAGCCCAAAATGCAAAACTCTGTCTTGCCTTCCCGCCGCGGTAAGTTCGATAGGTCCCCGAGGTGCCCCAAAAATCAAAAATGCTTTATGATTGGGTTATTATAAGAATAAGATCTGTTGTATGTTCTTGTTCGTAACCAGTTGTGAGAATGGTATGCCGTTCCTGGACCTCCGACTCGACCTAAGCCGCGTCCCCAGCTTGGACTCGCGGATGGACCTCACTACGACAAAATCCAGTCTGTATGGCAATCAAGTTTGCTTTGCAAGCCAATATCAGCCGCCCGCGAACTAGAATTTGCGACCCTTGCGCGGGGCTCTCTTCTTCTGTGCCGGCGGTCGAGTCAGCGGTTGGCTCCGCTTCCGGATTGCATCGAACTCATCGCCCGGCTGCCAGCCGATCAATTTGGGCTGCGAAGCCGCCTGAACTCCGAGCTCATAACCGAACATCGCCATCTTCGCATCGCCGGTAAAATCCATTCCCGGTAGGTATTCATCGGTCGGCTGATGGTAGCGGTGTTCCACGTAATCCCGTTCCTCTGCCTCACCCCACGCCTCATCATGTCCTTTGAATTTCAATCCCTCGCCAATTGAAAACGACGGGATCCCCACCCTTGCCAGGCTGAAGTGATCCGATCGGTAATAATATCCCGCTTCCGGATGCGCATCCGGCCGAAGCGCTAATCCCAGCGCCTTCGCCCGCGCTTCTATCGTGGGATAAAACGTCGTCCGCTCCGCCCCACTTACTTCCACCTCCTCTGGGTCCCCGATCGGTGCCAGCGCGTCGTAGTTCAGGTCCAACGAGATCTTCCCAGGGGAGACTGGGGAATGCGTGCCCAAGTATTCCGAGCCAAGCAATCCCTGCTCCTCTGCCGTCACGGCCGAAAACAAAATTGTTCGCGGAGGCGCTGACGGCGTCATCTGCGACCACGCGCGTGCCAATTCCAGCAGTACGCCACATCCCGTCGCGTTATCCACCGCGCCATTGTAGATGTTGTGGTGTTTCTTGTCGGGATCGATACCCAGGTGGTCGTAATGCGCCGTGTACAATACGGCTTCCTCTCTTAGTATCAGATCTCTCCCCAATAGCGCCGCCAGCACATTCCTCGAAACGAACGACCGCAACTGACTCGCCACGCGTGCTTGCAAGTGCACTGGCAATTCGATCGGATTGAACTCCCGCGACTGCGCCTGTTCAAAGAGCCTGTCCAGATCCAGCCCTGCCGCCGCTACGAGCTTTTTCGCCACTTCTACGTGAATCCACGAAGCCGCTCGCAGTTTCGGCGAACCATCCAGCTTCAGATACGACTTTTCGTGCCCCCAAGAGTTCCGGACCACGTCCCAGCCGTAACTTGCCAAGTCCGTCCGGTGGATGATCAGTGTGGCCAACGCCCCTCGCCGGGCCGTCTCTTCGAATTTGTAGGGCCATCGTCCGTAATACGTCAGCGCCTTGCCCTTGAAAAAGTTTGGGTCGTCCGAAATCGGCTCGTTCACGAATAGCAGCGCCACCTTGCCTTTCAGATCAACGCCCTTGTAGTCGTCCCAACCGTACTCCGGCGCGTTGATCCCGTATCCAACAAAGACAATCGGCGCGTCGATATCCGCATTCTCCTCTTGGCTTTCGTTGCTGGTCACGTAATCGTCGAGATTTTTTAATGTCCACGTTCCCCTGTCAGCAGACACGAAATTGAACGACGTGTCGCCAAGCGTCTTCACCCCCACCATGGGGACATCCTGAAAATAAGTGCCTTTGTCCCCGGCTGGCTTTAATCCGTACAGCGCAAACTGCGCCGCGATGTATTCAGCGGCGATGTCCCCCCCACGTTGCCCAGTGCCGCGTCCCTCCAGCAGATCGCTGGCAAGAAATTTCACGTGCGCACGGATCTTTTCCGGGTCCATGTGAACTGAGGCAGGCTCCGGTTTGTTCGCCGCCGCTTCGCTGGGCGTCGCCCGTCTCGCCTCGGTCCTGCTTGCCTGCGCGCCAACGTAAGACACGCTCAGCGCGGTCGCAAGAATAACTCCTAACAGAAACTTGAACTTTCGCATGACTCACTTTCCTCGATTGAAAATGACTTTTCTAAACGAGATGTTGAGCATTCCTAGGATTACTACGGATGGCGCAAACTTTCCACAAGTACGTTGAAACTGTGTCCCTTCCGATCATCTGTCTATGCGAACCTGGAGCCCCTTGCATCACTTCTTGGCCCGGCCCTTTAGCAGGGGTTCTTCAGCTCGGACATCTGTCCACAGTTCGACGGACTCCGGCCATGCGGACACGCGCTACGGCCCCGGAGAGATTCTTGATGCACAACCTTCCGCCGAAACAAGGCGTCCCCACTGCCCTGTTCGAACGCGGCGGCGTATTGCGGGTGTCAAGAGAGACATTCCAGCAGCCGAAAAAGCTGTATAATCGAATGAAATAACACGCTTCGCTCAAGAAAGGGGACGGTTATGAACAAGAACCGATTTGCGAAACGAGTGGCGGTTGCAGCTGGATTCTTTTTTCTATGTGCGGTACCAGGGCTGGCCCGCGCGCAGAGCAGTCCACCCACTCCGGCACCGACTCCGCACAAGACTTTACCGGTGGCCCGACCGAAGAGAGACACTCGCCCAACGGACGATTTTGCCGGATTGCAATATACGGATGAGCAGCGAGCAAGAATTGACCAGATTCATCAGGATTTGAAGGTGCGCATGGATGCTGTGGTGAAAGACGAAAAGTTAGCCGCGGAGCAGCGAGACGCGATGGTCGCGGGGTACCAGCGTATGGAGCGCAGCCAGGTTTTCAAGGTGCTAACGACGCAGCAGCAGAAAGAAGTTCTCAAGAGGGTGCGAGCCCGGCACGCGGCAGAGCAAGAGGAGCAGAAGAAGCAGTCTCCGCCAAGGTGAAAATAGGAAGACTGTGGATTAGTCCCGAAAAACTTACGGGGCCACTGTAAAGAAGACGAGGAGCTGGGACTGCAGCCAATGGTTTTCTACCGTGGGCAGCAGGAGTTTTTCGAGAGAGGCGCCGCGGTTTTCCATTCCAGGAATCGTCAGGACAGCCTGTTCTAATTCTTGGTAGGATTTCTTTCTAGACAATAGTGTTATGCCATGAAGCGACAGCCTGTTCCTGTTTTTTGTGAGAAACTCCCGATTAGAGCAACCAAATATTCAGCGGAACCCCGGCCGGAGAAATCCGCCCTGGTGTGCCGGTGCTTACTTGCTAGTAGCTTGGGTTTCGGGCTGCGGCGAAGGCCTGGCGAATAGAGAATCCTCCAGCTTCGGGTTCACGGCGACGTTTTCGATGAACATTTTATGTGTGACTTTGTTGCCCTCTACGGCGGTCTCGAGAACATAGGGAACCATCAAGCCATTCACGGCCTTGTAGTCGCGCAGGTAAATCGAGACAGGCCGCATCCTGCCATCCATGCGGCGAGGGGTGCCCTCTACCTTGACTTCTAGAAAGGTCTCAGCATCGACCCAGATGTGCTGCACCTGACCGGCCTTCATGGTGACCTTGAGCTTGTAGGCATCCTGGCCTTCCACCTTCTCGACGCCCTCAAGCTCCACCTTGTTGCCTTTAGCGGTGTAATCCACCAGGGGACCGTCAACATCTGATTCGAAGGAAGCCGATTTGAGCTCCTCGGGTGAATATGGTTCCACATCCCTGCGCCCGAGGTAAGGGCGCAGCTTCCAGCCGTTGACACCGTCGTAGACCTGCACCGCAGTATCATTCTCGAAGACTAACTCGATCCTCATTTTCCGGGGCCGCTTCTTCTCTAGCACAAACGGCAGTTGGACCTTAGCCTTTCCTCCCGCGTCCATCTTGCCGGAGAAGGAAATAGTTTGAACCGCCCGCCAAGCCTGCAGTCCCCCCTTCGCGGACACATTCTTCTCGACGATCTGCGCAGCAGTAAGATTGGCCGGCGGCCGGGGGCTACCGGTGCCGGTCATCGCTAGGGACATGCAAACGGACAGAGCAACAGACGACAAAAACGTTTTTCTCAGCATGGACGAAACTCTCCTGACGGATTCTTGAGGCTTTCTGAGTTATTCTACGACCAATCCTTCGAGCCGAAATCTGCCGATCATTATGTCCACTCGGCTCCCGGGTTTTATGACTTTGCCCTTATTGGAAAAGACCATCCAGTATTCACGGCCATTTTCGGGTGTCGCAGTCTGGCGTAACTGCCCTACTTTTTCCATTATAGGAACTTGCAGCGCGAGTCCCGTTTTCTCCTCGATCAGATACGGGGGCTTCGTTTTGTCGTTTATCAAAGCGGCTTTCTCAGCATCCACAACGCGGTAACTAAACCGAATCAAGCTGCCCGAGGCGGTTTCCCGAACGGCGAGGTCGTCGATACCCCAGCGCTTCCTGTAAAAGTCGGCCCCGCGTTGACTCGTCGCGACGGCGGGAGCAGAGCGAGTCGCCTTTGGAGAGGCAGAGGGTGCAGGAGCAGGCGCGGCGGGCTGCGCTGTGCCGATCTTATCGTTTCCCTGTGCTGCTTGGGTCAAATCAGAAGAAACGACAATGCTGCCCGCGAGTGACCCCGCGAGCAGCATGGCCTTTAGATATTTTGTCTCGCCGTTGAACATCAATTCCGTATACCTCGGTTTTTGTTCTCTCGGGGGCAATCGGACCGATAGCCCCCGAGGTCAACTCAGTTGCCGTGGAAGGCGGCGCTTGTCTGGCTCGGCGTCAGAGCTCCGCTGTCGATGAGTGTCACATGCGCGATTGCCATTGCCTTGTCCGCGGGTGTGTACCGAATTTTGATCGTGCAAGTCCCGCCCGGTGCGAGGACCTTGTTGGTTGTACAGGTTCCGCTAGTAATCGCAAAGGTGCTGGCGGCCGCGCCAGCCGTCTTTGTAATCGTTGGCGCGGCACTGAGAATGAGCCGGCTCGAACCCCTATTGCTGACAGTAATTGTGCCGTTCTTCACACTCATATTAGCCGGAGCAGTCGTCAAGTCCGGATTCGGATCGGAGATGGAGACCACCGCGTCGAGATCCGATAGGGGCGCACCGACCTCAATTGCCCCGATATCGAAGTTACCAGCAGCACCACCGTCCGACCTCGGGTTACCGAAGAAGTCGGTCGGCGGGTGACTGATATTGTTCGGGACCCAATCGATGGCCGGCGAACCTCCCGCAGGAGCGTAATTTGCGAGCAATGCACCATAGCCCGTAGCGCCCTTCTGGATCACTGGATTCGTCATCGACAGCGGACCGTAGAACATGTTGATCCAGTTGCTGCCTTCATCCACCGTGGCCGCAGGTGTCAGTGTGAACAATGGGAGGGGAGGGACAAGGGAATCCGCAACGCCTCCAGGCACGGTGGTTCCTACTCCTACCGTTCCTGGCTGTATGCAACCCGGAGCGTTGGCATTGCCTTGGGGACCGCTGCAAAGTGCCGGTGCAATTTCTGGGGGCACACGCGAACCATCGCAGTACTGGCTTGCAACGGTCGTGTTGTTCCCCTGACGGTTGTTTGCGCCCGGATAATCGGCCGCATCATCCAAAATGGAGTACGTCGGATGGAGCGTCAATCCCGAGTTGTGGGTGTTCGGTGCCGTATCGGTATAGACGCCGATATCCCAGTAATACGCTCCACTGGGGCATCCGCCCGTTGCGGTTTGGCTTAACGCCGGTGCCAGTTGGACTACTCCTGCGTTCGTAGTGATGTTGAACGCGCGGTTCCCCCAGAAGATGTCGCTGGTCAGCGCCGGGACCGAGAATTTCGTGCAGTTATGGGTCGTCGTCGGTTCCCCCGGGCACGCCACGTTGGGGTCGGTGAATGCTTGGAGGAAGTTTGCGCTGTGCGTCTCTGTCGCCAACCCTGCCGGCTGCTTGTTCGACGTAGTGACTGAGCCCGTGCCGCAGGCCGCGCTATTTGGATTGTTCGTCGGGTCGCATCCCGGTGGGGCGTGATTGGCATTCGGGGCTCCGAGGGTGTCGAAGAGTACGCCCGCGGTAGCAGTAGCATCGTTGGACACCACCGTGTTATTGCGGAAGTCAACCTTCACGGCGTCGTACAGCGCGACTCCGCCTCCGGTCCAACCAGCGACGTTATCCCCGAAAATGTTGTTGGTGATCGAGACTCCGTACCAATTACCAGCATTGCTGGGGTTGTTTAGCACGTCGTTTCCGTTAACGTGCATCAGCATGAGCCCGCCGCCGCTGCCTTCTTCGGCGGTGTTGCCCTGGAACAGGTTAGCGTTAATTCTGAGGCCGGGACCGGAGCCATCCGAAAGCGCCGGAGGGCAATCAAAGTCGATCAAGGCGTTCTCGCAAGCGGCCCCATCCGGAGCCGCACCTTGGACGATAAGGCCGCCGCCGTGGGTAGTCAGCGTCGGGTTGATGCTCTGATTGAAGATGATCGAGTTGTGCTCGATGTCGCCATTCCACATGAACCCGTGCTGCGCAACGCCACCACCGTCACCCGTGCTCAAATTGCCGCAAACCCAGTTGTAGTCGAATAGGTAGTAATCGGAGCCCGTGCAGAAGGTCACACCGCCGGCCGACGACGGGGTGGTGGAGTTCAATTCGTCACCATAGGCAGCGTTGAAGGTGACCGAATTGTTATGCACGTGAGTATGGTGGTTGAGATTTAATGGTTGCGCAACGGAACTGTTCGTGGCGCCAACGAGGGTCGGGTCCACAGTCTCCATCTGGCCAATAGTGATGCCGCCCGACAGAGTCCCGCCATTTCCGAAGACGTGGTTGTTGGAGACTTCCAGGTAATGGGTCCAGCCGTGGGCGAAGATACCGCCACCGCCTTGGGAAGATTTGGTGAAGGTCATGCCATCGACGCGCGATGGGTTGCAAAGGAAGTTGGACTGGTAGAATTGGGATGTACGGTTGCAATCTCCGCCAGTAGCGGTACTGTTGTTGAGAGGGATGCAGCCAGCGGCGTTCAACGGAGTGCAGTTCAACGTATTGTTGTTCTCCAGGCCCTTCGCGAGGATGGTAATGGCCGCACCTTCGTAAGCGCCCATCAGCGTGGGTTCCTGCAAGAGTTCCGCAATGTTGCCATTGAGGGTGGCGTCCCAACCGACAACGGGCTCGCCCAGTGCCGGATCCACCGAATTCTGCATGTTTGTGCTGCAGGTGAACGGATTAGTGAGATTCGGATCATAGGGGTGTGCGGCGGTGATGAAACCACCGTCTAGTGCCAAGCCAAAGAGGCAGTTCACCTGCCTGCGCCAAGGCTCGAGCAGCTTGCCGGCGGGGTGCGTGTTCGCGTTCACTATAACGGAGCCGGTGCCGACGCCTTGCAGCCGGAGGGGCTTCCACATCAGCAGCAGTTCGTTGTAGGTCCCCGGGCCAACGATGATGAGGTCGCCTGAGAGGGCACTGTCGATCGCCTTCTGGATGGCGTTGTTCGTGGAATTCTCCCCGTTGACGTAGCTTGGAGCTTTGCCGCCGATGGTGACGGTTACGGTGTCGATCGACTGCTGGCCCCTGGGGTAGGCCGCACTTGGTGCCGTAGTGATCACCAGTTGACCGCACTGTGCCGGAATCTTTACACCCGTGAGAGGATTCGTTTGCAGCAGTGGGCACGTGGGTACACCTGCGGGCACGGTGCAAGTCATTGCGATGTCGCCGCCGGTGCATGTTGCGGCAACACCACCGATGGTTACGTGGGCGCCAGCGCCAAAACCATAGTGGCGTGTGACGAATTTCTGGTTGTACGGAGCACTGGTCGCTGCCGGTCCAGAGTATGCGTCGTTGGGTACCACCTGGTCGCCCAACGCGGTGAGGGTCAAGGTGTGATTTGCTGCGCTGACCCAGGGTCCCGCGCCGCCGCCGCTCGTATCGCCCGTCACGCTCTTGATCATCGGCGTGGCATCCGGGTACGCGCAATCCGGCGGGTTGTAGCCTTCAGCGAACGCCGAGACCGGAACCACCGGCGTGTCCAAGTAAGTGGCATCACCCGGCATAAATGGCATTTCATAACAGAAGGTGCTATATGTCGGGGCGTAATAAGGATCCGTGATCATGGTGCCACTCGGACCCGGGATCGGCCCTGCATCGTTCATGCACGTAATCATCATGTTGGGCGAGTAACCGGTTATGTTGGGTACGTTGACTTCCCAGCTGCCATATACCAGTCCGTTGTAAATGCCCCACTGGTCCGAATATAGGCGGGAAACTTCGTTTCCGTTGAAATCCTTGATGGATACCGGCACGTTGGGGATGGCAAACTTCTCGCCGAAAGCCGGCGAGGCGGGGTCAAATTCGGAAGAGAAGTCGTCCGATATGAACCCGGTAAAGGTCACGGCTTTGGCCACCTTGGTCCAAATGAAGAAATCCGCATTGGCCTGCATCTGATCCTCGAGGGTGACTTCCTTGCGGTCGCACAAGTTTTTAGAATAACCCGCGAAAGGTGCCACCTCGCCGGATTCCGGGGAGATGCTCAAATAATCCGGAACGATACGTAGCAGACCGACGCAGGGCGCGTTCTGCTGGATGATTCCGCCGGGCCCGAAACTTCCGAAGGTGGTGCGGCCATAGTCCCCTGCCTGTTTGCCGTTATTGGTCGTGCTCGGAGTAAACGTGCAGGTGCTAGCCACACCCGGCGTTGTGCAGTTGCTGAACGGCTGAGTGTACGGATTGGCGGCAGTGTAGGGACCCGTATACGAGGGGTTGGCCGCATCGATGGAGGCCTGGTCCGGCGTGATGAAGATGTTGCCCAAGCCGGCGCCGCCGAACTGCGCTACCGCAGGGGCGATGTACTGGTCACCAATCAGGAGGTTCAGGTCTTCCTCCTTATTCAACTCCCAGTTGGGAGGCACGATCACCTCGGTCACGTACTTGGCGGCCGGCAGGATTGCCGGCAACGCACCCATTCCCGCGGCGCCGGTTTGACCAAAGGCAGGGTTGGCGATCGTGGCGCAATGATAAGCCGTGGTGTTTCCTGGAAGCGTGAAGGTTGCGCCTGGTGTCAGGCAGGTCGCGCTGGGGAACTGATACAAGCCATCATACGGCGCGGGCTGCAACTGGTTGAGGTTGTGATAGCCGTCATAGCATTTGAACTGCGAGTTGTTCGGCAGCGGCGTATTGGGATACAGGTAGTTCGTCGTACCGGCCATTGTATAGCTGAAGAATGGATCAGCGGGATCCTGGCCGGTGCAGCTCATGTTAGGCACTGAGGTTGTCCCGACGGTGTGAAAGCCCTGGGCCCAAGCATCCCAGCTAGATGTCTGCGTGGTGTCCACAAGGATGAGACTTGTCGTACCATCTGGGGCGGTGCCCTCCTGATAGAGGTTGATGGTGACATTCGGAACCAGAGGATCCCAGAGGTTCTGGAAATTGTTCCGGGGATCGTCGAAAGGCCGCGTGGAGGTGTACACGACATGGCCGCGGATGCCGCCGTTTTCACCTGCAATGTACGGTGTCTTGCCCCAGTCGAGCATATCGAACTGGCCGACGCCGCCCTGCCACCCTTCTACTGTAACGTTGCCCGGATCAATTCGTCCGGTCGAGGGGGTGGAAGAACTACCGCCGGCGATCCCACCGGGACAGGCCGCACTAGCGCAGTACACGGAGCCCGGAAATCTCAGAGCGGGAGGAAGCGGGAAACTCTCCTTCGAGTTCAGTATTCCCTGATAGGGGCCAACGTTTCCGTTACCCACCGGTCCAGGACCGTCAACCTGCCCACCAGCGTCGTTGACGGCGTGCACGCCGGTTCCGCGGAAGCGCGTGGTGTCTGATTCCACGGTGTAGAAGGCAAATAGGGGAAACGTTTCGTCAAAGCGGGCCGTGCCGGTGATGTCGCTCAACAAGGTGTTGACAAATTTGCCGTTGCGTTGGCGGACCCGAGTGGGAACCTGAATGAGTCCTGGGCTAAGAAGCGGATCCAGATTTCCGTCGGGGAGAAGCACCGGGGCGCCTCGACCTCCGACATCCATGTAGGTTCTGCTCCACAGGTGCGTCTGCCAGGTGAACGTCGGGAATACTAAATTCACCGTCTGGTTGCCGGTTAGGTTCACTGGTCTGCTTGATCCGTCCACGATAAAGTCGTCCCACTGGTCGAATAGCACGATTCCATAATTGCCGGAGGGCAGCCCGGGTGCCCCGGCTAGCCCATCAAAGGTGAAGTTCCCATCGGGATCGCACTTGGCCAAGGCGATCGTGGCGCCGTCAGAATCGCCTATGGCGGCGTAACAGTTGGTATACGATAGCGGCGCGTAATTGCCTGGGTTGCCCTGGCCAAAGACGGCGCTACTGTAAAGGTTCTCGTTCGGCGAACGCGACTGGTGCAGGTTCGTCACCTGGCCATGAACATGGTTGTTGCATGGCGGCGTAAATGGCGGTGCGCCAAGAGTGGTGTTTGGCGGTGCGCTGCATATCGCTGCCAATCGTGCGTTGATATGCGCGGGGTTGGCCATCCCGAAAAACACGTGGTATCCCCCCGGTCCAAATTCCTGGAAGTAGGGAGGTTCACCCACCCTGATGAAGGAGTCCAGGAAGTGGCCGCCGTCCAAAGAGTTGGTCTGGAGCCATTCCTCTCCGGCAGCCTCTCTCGCGGCTCCGGGGTGGGCGATCAGCGAATATTTCCCTTGCATGAGGTTCCGAACAACCACTTGGCCCGTGAGGGGCGACGGAACGGGGTTTCCTGCAGCATCGACTCCGTTTTCGAATTGCGGGCACACAATGATCACGCCAACGCCTGCGCCTGCAGTGTTGGAAATGGGGCAGGCGTCAAACCCCGTGTTCGGGTCGATGGTTCCGTTCAACGCGTTGGTTAGCGGCACGTTGAACGTGTCATAGGACATCTGTCCGGTAAAGTCACCTACCCCGCCCGCAGTGTCCCAGATTTCGATCTGGAAATCTCCTAGCGGAACCTCCAGGGTCGGCATGACGTCCGCGCCCCCTCCGGTGTCCGGTTCCCCATTGAGTGGGTAGTTATCCTCGAAAACAAATGCGGTGACCGTGGCCGTCCTGAGTGGCTCCAGTTGCAGGTTCACGGTCACATTCGCGACTGCGGGAGCGGCGGGCGCGGGATAGGTACACGTGTAGCTTGCTGTTCCTACTGTTCCTGTGCAGACTCCGGCTGGAACGGGAGCACCGCCCATGGTGTGCCCGCAACTCGAAGAAATTGCTATTCCCGTGGGCTCTGTCCCAGCAGCGCAATTGGCCGCGTTGAAGCTCCCGTCCGGGTTATACGGACTCTTAGTATTCGCGGTGTTGAATGCGTTCGTGGAGTCGCCCGACAAGATCGAGATGTAATAGGCAGCAGGGGTCCCGTCTGGATTGGTGGCGGCCAGGTGAGCGTCTACGGGGGAGGACATCGGCAGTTGTGTGGCACCGATAGTGCAAATGCCGTAGCCGTCGCAGGCCGCCTTGACGTGCTGCCCGGCGGTCGCGCTGCACCCGGCTGGCACGCCGGGCGATGTGCAGGACGTACCCGCGTCGTAGACCGTTTGTCCCTGCCCGCAACTCTGCGGGCCCGTGCAGCCCGACGCTATGACCGGATAGTGGCTGGTATGGAATTGCGTGGCGGGGGTGGGAGGCGCTATCGAGCCAGTGGGCAGAGCAGGGCAGCCCGTCGGCCTGGCGGCGCCGGTATTCACCTGGCACGCGGGGTCGATGTGGAATGTAAGGTCTTGCTCGATGATCCACTTATAGTCCGCGATCGCGGCTTTGGTCGCCGCATCCTGCACCCTCACGTTCAGACCGCTGCCAGGCTGGAAAATCAGCGTCGCTGTCGCAGTATTACTGAGTATAGCCTGCGAGTTTTTCGCCTGGTACGTGAACGTGCAACCTGTCGGGGGGCCACAAGTGCCAGGAGCTGCGGGTACGGCGGTGAAGGAGCCATCTGCGCTCAAATTGACAGTTACGCCAGACGGAGTGCCAATAACGGCACTCAGCGGGTAGTTGTTAGGATCAGTGTCGTTGCGCAACACGCCCGGGGCGGCAACCCTCATGAGCGACGCGGTCGCGCTGGTGTAGCTATCGGGATACGCAGTCGGTGCGTTCGCGGAGTTGGCGGTGGCGGATGCGTTCAACGTCACCGTCGTGCAATAGGACGGGGTGCTGGTCGTCGTAGTCCCATTGGCGCAATAACCAAAGGAATCGGCGCCAGATCCGGTCGGGACATACGTAAACGTTCCGTTGGGATATAGGGTCACTGCGGGTGACACCGTCGAAAGTTGAACTCCATAAACGTTAGTGTCGTTCGCGATTACACCCTTGCCCGGGTCGGAGACCTTGAGCGTGACGCCCGGCGCATAAGCGTAGTGGTCCGCTACGACGTTGACTGAGGAATTCGCTGCGGCCAACTTGGCCGCGCTGCCGTCATTGACGTCCAGGATGGCTTGCATGCCGCCATCACGCTGGCTGTTGGTCCCCAAAGCCAGGGAGCGATCGAAAATAGGGTAGGTGGCAGAGTCGTAGGTTCCCGCAGTGGTCTGGGGGGGGCTTACGATTACGTCGTACACCTTACCTGCAGCCTGGAATACCTCGCTTCGAACCTGCAGGCCTGAAGGTTGCGTGCCTGTGGGTGTTGGCTTTGCTGTCAGCGTTTTGTTCAAACTGAGAGCCAGCGCGACGTCCGGAAGAACATAGCCGTCTTCCGCTACCAGCAACATATTCAAATTGTCCACGACAGGAACGTGCATGTGCGAGCCGGCATTCACGTAACGCACTAGGACATTTCCGGTGGCGCCAGCCGCAGGAACCGAAAGAGCTGAGGTTACGCGATTGTCCTTACTGAATGCCAAGCCATTGATCATGAAGTACGTCGGAGTGTAGTCGACGGCCGGTGGGTAACACGTAGGTGCTTTTCCGCTGTTTGTTAGGCCGTTCGCGCCTGCGCCACACTGGATATTCCATTTTGCCGTCTCGCTGAACCCCGCGTTCGCGGTTGAGCTGCCCGTTGTGCCGGTGGCCGGGAAGAGGGCCGCGACCATTCTGTTCTGCCGGGCGTCAATTTCGCTCTCTAGCGCGACTACATCGGCATCGTAAGTGACGCCTCCCGCTGTAGAACCCCCGACGGGATAAGCTAATCCTGCCGTTCCTGTAACGGGGGCTCTTGTCACGACCAGGACTCCGTAAAGACCCATAGGACCCTGGATTGAGGGGTACGTGCCCGTGCGAATGAGATAGGTTCCAGGGTTCAAGTTAGTCCATTGGTAAACCCCCGGCAGGGCTACGGTCCCACCGAAAGTGGCGACCCCAGCAATTTCTATCGAAGTAAAAGTGCGGGCCCGTTCGCCTTGAATTGGAGGCGTGAACGTGCCGGGAACAACCGTGGTCCAAGTCGTTGCGGTCTGACCTGCATGAGCCCCATCCATTCGCGGCCCAGCTTCCCGGACTGGAGCTCCCAAACCGCCGCCGGGTTGACCAATGATCACAAGCGACGTCTCTACGGGCAGAGTGTTCGTCAGATTGATCGTCAGGTTAGTGGCGCCGGCCACATAGGGGACGACGATCAGCGGGGGCTGCCAAGTCGTGCCCCCAGTCTGGAGATTATGGGCACCGGTAGTGGTGTTGTAAGTCAATGCCGTGCAAGAGGTACCGGCGGTCGTGCCCTGAGTCACCGTGCCGCACGTCCAGCCCCACATCGGGATGGTGTTGCCGTCCGGAAGAGTGGTGGACTGCTGTGACGCGGTAAGATTCACGGTCTGGGCGGAAGATACACCCGCCATCGAGAGAAGAACGGTCACCGCGAGTATTGCTGCCTTCAGAGTTGCTTTGAGATAATTAGATCGCATGGCTCTTCTTCTCCTCGTCCTTACAGCGTCTCATCAATGTTCCAAACGTAGGGATCAACCAGCATCATCATCAGCATGCCGCCCGGGAAAACGTCGTTCGTGGTGATCTCGCGCTCGTTGTGGGAATGCCACATAAAGGCGATACCGGACTCTGGCGTCGGGTTCTGGCTGGGGCTGCCAGGAGGCAAGGGCGACGGCCCGCGTGATCTGAGGACCGCGTCAGGGCCCAGGTAGGGCGTGCCGTTGTACCAGAGGCCGTTGGTCATGATGAGCGGATCGGGCAGGGTCATGGGACCCCCGCCGCCCACTTGGCCGACAGGGTTGCCCTCCAGCGAGTGGTTATGGTCGGCGCACCATTCGTAATAGTTCTGAGAACCGCTGACAAAAAGCCCTCCAGAGTAGGTTGGGATCGTGGCGCCGCTGGTTTGTGTGTAGAATCCGTTGACGTCCGGATTGCAGGGAAGATTGCCGACGTTGGTACTTGTGTGTCCGAAAATATCCCAGCCGAGGCCTTTACCCGACCAGTAAAAGATTCCCTCATCCGCCTGGCCGGGAGTCACGTCCGTGTTGAATTCCATGCGTCCAGCCAGCAGTCTCGGATCCGTCCCAGTCTGGCTGAGGAGCAAATTCCCGTCGCGGCCCAGGATGCGCACGTGGTTCCCGTGCTCGTGAAATGGATGTTGCCAATGTCCTTGTCCCATATAGCGCACGAGAATCAACTCGCCTGGATGCATATGAGGATTGGCGTTGTACGGCTGGTTCGGATAGTTCGGCGCATAGTTGGCATCCATGTTGTCCGGCATGGAGCGCCCGTTAATCAGGAAATAATTCGGGTGGTAAGGCTCGGTGACGATGTCGAGCGCGCTGGGGCAGGAAAACTGCAAACCCGCAGTAGTGGGGCACGAGGCAATCAACTTCAGTTGATCTTCCACTTGCCGGTGAATCTTCGGGTCTATCTCGGACCACTGCACCAGGTATTCGCGGTCGTAGCAACTTAAGGCGTTGTCGTACGCGGCGGTTGCCACCCTGAAATCCTCCCGGCCGGGCCACGGCATGGCCCTACAATTGGGTGAAGTGGTCGCGTTGCTGAACGATGTCGAGGGCCGAACAACCACGGCTCCAAAGAGACCCATCTCGATCTGTAGGTCCGGTTGCGTGCCGCTGTAGTATTCGAATGTGCCCGGATGTGCATAGGTAACGGTGTACGTCACCGCGTTGGTCTGCGTAGACTCCCGCGTTAGCAGCCCTGCCACGCCTCCACTCGTCGTCACCGTGCTGGCGCCAGGGAACAAGATCGAAGTATTGCCCGCGGCTGCCGGCAAGCCGTTCGTGAGCGTCACCGTGAAAGATGCGTTCTCCGTGACGATCAGCGTGGGACCCGGCAATTGCATCGTCGGACAAAACCCGAGCGTAGCGAATTGCGCGGGAGCATAGGTGGGCGTAAATCCCGTGGCGCACCCGTAGCCCCAGGAATAAACCACCACCCCGTCCGGCTGGCTGCTGTAACCGGGGCCGGCGTTTAAGCTGAAAGCCGTACCGGTGATGCCGGGAGCGGCAGCATGCGCCGAAGCCGCGAGCAGCAAGGCCATCGCCGCCACAGCGACAGAGACGAATCGAGATACTGCACACCAGTTTTTTGTATTCAAGAGGCTCATGGATGCTCTCCTACGGAATTACTACGACTTCGGTCATCAGTCCGCCGAAGTTCTCGGCGTCGTTCGACAAATGGTCAAGTTGTGGTGTGTATAGGAAGTACGTACCAGCGGCAATCCCAGTGCTATCGAGAATCACATCCAGCGACTCGCCGCCGCCTAGAGTGATGGAGTTTGTTTTGACGTAGAGGTTGTTGCCCGCTTCGTCGCGCAGTATCTTCGCGTTGAAGCCCACGAGAAGCATGGGAATGCCTACGGAGGAAAGCGTTTGGTATTCCTGAACGTCCAGGTCGGCAATGCGCAGCACGGCCTTTTGCCCGCAAGGGGATACAGCGCCGCAGGTTCCGGCGGGGCCTCCGCTGGCGCTCAGCGTGATGAGGGAGTGGAGCGGCTGCGAAGCACGGCTAATGGAGTCCGTGTCGTTCGTAGAGATCGCATGCGTGCCCGGATCGGGGTTTGTCGCACCGGCGAGCTGGCCTAGAACGTCCGCTGGTCCGCCGGCAACGCCCACCGTGTCGGGATAGCTGCGGCCATTCAGGAGGAAGTACTTGTCCTTCATGTCCGAAAAGCCTTCCGGGTTGAAGGTCATACCGACAAAGTGGAAGTTGGGATCGAAACCATGGATCTGCAAGGGCACATCAATGTCGTAGCGCGTGCTGCCGTCGCCATCGTTGTAGACATACTTGAAAGGATTACCGCTAGAATCCGTCCCCTGCGCGAACGTGTTAGAAGGAGGCAAAGGGACCGAGCAGAGGATTTCAGGGCCTCGTTGTCCCGCTGCAGTGGGTTCAGCCGGAGTACAAGCCGTGCGCAGGTCGCTTTGCTGCCCGCTTGCATCGGCGCCTGGCAGACCCGAACCGCCGGCGAGCGACGCCCAGAGGGAGTGACCGACAGGCACACGGTTCTGCCGCGGGCGTACAAAGAGTTGTCCGACCATGCCCATCTGCAAGTGTTCGGGAGGCGTGATGTGGCAGTGCCAGAAATACGTGCCTGCGTCTGGCGCAAGATAATAATAGGTAAAGCTGCCACCGATGTTGATAGAGAGCGAAGCATCCGGCACGCCGTCATAGAAGGACGACGCGTTGGGGTAGCCGTGGAAGTGCACGGTGTGCTGCTCGAACAAGTCCGGGCGCATAATCATGCCGACGTTGCTGAGCGTCAGGAAAAACTCGTCATCTTCATCAAAGGCCATCAATAGCGCAGGAATGTTTCCATTCAGTACGCCGGTATTCATAATTCCAGAGGGATCGCTAAGCGCGCCGTTCGCGCCGGGAGCGAGCGGGTCACTCGCGCTCGTCACGTGGTCCCACAGCGGATTCGGGTTGCCACTCACATAATTCCCCGTGCTGTCCCCCGCGGTATAAGGGCTATTGAAAACGCTGGGGAACTGGGTTCCTGGCAGGCCGTTCACAATGGCGCCCATCCCCGAGAGCGGACCGAAGGAGAACAAATAAGTCTGGTTCCCATCGGCCTCGGTCATCATGCCGTCACCACCCGAAATTTCCTGGCACTTGATTGCGCCGCCGTGGTCCGTGAACTGCAACGCGGGGCTGAATGTGTACGCCCCGGACGGATCTTTCGCCGCGGTCCTGGAAACCGGGCCGGTGTACGGAGCCTCCGAACTGGCAGGCGTGGGGTTTACAGCAGCCGGGGTGCCGCCTGTGGCAGTGGTACCGGGATGCAAGAGCGTGGCGGTTGGGCATTGGACACGAAACGACCCGCCACCTTGGGGTCCGGGAGCCTGAGCGCTCGCGGTTAGCGGCGCGACACAGATAAGCATTGGCAATAAGATCTGGTGCAGCTTTCTCATGACTTGGCAATCTCCTTCCGAACCTGCGGGCGCCCGCGGTCCGCGTTCTGATTCCGGCGGAATTATCCCTTGAAAACAAGGAGAAAATGCAATCCTATATTATGGGCTCCGTTATATCTTCTCAGAGTATACTATATAGTATTACAACGGATTTACGGTAAGGCGCCGGTCGGCCGCGCTGCTTCTGTTCGGATTGACGCATCTGTCGATCGGGAAGCGGTTCCTCCGCTCTCACCATCATCAAGAACTAGCGCGAGTGCCGCAATTATCAGCGGCAAGCAACCCGGGTGATTCTTTTCCAGCCGCGAAAAGCGCCAATCCTTCCGCGCTGACTGTCCGGACGTCAACGGACGGGGAGAATGAAGCTTCAACACCGATATTCAAGAGTTCCATCGAGGCGGCACGTTTCACGACAAGAAAGATCTAGCTCGAAAACTCAAAGACTGAGAGAAAGAATACGGCGAGCGCCGGTTACATCTTGCATTCGAAGGAAAAACTCCTGTTGCGGGGGTTCCAGAATTCGATCTTCCATCCCCTGCCTGTAAGGACTCTCTCCTGACTATAGCGCCCGGAAATCGCAATTGGCATAGCCCGGCTTCCAAGGGCCATGACGTTTTGGATCTCCATGTCTTGAATTGCAGGCGAAGTGATACAGTAAGCTTATGAAGCGAACGCGAAAGACATTACAGCCGCGCGAAGAGACTCGGAAAAAGATGCGACCGATAACGCGAGATGCTTTCACGGCTATTGTCGCGAAAGCGATTAAGACGCCTCCCAGGAAGCCCCCTCCAAAATCGCATTGAACGGCAGATTGCCGCCTCTTCGTCGATTCAGTCGGATGCTATTCCCATCCAAGTGAGCTCTCTTGTCGTTCTCTCTTCCGCTGTGAGAGAGGCAGCCGATTCCCCTTCTCGCGCAAGACCACATGCGTCTCCATCGTCTATCCTTGCCGTCGGGCGCTCCAATGGCAGGTCCTCATTGTTGAGCAATCGCCGAATCTCACGCAATGTGCGCCATGCTGTCTTGTACGTAACCCCGGTTTCACGCTGAATTCGCTTTGCGGATATGCCGCTGTTTGTGGAACCCATCAGGTATATGACGTAGAACCAAGTCTTCAGTGAAGTAGTACTCTTCGCAAAAACAGTCCCGGTGAGAGGGTAAATGTGATTCCCACAGTGGTCGCAGGCGTACGCTGTACGGCCAGTCACGCGGTGGTGCTTACGCTCGATGTTGCACTTCTCGCACTTGGTGACCCCATTCGGCCAGCGCTGCTCTTTGATGAATTCAAGGCAGGCATTATCATTCGCAAATTCGTGGTTAAAATCGTCCACCGAATAGAACCCTTCCTTTGCGATGCTCGGTCTGGACCTCATGTCCGCCTTCCAGAGATATCGGGCGTACTGCCATACTTGTATTCAAGGGATAGATACCGATAGGCGGCTGAAAACCGTGTGAGAAGCGGACTGGAGCCCTGCGATCGCAATTTCGACGTTTCGCCCGCAGACCGAACACCAACTATGGTCGGTTCAGAAATGGTAGCCTCCATTCCATTAAGCAGCTCCCAAAACCTGGAAATTACTTGGCTTTACATAGACCCAAGAGGCCAGGGACATTGTGAATCTCAATCACTTCCCTTCGAAGTTTCAAGAGCCCCTGATTTTCCCAGTTGGTGAGTATCCGGCACACGGTGAACGAGGCCATGGA
>WNFQ01004211.1_pt1 | contig 19760 bp, 16 predicted proteins | sample 5400171 | NCBI WGS metagenome assembly WNFQ01 (sample SAMN13153356, study PRJNA577476) | soil metagenome | isolation source: 20 cm soil under Madrone tree | place: USA:California | collected 2016-06-14 | reverse complement strand
CATAAACCTTGGTTTCACTGCCGACTACGGCGTGTATCACTCGATGTACGATGACCATTATTGGATGTCGCATATCGGAGACCCCACGTTCGAATACCACGTCGCGCTGACGCGCATCTGGGGTATTGTCGCGCTCCGCCTGGCAAACGCGGACCTTCTGCCGTTTGACTTTGGTTTCAATGCCTCGGCGCTCGAACAGTTTCTGAGCGATCTTGAACAGAAAAACAAAACCGAGCCGAAGCGTCTCTCATTGAAACGGCTTCACGCTCGGATCGCGGAGTTTGAAAAAGCGGGCGGGCTTCTGCGCAATGCCGTCGCTAGCGAACTTCTTTCAGGTACAGCTTCGCCGGAAAAGATTCAGCGCTTGAATGAACAACTGATGCAAGTCGAATCCAACTGGCTCGATCCTGCCGGCATTCCTGGACGGCCCTGGTTCCAGCATCTTCTCTATTCTTCCCGATACACCTATGCGCACTTGGAATTTCCGGGGCTCACGGAAGCCGTGGAAAAGCAGGATTGGAAATTGGCGCGCGAACAAACCGTGCTGCTCGAAAAAGCTGTGCAGAAAAACACGAGATTGCTGAAATCCGCACAATCTTCCTGGGAGAAGAACCAACAATGACTCGTTCAAATTATATTCGCGTGCTGGGCGTACTATTTTGCTCACTCGCGGTAATTTCTTTGGCCTCAGCTCAAGGCAGCGCACCGTCCAAGCCGCGCGCCCGCGATCTCGGCGTCCCTTTTGACGGGACGCCTGGCCCGCTCAATGCGATTACCGACGTTTCCGGCGTCACCGTTGGGCATACCACGCGAATTTCCGGCGAGGGAAAGCTGCAAGTTGGCAAGGGGCCGGTACGAACGGGAGTGACCGCTGTGCTGCCGCGGGGAAAAGATTCGATGAGCAATCCCGTTTTCGCGGGCTGGTGGTCGCTGAACGGCAACGGTGAAATGACCGGCACGACCTGGGTGGAAGAGTCCGGATTTCTGGAAGGCCCGGTAATGATCACCAACACACACAGCGTCGGAGTCGTTCGCGATGCCGTCATTCAATGGCGAGTCGATCACGGTCAGCCGGATCCCACCGGTTATTGGTGGTCTCTGCCGGTTGTTGCAGAAACCTGGGATGGCTGGCTCAACGACATCAACGGTTTCCACGTAAGGGCCGAGCATGCTTTGCGCGCCATCGACACTGCGGCGTCCGGCTCCGTTCTGGAAGGCAATGTCGGCGGCGGCACGGGAATGGTCTGCAATGGATTCAAGGGAGGAATCGGCACAGCTTCGCGCAAGCTGGAGACGAAAGATGGCGGATACACGGTTGGAATTCTTGTGCAATGCAACTACGGCACGAAAGATAATTTGCGCATTGCCGGGATTCCGGTCGGCAGAGAAATTGTCGGTGATGATCCTTACGCAAGCACTTCCTTCGTAAGCGACGACCACGGCTCAATCATCGTCGTTGTTGCGACGGACGCGCCGCTCGTCGCGCATCAGCTTAAGCGCCTGGCGCGCCGGGTTTCGCTTGGTCTCGGCCGCAAGCGGACCACGTCATCGATCTAAAAATGTTGCCCAACGACAAGCTTGGGCCCGCCTTCGCTGCTACTGTGCAAGCCACCGAGGAGGCCATCGTCAACGCGATGATTGCCGCGGAAACTATGACAGGCATCGAGAATCACAAAGTCGTTGCGCTGCCTCACGAAAAACTCCGGGAAGTGCTGAAAAAATACAACCGGCTGAATCAATAGGGCTGGGCACATGAAACAGCTGCTCGCGATTACAACCTTTGTTGTCGTGGCCGCGTGCAGCATGATTTCGTCGTGTTCCGCCCCGCCCGAGCCCGTTCTGGCAATCACTCACGTCACCGTCATTGACGCGACTGGCGCTCAGCCGCGGCAGGACATGACGGTGCTAATTGCAGACCAGCGAATCACCTCACTTGGCGCATCCGGCTCGACGGCTATTCCGCGCGGCGCACAAGTCGTCAATGCTACCGGTAAATTCCTGATCCCTGGTCTTGCCGACATGCACGTTCACCTCACCGGCGCCGGCGAACCCCGTGGCAGTCGCGAGTTCATCATTCCTCTTCTTCTCGCCAACGGAATCACTACTGTTCGCGACATGGGAGGCAACGTCGAAGACTTGGCCCGTTTGCGCATTGAAATCTCGAGTGGCATCCGCCTTGGGCCGCAGATTTTCTTCACCGGGCCTTATCTCGATGGCGATCCGCCTGCCTACCAACCCTCCATCGTCGTTAAGACCGCGGGAGAAGCGCGCGCGGCCGTCGACCGGCTAGCCATCGAAGGCGTGGATTTCATCAAAACGCAGTCGCGCCTTAATCGCGAAGCGTATTTCGCGATTGCGGAGGAGAGCAAGTTGCTACACATTCGTTTTGCCGGCCATGTCCCCGATCGCGTTTCCGCTCTCGAAGCCTCACAAGCTGGGCAGGCCACCATCGAGCACCTCACAGGCATTCTGCTTGCTTGTTCTTCGAAAGAAGAGGAGCTTCGCCGCGCCCGTTTTGCTCCCGATCCACCCAACGAAACGCCAGCGCAGGCACATGCCCGTGACCGCGAATGGCGCCGCAAGCTCTTGGACACCTACTCGCCACAAAAAGCCAAAGCACTTCTTGAAGCTTTCGTAAAGACCGGCACCTGGCAAGTTCCCACGTTCCCCATCATGGTTCATCTCGGTTTTGTTACGCCAAGAACAGATCTCTCGCGCGACCTGCGGATGCAGTACGTTCCCCAGAATGTGCGCAAGATTTGGGTTCAGGGCTTGCATGCACAGTTGGACAATTATTCGGAGCCGGATTTTACTTTGCGCGAGGAAATTGTGAACCGCTCACTCCAGATCGTTGGCAAAATGCAAGCTGCTGGTGTCCGCATCATGACCGGCACCGATATTGCCGCACCCAATGTTTTTCCCGGTTCCAGCCTTCACGACGATCTCTCCTTCCTTGTCAAAGCGGACCTTACTCCGATGCAGGCCCTTCAAGCCGCCACAAGAAATCCGGCCGAGTTTCTTGGCAAACTTCAAACACAAGGCACGATCGAACAAGGCAAATTCGCGGACCTTCTCCTTCTCGATGCCGATCCTCTTGCCGATATTGGCAATACGATGAAGATTCGTGCGCTGGTGATACGTGGGAAATTACTGGATCGGGTGGCGTTGGACGGGCTGTTGGTTTCAGCGGAAAAGTTTGCCGCTGCAAATTGAACAAATCGGTGCTGTTAAATAGTTTGTTAGAGAACCGGGACCGCGGTCTTGCGCGGCGGGTTGAAAAATGGCATAGGCACGACCTCTGCTGAAACCGTATGGCGCACGGCTTCCACTGTCATTTCGACGTTCAGCGTAGTGCCGACTGTGGAATGTTCGCGGTTTATACAAGCCAGCGCGATCATTTTTTTCAGCGTGGGCGACCAAGTTGTTGACGTGGCTTTGCCGATTTGCCGGCCGCTGCGATAGATGGGTACGGCAGCGCGCGAGGCCATGCTGGGCACCTGAGGCGCCATTTTCAATTTGTCGTAGAGCGCCTCGACTTCGTTCCAGTTGATCTCCAGGCCGACGAGGGCGCGTTCCGCGCCTTTCTTTGCTTCCTGCGCTAGCGCTTCGCGCCCCACGAAATTGTCCTTTTTCAGGTCCACGAGTTTGCCAAGGCCGATTTCTGCGGGAGAATATTTTTGTGACCCGATCAACGCCTTTTTGCTCGAGATGTAATCCACTTCGATCAGGATCAGGCCGGCTTCGATTCGCGCGATGTCCAGCGCGATCATTCCCGCGGGATGAATATCGAACGCTTTGCCCTTTGCAATCAGCGCGTCCCAAACCTTTACTGCGTCTCGCCACGGCATCCAAACTTCGAATCCCAAGTCGCCGGTGTAGCCCGTTCGAGAGATATCCACGGGAACGCCGGCAATCTTTCCGTGCGTGACGCGAAAATACTTCAGGTTGGTGACGTTCGCGTCCGCCGCTTCATGCAGTAGTTTCCCCGACGTCGGCCCTTGCAGCGCCAGCGCCGCGGTCTGTTCGGAAATATCTTCAATCGCGACGTCCAGCCCCAGCGCGTTCTGCTGAAACCAGCGCAGGCTCGGGTCCGCTGCCGTCCAGCGATACTCGTTCTCGCCCAGCCGCGTGATCGTTCCGTCATCGATCACTTTTCCTTCGGGATCGCACCAGCAGCAGTAGATGACCTGATCGACCGCCACCTTATTGATGTCGCGCGAAATCACGCGGTTCACGAACTTCGTAGCGTCCGGGCCGGTTAGCCGGTATTTGAAGAGCGGAGAAATATCGATCAGCGCGGCGGAATTGCGGATGGCATTGTACTCGTGATCGTGATGCATCTCGTAAACGCTGACCGTGTAATAGCCCGACCATTCGCGATAGTTCAGGCTCTCGCACAGCGCGAGCGTTCTCTCGTGAAACGCGGTTCCTACCGGCAAGGATCCTCCTGATGCACGTGCGGCTGGCGCCTTTGCAAAGACAATGGATTATAGGTGCCAATTCACCGCACTCGCAAGGTTGGCGTGACTGAAACAGAACAAAAGAACAGGGTTGATCGCAAACACTCGCATTCCGGTGACTATCATCACTTCATTCAACTGCAATCGTGCGATGAAAATGTGAATGGCGGCGGCTGACTCCGCTTTACAGCGGGTCGAAGCTGGACCTATAGTCATCTAGCAGCCGCTTCGAACACTGCATGCGAAAAACCTCTCTCATTCCAGCTGTGCTGCTTCCCTGCCTGCTCTTATTCAGCGCGAGTTTCTGCGCGGCGGAAGACATCAAGAAGATTTATCCCGCCGGTTACGTGAGTGACCTGGCCGGTGTAATTCGCCCGGAAGCGAAAGAACGGCTCGAAGCGTTGTGCGCCGAAGTGGAGCAGAAAACTGGCGCGCAGATGGCGATTGTGACCGTGCAGTCGCTCGAGGGCGAAAGCGTCGAGAATTATGCCGTGGACCTCTTCAAACAACTTGGAGTCGGAAGCAAAAAAGACAATCGCGGAGTCTTGTTGCTGGTCGCGCCCAACGAGCGCAAGTATCGCATCGAAGTCGGTTATGGACTGGAGCCGGTGATCAACGATGCGCGGGCCGGAGATGCTGGCCGCGCAATGGTGCCTTTTTTGCGAACGAACGACTATGGCACGGCGACCGTGGTCGCCACCCGCCAATTGGCCAAGTACATTGCCGATGATGCTGGCGTTACGTTGAATGGACTGCCGCCCGCCGTCCGAAGTCGGAATGGCGGAGGGAACAGCGGATTCCCTGTATTCTGGGTCTTTCTTGGTCTGATTATTTTATTGCGCGTTATTGGAAGTCTGTCCGGCCGAGGCGGACGTGGATCAGGCGGCAGCGGCTGTCTCTGGTTTCTGTTAGGTATGCTGGCAAGTAACGGTGGCAGAAGCTCGGGAGGCGGAGGCTGGGGTGGCGGAGGTTTTGGCGGAGGAGGAGGCGGTGGCGGGTTTGGGGGATTTGGCGGCGGCAGCAGCGGAGGCGGAGGCGCTTCGGGAAGCTGGTAGCGCTTGAGGAAAGGGATGGTTGCGAAATGCTCTCAACGGAAGCAAGACTGAAAGAGCTGGTCAGCAGGCTGAAGGAATTTGCCGCGACGAACCTCGAGTGCGTGATTCTGTTCGGGTCGGCAGCGCGCGGGGATTTTCACGAAGGACACTCGGATCTCAATGTAGTTTGCTTTCTCCACTCGTTGAGCGTGGAGGAGCTAGGGCGACTGGCACCTGTGGTGAAATGGTGGTGCGTCGAGCAGAAAGAACCAGCGCCTCTTTTTTTCACCGAGGAAGAGCTAAAGCATGCCGCGGATGTCTTCGCCATTGAAATCCTGGATATGAAGCACGGGCGTCGAGTGCTCTACGGAGCGGATGCCGTCGCGAAAATTGAAGTGCCGATGAACTTGCATCGCGTGCAGATTGAGCATGATTTGCGAACGACGCTGCTAAAATTGCGGCAACATTATCTGCGCGCTCCGGGAGATCCGAAGGAATTAGCGCCCGTGCTGAGAAAATCGTTTTCAGGAGTGCTGACGATGCTGCGCCATACAGTGATGGCTTTTGGAGAAGAGCCTCCAGTGGCGGCGCATGATATTGTTGCGCGAGCAGCAGCGCTAACGGGATCAAACATGGCGGCATTCGACGCGCTGCTGAAACTTCGCGAGAAAGGAGAATTTCACGGCGAAATTGTTCCGGTCTATAGTGCGTATCTAAAAGCATTGGAGAAAACTCTGGACGCGCTGGAGCATCATTTTCCCAAGCGGGAATGGCGGCGCGTGAAGAATGCTCATTCGTAAATTCAATAATTCGAGGCGGATATGAAAATAGCTCTAATCGTTCTGGCAGTATTGCTGATCATCGCGCTGATGCTTGGGAGTTCGTTCATCGGCCGCAGGAATCAGATGGCCGTAAAGCGCGAGGCGGTGAACGCAGCCTGGGCGCAGGTGGACGTCGTCCTGCAACGGCGAGCGGACTTGATTCCCAATCTGGTGGAAACGGTGAAAGGCTTTGCGGCGCAGGAGCAGACGGTCTTTGGAGAGATTGCCAAAGCGCGTGCGGCTTACTTGAGCGCTGGCACGCCTGCGGAAAAAATTGCGGCGAACGGGCAGTTGGATAGGGCGATGGTAAAATTTCTTGCCGTGACTGAAAACTATCCCCAGCTGAAATCCAACGAGAATTTCCTGCGTCTGCAGGACGAACTGGCGGGCACGGAAAATCGCATCGCCGTGGAGCGCCGCCGCTACAACGAGACGGTGCAGGATTACAACACTTTCATTGCGTTGTTTCCGAACAGCTTGGTGGCGAGCACGAGCGGTTTCGCGCGTAACGACGCCTACTTCAAGACGGAAGAAGGCGCACGGGCGGTCCCCAAAGTTAGTTTTGGAACGCCCAACGCACCGGCTGCGGCGCCGCAGCCAGCTCCCGCGAAACCTTAGCGTTCTGCTCCAGCAAGAGGCGGGGCATCTTCAGCCAATGCGAGTTGCTTGCGAATTTCAGCGACGATTTGTTGCGGGAGCAGCGCGGCATCGACGGTAATGGCGTCATCGGGCTCTTCGAGATCGGCGAACTGGCCCGCCAGGATGCCTTCGCCGGCGAAATGGCCGTGGCGATGGCGGATTCTTTCGGCGAAGAGCGCGTAAGTTCCTTTTAGATAAATGATTTTTACTTCGGGACTGGGACGAAGCTCGTTGCGATAGTCGCGCTTAAGGGCGGAGCACGCCAGGACTACGTTTTTGCCGGCAGCGATCCACTCGAGGATGGCCTTACGCATGGCTTCAAGCCAAGGAGCGCGGTCAGCGTCATTGAGCGGTATACCCTCGGACATTTTTTTGATGTTGGCGGGCGGATGGAAGGTGTCGGCGTCGGCGACTTGCCAGTTGAGCTGCGCGGCAAACAGGGTGCCGATGGTGGTTTTGCCGGCGCCGGTTGTGCCCATGATGATGACGATCACAATTCCCTTTCGTGGAGTGTGCCGTCAGACTTGGCCGAGGAATTCGCCAAGCAGCATGTGGAAATGGTGGACGCCATTTTCACGCTTCACCGAGTAACGCCCGCGGTCGTAGGTCGAAGAGCACAAACCGCGCTGAACATTTTCGCAGAGACCGATGTCTTCCTGCTGGACTTCATCGCTGAAGGCCACCGAGCGCTTGATGCGCTCTTGATTCTCCGCCGTAGCGATATCGTGAAAAAACCATTCGAAGATGGTGAGTGTCTTGTCGTGGGAGAGAGGCACAATTACGTTCGTTGAGATGTTGTCGGGATAAATATTGAGCATCAGATTCGGGAAGGCCCAAAAGTAGAGGGCTTGCTGCAGCCCGGCGCCTGGAGCGTAAAGGCGTTCGACGGCGTCTTCAGCTTTCATCGCGCGGATTGGCGCGAATTGCTGGGAGTAGTAACGAAAAGTGTCCGTGCGATATTGGGCGTAGTCGATTTCCTTCATCAGGCCGGGGTGGGCAATGGGGATGTGGTAGCCCTCGAGATAGTTGTCGACGTAGACCTTCCAGTTGCAGTTGATGATGTAATCGCGGCGTTCGGCGAATTGCAGGCCCTCGAATTGGAGTCCCTTTGTCTGTTGCGGAATTTGACCTAGATAGGTTGAGAGTGGCTCGGCTTTCAGATCGAAATTCACGAAAATAAATTGTTCCCAGGTTTCACAGCGGAGCGGCACCATGCCCATGGTGCTGCGGTCAAAGAATTCGACGCCCTCGACGTCCGGCGTGCCAATAAGGTGGCCGTCGAGTGCGTAGGTCCAGCCATGATATTGGCAACGCAGGACGTTTTTGCAGCCACTGCCCAGAGCGATCGGGCCGGCGCGATGACGGCAAACGTTGCTGAAGGCACGGAGTTCTCCCCGATTGTCTCGAACGACGATGATTGGTTCACCGGCTACATCGGCGGTGAAAAAACTTTCTGGATCGGCGATGGTGCGCTTCACGCCATTTACTTCTCCGCAGGACTGGCTTAGCGTTCCAACGAGTTGCCAAGTGCGCTGGAAAATACGGGTCTTCTCGATTTGCAGAATTGCCGGATCAGCGTAAAAGCGCGAGGCGAGCGTCTGCGCACACTCGATTTGTTCGTGGACATCGAGGTGGAGAGGTTTGGTCAGCATAACTAAAACTTGCGGGTTTCCTGGCGCGACCAGCGCTCGACGACGATTTTCGATTCCGTGAAAAATTCGACGGCGTCACGTCCCTGGCCGTGAAGGATGCCGAAGAAACTTTCTTTCCAGCCGCTGAAGGGGAAATAGGCCATAGGCGCGGCGACGCCGATATTGATACCGATATTTCCCGCGGGGGCTTCGTAGCGGAATTTGCGGGCGGCGGAACCGCTGGTGGTGAAAAGCGAGGCCTGGTTGCCATAAGGATTGCGGCGGAGGAATTCCATAGCTTCGTCGATGGAATTGGCATGGACCAAACTGAGCACGGGACCGAAGATTTCCGTGTTGGCAAGCTGGCTGTTGGAGGGCAAATCGTCCAGAACCGTGGGAGTGACGAAATTTCCGGATTCGTATTTGGGGATTTTGGTGTTACGACCATCGAGGATGGGCCTCGCGCCCTCACCGACACCCGCGGTGATCAGCGATTCGATGCGCTGCTTGCTCTCCCTGGTGATGACCGGGCCCATCTGGACTCCAGCGTCGAGGCCATTGCCGACGCGAATCGAAGAAGCTGCGTGGGCGATGGAATCGCGGAAGGATTTTTGGGCTTCGCCGATCGTGACAGCCACGGAAACGGCAAGGCAGCGCTGGCCCGCGCAACCAAACGCGCTGTCGCTAATGATTTGCGTGGCGAGTTCCATGTCCGCGTCGGGCAGTACGATGACGTGATTTTTTGCGCCACCCTGACACTGCATGCGTTTGCCGCTGGCAGCGGATCGTGTGTAAACATGCCTGGCAACTGGCGTAGAGCCGACAAAGCTGATGGCACGGACTTGTGGATGGTCGCAGAGGGCGTTGACCACTTCTTTCCCACCGTTGACGAGGTTCACGACACCTTTAGGCAGGCCAGTCTTTTCCAAAAGCTCGAAAGCGCGGTGCATGGAGAGGGGAACGCGCTCTGACGGTTTCAGAATGAAGGTATTTCCGCACGCGATGGCGTAGGGGAGAAACCAGTACGAGACCATCGCGGGAAAATTGAAGGGCACGATGGCGGCGACAACTCCGAGCGGCTGGCGTATTTGCATTTCGTCAACGCCGGGAGTCACGTCCTCGAGGTTGTAGCCTTGCATCATCATGGGAATGCCGCAGGCGACTTCGACGTTTTCGATGGCGCGGCGGAGTTCGGCCCGGGCTTCGGGAAAGGTCTTGCCGTTTTCGAGCGTGATGACGCGGGCGAGATCGTCGAGATTCTCTTCGAGAAGATTTTTCAGTTTAAAGAGATATTGGACGCGCTCGCCCGGCGGAGTGCGGCGCCAAGCTGGGAAAGCATCGGCGGCGGCTTGAACGGCAGCGTCGACGTCGGTGGAGGCCGAAAGGGGGGTGCGCGCCAGCAGTTCGGTAGTGGCAGGGTTGGTGACGTCCACGTATTCGGTGGCGGCGGATCTACTCCAAGCGCCGTTCACGTAATTCTGAAGGTCGGTGACTTGAGTGGTGACGGCACTGCTCATACTCAGCTCCTTGGGCTCCGTTGGGAATGCGGGAAGCGTCCAGCATGGCCAACTCGATGAAGCATCGGAACAATCTAGTCTAACAAACATTTGAAGGGTTGAGAGACGAATCGCATGCATCTGCGCAGGGCAGAACCTTCACGAGGATTGGGAGTGCGGGCCTGAGACGGCACTTGGGCGGAGGCGGTAGGCGAGGCATGCCGTGGTTGCGAGCATGCCTAGATAGCCGAGGGTGCGCATAATGCCGCCGATTTTCTGGTCCTGGGCGAGGAGACCCCACTGGGTGAAGAGAATGGTCCAGTCGCTCTCATCGGAGCCGACCAGAGGCAAGACGGAGGTGCGAGCGTCGGCCATGTACGCGCCGATGTAGGGGAAATTTTCGAAGAACCAGAAGATGCTGAAGGCGAAACCGATGGTTTCGCGTTGGAAGAAAAAGTAGGCGGCGCAGAGCAGCGGGACGATGAGTTCACCAAGGGTTCCTCCGAGGATGTGGAAGGTCTCGCCGAACCAACTAAAGAAGAAGTGGCCGCCTTCGTGAATGATCAGATTGGCATAGTCGAGAAAAAGGAAGCCAGAGCGGCTGGTGAAGGCGTATAGAAGGAAAAGAGCGTAGAAACTGAGCCAGGCTATTCCTGCGAGGCGGGAGACGGGCTTCCAGGGGCCGAGTTTTTCTTCGAGGAGGGCCACGTGTTCCAGCGTAGCAAGGTCAACTCAAGCACGGAAGTATTCTGGAGCGGAGTGTTGCCCGTGAATGACGGTGGGGACGCATTTAGTTCTGCAAACGGGAAAGACGAAATTCGAAAATCGAAATACGAAGTGACGGGATTCAACGCCTTGGTGGGGATGACGACGACTGACGGAAAAGCGGGAGCAAGCTCCGCACTCCAAAAAGGGCTACTTGTCGATGGCGGCGAGGGCTTCGTAGGCGGCGCCGAGAAGAGGGGCGGATTCGTTGAGGACGATGCAAACGGGGATGTTGCTGAGGAGGCCTTCAAATTTCCACTTGTCCTTGAAGGCGTGAAAGAAAGTGCCGTCTTTCATTTTTTCGAGGATCTTGACGGCGATGCCGCCGGCGACGTAAACGCCGCCGAGTGCCAGAACTTTCAGGGCGAGATTTCCGGCTTCGGCACCATAGATGGCGGTCCAAAGATCCAAGGTATCCGAGCAGACGCGGCAGGACTTGTCCAAGCCGCGGCGGGTGATCTCCGGAGCGGGATCGGCATCGGGATCTTCAAACGTTGCGTGCATAACTTTCGGCGCAAGGAATTCATGAATGGTGCGGAAGCCGCGGCCGGAGAGAATCAGCTCCCAGCTGACTTGAGGATAGCGGCGACGCATGAAGCGCAGGAGTTCGATTTGCTGCTCGGTGTGCGGAGCGAAGTCGGAATGCCCGCCTTCGGAGGGCACAACACGGTAGCGGCCACCATCCCACGCAAGAATCGACTCACCCAGGCCGGTGCCGGCCGCGAGTAATGCGCGGGTTCCGCCGGGCTCGGGAGTGCCCGGGTTCAAAACACAAAAGTCTTCCGGCGGCAGATGTTCGAGGCTGTGCCCCCAGGCGCCCAGGTCGTTCAGCAGAACGACGTGAGGGACGCTCAGTACTTCAATGAGATTCGCGGTCTCCACTATCCAGGGAAGATGCGCGAACTCCTTGCTGGCGAAGCGCTGCCGGAAGACGAGCGAGAGGTTGCCGCCTTTTTCGGAGAAGAGCGCCAGATTGCACTTCGTCCCGCCAACGTCCCCTGCGAGGATCAAATGTCCCCTCCGCTGAATCTTCTGAATCGATTTAATGAACAAATTGTAGCATCTATGGGTTGTACCACTGTCTGCCTTCACGTTCGAGCAGAAGATCGGACTCTCTGGGGCCCCAACTTCCGGAAGGATATTGTGGCACAGTGGCACTCTTGGCGGCACTCCAGACGTCAAGGATGGGATCCACGAGCGACCAGGCGGCTTCGACGCTGTCGCCGCGATCGAAGAGCGTGGCGTCGCCGCGGACACAGTCATTCAAGAGCGTGGCGTAGGCGCTGCGCGAGGCATCGCCAAAGCCCTCGCGATAGCTGAAATTCATGGTGACATTTCCGATGCGCATTTCCGTGCCGGGGCGCTTTGCGCCGAAAGAAACGGAAATGCCTTCGTCGGGCTGGATATTCAAGATAAGGCGGTTGGGCTCAATCTCTTTTTCGCGAAAGACAATGTGGGGAGCGCGGCGGAACTGGATCATGATCTCCGTGCTGCGCTTGGCGAGGCGCTTGCCAGTGCGAACATAAAAGGGAACGCCGGCCCAGCGCCAGTTGTCGATCAAGAGTTTGCCGGCGACAAAGGTTTCGGTTTTGGAAGCGGGATTCACGTTGAGCTCTTCGCGATAGCCGGGCACCGGCTTATCACCAAGTTTTCCGGGAGAGTACTGTCCGCGAACAACGGCTTGCGCCACCATTTCCAAATCGAAAGGACGGATAGATTGGAGAACTTTCAGTTTTTCATTGCGCACGGCGGTGGCGTCGAAGGAAGCGGGGGGTTCGACCGCTACCAGTGAGGTGAGTTGCAGGACGTGACTCTGAATCATGTCGCGGAGCGCGCCGGCAGTTTCATAAAAGCCGCCGCGGCGCTCGACGCCAAGCGTCTCTGACGCAGTGATCTGCACGTGATCAACGTAGTTGCGGTTCCAAAGAGGCTCGAAGATACCGTTGCCAAAACGCAGTACGAGAAGGTTCTGCACTGTATCTTTGCCGAGGTAGTGATCGATGCGATAGACTTGCTTCTCGTCGAAAACGTTGAGAACAATTTGGTTCAAAGTCTTAGCTGAGGCCAGGTCGCGTCCGAAAGGTTTCTCAATGATGATGCGCACCCAAGAATTCGGCGCACACGGGCGAGAGAGCCCAGCGCGGCCGAGATGCTCAACGATATCTCGATAAACTTCCGGCGGAGTGGAGAGATAGAAGAGGCGGTTGCCGCAAAGGTTTTTGGCTGCTTCGACCTCCGCGAGCCGCTTGGCGAGTTGCGTGTAAGATTCCTCGTTTCCGTAGTCCCCGGGACAATAGTGAAGGTTAGTGGCGAATTCGCCCCATTGCTTGGGATCGATGGGCCCGACCTCAGAGATGCTCTTGGCCGCTTCGCCCAGGGAGGTGCGAAAGGCGTCCTCGGACATGGGCGTACGCGCAAACCCGACGATGGCGTAACGTGGGCCTAAGCCGTTGTGAATCGCTAGGTCGTACATGGCGGGAATGACTTTGCGTTTGGCGAGGTCTCCCGAGGCACCAAAGAGAACTACCGTGCAGGGCTCAGCCACACTGCCGTAAACTGAACTGGAACGACTCGAATCGCCAGCCATCGTCTCTCCCTCCGCCAGGTTGCGCTCAGTTCAGGAACCAGATGCAGCGTTCAAAACTATACCTCAACCCCATATTTTCCAAGCTCGGAACGCAATTGCTGTGCGTTCTGATGGTGAATTGTGTTCATGCCGAGGCGCCGCGGGCTCTCCAAGTTCAAAGGCCGGTCATCGATGAAGAGGCACTTCGCAGGGGGGCGCTGGGTGACTTCCAAGGCGACGCGAAAAATCATTTCTTCGGGTTTGCGGGAGCGCACGTAACAGGAGCTGAAAAAAACCAGAAAATTCCTGCGAAGGTCGAAGGCTTCAATGCGGTACTGGTTGAGTTCCAGCGGCTCATTATTGATGGCGCCGATAAAGTATTTCCCAGACCTTGATACTTTATCGAGAATGGCGCGGGTCTCCGGGTATTCCTTGGACTGCGCGAACATGAAGGCGGTGAACTCCTCGCGGGTAAAGGCGCGCTGCCGATAGAACAAAGTGCGGTCGAGATACTCGTTCAAGGTGATTTGACCGGAGTCGAAGGCGGGGAATGAAAGATCGTGGCGGTCCTGAAATTCATCCCAGTCGAGATGGAAAGCGACGGCGGCTTCTTTCCGCGAGCCACGGTCCCAGCCGTTTGTGAGGATGACTCCGCCGATATCCCAGAAAAGTGTGTTGATTTCAGCCAAGGGACAGGTCCTCCGGACTTTGAGTTAAACTTGCGGCCGTACCATTTGATGAACGAGAACGCGAAGAGATACTAAGTTTACGGCACCAAAATTGAAATCTTTCCCAAGTAAGTGGTCAAGAATGGATTTTCGTTGTGCCAGGCACGATTCGGCCCCAGCCAGCAGATGCAATCGTATTACGGGTCATTGCCGGGACCAAGAGATTCGAAAGTCTGGGCACAACTAGGAATTTCGGTGAGATTGAAGTAAGGTGAGAGGGCAGGACGCGCGTGAGGAGAAAAGCATGGCGGATGAAACTTGCGGTCCAACACCAGCGCCCAGCGAAGCGGTGAAACCCGGCACGCGCATGGTGCATTGCGTGAAATTTGGAAAAGAACTCCCAGGGCTGGATCGTGTCCCCTGGCAAGGGGAACTGGGGAAGCGCGTCTACGAAAGCGTATCAAAAGACGCCTGGAAACTCTGGCTTGAGCATTCAAAGATGATCATGAACGAGTACCGGCTGAATCCTCTCGATCCCAATTCGCAGAAGATCATGGGAGAGCAGATGGAGCAGTTTTTCTTTGGCGAAGGCGCTAAGTTGCCGGAAGGATATGTCGCGCCAAAAGCAAAGGGTTAGTTCCCCTGGTTTGTCATTCGGCGGGTCGCGGGATGTTCGACGGGCAGGCTCGGCGTAATCTTGAATGCCAGTTTTTCGTGGGCTTTGCGGAGCGCCCGCTCAACGCCTTCCGGTGTGTTTGCACGCGCAAAAAGAAATCCCAGATAGCTTGAACCCTCGGGCCACGCGGCAATGGCATCGTGCAAGCGCGCGGTGATCGTCAATTCGGTGATGTCCGGAAGCGAACGGGCGGCCTCTTCTCCGGAGACTGCTTCCAGAATGCCGCTTTTTGGAACGGGGATCATCATGACGCCCGAGGCGGTTAGCTCGCGAGGGGAATTCCATCCAGGGAGTTCCAGTGCGTGACGAACAAGCAGCTCCTCGAGTCCGATTGGTTCGGCCTCCGCGTCAAAAGAAAATCGCAGGGATCGGGCGCAAAGACCGCCGATCGGGCGGGGAGCAACTTCGAGCGGCCACACGCCGTTATCGTTGATGCGAAACTCGGCGTGGATTGGTCCGTGTGAAAGACCCAACGCGCGCGCTGCGTCTCTCGCGCAATTCTCGATGGCTTGTTGCGCGGATTCGGGAAGCCGTGAAGGCGTGACATAGATTGTCTCTTCGAAGTACGGCCCTTCGAGTGGATCGGGTTTGTCGAAGATCGCCAGTATGCGTAACTCGCCATCGGTGAGAAGCCCTTCAACCGCGACTTCCCTTCCCGGTATGTATCCTTCGACGAGCAGGTGATCGAGATTCGCTTCACGAGTGGCAAGAATTTCCGGGGATTGGAGCAACCGGCGCACACGTGCGGCTGCGGCGAGGAATTCGTCGCGATTGTTCGCGCGCACCACACCCTGACTGGCCGAAAGCGAAAGTGGTTTCAGCACACAGGGATAGGAAAGCCCCAGCAGTGCCGGCTCGGGAGTAGGAATTATGGGAAGACTACGAAACCATGGGACGTTCAGCCCAGCATCTCGAAAGACTTCCCGCATGCGCAGCTTGCTCCGGCAGGCTTCGACTGCGGCAGGATGATTGTGATGCACCCCCAGACCGCGCGCGGCATAAGCGGCGGCAGCCGCGGGCCGGTCACCAAGCGCAAGAATCCCGCTGGCATCCCGGCCGCGAACCGCTTCCATGACGGTGTAGGCGGCCGTCTCCGCTGTTTCAAAATGCACGGCGATGGCTTGATCGCCCCAGGGATCTTCGAGCTGATGACATCGATCGGTAACGTAAACAAGTTGAACGCCCAGCTTGTGCGCGGCTTCCTCGAAGCTGCGCGTCTGGTAACCCAGTTTCGCGGTGAAAAGGAGCAAGCGTTTTGGTGAATACGTCATTCGTAGTGCGATTTCCAGGCAGTGGTCAGACAAAGCCTTCGGCGCTTGCGACGGCGTTTTTTACGAGAGGCTTGGGCGCGACGATGGAGACCAACTGATCCTGAGTCGGTTCCGCGCAGCAGTACCATGGCTCGCTGAGGAACGGGACGCTTACCTGGGACCGCGCCGACAGGTTGAGTTGCAGAGCAGGCAATCCAGCCGCAGCGTGAGCGGCCTTCCAGATGCGTTCGAATGTAGCTGACCGCGACTCTTCTTGGCGCTCCGCCTCGGCAGCGGTCTTCTGTACGGTTTCGCTGAGAGCGTCCAAGCGCGGGTCGGTGTTCTTCCAAGGATACGCAAGCGACTGGGGATCGAATGGCTCAATCAGTTGACGCACCTCTTCCAGTTCCAACATTTGCGAGCCTTCCGGGATAAGCAAACGAATACCAAGCTGAATGGGCGCGACGTTTTCGATCACGCCCTGTTCCGCGATCACGCGCAGCAAATCCAGGTAGCCATCCAAGGTTGTCCAAGGCATGAAAGGCACGAAAGTAGGATGGAGCGTCATGCCGAGTTCGCGGAAGATTTTTATGACGCGAAGGAAATCTTCGCGCGTGTGTCCCTTGTCCAAGAAACCAAGCACGGCATCATCGACGGACTCGACCGCACTGATTACAAAAAGGCAGCCAGTATCGCGAAGGGTACGCAGGTGCTGCCCATACTTGAGCAAGTGTTCGATCTTAATGGTCACGTCATAAGTTACGACAGGAAATTCGCGGTGAAATGCTTCCACGAGTTCCATCGCGTGTCGAATACCGTTGAAGAAATCCGGGTCGCCGAAAGTAATGTGTTGCGCTCCGGCGCCCACTTGACGGCGAATGTCTTCTAGCACGACATCCTTGCTGACGATTCGAAAGACTCCCTTGTAAACCGGGACGATTGGGCAATGCCGGCAAAGATGCTTGCAACCGCGGCTCGCTTCGGTTGAACCGACGATGCGGTAGCCATCCCCGGGAACGATGAGATGCGCATATTTTTCCATCGCAGGCATTCCCGAGCGATCGGGCACTTCAAACTGCAACCGGGCCATGGAGATCAGGGAGTCCGATGGCTGTGCGGATGCCTGCGCCCCGTTTGTGGAGAGGCGCTCCGCGAGTTGCACAAGCGCTTCCTCGAATTCACCGCCGAGAATGGTGGTTACGCCGAGAGCGCGAAGATACTCAACGTTCATGGGAGCGTATAGGCCATAACAACAGAGATGCGCGGTGGGATTCTGTTTCCGCAGTTGGGGAATGAGCTGTGCGGCTAGCCGCGTGGCCGTATGCATCGGTAAATAGACGCAGAGGAGATGGGCATCGGCAATCGTAGCCTCATCCAATGACTGCCGGGCAAGGTCGAGCATTACGACAACGTGGCCGCGTTTCCGCAGCCAAGCCGCTGGCGACGCCAACCCGAAGGGCTGCCGCCCCAGCTCGTAGGTCGAAATGAGAACGATGTTCACGCTTGTACCAGTATAGCTGCGCGGCGCTCGGATTCAATTTCGGTTATCATAGAGGGCTACGGATCAAGGCGAAAGGACTGTAGGAATGGCCATCAATGCGGGCAATTCTTTCCGCACTCGCGACAAGCTGAACGTCGGCGCTCAGAGCTCTTCCTTTTTCCCTGCGCATACTTCTCGAGAATCTGCTGCGCTGCGAGGATGGCCGCTTTGTGCATGCCGACGACATCCGCGCGCTAGCAAGCTGGCGGCCCGGCGCTCCGGAAAAAGAGATTGCCTTCATGCCCGCGCGCGTATTGCTGCAGGACTTCACCGGCGTGCCGGCGATCGTGGACCTGGCCACCATGCGAGAAGCAGTGCAACGCATGGGCGGGAGCCCGAAGCGAATCAATCCGCTGTTCCCTGCCGAGCTGGTCATCGACCATTCCGTGCAAGTCGACAATTTTGGCAGCGTCAACGCTTTCGGGTTGAACGCTGAGTTGGAGTTTCAGCGCAACGTCGAGCGCTACGCGTTTCTCCGATGGGGACAGACCGCGTTTCAAAATTTCAAAGTCGTTCCACCAGACACCGGCATCTGCCACCAGGTAAACCTGGAATACCTCGCGCGAGTTGTTTGCGCGATGCCTTGCGGCAATCGGTTTGAGGCCTATCCCGATTCGGTGGTGGGCACGGATTCGCATACGACCATGGTCAACGCCCTGGGAGTATTCGGCTGGGGCGTCGGCGGGATCGAAGCAGAGGCGGCTATGCTCGGCCAGCCTTCTTCGATGCTCATTCCTGAAGTCGTTGGTTTCCGCCTGCATGGGCGTTTAAGCGCTGGCGCGACCGCGACTGACCTCGTTTTGACCGTAACGGAAATGTTGCGCAAGAAAGGCGTAGTCGGAAAATTCGTGGAGTTCTATGGTTCAGGTCTCTCCACGCTGAGTGTTCCGGACCGCGCGACGATTGCGAATATGGCCCCCGAGTATGGCGCGACCATGGGCTATTTCCCCGTCGATAAGGAAACACTCGCTTATCTACAGTTCACCGCGCGTTCGGCGGAACAGATCGCTCTGGTCGAAGCCTACTGCAAAGAGCAGATGCTCTTCCGCACAGATGAGACGCCTGCTCCAATGTTCAATGACACTCTGGAACTGGATCTGGGGACGGTCGAGCCCACCGTTGCCGGGCCCAAGCGCCCGCAGGATCGCGTGGCGCTGCGCCAGGCGAAATCTTCCTTCTCAAAAGTTGTGGAAGGAACGACAGCCAAGCAAGTTGCCGTTCGGAATAACGGCGATTCGTTTGACCTTTCCAGCGGCTCAGTGGTCATCGCGGCCATCACCAGCTGCACCAATACTTCAAACCCCTCGCTGATGCTGGGAGCGGGCTTGCTGGCGAAGAAAGCGGTAGAGCGCGGCTTGCACGTGAAGCCCTGGGTGAAAACGAGCCTCGCTCCTGGTTCGAAAGTCGTGACGGATTACCTGCTGGCCGCAGGATTGACACAATATCTTGAGAAACTAAATTTTCACCTTGTCGGCTACGGATGCACGACCTGCATCGGCAACAGCGGTCCGCTGCCGGAGGCCATCGGCTCCGCCATTAAGGATAACAATCTGATCGCTGTCGCCGTTCTCAGCGGCAACCGCAACTTTGAGGGCCGCATTCATCCGCTGGTTCGCGCCAATTACCTGGCCTCGCCGCCGTTGGTCGTCGCTTACGCTCTTGCGGGGCGAATGGATATGGACCTCACGACCGAAGCACTGGGCAACGATTCGGCGGGCAGGCCGGTCTACCTGAAAGACATCTGGCCGACGCCACAAGAAATCGAAACGACCGTTCGCACTTCCGTAACTTCAGCGCAATACAGCAAGCAGTATAGCGAAGTGTTCGAGGGCGACGCACACTGGAAGTCCATGCCCATTCCGAAAGGCGATATCTACAAGTGGGACCCGAAATCGACCTACATCAAGCTGCCGCCGTATTTCGACAACATGCCGAAAACGCCTCCGGCGCTGGCGGACATTCACGGCGCAAAGGTGTTGGCCATTCTGGGGGACAGCGTCACCACCGATCACATTTCACCGGCGGGCTCGATTCCGATTGACTCCCCGGCGGGGAAATACCTCATTGCCAACGGTGTGAAGCCGCATGAATTTAATTCTTACGGAGCGCGCCGCGGCAACCATGAGGTCATGATGCGCGGCACGTTTGCGAATATTCGGCTGCGCAATCAATTGGCTCCTGGCACCGAAGGCGGCTGGACGATCTTCCTGCCCG
>WNFQ01002673.1_pt1 | contig 19803 bp, 26 predicted proteins | sample 5400171 | NCBI WGS metagenome assembly WNFQ01 (sample SAMN13153356, study PRJNA577476) | soil metagenome | isolation source: 20 cm soil under Madrone tree | place: USA:California | collected 2016-06-14 | reverse complement strand
CTCAACTCACCACGCATTGACAATTTAATTTCCATCCCTTTGTCAAGGAGATCGGACCACTTGAACCGCGATGGCTCTGTTGATCTCGAAAAATTACAAGCTGGCGCTCATCATACTATGGCGTTCGCATTCCTTTGTTCTATTGTAAAAGGTTGGACCCTCAGTGGACTGTTTACATAGGCGTCTTGATCGAGCATTCAGCGTGTACGAAAGAAACACGGGTGAACCCCACCCCCTTGCATTGAGGCGAGGTCATTCGAACGAGCGCCGTGCCTTCCGAGTCGTCAGCCTTACGGGCGGCATTAACACGGTGACTGGAGACATCCAAGTTGGTATTCCTGCCCAAGCATTTAATGGTCGGTCACTATTTCGGGTAGTGCAGACATTGAAATTGATCACAAACGTGCAGTGCATTTCGACACGATTAGCCCCGACGTCTTCCTGTATGGACCTTCTTGCTCGACCTGCAATGGGCACAAAATCTTTGATCCTTCCACAAGTAACACCGCGACGCAGACGGACCAGACTCGGAATCAAACGTTCTCGGATAATTTCCAAGGTTTAGATAGAGTTAACGGCAGCGTTTTTTTCGATAATTTTTTTGTTGCCGGGTTCACGGTTAGTGCATATTTTGGTTGGAGGCCACCATGATTGGTAACGGAGGAGCCGTATCAATAGGTTGTCGGACAGACTATACTGGTGGCCTCGGACATCGGCCCTGCCTTGCAATCCCCTAAATTCCCGGCGGACGGCGTTGTGGGTTTGGGATTCAAGGATTTCTCTGAGTTCGCCACAGACTCCTTTTTCGAAACGCTCATCACGCAGAGCGAGCTTGTGGACGAAAAACCAGTTTTCGGGCTCTCTTTAGCCGAGTCAGGCTCTGAGCTCGTTATCGGAGGAACGGATACTAGTAAGTTTTCGGGCGAATTGACTTTTGTCAAACTGGACAAACCGGTGAGCATATTACGAGGGGTCTCTTGCCTTGTTTTAATAACACGGACGGGGTACAGAATTTATGGCAAATCCAGTTAGATTCTATATCAGTCAACGGAAATGCCATTTCAGTCACCACTAAGGAAGTATTTCTCGACACGTCCAACGTTGCCATCTCTGGTGACTCAGAGTCTATCTCTAATATTTATGCCAATATCCCCGGTTCTGCCCGGGTTCCAAACAGCAGCCAATGGATAAGTACGCATGCCGCGCGGGCTTACTGTTGAAGCGGCTAACTGATTTACGTGCAAATGATAGTCCCATGCAACACGGACGTGACTGTATTGGTAACATTTGGCGGGACTACGTTCAATATTCCCCCTTCTGCTTACAATCTCGGTGCTGTATCAAGTCAAAACTCCACTTGCGTAGGTGGTTTCAGTGACATTGCCGCACGTAAGTTATTTCGACTGTTCCACACACCATTCTCATGTCGAGCAGCGGCCTGGGTATTTGGTACGGTCTTCCTGCAAAATGTTTACACCGAGTTCGACCCAGGAAATCTGCAAGTTGGACTTGCCCAGATCACAGTCTCAGACGGAAGCTAGGCGCAGTGATGGAAAGCGGTTGGATTGTGTTCGAGGGAATGGATGACAACCTCTGTATGCACTGTATGCTCGAGATCCGAGAGGTCCCAGGTAACTAAGATCAGTATATAAACAACTGCCTATGATCTGAGGATAAAAGTACCAGACCATTAGTCGTTCCCCACATAAGTTCCGTAGGGAACGACTAATGCCCCAGCTTATCTCATCTTGCCGATTCGTACACGCAGCGCTGTGCTGTGCATCGCCCTGGATGGTTTGAATCATGTGCCAGGTCTGAGCGCTTTGAGCGAGGAAGATTCGGACGACGTCCCACGCCCCACACCTACAGATCGAGTTACAGTACTTCACACCCCTCATCTGAATTGCGTCACTCCTTCGAAAGTTATATTGTAGCTGAAAATATTACTGTCTTTCCCGTATATCTGTTTCAACGACTGACCCACCGTGTTAGAGCCAAAGGTTGTTTGTATAGAGTCAAGCTACCGGCCCTGGAAATCACCATGATGATGTTGCGTTGTGAAGGTGTGGAGGGAAGCGTCAGTGGGGCAGAAGAGGATGACTCGGATAGCAATCGTGTAAGCAAGCTATATCTTGAGTTTACATGGGACTATGTCCTCAGACGGTTCGAATGCCCTCCCTTCAATGCAAGGGTGGGGTTCACCTGTGTTTCTTTCGTACATGCTGAATGTTTGATCAAGACGCCTAAGTAAACGGTCCGTTAAGGGTCCAACTTCTTACAAAAGGGCAAAGAAATACGAACGCCATAGTGTGATGAACGACAGCATGTAAATTTTCGAGATCAACAGACCCATCGCCGTTCAAATGGTTCTCACCCCTTGACAAAGGGATGGATTTCAAACCGACAATGCGCGGTGAGTTGAGGGAGACCGGAACTGCCCTCACAAGGAAGGGGAGTACTGCAAAAGCGACGACGGTGGAGAAATACATCTGAGACTAAAGGCCCAATGACAGGGAGAAGAGCCGCGATTCTGCGGAGGCATTGAAACTAGGCGAAAACATTGTTTGAATTGGAAGAGCCAGCGCTTTCATGTCCTAAGAAGGTGCTTAGGACATGAAGGTATGGTTCAGCAGTATCCACGGTCGAGATGGGGATCGCGAGAACGTCTACCAGATGTGGCACTTCAGCACGGTGTAGTCGCGGCCCAGGCAACAGCTCAGCTTAGTCATGAGCGATTGTCCCGGTGTCACGGTGAGCCCATGTTTAGCGCTGAGCGGTTACACACTTGCACTGGCAGCCTGCGCACTGTACTGAGGTATAAGTTCGATCATCAGATCATCCTGCACGTAAGTGCCTTTTCTTCTTATCTGTGACCGTGGATACTACCTTCTTACGAAGCTCGCTTCACTAGCAGTCAGGACGCATATGGATTGTTGTTTCAAATAGACCCGAATACCGAGCCTGTTCATCTAGAAGACAGAACGTTGAGCGAATAATCACCGTCATCGTGGTTGACGCGGTGCACTCGCCCTGACTAGTAGCTGATGGCTTACCCTTTTATGTCACCGATTCCAACACAGGCGCCTACTGTGCCATGCGCACTGTTAGAATGCCATAATCCGATATGACCCGATCGGAGACATTCACGGGTACGATTGGATCGTGAAATTAATATATTCTTGATTTGAAGTACATGATCGGTGAAACTTGTAAGTCACCTCAGGACCGTGTCGACACCGAACTGACCGAAAGTGCTGTGCCGCATTTCATGGACATCCTTGCGATCCCCGTCTCGAGTGTGGATGATGCCGAACCATACATAAAAGGGTAGCTTCAAACGTCATTATTGCCTCCCCAGAATCGCGGCTCTTCTCCTTGTCACTGGGCCTAAATTCTCAAGATGTATTTCTCCACCGTCGTCGCTTTTGCAGCGCTCCCCTTCCTCGTGAGGGCAGTTCCGGTCTCCCTCAACTCACCGCGCATTGTCGGTTTGAAATCCATCCCTTTGTCAAGGAGTTCGAACCACTTGAACGGCGATGGGTCTGTCGATCACGAAATTTTACATGCTGGCGTTCATCACACTATGGCGTTGGTATTCTTTTGCCCTTTCGTAAAAGGTTGGACCCTTAACGGACTGTTTACCTAGGCGACTTGGTCAAGCATTCAGCATGTACGAAAGAAACACAGGTGAACCCCACCCCCTTGCATTGAAGCGAGGGCATTCGAACGAGCGCCGCATCTTTGTCCCGGTCAGTCTTACCGGCGGCGTTAACACGGTGACTGGAGACATCCAAGCTGGTACTCCTGCCAAAGCATTTACGGGTCAGTCACCATGATTTCTGGTAGCGCAGATGTCGATGACAAATTTGTAGTGCATTTCGACACCTTTAGCTCCGCTGTATTCCTCGCTGGTCCTTATTGCTCTACCTGCAAGGGTCTTTCTTGCTCTACCTGCAACACACAAAATATCTATGATCCTTCCGCTAGTTCTACCGCGACAAGCAAGACTGGGAATGAAACGTACGTGGTTGATTTCCGAGGGATTGCGAAAGTGGACGCCGAGCTTGTTTCCGATAACTTTTATGTTGCCGGGTTCAAGGTTAGTGCATATCTGTTGAAGGAGGGCACCTCGACGGGTAGCTGAGGAACCCCATCAATAGGTTGTTAATCAGCCGATACTCGTGGCCTTGAACTTGGACACCGACGGTGCCTTCCGATCCTCTCAATTCCCGGCGGACGGAGTTGTGGGTTTGGGATTTGGGCAACTCGCTGACCTCACCACCGACTCCTTTTTTGGGACGCTCATCAAGCAGGGCGGAATTGTCGACGGAAACCCAGTTTTTGGGCTCTCTTTGGCCGAGTCAGGCTCTGAGCTCGTCATCGGAGGAACGGATACTAGTAGGTTTTCGGGCTCGTTGACTTATGTCAATCTGGACAATCCGGTGAGCGCATTACGAGGTGTCCCTTGCCTTGGTTTAACACGACCGCGGTACAGGGTTTATGGCAGATCCCGTTCGATTCTATATCAGTCAACGGAAACGTCATCTCAGTCAGCACTAAGGAAGTACTTCTCGACACGTCCAGCACTGTTATCATTGGTGACTCAAAGTCTATCTCTAATATTTATGCCAATATCCCCGGTTCGGCCCGGGTTCCAAACAGCAGCCAATGGATAAGTACGCATGTCGCGCGGGCTTACTGTTGAAGCGGCTAACTGATTTACGTGCAAACGATAGTCCCATGCAACACGGACGTGACTGTATCGGTAACATTCGGTGGTACTACGTTCAATATCCCCCCTTCTGCTTACAATCTCGGTGCTGTATCAAGTCAAAACTCCACTTGCGTAGGTGGTTTCAGTGACATTTCCGAACGTGAGTTATTTCGACTGTTCCGCACACCATTCTCATGTCGAGCAGCATTCTGGATATTTGGTACTGTCTTCCTGCAAAATGTTTACACCGAGTTCGACCAAGGAAATCTGCGAGTTGGATTTGCCCAGATCGCCGCAGCGTCAGACTGAGGCTAGGCGCAGTTATGGAAAGCGATAATGCGGTTGGAATTGAGCTCGAAGGGAATGCCTGATCAACCTCAGTATTCACTGTATGTTCAAGATCTGAGGAGTCCTATATAACTAAGTATAGATATAAACAAGTGTCTATGGTCTAGGAATCAAACAGATGTAGGAAATAACTAGCGCCCTGGTTTATCTTATCTTGCCGATTCGTGCGCCCAACGTGCTCTGTGTGCTTCCATTTCAACGGGACAACAGAAGGCGATCTATGCTGTTTCCGTCAGATGTGTCAATGCCAACAGGCTTACGTCGACTGACTCTCTGCTCTGCCTCGTACATGCGCTCCCAATCATCGTATGTATAGGGTGACGAGTTTGATGCAAGGGGGCCACCGGTACGCGTCAATCATTCCTGTGGGCTCGATCATCAGTAGTATTCACTTGTTCCAACAGTGCGGGCCAGTCACTCACCAGGATCGGAACTCGTTCTCCGCACTGGAGCCTTGCCAGTCATTTTATTTAGATTATTTACTGATAGATTATTGATATTTTAGTTCTGAATAAACGTTGAACGTCACTCTAAGTAGTTGCGAGCACGTGGAACGTATTTGACAATTATCGAAGATTATTCTACTTGGTGAGAATTATTAATAAATAATCTCTCGCTGGCAAAAAAGCATTTTTCCTGATAGAGTACGACCTGCTGGGCTAGGCTGATAGCCATGTAGCTCGATGTGGGACAGAATAACACCACTGGCAGAGCGCAGCGACTCAAACTTAGTCTCCAAGTCATGATTTCGTTACTAAATGGGGCCTAATAGTCAACTAACCTAAATAAATAAGAAACGCCACTGTCATTTCACACGGTCTGATTCGGTTGTTATTGTATTTCCTTTTGGCGGTGGCTGGGCTCAGCGGTAGTCACCCACGCCCATCGCAGCAAGCAATAAACACCATCCGAATGCCGGCAAACTCAGTACCAAATTTTTGCGCGATTTCGGATGGATAACTGTTCATCCACTCTACCATATATGCGTATTACAATGTTGTCCGACACGTCCGTTGGCGAAAATGACGGATGACGGGCGATCGTGACCGTGGATGCTACCTGCTTTCGAAGCTCACTTCAGTCAGGACGCATATGAATTACTGTTTCAAACAAACCCATCTATCGAATACCGAGCCTGTTCATCTGGAAGACCGAACGTTGAGCGAATACTTGCCGTTATCGTGGTTGGCACAGCACACTCGCCCTGACTAATAGCATGATGGCTTACTCTTTCATGTCCACCGATCGCAAGGCAGGTGCCTCCTGTGCCATGACCCGATATGACCCGATACATTCTTGATTTGCAAGTCCATAATCGGTGAGACTTGTAAGTCACCTCAGAACCGTGACAAGAACTGACCGAAAGTGCCGTCCGGTGTTGACACGGAGATAACAGAATTACAGGAAGTTCCGCATCTCATAGACGTCCTTGCGACGACCCCCATCTCGAGTGTGGACGATGCCGAACCATACATAAAAGGGACTGGCGAGTCCAGCTTCAACTATCATTATTGCCTCCCCAGAATCCGAGCTCCTCTCCTCGTCCACTCCTTTAATCCTCATGATGTATTGTTCCACCGTCGTCGCTTTTGCAGCGCTCCCCTTCCTCGTGGGGGCAGTTCCGGCCCCCCTCAACTCACCGCGCACTGACGGTTTAATTTCCATTCCTTTGTCAAGGAGATCGACCCACTTGAACCGCGATGGCTCTGTTGATCTCGAAAAATTACAAGCTGGCGCTCATCATGCTATGGCGTTCGTATTCCTTTGCCCTTTCGTAAAAGGTTGGACCCTTAACTGACTGTTTACATAGACGACTTGATCAAGCATTCAGTGCGTACGAAAGAAACACGGGTGAACCCCACCCCCTTGCATTGAAGCGAGGTCATTCGAACGAGCGCCGCATCTTTGTCCCGGTCAATCTTACGAGCGCCACTAACTTGGTGATGGGAGAGATCCAAGTTGGTACTCCTGCCCGAGCATTTAGTGGTCGGTCACAATTTCGGGTAGCGCAGACATAGAAACTGATGACAAAATGTGCAGTGCATTTCGACACGATTACCCCCGACATGTTCCTGTCTGGTCCTTCTTGCTCTACCTGCAAAGGACACAAAATCTATGACCCTTCCGCAAGTTCCAGCGCGAATCAGACGGACCAGACTCGGAATCAGACGTCCACGGTTAATTTACAAGGTTTAGATAGAGTTAGCGGCAGCCTTTTTTTCGATCAGGTTTTTGTTGCCGGGTTCAAGGTTGGTGTATAATTGTTGAAAGAGACCTCCATGATTGGTAACGAAGGAGTCCTATCAATAGGCTACTAATCAGGATATACTCGTGGCCTCGGACGTCGGCCCTGCCTTTCAATCCCCTATATTCCCGGCGGACGGCGTTTTGGGTTTGGGATTTGAGGAAGTTTCTGCCGTCGGCTTTGACTCTTATTTCGGAAGGCTCATCAAAGAGGGCGGAATTGTGGACGGAGGCCAAGTTTTCGGGCTCTATTTGGCTGAGTCAGGCTCTGAGCTCGTCATCGGGGGAACGGACACTAGTAAATTTTTGGGCGAATTGACTTTTGTCGCTGTGGAAAAAACGGTGAGCACATTACGGGGTATCCCTTGCCCTGGTTTGACACGGACGCGGTACAGGGTTTTTGGCAAATCCCGTTCGATTATATATCAGTCAACGGAAATGACATTTCAGTCACCACCAATAATGTAATTCTCGACACATCCAGCATTTTTATCGCTAGTGACGCAAGTTCTATCTCTAACCTCTACGCCAATATCCCCGGTTCGGCCCAGGTTTCAAACAGCAGCCAATGGACGAGTACGTACGCCGCAGGCTTACTGTTGAAGCGGCTAACTGATTTACGTCCAAATGATAGTCCCATGTAACACGAACGTGACTATATCAGTAGCATTCGGCGGTACTACGTTCAATATCCCCCCTTCTGCATACAATCTCGGTCCTGTATTAAGCGGAAGCTCTGCTTGCGTAGGTGGTTTCAGTGTTTCTGACGGTGTCTTACTACGTAAGTTATTTCGACTGCTCGACTGTTACGCACACCATTCTCATGTTGAGCAGGGACCTGGATATTTGGTACTGCCTTCCTGCGAAACGTTTACACCCAGTTCGAACCAGTAAGCAAACTAGTTGGACTTGCCCCGATCGCAGCCTCAGGCCGAGGCTAGGCGCAGTTATGGAATGTGATAGTGCGGTTGGATTGAGTTCGAGGGAACGCATGCCAGTGATCAACCTCGGTATGCGCTGCATGTTCCAGATCTGAGGGGTCCTAGATAACTATGTACAGTATATAAACAAATGTCTATGGTGGTGCGTGTCGATCATTCTTGTGGACTCGCTCCTGTGCGGGCCAGTCGCTCACCGTGATTGAAACTCGTTCTCGGCCCTGGAGCCTTGCCAGTCATTTATTTAATAGATATTTTACTGATTGATTATTGATATTTCAGTTCTGGATAAAATGTTGAACATCACTCTACAGTAGTTGTGAGCACGGAACATATTTGACAATTTTACTATAATAAATAACCTCTCGCTGGCAAAAATGGAGTATCACCTGCTGGGCTACGCTGATAGCCATGTGTCTCGATGTGGGACAGAATAACACCACTGGCAGAGCGCAGCCTCCCGAGGGCAGAGAAACAAGACTAGCCTGAGCTTTCCCGCATGCACTAGTAGTATCATAGGCTAGTATGATCCAAAACGGGTCAAAAGGTACACACGTGTTGAGCGTGCTCGGTATGCCCTTCCAGAGATAAGCACGTGTTCTGTTGATGCACTGGATAGTGAAGCAGAGTGGGATGAGCGAATGACGGATGCCATGGTTGTGACCCCGAGTCAGTGAGCCATGGACGGGCTTCGGGAGGCGTTTCGTGTAGGGTAAGGTGGGTTCTACCAACCAACATCAGGCGAGTGAGATGATATCCGAGGAAAGGATTATCTACATTTGTGACGAAAATGGTAGAGATTACAGTAACCGAAGGGAAATCTTACTCGGAAGAGAGGACGCCGCGGGGCTTAGGAGCTCATACCGGCTGCTTTCAACAAGATGCACGGATATTACAGTATTTCTCTTCCTACAGGACTGGACACAGGCTTTTCTCCCCGCGTCGGGCCAATGACGGAGGTTCGTCGGTGGTTGGTCCATCACCCCAGTGTTCTTGATTGCTGGGGGTGGTGGATCCACTGGAGAACAGATTGCGCCGCGGTGGGCGGTTGCTGTACCTGTTCTGCGCGGCGCAACATCCGGTGATTGACAGCAGAGACGACGTTGAGTGGGAAAGAGGCGGGTGAAAGAGGAAGTGGCGCGCCGCGTGTCTGGACAATGAAGAGAAGAGATGGCGATCAAGCGAGGGAAGGTGTCTGGGTGTGCTTAGTCAGCTGGTCAAGGCACGGGCAACTCACGACGGTTGTCGTCTTGTCGCTGTCCCTCCGTTTTGCTCTTGACCGCCGTCGATGCCCAGTCTATTCTCCCGTGCCCGTACAACCTCTTCTCCCCTCAAGACACAAAGGCAGAGTGCCGACATCCCAGACGACTTTGGCCGCATTACCAGCAGAGGCAACGGCACCGTCCCTCAAAGGAAGGACAAGAATGTCGAAAAAACCCGCACTCGCACCCTGAGCGCCGCAAAGGGTCGCGCACCCGGTCCTCTTCTCAACGAAGAGGACACCGTCATCCCAGATGGTGCCTTTTTCCCCCTCAACCTCGATCCCCATGGTGCTGGTGACCCAGCAAATCATTCAGAGCCAGAAAGAGGTAACGTACTATCTCTCTATCGGGTCTTTTCTAGGCGCCGTGGCATCGGGACTGTCCCTTGCCGCCCGCTGCGATCCCGCACGTTTTCTATCTAGCGATCGCCAATGCAGTGCGCCACGGTCGCGTGTCGTTGGAGTGCCCGTCGGACCTCGTGCACATCGCCTTTTCGGCCAGCGCACACTCTGCTGACAACGATCATCACAGGCCACCGAGAACACGAGCAGGACTATGGCTACCTCTCCTATCAACACCACGTCGTCCTCGGTCTCGAAGAGATCAATCGCCTCGTCCGGACCGTCACCGATGAGCTCGGCACACGTGGGCTCACTACCCCCTTCCTTTTTTCCAGCCTTGCCTTCGATATCAACTCGTCTCGTGTTCGTCGCCTTATCCAAGCATTTCTTCATACTTGTGTTTCGTACCCTGCGCCGGACGCCGAATACACATGGCGCGAAGAGGCCCGTTTTGCCGCGCCCCCTGAGCTTGCCATGTTTCTCCGTTGGGGTCTTGCCCGTGTTTTACGCGTCTCTGGGGGCAATGCCGTTCACGGCCTTATCTCATGGGATATGTACGTCGAATGGAGCGAATCCGAACTTTGTAAGCAATTTTCTTCGCATTGTCGTTTCCCAGTAATATTGATTACCCTTTATAGTACAAGACTATCGTCCGACCCATTTTGAAGCTCTCATTGCTCCCTTACAACAACCGCTACCGTCGATTATCATCAACGTGCTCTCCCTCCTTGCCCGCCTCACCGCACACTCGTCGTCTTCAGGGCACACCCCTCCCACTCTTTCACCTCTTTTTGGTCCTCTTCTCTTCGGTCTTGGCCCCGCTGCACTTCCATTCCACCATACATACCTTCAATATCTCCGTGTCACCAATGCTATGGAACACGTTTTACTCGCTTTCGTTCGCTGGCAAGATGCACCGAGGAGCGAATCGTCCAGTTCGTTTGGCCGCGGACCTGGTAGTGCTGCGTCGCTTGGCGTACCTACACGTCTCAAAGATTGGATTCGCGGTTATCCAGCCATGCTCCCAGAGCCATCTACGCGCTCGAGGAAGCAAGAGAGGCTCCAGCCGCGGCGCGGCGCCCGCACTGTGCGTTTCGTCAGTGTAAGGCGGAATGTCCGCATGTATTCGCCCGATCTCATCAAGAGTGCTGCGAGTTGGGCCTCCCGGCCTCCGAGCGGCGTGACACACGTCCCAAATGCGTTTGCTCAATCTCGCGACTGGGAACGAGTTGCCCCACCCACCCTCAAGTTGGCGCCGCGTTATGCGGACAGTTATAAGAAGCGCATGGATCTCCCCCCTAATCTCCATCCCCATACGGGCATCGTGTCATCGAATGCGTCTATCTCTTCTACTACTACCGTATCCACCCTTGGAGATAGTCCGTCCGACTACTTTGGCGTCGGGAAGCCTGCAATTTCAGGCGAAGAGCGGTTCGGCAGTCTGACGGAACTCAAGTGGGGCGAATTTGAAGCACTGGGCTTCGGAGGCTTGGAATCGGGCGAGAAGAAACTCCAATTTGACCTCACTGAGGGTGCGCGGACGGTATATCATGTTTCCACTTTTTGTTGTGCTATTCTGGTTTATTTACCACGCCATGTTGCAGTCCCGGGCGGCAAAACGGACAACGTTGACCTGGACCGATTTCTCATCTACTGGTTTCTCGCGCATGGATGCCCCACTTAGTACAACGCTCCAATTTAGCTCTCCCCTTGTAGATTCGATCTCGTCTTGGCCGGAGCAGCAAACCGATATCACCCGCAAGGTGAAGAAGTTACAAAAGTCGCTCCCACCATTCGGATGGGATACAGAGCCGGTCATGGGCCCAGAGGCGATTATCGAGGAAGCTTTCATCGACGTGTTCTGTGATCTCGTGTATGGCGGTGGATGGATTGAGATGGGACGAGAGGAAGTCGACCGAGAATGCAATTGGGCTTTGGTGTGTACCATCGTTGAGAGGATTCGTGTAGCCTCTGTGACATTTTTGGTCTTCGCAGGTCGAGTTCAAGTCGCTCCCGTTGTCAAGGTCGACGATTTCTGGTGGTACAGACCCGCGCACCGCCTCTACCGTCTTCCTTTTCGAGGAGTTTGTGCCACTCGAATACCGCCAGCAACTTTCTGCGGGTGTTCAAAACAAAAGCACGCTAGCGTCATTCTTCTCACCTGGCAAGTCAAGGCAATGGAAGCAAGCCCCGACTCTCAATGGACGCCCTTACGTTGTCGGGCACGTGCCAAGGGGCCTTAATTATCGTGAAGCCGAATTCGAGGGTCTCCTTCAGGGCGATAATAGTTCTACGAAGGTTATCTCGCTGAGTCGTGATGGACCCGTCAAGCGAGACATCACCCACCAAAGTTTTGCCTCTTCACTGAGTCCTGGATCAAGACGTACCCGGGCGGAAGATATCTCTTCCCCTCTCTTTCTTGGCTCTCGAGAGGACACCACCCCTCGTGCATCTACCCCAACTGTCTCACCCGCCCCAGTAGCAAGTACAAGTAAGCGGCGTTTCCGCCTACCCACTGGCCTGCCCCTCACCCCGAACATGCGCACGTCCGGCCTGACTCCCTCCCAAGCGGAAGATATCGACTTTGAGACGCGTTTGGCGAGCTATAGCGATGATGAACTCAATAGTATCAATACCAACTCGCGCAAGCTATCGAAGGAAGAGCGTCGTCGGTCCAAAGACGATGCGTGGGTGGATATTCTAGTTGCCAGCCATGCGCGCCGCGCCGGTAATCAGGATGCTGAACTTCGTCGTCCTGGTGGTCCGCGACAGCGTAATGCGAGCCGTCAGGACCCCGAGCTGGCGAGTTTGGAGGTCGCGCAGGTGCTCGCGGGCGTTCGTGGCCCTTCACCCCCCTTGGATGGAGAAAGCGTCGACATTGAACCCATGAACGTTCCTCATCGTTCCAAGATGGACAGCCTAGGGTCCCCAATAGATGAGCAATATGCCCCTACGATACCGGGAAGCAGCATTAACCTCGACCTGATGGAGCCTGCCGAGGAAGTAGTTCCGAATAATGTCGAACCGCAGCCTCCGCGTCCACAGCGTCGGGTGGGATACTTTGACGTCCATCCAGAACGTCGTCATTTACGTGTGGGTGCAGGCGGACACGAAGATATCTTTGATCAGTTTGCACGTGCCGCTGATGCTGAAGAGAACGACGATCCTCCGCGAAGGAGTGACGTCACCGAGAGCGTCTATTCTTCTGGCGGAGCCACCCCGCCCGCCTCACCTCACAGGGCCATCCATCGCCTACAACCCGAGCCGAGCTCAATCAGCCCCGTGGCGTTCCCCTCTTCTTCTCCCCTTCCCTCGCCCTCGGTGCCGACCTCAGCCCCAACCCTGACCGTGGCACCGGCCCCGGCCCCATCTCCGAGCACGCAAACGCAAATACCCTCCCCGCGCGATTTACAGCGACAACAGGAAGTGCGCGATAGGTTATCTGGAAAGCCAGGTCCCAAAGCGAGCTCGCTCATCGAGATGTATCGCGAGAAGGAACGTCAGGCGAGTGGCGGGAGTGCTGCCGATGGGAACTCGAGCTCGCCAGGCAAGTCATCCACTACTCCATCTATCATAAAACAACAACAATCGCAGCGAATGGCATCGAAAGAATCAACACCTTTACCGCCTCCGCCTCCCCCACCGCCTAACCCCGAATCTGCTGACGCGCAGGGGCGGGAAGAGTTGGGGCTGGAGGTGAATGAGGAAGTGGAGGGAGATGGGGACGGGCTCACGGAACCTCCGAATTTTGATATTGACCATGGGAGGGAGAGTCCGTATCGGTATGTGCATGGAGCACCGTTGCATAACGTCGTCGAGGAGGAAGAGGAGGAATGAGGCAAAGCGCGCAGCGGGCGACGTGGCTTCTTGGCAAAAAGTGCTAATCTCTTCCTTCTTTCCGAAGTTTTTTAGACGTTCTTCCGCGCCGCGCTTATAGCTTGTCGTCGCTGCCTTTGCCGATGAACTTGACCTGATCAGTATTCAGCACCGTTTATCCACCCTTCCCACCTACCCCATTCTGTTTTATGCACCTTGTTTTTTTCTCAATATTTCTCATACCCGCCAGCGCGCAATATACGAAGTACCCCGTACGATGTAGCACGACGTTATTCACCTTTCCTTCCCTTTTCTCCCCTTTGTCATCAAGCAGGTCATTCCTTTGCCTTTGTCCTCTTTTCCTTTTTCCCGACCCCAGAGTTGCCACCTACTACCTACATTTATCCCACTATCTCTCTCGTGTCCTCCCCCTGCCCCGCCCACTTTTTTACACGTTTCATGGGCCCTCGTTACGTTCTTCTGCTACTATTAATATGACCCAGCGATGCTATGCTGTCATCTCTCTCTCTCTTTTGCTCTTCTATCGATCGCGAGCGCTACCATATGTTAGTTACACTCCCTCTGAATCCCTCCGTCTCCTACCCACAAACCATGATGAATCACCCCCCCTTTTTTACATAAACCCCTCTCTGCCCCCTCTGCCTCTCTAGCTAGTACCAAAACCCTGGTCTTTCTCTCTTATTCTATTAGTCGAAATTAGCCCCATGATAAATTGCAGCCGAATCCAAAAGACAATCCTTCATTTTATATATTTCAAGTTCGAGAAGCTGTAAGAACTTTGAATGATTGCCCGGGTAACGGCATCGGCAACGCCACACCTTGATGTCATTTCTCTGCCTGTACGGTCCGCGTTTCCCGGAGGCAGAGTCGGATCTCGGATGCCTGGTATGACCCCAAGTCCATTCCGCGGCGTGCTGCTCCCAACGTGTTGAATTAAGACACACAGCTACGTAGGTATGGCCCACAGGGCGAGGCTGGCACTCGCCCATTTTGAAGAACTCTACGAGCCCGCAGGGCCAGCCACACTGCAATGGCGAAAAATACGGTGTGTGTGCGTCAGTGCTGTAGAAGTACTGTCGCGGCCGTTTGGTAGCGCCTTCCTCCCTGAGCCTGAGCTGAGGCCGACTCGACTCGGACATACGCACAATGGATGAACGTACTGGTAAAGGCCAGCAAGCAAGGGCGTGGCGTTACTTTCCAAGGTGTCCAATCGGATTCAGGCTCATGGGCATCGTCGTCAGTCTTTATCAATCATCATATGATGCGCTTCGTGTTTTGATGCAACATCCTCCTCCTCCACGCCTAGGATCACTCACTGGCAACGAATCGAACCGTCCTCTGTTCATGCCTTGGCGATTTTTTGTCCCCCTTTCATATGTGTTAGTAGGTGACTGGAGGCTTCAAGAATACCATCAAAAACTCCTTCTGAGGCCCCGGGATCCTCTACTACTACGACTACGTGCGTTCATCCTACTAGTTCATACGGTCACTCGGCGACTATCCCGTTGTGGCTTTCTTTTCACCCCCGAGGTGTACGTACTGTATGGGTCCGGGTCCCTAAGAGCAACAGTGCTCAAATTGGGCTCTCTAACGAGTTCAACAATACGTCCCACTACAGTATATGGGACGTAAACTCCAGGACAACCATGTGAAATTCACAGGGACTTTGAGATTGGAGTTTAGCTCCAGACTGGGGCTCGGTTGATATTGGCCCTACCCACGAGCTTCGCTCGGCACAATTAGCCTTGCTGTCGCACGGCCTACTTTACATTTTTAGACAGTACTACCGATGGGTGACCGCTTCTGTGTCTCAGGTACACGTGCGGTATATAAAAGCAGATTCCAAAAAAAAAAAAACCATGTGAAATTCAGTCGAATCTGCACTTTTCAGTACCTTGATTACACATCATTATGACATAATTGAATTTAAGTTATAAAATTGTGTGATTTTTCAGCATGTTTTTGTTGAGGAAAATATACTGAAAATTTTCATACATAAAATGTAAGAAAGCCAGTAATTTAGTATCTCTAACATCAGTAGGTTTCGTCTTTACAGTGTCCACTGTGGGCAAATTCGATGTTCCGGCGGAAGAGTGCACCAAAACCGGCGTCACGAGTTTTGAGTGAGTAGAGGGTACCTTGAGTCCTGCGCTGGGATGGCTGAACCCGCATACTAGTTATAGTTTTCGCCCGCATTGCGAAAAGGGCACGAAGCATTCTTTGTGTTGGCGCGGATCTGGAATTCTCTGGGGAAAGCGAAACCCGCGATCGCGATCGATCCCAGTCCATTGAAACGTCCCATTAATATTCTTGACACCGGGTCATCTATTCGACCTCGGTCGAAAGTCGTCATTCCCATCTGTGATTTCTTTTACTCTGCCTCCCTCGCAACCTCTACGCGGACACTGGCATGCAGTCGAAAGATTCTCTCCCCGGCGTCTCCCAAGCCTCACCTCGTGTTTAGTATTTACGCCTTCCTCCTCACTATCGCCGCAGTTCCGACGCCATTTTCACTTCGGTGAACTCGTTTATCCTGTGATGACAGTCGAGCGCTCAACCTTCCATCAATTACGCCCCATCGTTTCTGGCAATCAAGCATGTGGTCGTTTACGATATCAATGATAAGCAAAGGTGGCGCACGGACCATCCGTTTCAGCCCTCTACCCACGTCTTTTTCTCTCCACTTTATCCCACCGAACCAGCCAGTCCCCTTCCCAATCCTCCACTTCAGACATGAATGACCAGTCAGGATCGTCTAGTTTACCCGTGCTCTTTGAGGTCGCCTTGAAGGCCTATAAACAGCAGACGGGCATAGAATTAGCCAAACATGCTCTTGCCGAGCGCCTCCAGGATTGCAACTCGGTCAAGGACGTTGCCGCCGTTCTTCGTGACCAAGTACAAGAATTCAAAGAATTTCGAGAGAAAAGTGACAAAATCATGAAGCCAATCGAAAAGATCTTAACAGTTCTACATAAAATCTCTTCAGTAGCCAGTCTTGGTCACGATGCCGGCCTGGTATGTCCGAAGGTGCTGGCTGGGTGTTCGGTGTCTCTGACCTTATCCTACAGAATTTCCCTCCTGTCAAAGCAATACAGACTGGCCTTGGTCTCCTACTCTCGGTACGTACCTTTCTTTAATAACGCAGCGTGCATCTTTGTGACATCTAAGCATATTAGCCGGTCAAGGGCGTCGTTGGCGATTACGATGCTCTGGCAAATTTGCTTGAGTCAATTGGACACTTCCTCAGTCGCCTCGAGATCTATACCGAGATTCCTCCTACGAACGCTATGAACGAGATGATTGTCAAGATACTCGTGGAACTGCTCTCCACACTCGCGCTAACGACGAGAGAGATAAAGCAGGGAAAACTCAGTGAGTCCGTCGTCGGTGAGAAAATACAGTATCTGACTCGTGAATGCAGAGAAAATTGTTGGGAAGCTTCTCGGCGAGAAGAAAATGGAAGCAATGGCCCAGAGGCTGGACCGATTGACGCAGGATGAAGCTCGGCTAGCCGTAGCGCAGATCCTCGAGGTCGTCCACGGACTCGTCCAGAATACCAATGTGGTAATGAAAGGTGAGCCACTACTAAGGTTGTCACCCGCTGGGTGTTGAGGAACGTTCGCCGTAGATGGCAAGGTGTCGGTCGATTATCTCAAGGATACCCTCGGTATGTTTTGCAGACGACAATCAAGTGACCCCATATCTGACTGAGCACCAGAAACCATGCATCAAATCGCGAGTGATTTGAATAAGTCGAAGCGTGAGTCATTTTTGATGTTGCGATAGTTTGACTTGGGTCACCAAAGATCGTCCAACAGGTGACAACTTGCAGCAAGATATTTTCAGATGGCTATCGCCGCCCGACCCCTGGAAGAATCACCATACGGCCTGCAAATTACGCCATCGTGGGTCTGCAGAGTGGTTCATCCAGGGCAACACCTTTTCAGAATGGAAATCATCTGATATCTCAAATTCATTTCTATGGATTCATGGGAAACGTTCGTTAATCCCCAGAAATATACGGTTTGGCCGAGACTAATGTTTTCGTTTCGTAGCGGGTGCTGGTAAAAGCGTACTTTGGTACGTCAGACTTTCGATATTCTCGTCTCGTGGACTTAAAGTACTGGGCAGCTCTGCAGTCATCGAGGACATCCACGCCATGCGGAAAGCTGGGCTCGCATCATTAGCATTTTTCTACTGTGATTTTCGGGAGGATCAAAAGAAGGAACTGCGCGGACTGCTCTCGTCTCTCCTAGCCCAACTCTGCCACCAATCTGATTCCTACTATGATGTCCTTTCCAAGCTCTACTCAGATCACGCCAAGGGCCAATATTCGCCCAGCAATGACGCACTCCTAGTGTGTTTAAAGGACGTACTCAAACTCCCCGGACTAGCGCCCGTTTACCTCATCGTGGACGCTTTGGATGAATGTCCAGAGCCATCTGCCGTCCGATCTCCCCGTGCCGAAGCCCTAAACTTCATAGAGGAACTTTTCAAATCACAAATTCCAAATCTCCGCATATGCGTCACTAGCCGACCGGAGATTGATATCAAGGATGTTCTCGATCCTTTGATTTTCAGCTCTGTTTCCCTACATGACGAGAACGGACAAAAGAAGGACATTGAGGACTACATCAAGTCAGTCATTAACACGCATCGAAGAAACAAACGGTGGAAAGCAAAGCACAAACAACTAGTCATCGACGTCCTCACAGAAAAGGCCAATGGAATGTAAGGCGTCAGTACTAATTATTTGATCGAGTCTCGCTCATTTCTGTGATGTAGGTTCAAATGGGTGGATTGCCAGGTAGACCACATTTGTGGCTGCCACCCAGCAGACCTTGAGAATGCACTAGCCGAGTTACCAAAGACGCTGGACGAGACATATGAGCGCACCTTGCGAGGAATTCAAGAGGCAGATTGGAAATTTGCCCATCGCGTGTTTCAGCTCGTCGCAGTGGCTCCCCGCCCGCTTCTCGTTGAAGAACTCGCCGAGTTGTTTGCATTTGATTTCAAGAAAGGATTAATACCGGAATTCCATGAGGATTGGCGCCTGGAGGATCCAGCCGACGCCGTACTGTCTGCATGCTCCACTTTACTCTCCATTGTCGATGGTAGAACCATTGTCAAAGATGAATACTCTTTCGGAAAAGTCATAGAATTCTCACATTTTTCCGTCAAGGAATTCTTGACGTCCGCCCGCCTTGCTGGGGCAACTGACATTATATCCCGCCGTTATCATATTTCTATGACACCTGCTCATACCCTCGCTGCACAAACCTGTTTGGGCATTCTGCTACACCTGGACATCGATGTTACCATCGACAGTCTGCAAGACTTCCCTCTCGCTAAATATGCTGCGGACCACTGGGTTAATCATGTCCGGCTCGAGGACGTGTCGAGAAATGTGGAGGATGGGATGAAACAACTGTTCGACCCGAGTAAACCACATCTTTCCGTTTGCATCTCGATTCTTAACCAAGAAATTCCGACATGGAGACGAAATGAATTCCTTCAATCCCCCTTGCATTTTGCCGCTTCCTGGGGCCTACATTCCATAGTAGAATTCCTCGTCACTGAGCACTCACAAGATGTACACTCTCGACGTCCTTTCGACGTTGCAACTCCATTGCATCTTGCCTCGGAAAACGGACACGAGAAAGCTGCTGGCAAGCTTATTGAGTGCGGCGCAGATGTGACAGCGCAAGACAAGTATGGATCGACACCATTACATCTCGCGTCGCAATCGGGACAAGTGGATGTCGCTCGCATACTTATTGAGGCCGGCGCGGATGTGACAGCCCAGAAGAATAGCGGGGAGACACCCTTGCATCTCGCGTCGCAATGGGGACGAGTGGACGTCGCTCGCATACTTATTGAGGCCGGCGCGGATGTGACAGCTCAGAACAATAGTGGGGAGACACCATTGAAACTCGTGTCGAAATCGGGACAAGTGGACGTCGTTCGCATACTTATTGAGGCCGGCGCGGATGTAACAGCCCAGGACATTTACGGGGAGGCACCATTGCATCTCGCGTCGGAATTGGGACTTGTGGACGTTGCTCGCATACTCATTGAGGCAGGCGCGGATGTGACAGCCCAGAACCATTACGGGAAGA
>WNFQ01001994.1_pt1 | contig 19819 bp, 28 predicted proteins | sample 5400171 | NCBI WGS metagenome assembly WNFQ01 (sample SAMN13153356, study PRJNA577476) | soil metagenome | isolation source: 20 cm soil under Madrone tree | place: USA:California | collected 2016-06-14 | reverse complement strand
CTCCAGAACATCGAGCAATACCTCCAGCCAGCCACCGCAGATGGTGGAAACAGCGTCCTCGCGCCATACCTCGAATATGGTGACGTCGGAAGAGCCTATGTCCTGGATGGTAGACTTGACGGCGGCGGCGATGTCTTCACGCGGTGCAGGGCTCTGCGTCCCGACGTGTGCTTCATAGTGGTGAGTGGCGAGCAACGCATGTGGTTGTATATCTCGTTCCCTACGAGATGCCCATTCTGCATATCTTTCGGCGCGTCTTGTAGCCCACCCTTCGTCTTCACGTCGTCGAAAAGTCATGGTTTGACTTGCGCGGAGCGTGTCGCCGTCGCCGTCGCGCCCCCACGGGTCCTTCGTCAAAGAGCGTCCCAGGCCGTCGATGGTAACATCATAGCCCCATTCACCGGCCACCGCTTTGGACCATTTCACGCATTCGTCGACCGTCCACTCGAATTTGTGGTCCTCGTGGCGAAATATACGTGTTGTGCGGCCAGTAGGGTCTGCGAACCCCCACTGCTCTTCACCGGGCGCGCTGAATCGCTCATTGAAATCGAAGCAGGGTGTAGTGACCAGTAAAAGGCGAGGGGTATAATTGCCCAGTAAGACGGGGGCGAAATCGTCGAAGACATCCTCGGGGAGATGCTCGATACTAGACGATGTAAGTCAGCCAGTCAAAGCATTTACGGGTGTAGAGGGTCGTACACTTCTGTGCAAACAATGCACTCGATGCCCTTGAAGGCGGGATTCGGTACTTGTAACCCGCCTTCCCAGATTGACACATCGAGTTCTTCAAATCGCGTCCAACCATAGGCATGCTTGGAAGGCCCTGTGATGTCGGCCGCGTACAGAAGATCATTGTGATGAATGTCGAGCCCGTGAAGCTCGCGAGCATGGATATAGTCGGGTTTTTCAAAAACCGCAGGTGCAGGGGTTTCGGAGGTGTGGGCTCGCCACGGTGGAGCGTTTGTGAGGTGCTGAAGGAATACACCTTCACCACAACCTACATCCAGCACCTGTAAGGATAATACAGTAGTTAGTCGGGATGCAGCTGCGAGTGACCGAGGGGTCCTACCGTCGTGACGCGCTCGCGTCTAAGGATTTCAAGAGCCCACGAGCGGCGTTGCTCGTGAAGGGGGGGGAAGAATTTGACTTCAGCGACTTCAATATCGGCAGCGATACTGTTATCCATGCTGATAGTTGGAGTGATAATGTCTTCGGGACAAGGAGGCCACGGGCTTATATGCAGAGCAGGAAAGGGAGGTTCCTCCATCTGGGAAGATGCGATGCGCAGTTCGATAACGAACGCGCTACGGCCGGATTGGATATCGGATCCAGGCCCTTGACCTGCGTCTTCTCTGAACGATAATGACTGCGAGCGCCTCCACACCGGACTACTGGTCTCGGAGAATTTCCTTGAGGAAGTGGAGTGAGAGTAAGGAAGCGTGGGTAGCCGTGGTCACCTTCAACTGCGGGAGGAAACTCGGATCATTTGCCGAGTCATGCACACGCTTATTCTCTTTGCCTTGAACCCCCATCTCGTCGGTCATCGGTTGGAAGGGCCTCTCTCTACAGGGTTTTCTCGGCGCCAAAATTCATCAACAACGTTCTCCGCAAAAAACCCTCCCCTAATCTCTCTCTCTCTCAGGCGAACATGGCGCAATTTACCACCATCTTATCTCTGACGCCGCCCGCAGGGATGAACTTGAACCCCAGACCGCATTCAGTATGATCAGGTGGACAACGCACAACGGACATCTATGGCATATAGCCCGTCTTTTCTGTTTTTCTCACAGAATGATTCGCGATTTTTGCTATTTTCTCGTAGGGCTTGCCGGCTTATCACTCGCCGTGCACCTTTTATTATCTCTTCAGTTATTTTCAAACAATGAAACACTATTTATCGACAATTATACTGAATGGAATGGGCCATGAACTCTTTCAGTTAGATATGCTTTCCGCCATCATGGAGATTCGACTTCAAGTGACAGAACAAACTGCGGATGGCGCATCTGCCGAGGACACTAGACTGAAGTTCAACTACGGGCTTTTTAACTGCAACAAGTTTACCCTCATACTGGAAAGGAAAGCATGAAGCAGAGCAAGAGGTACCATGCGGTCGTAAGGGAGAGAGGATGTTCTGCGGGCGGCATTTGCGACGCATCGATCAGGCCCAAGGTCGACAGGATGCACAGCACCCATGTGGGTTAGTAGCTACTTGAGACTCACATATCATGCGCAGGGCCTCGCCTCGTTCAGTTCATGTCCTAGACTCTTCGCCCCTATCCCGGCTCCAGGGCACAAATTCGCACTCCACCGTAGTCTCTTCTCTCTAGGAATTTCAACTTGGTCACTATCTGAGCACGCGTGCAGTGGAGCTAGCCTTCGCCGCCACTTACCCAAAGGTCAGATGAAATCACGTCCTTGAGAAAACTCCAACTGTGTGCTCTATTGGGCAAGATCGGCGGGGTGGAGGGCGTGGAGGGTATCACAACGTGCGGTGGAAATTAACACCATTTGCCGCGATTATTCGATTGTGAAATGCATCAAAGGGTGGTGGCGCTGCAGTATCACAGTTTGCATGGGGTACTTACTACCTATTACTGTACGCCTCTGTCATGTTGCTTTGCTCCGGTGTCAGAGTGTCTCGACTCTCAAGGCGTGTTGCATCTCTTTCCCCATTCTGTGCGAAAGTTTCTCAAACCCCTAACCTGAACCGGTCAGCATCATGATCAGAAAACCCATGTGCCAGCGTTCCTTTCTTCTTTTATTACGTCGTTCCCTCAATATTTCGGGGTCTCTCTGGGTATGTCCAGTGAGGGACTTTGTAAACGATCACTTCGACCCACCACGCGCACACGTTATCAAAGGGTAGTACTGTAAGATCCGGCAAGACGACGCGAGCGTAACACTATCCTAATCACTCGAAACAAGCACGTTTACGTGTTTACACTGACCTCTCAGACACCGTGGATGGAAGCTTCTATCTATCAAACAGTGATAAAAATAGGTTCATTCCGGCGCGCTAGCACCGGTACAGTAACCGAACTGAGATGCTGGTCAGAATTAAAGTAACACCATCGGCCCCGACCCTGCGAAGGGCTGCGCCCTGGGCCATAGATTATATTTTTTCTCGAAGATGAGAAGGGGTGGGCTTTGATCCAGACCCTCTCTACACTCTCTATTCATTCGGCATGTGGCCGCGTCCAATTTACTTCCCACACATGTCGAACGTGCCAACGGTGTACTGGTGTTTCAACTTGTACGAGACCACATGATGGTGATGCCAGCCGGTCTGAGGGTTATTGAGGTCTATGATATATTGATTCCAGAACTTCGAGCCCGCAAGTGAAATGGTCGAATCCCACCCGCGTACTACCGAGTTATCTAGTTTTAACAATGAAAGAGAGGGAGAGAAATGCCTTTGGTAAGCGATGAGTACATCCAACATGTCAGCGATCTAAATGTATACTACAAATCTGAAATAATTAAATGATAAAGCACGGCGACCATACGCACAGGGAATGGGGGTTATAGCAGCCCAGCGTTGCGCAGATCATTTTGTAGCCGCGCCTCTTCAATCGCCCGAAAAATCACACCACTTTGATGCGTTCTGTCCGGACCGCGCTGTGGTGTGCTAGTGGGGCTTGCAGCTGCCGCCGCCGCCGCCAGTTCCGAATCAAACACGACACTAACGCCGCCGAAAACGCCCTCAAAATTCCGCCGCAACATCACATTGCGCTCGACGTCGTTTTCGGTTGTTGACATTGTTGATGATGAAGGGATAGCGCGCGATGCGCGAACGGACAATTCGAACCGTTTCACGCGAAAATAACTAATCAAGGACGTGAGAAGCAGGAACCAACCTGTGATGCCATATCATGCGGTGATTAGTTCTACGACAAGCAAGACGGGAAGTGGAGACGGGAGGGGAAAAAATGACGGACGAACCAATTGTCATGAGAAGGAAGGATACCCATTCGTGGCCCGTATACGGCATCTGCATATCCGCAAGCCCAGAGCGATTCCCATCCATCATCGTCGAGTTTCCCATCATCCCGTCCTCTGGATTTCCTCCGACGCCTTCTGGCGGGCCACCCGCGCCGGGCTTTAGCGGTGGTGGCTCATCAAGAGGGGGAAATGACCCCATGTCTGTCGTGCCGAACCCCCACTGGATAAGGGTGAGTGCGAGGCCGGCCTGCGAGCCGAATCGGCCAGCGTGCGTGGTGTGCAGGAGATATGTAAGTACGAATCCGGGTAGTTGGAAGAACCATGATATGAGGGTTGTGAGCACGAATACGAGCACCGAGCCCGTGGGTAACTCCTCGATGATCATGTCGCCGTTCAGGTCCACTCCAGATGGGGCATGCACTATGGTTTCCCAGTAGGAAGGCGCGGCATCTGCTGACGCTGCCATGTATGACTGGATAAGCCGATGATGGAAAGCCGGGTGAGTGAGCTTCAAGCCTGCGCAGGGCATACGCCCAGGAGGGAGCAAACCGGGGAACGTACCGGGGGCGCTTCCTGCTGCGTCTCCTCTGGGGCCATATGAATGTCTCCGTTTTCAGTCCGAACAGATACTGATGGCGCAGGCTTGGCTGTTACGTTTGCAAAGACACCGTCGTTGTCTGTGCCCCCGCCTCTTGGACGTCCGTCGCAGCGCACGCGCTGGTAGTAGGATTGCGGGAGAAATGAGCCAAATGTCCTGCGAAAAATCGACTGAGGTGGTGAGCGGACGATGGGAGAAGTAGGGAGGTGGCCGTTGGAGTTGCCGTAATTATTGGGGAAGGCGAAAGTGGAGGGTGAAGGAGGGGAGCCTGGTGGTGGAAAGTCGTATTCGCGCTCAAAATCGTATGCGTTTGGTCGAGCAGCGTCAGCTTCACCACGGAACAACAACGGTGTTGTGGATGCAGACGATTGCAGACGAAATTGAGTGAGGGGTGTTGCTTCATGTTGGTCGTCGTCGTCGAGATCGAATGCATCGTCCATTTCACGGACGGCATGCAGGCTCGTTCGTGCATTGGACAGAGTAATATTATGTCGAGCAGGGGCCATAACGAAGGAAGGTCAGTGATGTTCACTTATTAGTAAGGAAAGCGGCAAACAAGTGTTTACTAACGTAAAGTTTAGCCTAACAGCCCTCTCACATATCTCATCAACTCACTCCCCTGTGCAAATGCAAAAGTCGTCAGATCTAAAACATGCGCGTGTACTGCAAGAATAAAAAACGCACTCCTCTGCTTTTCACGCCCTCAACCATCGCCTCCACAGGGTCGACTTCAACCCAGGACTCTTCTCCAGTCTCGGGAGGTGTTACAGGTGCTACTATATTCTCTTGATTTGGTGTCGTATTTGGTTCGCCATTAGCGCGCTCTGTCACACTTTTGGATGCTCTCCGATGTTGCCACTGGCCCATGCGGTATCGTAACACAACCATTAACACAGCTCGCCAACCCTCCACAGCGTTCGACTGTTGTGCGTCAACCTGGGTATGGGAGTTGCTCGACAAAGACAGAAACGACGTGAATGAAGGCGTAGAAGAGGGCACCCTTGTGTGCGTGGCGTTTGTTGGGCCGACAGGCAGGGAAGGGACCGTTGTTGAGCGCACGACGTACGGACAGTACGGTCGATGTTCTCGGAGTAAATCAATCTGGCGCGCTTTTTGTGGCAGGGCTGAACCTGCATTTTCACCGTTAGTCGGGCGGCTCGCCCGAGGAGCCGAACCAACAGCCCAAAGACCGAGCCGCCTAAGACACAAAGAGCAGTGCAGAAGCGAAGTGTCTCTCCGCCGCTCAGGAGTCACGCTACTACCTCTTGGGCTCCGAGGAATATCAAAAGACGTTGGGCGAGAAGATGATGTTTTGTTTAGACTTGTGCCATTGATTCCTGACCACCGTCGCGGCGTCTGGGGTAGAGATGGCGCAGTAGATGGCGCAGTGGGAGTTTCTTGCGGAGCAACGGATGAAGCGCGGGACCCGGATGGAGAAGCAGTTGTAGATAGGAGTGTCGGTGGCGTGGAAGGCGCAAGAGACCAGCCGAACAATGATGTGAGGATGGCAGTAGATGATGGCCCTGTGGGTGGTGATGGTCTTGTGATAGGTGGTTCTTCTCTTGCAATCTCTGAACACGTTTGTTCTCTGATGGAAGGTTCGACTTCGACGGATGCAATGACCCCCAACAGGCCCTTCACTTGCGTCGAGGACTTCAAAAAAGGAATCAGATAAAGGACCCCACTGAGGGTGAGTCAGCTGTACCAAAGGGTGCTTGACCTCAACGTCTTCGAGAGCAAGTTCCAGGGAATGCGCTCGGGTCTTGATCTCTTTCGCCATAACAGCGGGGGCTGCCAGAGGTATGCGATATACGTCGGCTAAGAGAAGAGTTCAGAAACACTAGCACATGGCTCTCGAGAGGCAAACCTACCATTGCACTGTCGCTTCTTCCATGGGCAGCCATCCTTGTGCATTTCAACCAACTGTATGCGCTGTTTCTCCACGAGAGCGTTTGCTGTGAATTTCACCTAAAATCACTTTTGCCTGTCGTTAATTGCCCCCGGACATACCAGCATCACGATTCATCCCTTCTCGTCCAGCGAGCGCCCATGATACCCTGCAGACCCCACAGACTAGTCTGTCCTTTCCGTCATTCACCCATCCACACTTAGCAGCGGCAAGCGCGTCAATCGCTGGGGGTTTATTGGCGTACGTATTGAGCTTGTAGGTCGCAAGGCGCTCCAGCAGGCTTTGTGTGGATGACGGGCGATATTCGTATGGCGCGGTAGAGCCTGAGCTGAGAGGTGTCGTCATACGAAACTTAGTAGGAATCGCCTTGCGTGTTTTGGCAGCGGTTCGGGCGAGGATCGCAGCAAGACGAGGAGTCTTGGAGAGATCTGCTGCTTTTCTGCCGCTCGGGGTCATTCTGGTGTATTCAGGGAAAGGTTCAGAGTTGGGTCGCGTTCAAGGGAACCAAGGGACTGACGATGCCGGTTGACCAGTCTTGATGCCGTACTTGGAAAGGGTCGAATACAGGGTGTGAACTAAATGGGGACGTTTGACGGGACGTTCTTCTGAGGGCTGTTGTGGCCCCATCGCATCGTCCAGACTCTGCAGAACATCGTCGAGCTTGCGCTAAAAGACAGGAGTTAGAAATATGTGGGAAATAGCAGGTAGTGAATTGTAACTTTAGTGATTCTTTCTGGAGGGTCTAAAGAGGCTGACATTGTTGTCGAAGGAGAGTTGCAGGCGATGAGTGCATCTGTTCCTCACGCGACCGCGACATTCAGTCAAACAAGGCCACACAACTTTCTATTCACGTGCTCTCTTTCGTACCTGACGTGCAATCCTTTCTGCCTCTATCTTCTCTGCCTCCTTCAAAATCCCCACGACCTTTCTCGCACCCGCCACATCCTTCCGCAAGTAGAGAGCTTTGATGAACATCTTGTATAATGGCTCCACGTGCCGCGTGAATGATAACTTTGACTTGGGCATCGGGATCGGCGTATCAAGCACCACCCTCGCTTCCTTTATCGCAGCATCTCCAGACCCAAACGGCACGCCAACGCCCTCCCCGGGATACCCGCTCGACACAAAGTAATCGAGCAATCGACGCACATGTGCCGCGTCGAACACGGCAGGCCATCGTATCACGGCCTTGACGATAATGTTGGTCGTCACCCTGTTCGGCACGAAGCCGTGTTCCTGGACGAGCAGACACAGCGTACGTAGCACGCTACTCACGTTCCGGCTACCGCGAAACTTGGTATACGATACGTGCCCGTCGAGAATAACGTTCCCCAGCGCGGTCTGCATCCCCGTGTCGTGCAATGTGCGCACCCTACTATACACGCGCAGTGCTAGAGGTATGCCGCGTGCATACATGAGAATCTTCAGGCCATTGCGCACATCGGCCGCAGTGCGTGACCGTCGGGTGATCCAGTGGCGCAAGAGACCTGCCGCTGGATGACGCTGGCCCAATCGCATACTCGCGACCACGTCCGCGAGCCATCTCGGATGGACCCGGTCCGACAAAGGGCCAAGTCGCCGTTCTATTCGCGGGGCTCCGCCCCTCTGCGCAAGGCCGAGTAACACATATCTCCGCCAATGCGCGTGAGGGAAAAGTTTTGCGATCTCGGCCGCACCGCTAAACTGTCTATGGCGAAGTAGTGTACGGAGGAAAGCGCGAACAACGTTAACGTTGAAGAACCCGGGGTTGCGCATATACACGTTCTTGAAGGTTGAGACAGCGGCAGGTGCCTGTCCTGAACACGCAAGTGCAAGAAGTACCCAAGCCATGTGTCGACGGGAGGCAGGGGTCTGAGGTGGTACTTCAGACGCGAATATGTTGAACAGGGCTTTGGCGAGGGTGGCTGCAAGCTCCAGGTCGATGTATCGGCTCCCCTGTTTGGCAAGTGGACGAAGGACCGCACCGAGGAAAGGTCCTGTGAAGTCGACATCGGCCAGGATCGGTATTGCGAGATCCGTGCGACCTTCTTGAACAAGTATCAGGCCCAACGGAGCGGAGAGTTCCGGCACAGGCAGGTAACGCCGCCACAACTGGAATACTTCCACTGCGCGCTGTGCATCCATACGAGCGATGCGTAGAATAGTCCTCGAGAGTAACATAGGTTGGCCCTGCGGAAACACCATATGCGGTGGGAGTTCTGCGACAATTCTCTCCCACAGTGTGTTACCCGAAACAACAGCTGCGGCCAAATATTCGACTGCGAGTAATTGTGCCTGTTGACGAGCAACATCGTCTCCAAGATCAAATTGCCAGAACCCAACCGAAGCAAGATGCACACAGGAAGTCACGAGGGATACATCTCGTGTTCGTGCCGCAATGCGAAAGAAGGTGCCAAGAAGGGGTCGCACGACTGCGCGGTGTGCTCGAGCATCGTTATTTGCAATATCGACCCAGGACATCCACAGCGCACGGATTACGCCGTGTAGGTCAGGCGAGACGCCATATGCGTTCGTGACATGCTCAATAACGGCGATTGCCGCAACGAGCCTGAAGTCCACAGCAGAGGGCCGATAGCTGTCGACGGTTTGGAGGATAGGAAAGGTGGATAAGGAGTGTAATGAAGAACGAGTGTTGGCAAGGGCCAAGTAAACAAGGTTCTGCCAGCGGAATTCTATCCGAGCGGACGGAGAAAACATGCGCTGTGTCTCAGAGTAGGCCCAGTCCTGGATCGCGAGCTGGGAGGCAGTGCCGGATAGTGACGGGATAACGCGTGGAAATAAGATGCGTACTACTTGACGGGCCAGGTCTGATGCAGTAAGACTAAAGGAAGGGTGCTTCTCTGGGGTATCTGGTTCTAATTCTGGGGGTAAAGAGGTGAAGCGGGCCCAGGCTTCTTCAGAGAAGTTTACGGGCAAAGTGAGGCGTTGTGTTATAACGTCCATGATTTTCTCCTTGAGGTGACCTGGCGTGGTTTCGTCCGCATTCAATACAATATCCCATAAGACCGCAAGCAAGCTGGGTGTGCAGTAGATATCCCGCTTCATTATGTAGCAAATCCACGCTACTGCTTCCAGTGTTGCATCCTGCTTCTTCAGACAAAGCAACGCTTTCAGATAGGGCAAATGATCATCCGCAGAAACGGAGTTGACAACCGTGGTGAGGTACCGCTCTCGTGTGGCCATCAGACGAGGATCTGAGTCTACACAATTATTAACCTAACTTTCGCAAGGTAAATACGAAACTCACCACCATCACCAGCATACACAATCAGATCGGCCATAGAAGCTTCTGCCACCCTCGCTCTCAGTAGCCAATATAAATCGCTCCTCTTGAGGGTCCCAATGACTTGCTTTTTATCCCGCACCATCTGGTGTATGAAACCCCACCAGACTCGTAGTTCCTTCGTATGGATGTGCTGCGCGAGCGGACTCTTGAATTGACGCGGAGGGTCTGAGACAGAAAGCGTGCCAAAGAGAGATATCATATCACTAAATTGAGGACCACTAAGGTCGCTCAACATCCCTTGCGTTGACGCGCCGAGGTAGAGCTTGCGGAGAGTACGGGTAGAGTATACATCGGGAGCGTGCCGCGCGAGGTTTGAGGCAGAGAAAATACGGCAAAGGATCCGGATTCCAGGAACTGCACGCTGTTGAGCACCTAGTGCTTGGGGCTCTGAGCCATGGATGTCATTAGGGATTGCGGTATGAATGCTGGGACAATATGAACAAAGCGAACGAAACAGCTGAAAGATGAGACCACGCACAAGAGTCTGAGTACATTATTCGGTCTTTGGAGTCGTGAAAAGCAGCATCGCAACATTCCATCGCGGGGGAATAATGACCGTGCTGCCTGACTCGACTCTCGTGTCCGCGTTGCTTTGCGAGTGTGAGTGCAGCGTACAGGCCCAAGTACGGCACTTGCCGATGCTCAAACCTTAACTCTAATGACCGATAGACCAAGTCAATCGACCATCACTCGACCATCACTTTCCCCGACTCACCACCTCGCATCCAGTTGCCTTGAAAAATCCATTGGCACTTAGGTCAGTCCTAACGTTTTTCATCACTCCCTCACAGTCCAATAACATTTGCATGTCGTAGAGGTCAATAGGGAGGCACTTGGAATCTCTGACACTGCCCTGTATTCATAGATCCTGTTAGTGAGTTTTCCCTTGTTCGCATCGCAGCACATTGTCTAAGAGATTGTACACAAACAGGTTACTATATAAAAAATGGGTGCTACGCGTACTCAGAAGGAGCTCTACTTTGAGAAGCTCAAGCAGCTCATCGCCAAATATCGTGCGTCGTTTTCTTGTCTTCTTTCCCGACATATGCCGATCCATCTCTAGCCTCCGTCTTCATCGTCAATGTCGACAATGTTGGTTCTAACCAGATGCACCAGATTCGCGTCGCTCTTCGCGGGAAGGGTATTGTCTTGATGGGTAAAAATACCATGGTCCGGCGTGCTCTGCGCTCTATCATCTCAGACTACCCGCAACTTGAACGTCTCCTCCCTCACGTCCGTGGAAACATCGGCTTCGTCTTCACATCTAGCGACCTTGCTGAGATCCGAGACATTATCACAGCCAACAAGGTCGCAGCCCCCGCTCGCGCTGGTGCCTTGGCACCCAGAGACGTCCTTGTCCCAGCCGGCAACACCGGTATGGAGCCCGGAAAGACATCCTTCTTCCAAGCACTTGGTATTCCGACCAAGATCGCTCGTGGCACCATTGAAATTGTATCGGACGTGAAGGTCGTTACAGCCGGCACGCGCGTCGGGCCGTCCGAGGCGACTCTACTGAACATGCTGAATATCTCCCCGTTCACATACGGAATGTCGGTCGTGCAGATTTTCGATCAAGGAAACGTATTCCCTCCCGATGTTCTTGACGTGTCCACGGACGAGCTCGTGGGTCGCTTCATGACTGGTGTCAAGACGATAGCTGCTCTCTCACTAGCTCTCAACTATCCAACGATCGCGTCGGTCACGCACTCTCTCGTGAATGCGTACAAGAACGTGCTTGCAATTGCACTTGTGACCGACTATTCATTCGACGGTGCAGAGAAGGTAGCTTGTTGTACTGGGGTCCTCCAATCAACATCTTTAAACCTTTATTCTAGATCAAAGAATATCTCGCGAATCCCGGAGCATTCGCCGTTGCTGCTGCACCTGCTGCAGCGGCGGAGGAAGCGGGAGCCGCACCTGCCGCTGCCGAAAAGGAGGAAGAGAAGGAGGATTCGGATGAGGACATGGTCAGTCTCGCTGCCCCGTGGTTTTGCCTACTTGACGCTGAACTTTTTTTTTACAACAGGGCTTCGGTCTCTTTGATTGATCGGATGCATCAGCTTTGTGTTCTTACTGTTCACTATTTCCGAAATATACGCTATCCCATGATCAAAGCAAGGACTAACTAGGATCGAGGTTAGAGAAATGTGGAAGGCATTCCAGATAAGGAGCTCGACGGCGACTTGTACGTAACAGGGTTGCTCGGGTCGCTCGGGTTTCATGAGTGAGAGGTGCCAGCAGTGCCCGGGCGCCGAGCGCTCAGTTTAAAGCAAAAAGGTTTGATGATGTTGCGCCCGATTTGGATGTCGGATGGAATGGACGGGTCTTCATCGGGTGGGGCGTCCGTTGAGAAATCAACATTGCTGAGGACATTGGAGTGTGAAGCCATACGAGAGTGGGTGGTGTTGATACGGAGGGCCACGGCTGCGCCAATGAACGATTGAGTGGTGACAATATCCGCTCCACCACCCCTACCTAAAGAACCCCTATGTTCAATCTGCCTTGTCCGCCAGCCGTTCAGATCCGATAATCTTCTGCCAGCACAGCTACTTAACCCGTCGCATCCTCCTTCAAATTCACCCCATTTCACTTTCGTTCACCATGTCTATGCCGGCTGTCGACCCCTCTCCTTCTCATCCCGACTCACCCTGCCCCGAAGCCCCTCCAGAACAACATCTCATCGTGGTCTCCAATCGACTTCCGATTACCATCACAAAGGATGCTCAGGGCGAATACCACTTCAAAATGTCCTCGGGTGGCCTTGTCTCGGCCCTCTCTGGAACGAAAAAGTCGATGAGTTTCATTTGGATCGGCTGGCCGGGTTTCTACATCCCCCCAAAGGACAGATCCATAGTCGACAAGCGTCTCATGGAAGAGTACTCTTGTCAGGCAGTATACCTCGACGACGACGTCGCAGACCGTCACTATAACGGCTTTTCAAATTCCATCCTCTGGCCGCTCTTCCACTACCATCCCGGTGAAATGAATTTTGACGAGGAAAATTGGCTCGCATATCGCATAGCTAATATGCGCTTTGCTGAGGTTGTCCGCCAACAAGTCCGCGAGAATTCTATGGTGTGGGTACAAGACTACCACCTTATGTTACTCCCCATGCTCCTTCGCGGCCTCGTCACCGGCCCGGAGCTTACGCGGGAATTTACATCCAACGAGCTCGCGAACATCACTCAGGATATCGAGTCGGAAGATTACCCGCTCGATGGTCGTGAGACGGTCAAGGGCGTGAAGATCGGCTTCTTTCTCCACACTCCATTCCCTTCGAGCGAGATTTACAGGTTAGTAGTTTGCCATCGTGCGTGTCCCACCGCGTACGCGCCCGTGGGAACGCGAACGCGACTTTTCGTTAGCTTGTCCTCACTTTGATTCCCCTTTTTTTGTCTTTCTTTTCAGGATCTTGCCCGTTCGCCGTGAAATTCTTCTCGGCGTATTATACTCGGATCTACTCGGCTTCCACACCTACGATTATGCACGCCACTTCCTCTCTTCGTGTACTCGCATTCTTTCGCTTCCTACAATGCCAAATGGTGTCGAGTTCGAGGGCCGGCTGGCGCACGTTGGAACCTTCCCGATTGGAATCGATCCAACTTCCTTCACAAGGGTGCGCGTCTCCTTTCTCCGTTCCATCGTTGTGTAGTTAAAACTAACTGGGATCTCCGTCATGCATAGAACCTAGAGAAGGAATCAGTTCAGAAGCGTATCGCAGCCCTCGAGCAGCGCTTCAATGGAGTCAAGGTTATAGTCGGCGTTGACCGCCTTGACTATATCAAGGGCGTTCCTCAGAAGCTCCACGCACTCGAGCTCTTCCTCACCCAGCACCCAGAGTGGATCGGGAAGGTTGTCCTCGTGCAGCTTGCTGTTCCCTCCCGACAGGATGTGGAGGAGTACCAGAATCTGCGCGCAACTGTCAACGAGCTCGTTGGTCGTATCAATGGACGGTTCGGAACTGTCGAGTTCATGCCGATACACTTCATGCACAAGAGCCTGCCGTTTGATGAACTATGCGCGCTGTACGCAGTCAGTGATGTCTGCTTGGTGACTAGTACACGTGACGGTATGAACCTGGTGAGTAGTGTAGATTGCCTCGCGTGTTTGTACCCTGCCCGTGCTCATATCACCTGCCGGGGAACAGGTGTCATACGAGTACATCGCCTGCCAGCAGGCCCGCCAAGGCGTGATGATCCTATCCGAGTTTGCTGGCGCGGCACAGTCGTTGAACGGCTCGATCGTCGTCAACCCATGGGATAGCCAGCAGGTCGCGGATGCGATCCACGAGGCCGTTACAACGCCCAACGAAGTGCGCGCAGAGAACCACAGAAAGCTGTTCAAGTACGTGAACAAGTATAGCGCCGCGTTCTGGGGCACGTCCTTCGTTCGTGAGATGCTCAAGATATCCCCGGGCTCCGAAGGCACACTCGAGCTTGGCGATAAGGCAGGTCAGGCAGTGCTCCAGCCTGGTGGCGCCGGCGGGACACGTCTGCCTTCAGGCGGTTTTGCGTCGGTAGAGATAGACAGAACTGAGGTGGTGGCCTGAGCGGTGCGAAACGGGTAAACACTCGATTCAATTTAGTCATAGGTGGGCTGCAACTGTACCCCTTGGCTTGTTTTGTGACATATGGTTATAAGCCGACCTATTCTTTACAATTATTCGGGCTAAAATATTCACTTGTTGTAGAGTTCTACCGTACTACTCGAAACACCGAGAATTGCGAGGGGGAACAAGTCTCGTACGTCCTTGCTATGTCTGCAACCCCAGGTTAGGAGCGTTCAGAGCGAGAAAAAGTGGACATTGAACATGAATTGACACAAGCGTCGTGCATTTTATTCGTGGTATCAACCAGCTACCTGTCGCCTGCAACTGGGTGTAGTCTTTATGGGATCCCCGAATGTGCTATGCCTTGTCGTACATAGCAGTGCTATCGCAACGGGACGCATCAAACGCGCCAATGGCATGCCGAACCGAAGGCTCGGTCTGCAATCCTGGGGACAACACGCGCGGCTTCTGTAATAAACACCGCTCGTCCGCTCATCCCATACAGTACAAGCACCGATACAATACGAGCTCGGAGTTCCCAGTAAGTTAGCGCAAAAAATGAAACCACAAAAACCCGAACTTGCCGCTTTTGCCGATGAGGCTCGGCCGTGACTGAGATCGATAAACCGAAAAACTCAACAATTTACTTTATTTACCGAATTACCACCACGAACTTGCATGCATGCCGTTGCACAGGTCCGAGTCCACGGGTATTGTAGCTTCGGTAGTTGCTGCGAGAGTAGAGTGTCGCTCAATGAAGGGGGAAAGGAAGACACTAGATTGTGATCCAATAAAGATGCCGTCCTCGACAACTGAGGAGGCTGCTTATATACACCCGAGTCCTACTAGTCGAGTCCGGTGGTAAGTAAACGGCGGTGTTGTCGGGGTGTCTTTGGGCAGGATGTACAGGAAAGTGTCAGTAAAATATAAAGAAAAGGGACCAAGGAATGTATTGTACAGCGGCTAGGTGTTGATCATCGTTGTCTAAAGCACAAAGTCAAAGAAGAGGGGACAAGAGGGAAAGGAGAGGCGATGCGCAACAAGAAGAAAAAGAGAAAAAGACTCGATGTCGAACGCGTGGCTGACAGGCGCTCCGACGTGGCTGTTTCGTTCCGTTCCGAGCGTGGCTCCGACGCGCACCTGCACCTTACAGTATACTGTAGTATGCGTACCGGACCGGATGGGCGGCTTGATAAGAATGGGGAAGAAGTGTTCCGTTTGGGTTCGTTCGCTCTTGTACTGCGGATATCATACATACAAGTAAGGTTCGACCCAGATCGACTGTTGGTGCGAAGCAAAGAGTCATTCGGATGACGGCGCGGTCTGTGACGTAGGGGGGAGAACGTAAGCAAAGACGACTCTGCGTTGAGGGGGGAGAGGTACCGTTGACTGCGGTGGCGGAGCTGTGCGTCAGCTTAGGTGACCTGAAATTTAGCCTTCTTCTAGGTTGGGTGACCTGCGGGACGCACTACGGCCGCTTGACATCTTGAAAAAAGGATCCCCCGAGACTGTTTTTGGATGCCCTTCACGTACGAGTGTACAATGGATCGGCTCGGTCTAAAACCGCCCACGGTCGAGTCGGAGACAAAGCGCACTACCAGCTAAAAACGAATCTGTGAGTCTAGAGATTTTCCCCCCTCCCTCTCTGGGTCGTCAGTGTCCAGCAACGTGACAAGGTTTTGGTAGGATTCCTTCCGCCTAAATTCCCTATAGACAACGACGCACGGAAGCAATTAATAATGAAATGCGCAAACGTGCCAATGAAGGCATGTCAAGAATTTGTGATAACTTGGCAGGAAGTTGAGCAATGATGCAAGTAGTGACGTTTGTCCAATTGCGTCACTTAGATGGTAATGACCACACGAGGTCGCAAGCCGATAACACCCCCACCTCTACCATCCCACCTCGGTATTGGGGCACGACATACTGGGCACCTACACAGATATCAAGTCACAATACGGGTCAGTGTCTGGAATGAGGATCCTTAATGACCTCTTCACATACCTTGCTGCGAGAGTAGCAATTCCCATGCGCGCTGCCGCCGCTCCTACAGCGGTGAACAAGCACTCACCGCACATAATGTGACCACATGGTGTAAGGGTCGCATTGGTAGGTGACGAAAAGCAAATTGGACACGAATAGATGTGCAGAGGCTCAGGTTCCGCAGGGATATTTGATGAAGGTAGGAACTGATGACCTCTAGAGATACCGTTGGCAATGACGGGCGAAGTTGGAGGGGCAGACTGTGGCCTAGGAGGTGGGATTGTTGAAGGAGGCAGGTCTATAAGGACCGTCGGAAGCGGTGATGCATCTGGGAGGGATGGTGTCAACTGGGACGAGTCAGTCCTTGAATAAGTCAACCCATCATCAAGATTGAGTGATTCAGATCTCTGGGGTTCATGCTGTGTTGAAAGTCAGCAGGGGTACCTGCTAGCAGGGCATCGATATTGCATACATTCACAAGACCCTCAACCCCCGCAATATCTGGCGTGTGCCTGGGCGTTAAGTGCGAAGATGACCTCTCTTGTTTCGATTTTTTCCTGTCGTGAGTCTGAACTTCGCTGTCGGACCCGCTGTGACGGTCTTCCTGTTTCCTTTTGCTCCCTGAGGCACTGTTGGCATCAGGCACGGGCACTTTCGAAGGGCTGGGTTCTGCCTGTGGTGGCGTGCCAATGACAGAATCCAACGATGCAGAGCCAACGAGATTGAGACGGATGTCCGCAGTGCCCTGCGGTGGAACGTCATCGAAGGAGGCATCGCTGCCGTGTTGTGATGTAGAGGCAGCGAGGCTTGTGTCGGTGTCAGTGTTGGGTGTTGTCATGTCGGCGGTGGTGGGAATAGTAAATTACGTGAGGCAGTCAACGAGCCTCTCTCACATACTCATCACTGGCCTTTCTCATGGTTGTCCGCTCGCTCTCCCCTTCCATTCTTTTCTCGCTCATCGTCCTCTGTTTCCTTCTGGGTTCCGTAAGCGCCGACTGTCAGGGCTGTAAAAGTCCTCCTACTCTGGTCATAAAGGTCCGCACGTATCTTCTGTTTCCCACATTCTGTTCTCTGACCGGCCATCGCACGTGCGAAATATCCTCCCATTTCCCTCGCCCTCATGCTCACATCTGTGTCGGCCGGCTTAACTGCTATAGGAAACAGAAGTTGCGCAATGCGCACCTGTCAGGCAGCTAACGACTCTCAAGGAAGAGCTTGCAGGGTATGAGTCCCCGTTGATGCGCCCAGTGTTTGCGGTGCTCTTTCCTTTTGGTCCTGGCTGGAATTCCGGTAAGTAGCGACACACGCCTTCTACTGGCAATGACGTTTATGCCTCGCGTCCGCCACTGTTCACGGCAGTTCTAGGGACGTTTTACATCAGCTCGTAAGTTTTGTCGCATTTGATACACGCGGACACATGTAGAGACACGTTCGTGGTATGACAGCGTTCCCAACTTCATATTAGCTTTCATCCCGGCTCAAATTAATCGCAACACACTGAATACCATGACGGCCTTCGCGGTGCGTGTTTGCGCCCATAGCATCTCGGTCCGATCCGGGACGTTTTTATAAAGGCACTTACCTGCGCCGTTTTTTAGACGGGTGGATTGCTATCTGATGTCTTTCTGCACCTTGTACCACATTCGTTTTTTGGGGAACATCCAGACGGGGCTGTACATTTCGTCATGGTGGAAGAGAAGCGTCATATCCTCGTTGGGTACGTCCCGTCTAATCACGGCAATCATCTTGTTTTTGCTGCAGTTGGGAAGGGTGCATCCTAACGTCAACGCACGTTCATGCAGTTTAGGCATTTTTATTGGATTTGCGGCCTTCTTCATGATGGAAAAAACACTCCGTGTTCTGGGCGGTGCCGAGGCCCATACGCATTCACATGAAGGGCACGGGGATCCTAGCAAAGCCACTGACGAAAGTACTTCATCTGCTGTTGAACCACACACCTCGAACTCTGGCATGCGGTCGCGCCATCAGGACAATACGGAACACCCCGAAAAGCACGAGCTAAACGTTGAAGATGCGAAGAGCAATGTCGGTGGTCCTTCCAAGTTATCAGCGTACCTTAACCTGTTTGGTGACTTTGTCCATAATATGTGAGTTGTTACTGGGTTTCATGTAGTATCCTCGGAGGCCCGCTAATGTGCCTCGACAGTACGGATGGCCTCGCGTAAGAGACCGGTTTCTTTGATTACGTTTTGACATGGTCAATTCATTTATGAACCCAGCTTGTCCGCATCGTTTTATTCTGGTCCCATGATCGGCGCCACTACGACATTGGCGTGCTTCGCTCATGAGATCCCTCATGAGATTGCTGATTACAGCATCCTCATACGCAGTGGTTTTACTAAACGGCGAGCCATGCAATCTCAATTCCTGACGGCTGTGGGAGCCTTTGTAAGTCTGGCCGTCCCATGTACCTTGGAATGCCCTGCACGTCGTTATCATTGTCCGAGACCCGCGTATCATTCCATCTGCATATACCCAAGTTCTTTTGTTCGGTGAACTGATTTTCGCATCTTGATTCGGCCGCATGTTTCTCCAGGTTGGGTAAGCCCGGCACAACTACTCCATTATAGGAAAAAAGTTCAATCACTTGCATATAGAACTTTTATGGGGATTGCAATCCATAACCTGTCAGCGTCTGCGCACGTAGAAGACGACGTGTCACTCGATCTTGCAGCTGCTGTGCGGCAAACCGCGATGGGATTACTCGGCACCACGGTGCAACTGGCTGACCTGGTGCGTGCGCTTATATCTGCCAACGATATTCCAAATGGCATGACGCCCGCTGACAGGTTATCCCCTTTGTTGCGGGTGGGTTCTTGTACATCGGCGCAGTCGCGGTTCTACCAACGTATGCCCAACTTGTTGTTTTTCTGATCGAACGATCAAGCTCACTGCTGGTCAGACTTCTGGAAGAGAGCAAAAGTGGTAAGCAGGCCCTGCGTGAGGTACGTTTGAAGCTGTTTATATTGGCGATCCCTGTCGTTAACGTAGAGGACCGTAGTTTGGGGCAATGGCGTTTGGGGTGGTCTGCATGTTTTTCGTAGCGTGAGTGTCTCACGTTGGGTTCTGTTCCTAATATCAGGATTGACTAACGGATGGGTCTTAGTTGGAACGAATAGAGACAAGCGCGGTGGAGATGGTCGTGTGACAACGTGGTGTAGCTGGAGGAAGTGCACTAATTTAGGGACCATACAAGCGTGAGCGTCTTTAAGTAAGATCTAGATGGGATGGAAGAAAGGAGAGGTATATATGGCAAGTTGGCGCCGATGCGTGGAAAACGAAAGAACGGATGTGGATGAGATTGCCCAGTCGGAGAGAGAAGAGAGCGGCCGAAAGTGGGAGAGGATGACTGATGGAAAGGGACGGGGGAGGTGGGAAGGAGAAAATAAATCAAGGGGAGCCAGATGCGGAGGTGATGAGCCGAAGAACGTGCGCGAACCGGAGCGGGTCGTTGGCTGGTTGCGTTGCCGAGTCGAATCGAATTTTCTGCCACACGACTTGGATTCGACGGCAGGGTACCTTAACCCG
>WNFQ01000987.1_pt1 | contig 19843 bp, 14 predicted proteins | sample 5400171 | NCBI WGS metagenome assembly WNFQ01 (sample SAMN13153356, study PRJNA577476) | soil metagenome | isolation source: 20 cm soil under Madrone tree | place: USA:California | collected 2016-06-14 | reverse complement strand
CTCCACATCGCCTTCGGTGTGCTCAAACATCAAAAACCTTTTAACCCTTTGCTCGTCTCTTTTGCTAAAACCCTTTGACTTCCAAGACCGTATCTACCGAAGATCGGCCTGATCGACAAAATCGAAAGGATTAAGCTTGACGGATAAACTTTCAGCCGACGAATGGGAATAAGAAATGGTGGCAAAAGATCTGGCAATAGAAGAAGCCCGAGAACTACGAGGAATGCTGGACGGAACTAGATGTGGTGCAGAAATAATGGGCAAGATATTCGCCGAAATTTCCAGAAGAATTGCGGAAAGTGGATAGCACGAATAAAAGCGACCATCTAGGATCCCCCGTCGATCAGACAGCTTTGTTCGGCTGTTCAGCGGATGGATTCGTCGGCATGGGCCAATGGATATGGTATGAAGAAGTTTAGGACGATCTAAGGTCGTGCTTTTAGACCCCGTACCCCCATTTTATAATGCCGTTCAGGCAACCTAATCGAGGTGCTTTTACTATGAGGCAAGAACAAAGAGAGGCTGTGGTGGATCTTCTTCTTCTTGGCATGTTTGCCGATGCTCCCCTCAGAGTCAGCGAAGATCAGAAACTACTCTCCGTTATCGAAGAGATCGGCTGGGAGTCTTATCAAGCTCCCGATCTCTATCTCCAATCTGCGATCGCCAAAGCCCGTGACGCCATGGACACGGAAGGTGGCATCAAGCACCGGCTGGAGAAGATCGACCAGGAACTGAACGACAACGGTCTACGACAGCGAGCGTTGGATTATCTCACTCAGTTTCTAGGTGTTGACGGGGCCGTCGACGCGGAAGAAACGAAGTTTCTGGATCTTGCCAAGGCAGCGTTGAAGACAGGATAGGGCTGCGCACCGGGCACCGGGCTTCCCTTGGCCGGGCAGCGGCTCATGCGCGCTAACATAAGGAAGCGGGGCGAATGGACGACGCGGCGAAAGCGCGAACGGGCGAGGCGATCTGTCGGCGTGATCTGCCCATTACGGCAGGGCGAAAACCTCGGCGCTTCGGTCTGCACTATACGACTTTGCATTTCCAGGTTAAGCAAGGGGAACATTTCTGAGCCCCCTCCGACCCACATTGGAAGCCGATAGCCATGTTTGTGTATTACCGAATCGAGCCACGCCGATATGGCAATTATCGGCGAGTAACGCATGGCTCAAACCCGGCACATGGGGAAGCGTAAACAAAGGGCGAATCGACCAAAAGTGCGGAGGTTTTCGCCCTACCGAACTATGTTCCCTTTCTTGCGGAACTGGATCTCTGCTGCTGAAGTTGACGCGCATGCGCAGCGGCGGGACAGATTCGCCGCGGCAGCTCTGTGGAAAAATGCTTTCCTCGTGCTAGGACGCGCCGTGGCCTGAGAAGGAAGTCGGCTCGACCGTTCGTTGGATCCCGCTCATTGATTGCTCTCGCTGTTCAGAATGTTTCGGCGGGCGAACCGGTCGTTGCTCTGGCGGCGCAGAATCACAAAGGTATTGTTGTCGCCGTACATCGCCCAGGGACCCGAAGAAACCTCTTTGAATTCGACGAAGCGCCAATCGCACGCGTCTCTGCTACCCAGTCCCAGGTAGTCCCGAACGGCCGGAGAAACGTCGAGTCCGGCGCCAAGATTCAGGTTCGGACGCGGGCGCTCATTGCCAAAGACGTACTGCCAGTGATCCGTGCGGAACGGGCCGCAATCTTCCCACTGGGCATAGCAGACACGTCCGTTGTGCCGAATGGCGATCCAACGGCTTTTTAGCACCGTCTGTCCATCACGAACAAAAGATTGTTTGAACCAAGGAATGATTTGGGCGGCTTCCGGTTTGGTATGGCCACCTTCGACGTCGTTATAGGGCAACGCCACGTAAAACGGATTCTGGCGCGGAACGAAATTAACCGGGATGTAATTGCGCCGACCGGCCGGATCCGGGTTATCGTATCCGCCGTAGCTGCCGCTCCAATACTTGTCCCAAGAACTCTTGTCGTTAGGGACCGGGTTATTGCCAGAGGGCCGTTCGCCGACCCAGAAAATTGTGGTTACGATATTCGTTTTCCAGGGGTATCGTCCCCCACCGATTGCGAGGCCGTTGCTGCGGCCCATCAATGAAGGACCGGTCTGATAGCGGGGCCCATCTCCGGTGAAAGTTGTCTTAGTCGGCGACATGATGACCTTTGGCTCAACTTTGAGCAGCGCGTTCTCGCGCAGCTTCATCGCGTATTTCGCGAAATCAGTACTACTCTCGTACTGAGTTTGAGCAAAGGCAGCACCACCAAACAATAAAGAAGCCGTCGCCAATAAAGGGATAAGTGACCGCATGCTGGTTAAGTATCTTCCTTTTACTGGCACTCGATAGGAAAGAGCAAGAGATTTCTGCATTTTTACAGCTCAAATCTGCGTCTTTCCGAGATTTTCAGACAATTACGGCTAAAACGCGCCCTACTTTAGCGCGTTTAGGACAATTTCAATAACTTTCAGTATCGAAATAATACGGAATCACGGCAGTAATTGGTTTCGTCGATTTCGGGATAGTCCAAAGTAAAGTGCAGCCCGCGGCTCTCTTTCCGAGATAGCGCGGAATCGACGATTAGACTTGCTACGGTGCAAAGGTTGCGCAGCTCGAGCAGATCGGTGGTTAAATTAAAGTCCCAATAAAAATCCTGGATTTCCCGCTGCAAGTTCCGCAGCCGCGTGCTCGCCCGCTGAAGACGTTTACTAGTGCGAACAATACCGACGTAGTCCCACATCAGCCGGCGGATCTCGTCCCAGTTATGATAGATTACCACGAGCTCATCCACATCTTGCGCATGACCGGGTCGCCACTCCGGGAGCTGCACCTGCTGATGATATTTGGAGTATTTTGGCCGCAAGAGCGCGGCGGCGCAGCGCTTGGCCAGGACCACCGCTTCCAGGAGCGAATTGCTCGCCAGCCGATTGGCTCCGTGCAAACCGGTGCAAGCCACTTCGCCGACGGCAAAAAGCCCCCGCAAAGTCGTGGCGCCATCAATATCTGTACGAACACCTCCACATTGATAATGAGCGGCGGGAACGATCGGAATCGGCTGGATTGTGATATCAATCCCGAGACCCAAACAGGTCTTATAAATGTGAGGAAAACGCTCCTTAATGAAGTCTGCCGCTTTCCGAGTGATATCGAGATACATGCAGGGCGCACCGGTACGCTTCATTTCTGCATCGATGGCCCGAGCGACAATGTCGCGGGGCGCCAGAGCCCCCAGGCGATGATACTTGGTCATGAATTCACGACCATTCGCATCAACTAGGATACCGCCCTCGCCTCGGACCGCTTCGGTGATGAGAAACGACCTGGCCTCCGGATGAAAAAGGCAGGTCGGATGAAACTGAATGAATTCCATGTTGGCGATCGCCGCTCCCGCTCGCCATGCCATCGCGATGCCGTCGCCGGTGGCGATGTTTGGGTTGGTCGTGTACAGATAGACCTTGCCGCAGCCACCGGTAGCGAGAATCACGCGATCGCTCCGCAACCATTTTACGGCACCCGCTTCTTCATCCAAGATGTAGACGCCAACCACTCTATCTTCCGTGGTGAAACCTAGCTTCCCCGTCGTGATGAGATCGACGGCCATATGGTTTGGGAGCACGGTGACGTTGGCCGTTGCCCCTACCGCCGCAAGCAAGCGCTGCTCGATTTCACGGCCGGTCGTGTCGTGGTAATGGAGGACTCTACGCTTTGAGTGCCCGCCTTCTCTGGTTAAATCGAGTTCTCGGTGGCCGTCCTCCAGGACCCGTTCATCGAAATTCACGCCCCACTTGATCAGGTCCTGGATCGCTGCTGGGCCTTCCGTGACGATCGTCCGCACGACCTGTTCGTTGCACAAACCAGCGCCGGCGATGAGAGTGTCTTTCAGGTGCAAGTCGAAGGAATCTTCCGCACTCGTTACCGCAGCGACGCCGCCTTGCGCCCAAGCCGTACTCGATTCCCCCACCGATCGTTTCGTCACCAGTGCCACAGAGCCATACTGCGCGACGTTCAGGGCCAGGCTTAGCCCGGCGATCCCGCTGCCGATGATGACAAAATCGAACTGGTTCATTCCACGAGGCGGTTATCAATGAGCCGAGTTTTTCCAAAAAGGACGGCGGCGGCGAGCAACACAGGCGGCCGCAACTCGGAGGCGGTCTGCAGGTTCACTGGATCGACCGCGACGACGTAATCTACTTTGGCCAGTGGGGTGAGTTGGATTTGGGTTCGCATCCAATCTACCACCCCGGCGACTGAACCCCGGCCTTCGCGCACTTTCTTTTCTGCGCGTTGTAAGACCTGTTGAATGACAGGGGCTTGCTCACGTTCTTCCGCGCTAAGATAAATATTACGTGAACTCATCGCTAAGCCGTCGGGCTCGCGGACTGTCGGATGCGCTTCCAGCCGGATGGGAAAATTCAGATCGCGGACCATCCGCTTGATGATGGCGAATTGCTGGAAATCCTTGGCTCCAAAAATCGCGATATCGGGGCGGAACAGATTGAACAACTTCGCCACGACCGTACACACACCAGAAAAATGGCCGGGGCGCGACGCCCCGCACATCACCCGAGAGAGAGAGTTTTCAACGATCTCGATCGATCGGTCCGGATAATACATATCTGGGGCGCCCGGGGCAAAGACCAAGTCGCAGCCGTTCTGTTTAAGCAAGGCCGAATCTTGCTCAAACGACCGAGGATACCGCCCAAAGTCTTCGGAAGGCCCGAACTGTATCGGATTCACAAAAATACTGGCCGCCGTTGTACCAGTGCCGCGCGCCAGTCTTCTTGCTCGCCGGACCAGCGCGAGATGCCCTTCATGGAGGGCGCCCATTGTCGGAACTAAGATCAGCGGGCGTGGCACTTGAGAAACAACCTGCTGCAGCTTCGCCGGGTCGGTGACTATACGCATTGCTAAGACAGAATTTAGAAACTAGAGCTGGAAGCTAGAACGAAAACGTGGTGTCTGCGAGCGTGATCGCGAAGCGGCCAACTATGATCTGCAATCTGGAATTTCTAACCCGCAACTTCTACCCTTCCATCACCTGCAAAAGTCCCCGTAAGGGAATTGCCGTCCATTTCGGTCTATTGTTCAGCTCGTAGCGCAATTCGTACATCGCTTTCAGCATGGAGTAGCTTCGGAGCAAAGCACGCAAGTCACCTCGATCGAAAGGAACAAAGACGGCATTAGCAGCAGCCTCCAGATAAGCACCAAGAAAGACCTGCCCGGCTCGAGTCGCCCAGAGATCAGCAAACGCGCCTAACGTCGGGCGATCTTCCGGACGAACCGTTCGTGATTCGAATAAACTGTAGTGCGCAGCATAGTGGAAAGAGCGAAGCATGCCTGAGACGTCTACCATTGCCGATCGCTTCAGTCTGCGCTCTCCGAGCGGGCGAGCTGGCTCGCCTTCAAAGTCGAGAATCACGTAATCTTTCCCGGTGAACAGAATCTGCCCGAGATGATAGTCGCCGTGAACTCGGATCTTATGCACGTGAATTGTATCGTGCAGTAGATACTCGTGCGAACTCATCAACTTGTCGCTGATCGACAGTACCTGGTCCGCCAGCGGTCGCGGGTATTCGTCTAAGCCGTTCAGGTTCCTTCCAAGTAAAGCCATCGTCACCTTCGATTCGCTGCGGATTGATTGGTACACCGATCGCTGGTGTTGCAGCGTGAACGGCTCCGGACGAAAGTCGGGCGAGTCCGCATCGGCGGCCAGTGCCAAGTGCATTTCCGCTGTTCGTTGGCCGAGGAGGCGGACCGTTTCAAGGTGCACACCTTCAATTACCGTGAGCAACTGCTCAGGAATCTGATCCCAAAGCCCAAGCTTAGGTGGCTCCGGCAGGGTCGGATCACCAAGCACGCGATCAAAATAACGGTCGACCGCCGCGAGCGTTTGAGTCCAGCCTTCCTGTTCGTTATTGGTAAATGCCTGTGCCATCGCCAACGCAGCCGGATCCTGACCGCGGGCGATATACTCCATATCGCCCAGATAGCTCGGTACGTGGGCAAAGCCGCAGCGCTCACTCAACTGCTTGGTGACTTCCAGATCCGGATTTAAGCCTTCGTCCAATTTTCGGAATAGCTTCAGGAAAATCTGTTCGCCGTAAATGATTGAGCTATTGCTCTGCTCCACCTTCAAAGTCTTCGAGATTTCCGGCAGTCCATTATCGGCCATCTCCAGCAATCGTTTAGAACGGCTTGGGCTAAGTTTCCCGATTCGCCCGGTGAGTGATCCACCCGCAACAATCGAGTGCAAAAGCGCGTGCTGGAAACTAGTCGAGGCCACCGCGTCGACCAGCAAATCGCCTTCTGCTCCAACTTTGGCTATGACGGCGCCCGGATATTCGACTTCGATTGAGCGGGCCTCGTCTCCGGACACCAACTTGACCGGTAATGCGTAGAGATCACGCGCTCCTTCCGAAAAATTCACGGCGACCAGAAGGAATTGGGTTGAATCGCCTCCACCCAACTCCACTAAGTCAGCCAACGCCGTACTAACGATGCTGCGCGACTTGCTGCGATACCATCGGCACCCGCGCATATAATGGATTAGATCCCGTTCAAGAAATTTCGTGCCGGCGGGCGAATACCACCAAGCCGGGCTGCCATCGTAAGCGATTGTCGGAAGATATTTTTCGCCGTCGGAAACGCTCCCCGCCTCCGGCGGGGTTAACAACAGCCAATAGAATGTGGTCGGACCCAGAGTGATGGGGTAGAGCGTGTCCCGAATCACCGGAAACCGGCCATGGCCGAATGCGTCTTCGGGAGTCCAGCCCACCCACGGTTGGAGATCCAACTCAACCGCTTGGGTAAAACGCGCCAAATTGATCACAACCAAGATTGTTTGTGTCTCATAGGTGCGGGTGAAAGCCAGCACCTTGTTATTCGAAGGGAACAGCATCCGAAAATCACCATGACCGAACGCCGGAAACCGTTTGCGCATGGCGATGATCCGACGCATCCACCAAAGAAACGAGGAGAGATTGGTCTCCTGCACTTCCACGTTCACTGCCTCATAGTGGAATTCGGGATCGATGTTGACCGGTAAAAACAGGGAATGCGGATTAGCTCGGGAAAAGCCCGCGTTCTTATCTGCGCTCCATTGCATTGGCGTACGCACGCCGTTGCGGTCGCCGAGATAGATATTATCGCCCATCCCGATCTCGTCACCGTAGTACAGGATCGGGCTTCCGGGCATCGAAAAGAGGATCGCGTGAATCAGCTCAAGCTTACGTCGGTTGTTGTTCAAGAGCGGAGCAAGCCGCCGGCGAATACCAAGATTGATGCGAGCGCGGGGATCGCGGGCGTAAACGCGATACATGTAGTCGCGCTCTTCTTCCGTCACCATCTCAAGGGTTAGCTCATCGTGATTACGCAAGAAAATCGCCCATTGGCAATTTTCCGGGATATCTGGCGTTTGGTCGAGGATATCCACGAGCGGGTAGCGATCCTCCATGTGCAGCGACATATAAATCCGCGGCATGATCGGAAAGTTGAACGCCATGTGACATTCGTTTCCTGTCCCGAAGTAAGCGACCGCGTCGTCGGGCCACTGATTGGCTTCCGCCAAGAGCATTCGGTCGACATATTTGGCATCGATGTGAGCTCGGACCTTCTGGAGATATTCGTGAGTCTCCGGCAGATTCTCACAACTCGTTCCTTCGCGTTCGTAGAGATAGGGCACCGCGTCGAGTCGAAGTCCATCCACCCCCATATCGAGCCAAAAATCCACGACCTTGTACATCGCGGAACAGACTTCCGGGTTATCATAGTTCAGGTCCGGCTGGTGCGAATAGAAGCGATGCCAGAAATACAACTTGGTGACCGGGTCGTAGGTCCAGTTACTCAGCTCAGTGTCCTTGAAGATGATTCGCGCATCCTGATACTTATTCGGATCATCCGACCAAACGTAATAATCGCGCCACGGGTCTCCCGCTACCGCTCGTCGTGATCGTTGAAACCAAATGTGCTGATCGCTGGTATGGTTCAACACCAATTCAGTGATCACCTTGAGCCCGGCTTCATGTGCGGCCTCGAGGAATTGTCGAAAATCATCCAGGGTTCCATACGAGGGATGCACGTTATAGTAGTCCGCTATGTCATAACCGTCATCGCGGAGTGGCGAGGGATAGAACGGTAGCAGCCAGATCACGGTGACGCCGAGGTTTCGCAAGTAATCGAGTTTACTGAGCAACCCCTGAAAGTCTCCGATGCCATCATTATTGGCATCACAAAAGGTCTTGATATGGAGCTGGTAAATTATCGCGCCTTTAAACCAATTCGAGCTAGCTGGTTTGGCGACAGCCTGTGTTTCGCTGGTCGGAATCTGCATACGAAGTCAAGAATGAGCAGTAGAGCGGTGATCGATCCGAGGTGGCGGCGCAATGCTATGGGGATAAAAACATCGTCTGCTATGCGCCTCCTTCGGGGGGTGTAGAAGTGGGTCAAGCTTAGCCGGAAATTCAAGGGACACTGCCGAAATTTTGCAGCGCGTCGCGCTGCGAGTTCAAGTTAGAGAATAATTGGTAGTTCGTGAACGGCCCGACTGCGAATCCGCTGCGGCAGATCGCGCCGCGCTCCAAGACATACCTGTTCGGAGATTTCGGGCGAGCCGTCGCCGGCGAAGGCGGCTCGTTCAACGGGCCAGCCATTTTATCGCTAAAAACAGTGTGTGCCATGTCGCTCCATTCCTAAATCCGACGCGCTGCTACGGAAACAGACCGCGGACCTTTTTCGCTTGCACCACCTTCTCCACCCCAATTGCTAAAGCGGCAATCCGATGCGGGATCCTTTCTTCTTTGGCCCGTTTGATTACCGCCCCAAAGGATTGTTCCAAAACCCGGAAAAGGCGATCCATTACTTCGGTTTCGTTCCAGAAAAAACTCTGCAGGCTTTGAACCCATTCAAAATACGACACTATCACGCCGCCGGCATTACAGAGAATGTCGGGAAGTACGAATATTTCGTTCCAGCGTTGGAATAGCACCTTGTCAGCATCAACGGTGGTTGGACCGTTCGCAGCCTCGGCCAGAATTCGGCATTCGATCTTGGCGGCATTGTTTCGATTAATGACGCCGCTGACGGCGGCCGGGATCAGTACGTCGCACGGAGTGGTAAGTAATTCGTTAACCGGGATTGGGTCTGCGCCGGAAAATCCGGCCAATGCACCGTATTTCTCCACGTGCCTGTCAACCGCTTTGATGTCGATGCCGTCATCGTTGCGGTAAGCCCCCGAGATGTCACTGATCGCGATCACATGCATGCCATTCTTAAATGCGAGACCGCGGGCGGCGACCGCTCCGACGTTCCCATAGCCTTGGATTACCGCCGTTCCGCCGGACAGCTTCAGCTTTAACTGGTGGGCAGCACGCTCAATCAAATAGACCGTTCCCCGCCCGGTCGACTCGCGACGCCCATAGGTCCCCCCGACGCTGACCGGTTTTCCCGTTACAATTCCCGGCACTGCGTACCCTTGATGGGCGGAGTAGGTATCCATGAACCAAGACATGATCTGTTCATTTGTCCCCATATCAGGACCCATAATGTCGGTGTGAGGCCCGATAAACGGAATCATCTCCTGCATGTAGCGCCTGGATAGTCGTTCCATTTCGCCCGCGGACAGCTTTCGTGGATCGCAATCAATTCCACCCTTGGCGCCGCCGTACGGGAGACCGCTTAAAGCGCATTTCCAGCTCATCCACATTGATAGAGCCGCGACTTCTCCCAGGGTTACTCCGGGTGCAAACCGGGTACCTCCTTTGGTCGGCCCCATCGACAGGTGATGTTGTACCCGGTAGCCCTGGAATACTTTGGTCGAGCCATCATCCATTCGGACTGGGACGGCCACAGCGACCGATCGTTTGGGATACATCAAGCGTTCGCGGAGATTATCCGGGATCTGTAAATAATCCGCGATCAAGTAAAATTGATCACAAGCCATTTCGAACGTTGGGTCGCTGTAAATTTGCTGCATAGAGGGCCGGATACGACCAGGGCTGCACTGCCGGCGGCCCTTTTGCGATTCAGGCGAGGCGTTGAGGTCTGAGGAACCGAGAATTCACTGTTCGTAGAATGTCTCGCATTTTCGTAATCCGCAACCCCGGAAGCAGCGGAGGAAACGCCGTCAGCGCCGGCAACGCTGGGAGCGCCTAAGAGGTGAACAGTGATTGGTGAGAAGGGGTGTGGTGGCGTGTGCGTGGTCAAGACATCGGTAACACTTTAGGTTCAAGACATAGGTAACACCTCAGGGTTACTAATCACCTCTCAATTCTCACTTCTCACCTCTCACGGCGTTTCCTGCGTTCTTAAGGGCTATCGGCTATTGGCTATTGGCTATTTCACTGTATAAGACTCCAGATGGTTGGGAATGACCGGCCCGCAGGCACAACACGGTGGTATGAGGTTTTCGATACCCAAGGGTATGCGAGACCCCAGTATGACGCGCTTCTGGCCAAACTAGAAAGCTACCCTCCATCCTATCTCCACGAGCTGGAACAGCGTCTCCATGCCAGTCTGCGGGAGCTCGGCATTACCTTTGGAAGCTTTCACATTGATCGAGCGAATACCTGGTTCTCTGATTTGCTGCCGCACCTTTTTCTGCCGGAAGAATGGGAGTTAATTACCCGAGGATTCCAGCAAAGGGTACGGGCGTTCGAGCTTCTTCTACAGGATGTTTACGGCAAGAGGGAAGTTTTGCGGGAAGGCATCCTGCCCATACCTCTCATTCTTGGCAGCCCCCAGTTTCAGCGGAGCGCGGTTGGGCTGCAACCGACCAATGGACACTACCTGCATTTAAATGGGATCTGTCTTTATCGGGATGGGGACGGGCGACTTACGGTAAAACATCATTATTTCGGCCATCCTTCCGGGATTTCGTATATGATGCAGGACCGGCGGCTTCTCGCACGGGTGGTTCCGGACCTGTTTGAACATCTTCCGATTGAACCGATGGCAGACGTTCCGACCGAAATTTTGCTGCGGCTGCGCAGCATGGCGCGAACGACCGATCCTTCCGTAGTCCTGCTAAGCCCTGGAACGGCCAGCGCGGTTTACTCCGAGCACAGCTTTCTGGCTCGTCGCATGGGGATACCGTTGGTCCAGGGTGGAGATTTGCTGGTATTGAACGATTCACTGTTCCTTAAGACGGTTTCCGGCCTGGAGAGAATCGATGTGATCTATTCCCGAGTAGCTGATCCTTGGCTCGACCCACTGGTCTTCAAATCCGACAGTCGAATCGGCGTCCCTGGGCTCATCCATTGCGTGCGAAAGGGTACCGTCGCGTTGGTCAACCCGGTCGGGTCTCAGTTCGCGGACGATCGCAGCCTTTTGCATTTCTCGAGCACCATCATTCGCTATTACCTCGGTGAATGGCCAATCTTACCAACAATCCAGACCTATTGGCTCGGCGACCTGGATCAATGCGAGCTGGTGCTCGAACAGCCCGAATCGTTCCAAATTCGAACTCTCACCGGCGAACGATTTTTCACCATCCACGATTTGGAGAGCGGCCTGGAGGAGCTTCGCAATATCGTCAGAAAAACGCCTCACCTGTTTGTGGCGCAACCGAGAGAGGATGCCGCGAAAACTATTAGCTTGGTCAAGCACCGGCAGGTAGAACGCCTGCAAGATCACATTGTTTATGGGATGCGAAATGGCGATAAGCTGGAGCTGTTTCCCGGAGCGTTGACCCGCCTCTCAGCAAAACCGGAAGGACGAACCGAATCTGAATTCGGCGGAGGCGGAAAAGATACCTGGGTGCTGCGCTCGCCAAGCGAGCCGAAATCCGTTCCGCCCAATTTTCATCCTGCTCAGGTCCTCTTATCGCGGCGCGTAACCAGCCGCGTGGCTGAAGCGTTTTACTGGCTCGGCCGCTATCTCGAACGATCGCAAGAAGTGGCGCGGATGATCCAATTTGTCGAAACGGTCGAGATGGAAGAGCTCAACGCGATTGAACGGAAACTGTATCGACCGATCTGGAATCGCTTGCTGCCGCCGCTCGATAGCCCTGGCAAACGCGGCCGACGCGGTATAAGCAACGTCCGGGAGCGGTATCGGCTTGTTCTCGAGCCCGACCAGCCTGGTTCGATCGCCTCCATGATTCGCATGAGTGCGGCCAATGCGAATTCTCTCCGGGAAGCAATCAGTCCGGAGGCGTGGTCCGTGCTTTCCGAGTTGCAAAGCCGTTTCGAAAGCAAACGCATACAACCCCGGATCAGCGATACCGACGCCCGCCGTGTGACCAGACGATTGGCCCAATCGGTATTCACGCTGGTGCCGCAGTTCATTGCGATCGCTCAGCAGACGATGCTGGCGGATGACGGCTGGCGTTTCTGCGAATTAGGACTCTACCTTGAGCGGGCGGTTGGCACGGCAAACGCCACCTACGTGGTAGCGCAATCCATCCAACAGAGGGCTGGGACACGCCAGGGATTGGATATTGAACTCTCCGCCTTTCTTCGTCTGCTCGCCTGTCGCGACGCGTATCGACGTATTTATCAAGCTCGATCGGAGCCCGCGTCCGTCTTTGGATTTCTCTGGCAAAATTCGGAGATGCCGCGCTCGGTGATGTTTTGCCTCCAGCATTGCGCGAAGCTCCTTGGTGCCTCGCTACCTGCCGCTTCCGCCAATGCCGAATCGGGATTGACCTATTTGCACGGAATCATTCAGCAGGTTCGCCGGCTCGATTGGTATGCGTTTTTCGTGTCGGAGGTTGAAGACACGGAACAGGTGGTACAAAGCGATCAGCTAGTGGCTCTCATTGGTGACCTGCTCGATCGAATACAAGAGCTGCACCATGTGATCACGGACCATTTGCTGAGTCATCAAAGCATCATCTCCGAACCAGAACCGACGTTGTTTTAGAGTCGCCGGGGATGGGCGTCCATATAGGTCGCATAAGTCATATAGGTCTTATGGGTCGTATAAGGCTCATTAGCTCGATCGAATGGTGGATTTGTCATCTGCCATTTGTTATTTGTCATTGTCCCCTCAATGAGCCTACCTGAGCAAACCCTGGCGTTTTGTCGCCGATCCCTCGCTGAACGCGATCAGTTCTGGAGAGAACAGTCCGAACGCGTTTTTTGGCACAAACCCTTCCATCAAGTCTGTGACTTTAGTCGGCCCCCCTTCGCTCGCTGGTTTGTCGGCGGAGAAACCAATCTTTGCTACAATGCGATCGACCGGCATCTGGCGGAACACGGAGATCACGCTGCTCTGCACTTCATTTCCACTGAAATCGACACGCAGCGTTCTTTTACCTATCGGCAACTGGCCGAGGAAGTCACCGCATTCGCGGCTGTGCTGCGGTCGCTCGGTCTGAAACGCGGCGATCGAGCTATCATCTACTTGCCGATGATTCCCGAAGCCCTGTTTTCCATGTTAGCATGCGCTCGCATTGGGGTTATCCATTCCGTCGTTTTTGCCGGCTTCGCACCCGCCAGCCTGGCCACCCGCATCGATGACGCCGAAGCGAGCATATTGATTACGGCCGACGCCGGCTTACGCGGCGGTAAGCTCATCCCGCTCAAGCGTCTGGCCGACGAGGCGGTCGCTCTCGCTTTACGTCCGCCGCAACATGTCCTCGTCTGCCCGCGCGGCCTTGATCCCAATATGCCGTCTGATCCACGCCGCGATCGAGATTACGCGACATTACGGGAAGAGCATCTGAATGACCAAGTCCCGGTGGAATGGCTCGAGAGCTCGGAGACGTGCTATCTGCTATACACCTCTGGTACGACCGCCAAACCAAAGGGAATCCAGCGTGATACCGGTGGCCACGCGGTGGCTCTTGCTCTGGCCATGCAAAACATCTTCTCCGGAAATCCCGGTGAAACGATGTTCACGGCCGCCGACGTAGGCTGGGCGGTTGGCCACTCCTTTGGGGTGTACGGACCCCTGATTCACGGAATGGCAACGATCATCTACGAAGGATTGCCGATTCGGCCGGACGGCGGAATTTGGTGGAAAATCGTGGAGCAGTTCCAAGCCACGGTCATGTTCACGTCGCCCACCGCCATTCGCACCCTCAAAAAACAGGATCCGGCTTATCTCACGAAGTATGACACCAGCTCATTGCGCTATCTCTTTCTTGCTGGTGAACCGTTGGATGAACCAACCTGGCGCTGGATTCACGAGGCGCTAGGGACTCCGGTAGTCGATAACTATTGGCAGACGGAAACTGGATGGCCGATCCTCGCGCTGTTGCCGCGAATCGAGGAACCCAAAATCAGGCCGGGCTCGCCCGGAATTGCGATGCCCGGCTATGACGCTCGCATCGTCGACCCAAGATCGGGCAAAAGACTGCCAGCAAATGAAAAGGGCGTTCTGGCACTGGGTCTTCCTTTGCCGCCGGGGTGCATGCCAACAGTTTGGAAAAATGACGAAGCATTTGCTGGGCACTACTGCAACCAATTTACCGCAGAGCAGCTCTATTCCACGTTCGATTATGCAATCCAGGACGAAGATGGTTACTTCTTCATTCTGGGTCGTTCCGACGATGTCATCAATGTCTCCGGGCACCGTCTGGGGACTCGCGAGATCGAAGAAACAATCTGTTCTCATCCGGCGGTCGCGGAAGCTGCGGCGGTTGGGGCCAAGGATGAGTTGCGTGGCCAGGCGGTTCATTGCTTCGTCGTAGTCAAACAGGCCGAGGCCTTCGAGCCCGAAGCGAAACAGAGCCAGTTACAAAAAGAAATCGAATCTACGGTGGTATCAAGACTCGGGTCTTTTGCCCGGCCAGCTGCCGTTTACCTGATTCGGGCGCTACCCAAAACCAGATCGGGCAAAGTTCTACGACGCGCAATTCTAGCCGCGACAGAGGGCCGCGACACCGGCGACTTGACCACCCTGGAAGATCCGATCGCACTCGACTCAATTCGGGAATTGATAGCCAGAATACAGGAGTCAGGAGACAAGGGGCCGTAGCGTAGCAGCGTTTGGGCTTGGCGGAGTCGTGTTTCGCCCTACCCTCCTCCAGCATCGGCGCCAGCCGTTTCCCGCAGAGGACCGGCGTAGGCAAGCGGCTACTCTGCTTTGATCAAACGATACAATTTCACTCCCGCGGGAACTCGGGGCAGGCTTCGGCTGCCGATGTATTCGCAAAAGAAGTCCGTCGGAGCACCCGTCGTCCCAAGTACTGCGAACGCCTCGGTAGTCAAGATCTCTCCTTTCTGGGTAACTGATTGCAGCCACCCTGCGAGATCGACATTTCTGCCGATGAAGGCGATCTGGCGGATCAGAGGATTAAACATCGAGAAGACCGGACCAGCGTGGAGCGTAATGCTGATACCAAGATCTGCCGGCAAACCGTACTGCAGCCATTCCGCAGCACCTCCAGGCGGAGCTTCGAGGCTTTCTCGCAGGTGCAGCGCGACGCGACCGGCTTGGTCGACCTCTTCAAATATGATAGAAAAGCCGTTTCCCCACGCGTTCACCGCCATTGGGGCGTCTCGAGTAGAATTAAGCAGACGCGCCGCTGCTCCCAGGAAATATTCGTGAAAGAGTGGCAATTGCTCTTCGGTCAAATTTTCGAATCCTACTACGTTGCCAACGAGAATCGCTCTGAAGTCCTGTTGGACATTGCTATCGGTACCGGCCGCCGGGTCCGGATGAATGGCCGGTTCTGTTGTTATCTCTTGGATCGGGCCTTGATCGCGTAACAAGGAATCAACTCGGATGATTTCCAGTTTGGGCTTCGTTTGACCCAATGGCTTATGGAAATCGCGATTCCAAAACTCGATGAAACTTGCCGTGCCGCCCCTACCGAACCCGGGCTTTCCGTTCCATACCGCTAAGGCAACCAAATCGAGATTGAGCTGTTGAGCTTGCAGTAAGGCCCTACAACTTAATAAACGGCTGGCGTACCAATAGGCCACGGAGTTATCGGCCGGGTGATGCGAACTAGCCTCCTCTACGGATTTGGCCGAATCCAAAGCCGTTTGAAATCGTTCTCCCCAGTCGGCCCCGGCATAGTTTACGCTTCGTTCCTTGAATTCTGGCTGAGGTCCTGACAGCAGAATATGATAAGCTTGCCCTAGAGTCCTCATCTGCTCCAGAAACAAGATATCGGACCCGGCGGCCGCCGAAGAAAAACCGATTGCCGCTACAGATAGAGAAAGAGCTCGCTTGATTTCTGACGCTACCGCTGGTTGAAGCGCTGGAGGGAATCGTCTTTCCCGGGCCGGCGGATGCGGAGAATCAAGCATCAGACCCGCAAATACGAATACGACCGGGACAGAAAAGCAATCGTCCAGGCCGTGCACGTCTTGGCCGGCATGCTCAAGAATAATGCGGGCATGTCTTCGTGCCGAACAGCGTTCTCTAACGTCCAATCCGGCCAGAACCACATTTGCATAATGCTCGCGCGCTTTGTCAACATCTCCCAGGCAGAGATAGGCCTCGCCGAGGGTTGCGTCACGCCATCGATCATTTTCTTTAGCCTTTTTTGGCCCCTGGTAGAGTCGCAGAATTCCTCCGGCCAGCTTGTGAGCTGACGCGGTATCGCCCGCCAGCAGAGACAGACTAGCCCTGTTGATCGCCGGAAAAGGATTGTCGGGAGCAAGTTCTACTGCCTTTTGGTAAGCAGCTGTCGCCGCAGACAATGCATCCGTCGATCCGGTGCGCAGCCATGTCTCCTTGAAGGTCCGACCGAGCAGACTAACGGTGTCACAAGTTACATCACCCCGATTCAGCAGATCCGTTAAAACTGCCCGCGCCCTTCTGCTGTGGCCCATCTGAGCTAGCGCCCGAGCGTAAAGGTAGGGAAATCCGGGCTGGGCGGCAGCGTGGAACGGAACTGTCTCAAGGATCCGCAGCGCGCTCAACCCATCGCCTTCACTCAAAGCAACTTTGGCCCGTCTTTCCCATTCGGCTTCTGGCGGCCGTTTTGGCATGATCGGTAAGTCAGAGATTACTGCTTTCCGCCTCTGGCCGTCGAATCCAAATAACCCAGAAGATCAGATCCTTGTGGAATTATTTCGCCTTGGGTTCCTGAGCCGGGCTATCCACCGAAGCTGCGATTGTCGCGGAGCAAAAGAGGAAGGATCAGGCTACTTTGCTAACCGCCTACCCGTTACCGAAAGTGCCAATTTTCTTACAACTTCTCGCCGACCTTCCGTGTATTTACCCGAAAGAGACATCCATGCTGGCTCGAAATATCTTGTCGGTTCTGCCGGCCACTGCCTTTTTTCTTGCGTACTCCGCGGCAGCACAAACGAGCCCAACCGATTTGTTCACCAAAGTGGCCGAGCAATCGCGGCATTTGGCTGACACTGGGCAATGGGACGAAGCCAAGGCGGTTCTGGAAGAACAGCTAAGTAAAAAAGACGCCGTCGAGGTCGCGCGATTCAAAGCAGAGTTGGCGCACCTGGCAGCGGATCGGAATGCTTACTTTCACAAAGATGAAGCGCCGGTGCTGGCGGCATTACAAGAGGCTCGTTCCGCAGTGCAGGCCGATCAGGACAAACCCGCGCTGGCAATATTGGAAATGGCCGAGGGACGATTTACCTATTGGAAGGCGCTCGACCAAACCAAAGATTGGGGCCCGCCAACGGAGGATTTCGATCGAGCTCTTCAGACTTACAAGGAGCTAGGAGATGAAGTTGGACTGGGCGAAGCGATGTTCTATCGAGGGTTGGTTTACCAGATGCAAGAGCAGAATCAACGTGCACGTCAGATCTTCGAGCAAGCGCTTCCGCTGGCGCAACAGGGAAACAGTCCCCGGGCACTTTACTCCGCTCAGTTGACGCTCGCGAAATGGTACCTGGATGAGGATAAGACCGCGGAAGCAAAGAAACTCGCGGAACAAAGCCGGTCTGGCGCTGAAGCATTTGGAGATTCGAAGCGCAGGAAAGAAGCCGAGGATTTTCTGAAAGAGCACAGGTAGGAAATGGGATATCCAACGCCGAGCACAGGGTTCGGGAGCGATATCGGTGATCAGCAACCCGTAATCGGTAATCGGTAGTCAGTAATCAGTGAAGTAACCCGCGTTGCAGCGTTGGTGAAGGCAGAAACATACAACGTTCGGCGCTCGTCGTTCTTGGCCAACAGGCGTTATTCCTGAGAAGTGATCAGTGATCGGTGATTCGACAACTGGGAGCAATCACCACTCACCGATTACTGATCACCGATCACAGATCATTGGCGGTGAACGGCGCCAGAAAATCCCTGATCCACAAAGCGGATTTCAGCTACAATTGGTACTTGTGGATCTCAACCGTATACCGCCGGCTTAAGGGATCGAGAGAAATAGGTTGTAAAATGTAGCAATTCCCTAGGAGAAGCGAGAACCCTAACGTTAAGTTTGTCACACCGTGTCACACTTTTGGTGATGTTGGTCATTTTTTGATCGCTTGGTCAAACGCGTCCCAAGATTTGCGTAAGCTTTCGACCCCAGCCTTATACCTCGTCACTTCCTGGTCGGTCAGATGAAACTCTCTTCCTGAATCCTGGCGACAGGCTAAGGCTAAGTCGGCCACAGACCTTTGAAGATCCATGATTACGACTTTTTTTCCCTTGTTCAGCAAGTCCCGGATCGCTGGCATTTGTTGCATTTCTGATGTCAGATCCCGCGACTTGATGATTGAAGTCGATGATAAAGCGTCAAGGAAGTTCCCAAGTGCGGTTGTGACATCCGGGGATGCCAAAAGTTGCAACTCCCCGCTGTAAATCATCATAAGCTGATGCTGCGCCTGCTGGTACTCGTCGGACTTGGGCTCCGTTTGCGCCAGTACCCCCGCTGCATGACACAATTGGATATAGACCTCTAGCTTCTTCTCCCAGAATCGGCGGTGGTATTCCTCTTCCAGCGCTTTCGCCTGCTCTTTACTCGTTGTTTCGAACTGGCTTTGCTGAACTGCCAATTGCTTTTGCTGAATCTTTAACTGGTCCCCTTGCCGTTGAAGTGTCCTACACCCAACGACTACCGTACCTATCGCAATCCCTGATGCGATGACTTTCACCGGTAGGTCCCAGAATCTGGCTTCTCCCTCCCCCATCTTTGGTGCCATATGGTTGCGTCCATTACAGCCTCTTTCAGATTTGATCTCCAGACCAAAATGTTTAGGCCGATCCGCTGAGCCCGTGGGTTTCCGGCAGGGGCAAACGAGCTGTACAGGCATCCTAGCCCGTCGATTTTCGCAGCAAGTGATTGAGGATGGAGCCGGGAAAAGTCGCGACGAACTCTTCTCGGCTAATGCTGAATTTCTATTGCTGTGGCCCTCTTTTCTTGAGAGACCGATCTAAGAGACGCACTTCGCTCGCCGGGTATTCACAATTTTTTCTAGGTCTGAGCAGACGGGGTCCGTTTGGCTTGTTCCCGAATGCGAAAAGCAGCAGAATCGTACGTATGCCAGACGACGATTTAGTTAATCTGATACACCAAGTTGTAAACCACGAAGAGGAGCTAACCGAGCAGACGAAGGTTATCAAAAGGCTTACGGATCGGGTCGGGGTTTTAGAAACCGACATGCTGACTGTTATAGCCATGTTTCAAAAACTCCGGGGTTCCGCTCATGTTCGTCCAGGACTGGAGAAACAAGCGGAGGAATTCGACATATTGCTTAAAACGCTTCGCGAGCGCTACAAGATCCCCCAGCAGCCGGCGGCACCAGCTTAGAGCGTGCGAGCTCGGCGGTTTTCCTCCGCACCCGTAGCCCGAGTTCGTTTCCGGTGTTAAGGATCCGCTTCTGGCGTTGTTTACTGTGTGCGTTTCTGTCGGCGATTGCGCGAAGGGTGATCCTTATCCACCAGACCGAGAGCGTGGATGTCTGTGCCAACGTCGGCAATCATCCTGGCTTGGTGGCAGAGGTCAACAAGTTGGTCCAGGTCAGTCTCAGCGAAGAACATTC
>WNFQ01013681.1_pt1 | contig 19845 bp, 22 predicted proteins | sample 5400171 | NCBI WGS metagenome assembly WNFQ01 (sample SAMN13153356, study PRJNA577476) | soil metagenome | isolation source: 20 cm soil under Madrone tree | place: USA:California | collected 2016-06-14 | reverse complement strand
GTTCCCCAGTTCAGCGAACGTTTTGCCAACGTCTTTCTTGTCTGTCCATCATCCAGCGCCTCAGAGCAATTCTCCTCGCAAGGTTGTAAAGCTACTCCATTCTCTTCAAATAAATCTGTCTCGATCAGATTTCGATAGGGGTATTCTTTTGAGACTTTTCCGATACGTGGTGACTGAGTCGCCTCGTGACAGCTCGACCGGCGCAAACCTTCTACTAGTACTTCACATTGTTGACCTAGGAATTCTGTATGTCTCCCCTCATCTACTCCGCTTAGGTACTCATGAATTTATGTATGGTTCTGAAATTGTTCATTTTTTGCCAGGATACTACGATGACGGAACCCAGGGCGAGATCTGAATCACTTGGAGACTCAACGGAGGATAATCCACTGACTATTCGGCTCCCTAATCCAAGATCTTTTTTGGCACGACAGTCTCAGTGGAAAGGGCGCAGAGGAAAACCAAGATGCGATCACTGTCGCCTTAATAATTTGAAGGTGGGTCTTGGCCTAGAGGCTATCTCCCCTGGCGCTAACGTAAAGCAGTGCGACAGAGTATTGCCAACCTGTAATCACTGCTCCTGGGCAAATAGAGAGTGCAAGTACACGCCCTTACCAACGCCGGCACATCGCGGGATCCCGCGATGCGATCGGTGCCGTTTTCACAATCTCAAGGTTTGTACACTTTCGTTGCCCCCCTCGCCCCAATACTGATTGACTGATCCTGCGATTTATAGTGTGACAGGAACCTGCCAGTATGCAACCACTGTGCAGAAGACAATGGGGCAGAGTGTAATTATACTCCAAAGAAACGACATAAAGTACCAACGGACCACGCACTGCCTGTCAAGGATCGAACACCAGTACCTTACGCCACCAAGAGCGCGTCGTTTTTAGTCTCTGACTTGGTCGATGAGGATAAATATTCTACTGGCAACTGGATCGCGGAGCATCCAGAAGGCGCGAAAGGGAAGTTGTCCGCTACTATCCACGAAATCGAATCCGCTGGTTCCCAGAATTCAGACAACGAAGATGTCGATGGAGATCTCCCTTCAGAGAAGCAAGGAGCGCCACCCATGGATGATCAGTCAAAGTCGGGAGCCGATCCTCTTGGAACCCGATACCAGTATGATGGCACCCGCCTCGCAATACGCCACGTAGAGCCATGGTATCATTCGGACTTCGCCCCCCTCCCGCGTGCTGTATTGCAAGGAATTCGGACGGCTAATCCAACGGAGATGCCGATCCGACATGACTATGACAAAGCGCTTTGGAAATTCCTTGCTGATCTACCTCCAGAACTGCGTGAGGTCTCTGCCTTTGCTCCAGAAGCTTACGCCGGTCTCGCGCAAGCTATCGAAAAGGGCGACACAACCACACTTTCGGAGCGTGTTAGATCGTGGGTGGTACATCACCACGTGCGCACGGGATCGCGCAAATATCGCCTGCTGTTGATGCCACGAGAACGATACTTCGCCATCCGCCAAGACAAGGAGGAGAAACTGAGAAACGAATTTATCGCAGAGGTGGACGGGGATGTCTTCCTTAGCAAGCCCCCGTCCGCAAACAGCCAGGGCAAGCAACCCCTTCGGGAAGGAGCCACTGCATTCATCAGGGTGCCAGTGTCGCCGCAAATATACGATGCTCTGGTTTATGCCCATAAGAATCACGCGACTCCTTCGACCACTCTCACTCAGATTAGGCAGGCGGGTATCGTAAGTCACATATCATTTTTGGTGTCCCCTTGATTTGATGGTTTCTTCAGGGGTCCATCACATGGCCGATGATCGAGTTGTTCCACCGTCTTTGCCCTGTTTGCACCTCCCGATCAAAAGCTGCCTCACATTGAGCGGCTTTGGGTACTCTTTGGGTAAAGTTCTCACAACTGTCATCATTAATTTATCGGTTCCCACAGGCACATGTACAGTTTAGTGGATACCATTCGATGTCTTTCTTATAAGACACGACGTCGATAAGCATGTTGATTTCCCCTCTTCTGGGATTTGATGCCTTGTACGTATATGACTGATTGCGAATACGAACTTTCCAATACGAGTCGTTTTGGGTTTCGGAGCACGAGAATTATGATAGCTCTGATAGTTCCTTCTAGATTCGTTGTACAATTATCGTGACATCATCCATCCACTTCTCTTCCATCTCTACAGTCAGCTTCTCGGATACAAGGCGCATATCGTCCCCTCCCAGGCCATCCCGGAGAAGGGATAGCGCCAGATTTCCTCGCGCTCGATTCCCGATGGCCCGGCCAACGATCGTTACCCATCGATGGATCATATCTTGGCGAGTTAGTCCGTCATACAAATCCACGAGTCCATCCGAACACGATATTAAAAATATATCCCTCTGTTGACCAGGCAAGCCCTTTGGAAGAGGAATATGGTGGACGTCAGGAACGTTGGAAACGTATGGTGGGCTCTTTATGCGGGCGACGTAGGTCTCGGGTCGTTGAACATTCCACTCTCGACGAAAGTTGAGGAGAACGCGCTGAGAAAATATAGGTGGCAGTTTGAGCCAGGTATCGCCGAGAGCTGGGCATGTGCGTGTCGGCTTGAGCACGAATTTGCGATGGGAACATATACACATAAAGATGCTTACAGCGCGTGGGGCCCAGGAAACCTACGATCCTGTTACCCTCGAGGCATTCGGGCTCGCCAGGGTGCTGATTTCGTATCCTCATAACTTCAGACCGGTTATTGCCATCGTGTGGCGCTGTCACGAATGTTGCGGACCAGTTCCCCACGTGTGTGCGGGAAGCAAGAACTGAATAAAAGGTTGGAAAAACGGGTGACGACTGGATTGGGGCCCAACACACCTGCTTGGGAGTCGCCGAGGTTGGCCATCCACAGATTATGCTTGGAAGGATCCGTAAGTGTCACAATCACCGTACTTCCCTGCAGACATCGCTTCACCGTCATCGCCGCAGTCAAGTCCTGTGATCCCGGGCCGGACATACGATCCTGGAATAAATGCCGGATCTGCGAGCTGGACATGCCCTGCAAAGCAGCGGGACCACCTGGAAAGATGCGGCGGCGGAGAATCCGTGCCCTCGGGACGAACGGAGGAGCGTCTCGAGCGCTTGCTTGATCATGGAGGGGAGAGTCCGAAGCACATGCTCCACAGTGGCGTGCCCGGCATGTCCTGCATACTAGTATATACCTTGCAAAACTTCAGCCCCAGGGCAGACCGAATGCACTGACCATCGAAAATGGCGGTGAATACCCAGGTTCCTCCCGACGGCATCTGCCAATGCTCTATGCATTTCCTGTCTTGGGTCCGGAATTCGTGCAGTTGGCACGGCTGGAAGTCTATCGCGTCGATCCCACCGACCGATAACGGATTTGCGAGACGCTGGAGCTCTGTCGAAAGGCCGGGTTCTTGGAGGATCCTGTATGTCCACATTTCGGGCCCTCCCAGGCCCATATCCGTAGTTGCGAAGTCTCTGACTTCATTGAGGGCCCGAAGATTTTCTAGAGACGTGGCGGCTGTCAGAGACACTGTCCGGTGTGCGTACATGTTTGGGTGAACTCGGAGGTGCCAAAAACGAAAAGTCACAAGTTCGTCTTCTTAAATGTCAAGGTGGGGGGATCTCTTTTTCCGAATCGGTCTGACAGGCGGATCCATCGCCGCAATCAAGAAGGTGGGGGTGTGTGCCAGTACACCGATGAAAGCATGTCGGCATGATATTTGGAAATCTGGGACAGGTGGCATTCTGTTACGGTATATGTGTCTTCGGCAGAAGCCACTGGCAAGTATCATTATCAGGCCGTGTCCACTGGACGTATATGTATGATCCGAGCCAGGTTGGGAGGGCGCGCGTTCGCATTTCCCTTGCTGAATCCGGATGCAGAGGTACCAGTCGGTTTGGACAAATGTTCACCCTGACGAGATTCATGGAAAAATGAATAGCAGAGAAGACCAGACGCCATTAACATTACTTACGGCGTCTAACCAAGGTTCGATGTTGATCACCCTGCTGTAGCAGAGGGCAGAGTCTCTCTTTCCTGTCACCTTCCCTTCACCGGCATTCTCCGAGTCGATCAATGATTCTGGTCTTGTCACAGTGGCGTAGATCGATGTAGTGTAGAGCTCGGGTCTACTTTTTGGTGTCCGTATTCTTGGGACCGCCGCTGTGGGCGTAGGTGGGCTGGTGCCTGTCGCCTGGACCACAAATACGCTGTGCGTCTTTTTATTTACCGGCCACATCGTGGACATCGTGAGGTTCATCATATTGCCGGGGAGATCAAAGTTTATTGCGCTTGCGCGCAAAGCTTCCTGCTGCCGGTGTATATTATATCGCGGGTCGGAAGCTTTACGCCACGCAACTTGAAAGCGAAACGTAGTGGCAAAAGGCCATAATCGATCACATCGTGGTCACCGGGAATCACCGGGCCCCATTTGCATTTCCATCTGTTTGTACAAATGCCTACTGTAACCGTCCACGTCCATTTTAGATAGGGTCACGAGACGGTCAACTCGAAACTGGCAAAGGCCAGGTCGTAATCTCCAAAGTCGTAATTGATTTTGTCCGTCCGGGTGTAGACGCCGTCACGCCGGTTACCCTCGTTTCCGGGGAATATCGCGTTGCTCGTGAGGGCTGTTTTGAACGCATGCTGCGCTGCTTCGATGGCGCTCTCGCCCACCTCTTCTTCGGCTTCATCATTTCCGGCACTCGAAACGAATAGGGTAAGAGTGAGCCTGGCCGGGCGGAAGATGCCCACAACACGGCGCACCAGCGTCCCAAGGTCTGGTATGTCGCGGGAATGAGGCGCAGGGGCTGGCGAAATAGGGACGTTACATTCGAAGCTTGCGTACGACCAACCTTCCTCAGGCGTCACATGGATAGTATAGTATCCTTCGCCCCCGTAACCGGGATCATGGTCCTCGGCACGAGATGCACCGGCCTCGCCCCACTTGACTAGGGCGTTCGCCGAGTACCCACACGGTGAGAATGCGTACGAGTCCAACGCGGTGAGCCGAGGGGGAAAGAGGTCGGTAATTCCGAGGTCCGAGGAAACCTTGCGAGCCTTGTCGAATGATGTACTGCTAACGCCAGGTTCCTCTGGGAAATGAAATGCCCGACTGACAGTGGGGGGCAGGTGGGTCATGAGGATTTCGATGGTGGAGTCCGTCAGCGGTACCTTTGGGGCGTCATGGAGTTTTGCGCCATCAAGTCGGGCGCCGTTAAGCGAGAGAGAAGTAGGAGAGTTTGGAATGAACTCTGGGGGTCTGGTGATATAGAGTAGCCAGTGGTCGCCGTTCATTTTTCCCACTGAGTACGCAGCGCCGTTATGGAAAATCTTATCAAGGTATTCAACCTCATCCTTCCATCCGCGATGAGGGCCCCTTTGGCGATCTGGGAAGAAAAAACTCTTGCGCGAGTAAAAACAGCGATAAACGGTGGGTAAGGATGCGTGCTCGCGTGCGATCTCGAGGATGCGTGGAAGGCCGAGTAAGTTCAATGTTGTTCCACACGTCTTGAGAATGAGGCGGTGTGGGGAGACAAATAAGGAAGATTCACTGTATATGCCGGCGTAAGTAGTCAGGAACAGGGGCTTAAACCTGGACGGAGGGACAAAATACTATTATCCCTGAAAGGGAACGGAGAGGACGCTCCGAGGAGATCGCAGAGGGGTAACACCCTTCAAGCAGATCACGATAACGCAACTTGCGCCAATTGGGTGTGCGCTGATAACATCAAAAATAATAGGAAAGATCCGCTGGACCTACAACAGTCCATAGCACTAACCAAGAATGCTCACCTTAGTAGATAGGCATCCATTTCAGTGCCCTCAACAACGCTGAGGATTTGACATTTCACAACGGCCAGCATGTCCTCCCAAACCGACCGATCTACCTTGCGAAGCCCATGCTTCCCATCAATCGTAGGGGAAACACCCGGCACATCTGTGGGCGATGGCGTAAACCAGATTTCCAGCAGTTTCTCTGGACCTTCGAATGGATTAGAGGTGTTAGAAGCATCCGTTCCGGCTTTCATGAGGTTCGAGAACGGCGACGTGATCAAACGATAAAAGTCGATACACATGGGTGAGCGGACGTGAGGCGGATCGGGGCCCGGAAGCGTGTGTCGGCACTAACCAAGACTGCCTGAGGTTGGCGATGTGGGGTGCATGTACCTGCCAGAGAGATGCCCTCGATGGTAGTAGCTAGTGTGTGAGGAAAGTCGATCAAAATGGACTCCCGTCATAGTATTTGTAAGATTTCCCGCCCTCGACAGCTCAGCGTGGTGCCCTCTGCCCTCCGAGTTGTTGGTTGTCATCCCGCCATTTGCCCACGTGGCTGTGCTCTCTCCTTCCCTTGGGTTTTCCATCACAGTCCGATACCATTCTGTTTATAAAATGACATTCGGCCCCACTCACATGACTGCTGGCCTCATGACAACTCAGGCGGTGGTCGTTCTGGATAGAATATTGGCGCCATTAGGTGGCGCACGGTGGGATGTCACTTTTCATGAATCATTTCTCTCAAGTGGAGCGCACGAGAAATGGTCCACTGGCACTAGACTTTTATAGCACCGTTAAGGGCTGAGACTCGGAGAAGGTCCGGACCGAACGTTGGGTTTTGTGACAATATTTAGATTTACCGCAGCTGGCGTGCTTCTTATACTGATCGACGAGTTCCCCGTTGAGCTCGCAGTAGACCCACGGGTGCAACTGCCCGAAAAACGACTTAATACATCAAGGGAATCACCGTAATTTTGAAACATTAGGCACATGAATTCGTGATGCGAACACGGCAAGAGATGTATACTAGGAATCGCAGCCAGCGCCGGATAAATGATAAATCACGCAACTGTAATGATATCCCCAACTACTGCGGCCCTTGGAGTATTTTCTGCACAACGCGACATCCGGATACAAAGCACGCCCTTAATCTGTATAAGCAGCCTTCTAATGCTTCCCCACACGACAATCGAAATGATCTACTTGGATCATCCCAGCCCGTGGCTAACTAAAACAGTCTTCAGTCTTCAGGCTAAGCTTGGTCACCGTGGAGTAATTGGCATCACATTATCGCTGTCTCGTACAGTACAGGCAATCCGAGTCCCGAGCTCAGGCTGTTGACCGAAAGTATAATGGGTCCCTTCTTGCCCCACATGGAAAGGTGCGGTTCGGAATTAATCTTTGTCATGTGCTTGTATTTACCATTAAGCATTTCTTTCTTGACCGGAAGTGAAGTGAAGGACACATCCCGATCAAGGGATATTATGTGAATGTTCTTTGGCTCGGAAACTAACGTCGCCTTCCCAGATGATTGTTTGCAAATGTCGAAAGTCGTGGCGGAAATTGAATATGAAGTACTGTAGAGGGTGACTCGGTCATCATTGTGTCAATGTGTCAAACGAAATTACCGTATTATGAATAGGACGAAAAGCGGGTACCTGGTTGACAATGTCGTTGGAAATGAGTGTCTTCGCTAGTAGATGGAGCACGGCGACCTCTTTCATCTTGGCAACGGCTCAGACTATAAACGGGAAAGTCGTTATCAGTTCCTGATCGGGGTAATAGATAGCAATCGTAAGTTACCTTGGGACGCATACTTTTCATATATAATCATCTGGAGTGGGATGTTCCATTCTGATGTTCGGCACATTCCCGTCATTACCAAGTTGTATCCCCGAAAAGCGGCAGGCGTGGACAAGAGAGAAGCCAAGCAAGAGATATACAGCATCATGATGTCGTACTGTCTAGAAGCAAGGTCACAAGTGTGGTAAGGGGTTCAGTGCACGTCCGTCAAGATTCCCGGCGAGAGACGGTGCGAGAGACTTCATGTGACGATGCAATTGCCAGATAACAAAGCCTCGACGCGGATTAGTGATACTCATGAGTACGCGACGGCTTCACTTACGCGTCAGCGGTGTTGACAGTTTCATACGCCCCGGTGTGTGTCAAGCCCGATGGGAATATTCAGCATGTCCATATTCTTGCGAGACTTGACCGCCAACCGAAAAGCGGTGACCTTGCCAATGGGCATTCAATTCGTGATAATTCCGGGCAACCTGGGAACCACCTCAGGAGGCTTGTGCCGAAATACCACAAACATCAATCGCAACTTGTATATTGCAGAGTATGTGGTCGGGTGGTCACATCGATCACACCTTAGGCAGAAATTTAGCCGTCACTCTGTTAGTAACAATGCTTGTAGTGCAGCACCTTTCTTTCTCCCTCTTAAACATACTTTTCTGTTCAGCGTAACGGGGGCGGTGGCCAGTTCGGGTTCGGGCATTGACGATGAGGTGTGTCTATGGATGTGGGCGTGGGCCATGTACATACTAGACCAGGCATTTTCACCCACCCGAGGTGACTTCGAGACTGCGATACCACCGCCCCCTGGTGACAATAAATGATGTAAGCCTGGGGTGATGTTTCTATGGAACTGAGGGCCAGGAGGAAAACAAGGTTGGGACCAGAGCTGAGTCGGAGACACGCCAAGTGCGGCCTTAGAGCCCCGGACCCTTTGCATACTACACCCAAGCAAGCCCCACCCGCTCTGGTGAACGGGTCGTGTACCAGATCAGATTGGTGTGACATTGTGCCAGTGCCAGTGCCCATTTCCGTTTCGCTCCGATATCTAATTGAATCTGACGCGTCGATGCCGGTTCCGGCCAGGCAGTCTCGGCCCTCGCTGTGTCACGGTACACCACAGCAGTACAGCACTAGTACGAGACTGAAAAATCAAGCACACGACAGCTCTGAAGAATCCTCACGTCATGATGAGGCGGATGCTTCCCCGCTTCCCCTTTTTCCGGACAATAGTCCCCCGAGTCTCCCGACCTATCCTTCCTCTCGCATCCCGCATTTCAACCCTAGGAGAACGAGAAACGACGCGCCCACTCACGGGCACGCTACGCATATCCCCCTTCCGTTCCATCCACGCCACAACACCCGTTCGTCTGTCACCGCCCCATTCTCATTCTCCCGATGCAAAAGAGCCACCACCGGGCTCGCTCACAGAACGACTCAAAACGCTCATGAAAAGATACGGGTGGTACGCCGTCGGCGTCTACTTTGTGGTATCCATCGTCGACTTTGCCGTCGCGTTTGCGGGGATCAATTTGCTCGGCGCCGACTACGTCTCCTCTGTAGCCGCATCTGCGAAAGCCTGGGTGCTCGGCCTCGTATATTCGCGACCGCCGGAGCCAGGTCGGGAGGAGATGGAAGACGTTTCGGGGAATGTGACCCAACGAGGACAAGAAGGATTGTATGCCATGCTCGTCCTCGCGTACACCGTGCACAAGACCTTGTTTTTGCCTGTCCGGATCGGATTTACCGCAGCTTTTACGCCGAGGATCGTGAATTGGCTTCGCGCCCGGGGGTGGGCTGGTGGAGAGGGGACACGGAGGGCCATGGAGGAGATGAAAGAACGGCTGAGGAATCGCGACTGAGTGCGTTTACTACAGTATGCTCCATATTGACCCGGCCGATGACGACGATGACACTGCAAACGTCGTTTATTTCACCTCTTTGACACAGATATATTACAGTATACTGCCACTCGTTAATTCTACTCGCTAGAGTGCTACATACAGAGAATACAACGCAGCGCAGGCTCAGACGACAACCAGGTTGCTGTTCTGTTCAGGATTGGATTGACACAAGTGAGATGATACAACTCGAGTCGAGTGGTGATCAAGTGCTGGTAGGAACTTCCTCAGCTGTAAAGTAAGGTGGTCAGTCGCGGAGATGAAGATCAAGAGCAGTGAGATGTATTTACGCCTCAGAATGCCACTCTTTACAAGCTCCTCTGGCTTGGGCCTATGAAGAAGTTTCTGATCGAGCTTGTCCTGTCATAAAGCAAAGCCGTCATCGTTCCTTTCAGTGATCGATGTTTCCTTGCGGAGGGGGTGATAACACATACCTCAAGTTGTGACCTTTGCAACTGCTCTCTCGCGGCCTGCAATGCCGGAGCAACATTCCCCCAGAGTCTGGAGAGTTTCCGCGCTCAGAGAATTCTGGCGGGCTGGATGAGTGCGGGGGACGGGCCCCGGGGCGCCTTCAGTGGTGGTGGTGGCGGCGGCTTCGGTGGAAGCTATGAGATATGAGAGGTCCGTACGTAGTGCCAGTGAGTTACGCTGGGCACGGCCAGAGAGAAATGGAGAGTACGTACACATGGATGGATCGGAACAGGTTTGGCGGGCGGTTGAATTGGCCAGATGACCCTTATATCCGTTCGTGGCCAGTGAGATGCATCCGGGGGCCGAGAGCCTGAACGATTCAGCCCCTCGTGACCATCGTGTTGTCGTTGCCTACGATCACCACAGAGCCACACCGCACTGCATGAAATCGTACACATCAGTGCATTCAAGGATATCTACTCGAAGTCTCTCGTGGTATCACTGGTATCACTATTATGGGGTCTCCGGCTAAGGTGGTATGTCTGTAAAAGTGAAAAGTGGGTGATTAGATATCGCTTTCCGGCTCGTTGCCCTCTCTTCCCTCGCGTTGCCTCCTTTTCAGCAACTCGGCACAACGTGCACTTCGTTCCTCCCGCCATTCCCTAACGTACCCTCGCGCTTCATTGATGCTTTGCTTGACATGCTCAACCTCGGATGCCATATCGCGATCGACTTTCTCGAGAAAGTCGACAAACTCGTTGAGCTTTTTCGAAGCTGGAGCAGATAGACGTGGCTTTGGAGGTGGGGAAGTATAAGGAGGAGGAGATGTCAGAGGTCCGTCAAGGGAGTTTTGAGAGAGCGCGTAAGTGATCGTGATTTCTGGGACCGAATGCGACAGATGATGATGATGGATGAGTGACGAGCCCGAGGAAGTAGAGATAGAGGGTGTCATCTTCGAAAAAGTTGTCATCTCGTGAGATAGTGCTGTACATGGCATAGCGGGTTGAGCCCTTGCACTCAGAAGAGAGTCGGCATCAGATGGTAGTGTTAAAAGAAGGGGAGAGTTAGGGATGTCGAGCTGGATGAAGAGCCGTTTCTCCGAGGGTATTACCATGGAGTTAGGTCTCTGGGAACCCGAGGCTCGAGGTCTCCGAATCCGAGTTATACGTGGCTGCAGAAGGCCCAAAGCGATGGCTACCTTCCAGAATCTCGTTCCAATACCAAGAAATACGAGAGACGCCACGAACAGTAGGATTGGGGTGCCGGCACCGAAAGTAATGATTATGGACTTTATGATTAATTATAGAGGAGAGTAGAGTAGGATGGGTGTCGTCAATGGTTGAATTCGATAGGGAAAACCCAGAACGCGAGACCGCCCGATTCATTTGTGATGTGTCACGCGTGACCGGGTAATCACTACTGTACCCACATCTACTAGCGGAGAACCACACAGGTCATGTCGTTGGCGAGGACTACGCTCTTCGCTGCTCGCCCACAGGGGGCTTATCTTTCACGCATACAACGAAGAAGCGCTTCATCTCACCCGCAGAGCCATGACGAGCACCATGGCACGGAGAATGCGTCATACCCGAAAGAAGGTAATGCATTCTTTTAGTTATGCTCGTAACAACGATTCCTCACATCTGCGTTGGCGTGCAGGATTCTCTTCCGCTGGCTGGACATACACATTTATTGCCACATTGGGGATCGTTGGCTTCTATAAATTCGCACCGAGCCCTGGCGAGGACAACTACGTGACGCGTTACATCTCGCACTACTTCACACCGAGTAGTTCTTGGGCCGCCGCGAACGATCGACACCTAGAGTTGTCGGCTAATCTACAAGCGGCCATCCAGATTAGCCAGACCGGCCAACAGCCGCATATACATAGATATCGCTACCCTCAGTGCGTCTGCATTCTCTGCTTGTCACTTTTTTTGACATGCTCATTGTCGATGGGTAGCTCGTTGGAGGTGGCATCAGCATTCTCTGTCCCTGTGGGAGGGGATCCAGACGTGTCTGGCGTGAGGGTCAAGGGTAGAAATGAATTTTAGCGTCTGAAGCTGCGCCAACAGTCGACTATATTTATGTATAGTATCGACTGCGTGATTTGCCTGAGTGCGTATTCTGAGCACAGAGAATAAGCTGAGGCTGTGTGTTTATGCGCTTTCTTAAACGTGGATGGGAGATACCTGGTCATCAGGCATCAAAACATGTTCAGGAATCAGGATTCGTGTTTTGTTTTGTTTCAGGATTCGTATTTCCTGTTTCGGAGAGGGAGCCACGTGCGCAGGTGTTGGAGGTTACCCGATTAGGCGAGGGACGGAGGAAAGGAACGAGGCGGTCGCGAGGCAGCGACGGCCACGGACGTTTCACCGTTCAATCTTTGGTGCGACCACCCGACGCGCTTTGATCCTGCACGTTGAGGCTCACCAGCCCACAACTGTGTCCTCCACTCGTCATCTGGAGTCCCTTCCCCTTCCTTTCCCCTCACTTTTCCTTCATACACCCTCGTATGTTCTGTCGACAAAGTCGACAATGATAACATACCCCCGACGCACCCTTTGGTCCTGCATCGCCGTCCTCGCTCTCCTCAATGTCGTTTTTTGCGCGGATATACCTCTCGTGGACTTCGACCGCATGGGTACCGTCGGTCTCGTCGGTACCTTTGCGGGTCTCAACTTCGTCAACAGTTCTTCCGCCAACGTCTCTTTCGATCGATCCACCTCAACTCTGCTGTCACGTTCCGCCGACGGCTCATTAAATCGCATCGCCTCAACAAACGCTGGTGGTGTCGTGTCCGCCGGTTGCGCCCTCGGCAATACCTATTACCTTGCCGGTAATTTTTCTTCCATAGGCAATGCTACGGCATCCAACGTTGCGTCCTACAATCCTGCGTCGGGAACGTTCTCGGCTTTGGGAAAAGGAGGGCCCAACGGCCCCGTTAGCGCCCTTTACCCAGTTTTCGTCCCCTGCTTCCGCCGTCGCTGTTTGGGACACGAAAGCATCGTCATGGTCCGCCCCGCCTTTCGGCGGTCTCACGGGTGCTTCAGCCGAGGTCTTATCAATTACCACAAATGCCTCACAAGCCAGTCTCTTCTTTGCTGGGTCCTTCATTGCGACCTTCACCGGGAATGGTTCCGTCTTGAATACCACAAACAACCCGAATGTTCCCTTTTCCCAAGGCGCCACCCCATTCTCATCCTCTCTTGTTCCTATTCCTCTCAAAGCTGCGCAAATCGAGGGCTCTCCCTCGTCTTCAGACCCGTCCTTCAGCAATATCCAGAATATCCTCTGTCCCACAGGCAACGACGGTCCCGGACAGACGTGGTTCGCTGCGGATGGTAATTCTGCTCAGATTACCGTGAGGACATTCCTATCCAACAGTGCAAGTGGCGTTCGTCTTGGTAACACGTTCCTCAACGGACGAGGAACGACAGGATTTTGGTATGTGGGCGCGTCATCTTGTTTTTTCAACATGTTTGACAATTTTGGTAGCGTGACCTCCATTCCCGACAATGCAGTTCAACAACTTCATTACGTAGACCCGGCAACAGGCAAGAACCAGACTTGCATCACAAATTGCCCATTGTCCACCCAATCTACCATTCCATATCAGGACTTCACGTTCGACAACCCCGTGAGCCTTACCGGTGTTCAAATCACATTATCCGAGTGGACAGGGTCCGGCGCAGGTCTCCACTTACTCCAACTCCTCTCATCTGGTGCATTTGCGTCCGCGGTTGGCAGCCAGAATCGCCTTTCATGTTTTGCGCCTGTCCCTTCAAACACAACCTTCACCGGTACCTGGACCGAACTCGACGCAAACACTAACATTCCAGCGACCACTCAGTCCATCCTCGTTTCCTCGGTCGACGTCGGTACCTCATCCAGCAACGGACCGACTTTCACCTGGATGCCTTACGTCTCTGCATCTGGCCTGTACACCGTTAATTTACTCGTTCCGGGTTGTGAAGCCTTCCAGGACTGTGCTTTGCGCACATCCGTCCAGGTTGAGGTGTTCCCAGGCGGCGGACAAGATCCTACGGTGACTGTCGTCTCTCAACAGAACCAGAAAGATGCCGTCCAGCAGATCTATAGTGGCCCTATCGTACCTTCTTCCCCCGACTTTGTCATGACAATCACCATGTCCCTCGCGAACAACCCCACGGGTTCGGGTCAGAATGGCAAATATCGGCTTGTCGCGGACCGTGTTCAGCTGATCTTGACTACAGCTAACACAACGGGCACCCTCGTCAATGGCAACGGTACCGCAGGTAATGGGAAGAGGGCGTTTGGGTTTTTGGAATGGCCATTTTCCCTTTCTTCTACGGTGAATGGATCCCCGAGCCTCCCGAATGCCACGGAGACCTCCCTCGACGTTGTTGGTTTTTCCTTGTTCAACAGTCTTGGTGGGATTGCTCGCATCTCAGTTTCGTCGGGGTTTGTGGTCGCGGCGGTTGTACATCACCCCTCTGGTGCTATCTTCGTCGGAGGGACATTCAACCTTAGCACTCCCAGCGCCAGTAATATTGTCGTTTTCAAGAACGGTGCTCTAACACCATTGTCCGGAAGCGGGCTGAATGGGCCTGTGACATCACTTGCTTTGTATGGTAACACACTCTTCGTCGGCGGCTCGTTCACAGGCACAAGCACGAGCTCTACACAAGGCAGTCTCTCCGGTATCGCATCGTATGACATCCCAAGTGACAAGTGGTCGCCATTAATAGTCGGCGTGAACGGTCCTGTCAAGAGCCTTGACATCGATAATGGCCAACTTTCGGTTGCCGGTAATTTCACACACATCAACAGTGCATCCAGCGGAAGTCCTGGACAAGTATCGCAAGGCTTGGCAGTATGGAATATTAGCAACAGCGCATGGGTCAACACGGGTGGATTCATGTTGGGCAGCCTAACTTTTGTGGGGAATAGCACCACGCCAGCCAAGGGCCAACAGCAGACGCAGATACTTGCGGGGAATATTCAAGAATCGTTGAGCTACGGCGCGAGTGGGCTCGTGTTGGTCAAGAATGGGAAGAATGGCGAGCCGGAGGCGGTCCCTTTCAAGGTGCAACTTGGCAATGATGTTTCCACTTCGACAGCCACGACCAACCAGCGTCGTGCTGACCTCCCCCGCAGTGCGAGCGATTGGATCTCCCGCCACGTACCGTTATCCCGGTTATTCGTGCGTCAGTCCAGCACAACTTTGGCACCACTTCCACCTTCTCCCCCTGCACCTGCGCCGGCTGTTCTCGCCGGCACGTTCTGGACAAACACGAGCAACTCAGAACAGGTTGCGATCATCGGGGGTAACTTTACTTTCACGAGTGGGAACACTGTGTCTGCTGGAGTTGCGATATATCATCCATCTAGAGGTGCGCTCACTCCATTGCGAGGCCAGGCCATCAACGGTACGGTGCGGGCGCTGTTTGTTCAACAAACGTCTCTGTTTATCGGTGGGGTGTTTACGGTTCCCGGTACGGGCATCGCAAACTTCGCGATCTATGACCTCGTACATAATACCTGGGCGTCTTCGGGCGTGCCTGCGCTGCAGGCCGCGAGTGGCGCGTCTGTTGTCGTGAGGTCGATAAGTGCTTCAACAGCAAAAGCGAACACGGTGATTGTTGCAGGCTCGTTCACACAGGCCGGTTCGCTCCAGTGCCGCGCGATCTGTTCATGGGATGTTGCGGGAAAGCAGTGGAATGCCCTTGGGAACGGCATCCAGGGGGATATTGCCTCTGTGGCTTACGCAGGGGTGAGTCATCGTCTTTACCATCTATGGTCGAGATATTGATGAATTATGCAGAGTAATCAAGACATACTGGTAGCTGGTGGTTCTATCACGCCTTCTGGGTCGTCTTCGGACAACGTCCTTCAATTTACATTTAGCAATGCTACTTGGAGTACTGTAGGAGATGGTGCAAACCTTCCTGGCCCTGTTACTGCCATAACAGTTAACAACGGTAACTATAGCAGTATCTTTGCTGCCGGACGGTGCGTTTGTATCCTGTCTTATTTATATTCGGGAAATTTATATCGACATAGTTCTGTCGATGGGTCGTCGTCTTTCTTGGCTGCCTGGAACGGCCATACCTGGATATCACAAGGCTCTACCTTCGGCGGCACCAGCACAGTTTCCCAGCTCGCTATGGTTCCCTTGCAAAATCAGCACAGCGCACAGGGAATAATAGAGGGTGATCGGATGCTGTTGATGTCCGGAAGTCTTGTTTCATCGTTTGGGCAAGCGTCATCGGTGTTGTTTGACGGGAAAGACTTTATTCCGTACGTTGTCTCGGCGTCGGCGGACGGCAGCGCAGGGTCTGTGGCAGGTCTCTTTAATTCTCTTGCAAATTTCAGCTTCTCTCGGCGTAGTAAGTCTTACCAATGTTCTCTCGATCTAGACGTAAATGACACTTTACTCAACAGATTTCCTTGCCATTGGCGTCGTCATCCTAATCTCCATCGCCATCGGCGCTGGCATAGTTTTCCTGATTGTTCTCCTTGGCGTCCTCTGGACCCTCTTCTCTCGTCGCGACGAGGTCATCAGCAAGTTCGATCCTGCGGATATCGGCGATGATGATGACTCGACACAACATCGACCGTCGTCGCTCCTCGCACACATCAATGCTGCGACGAGCGCCACAATTCTAGGGGGCAAAGGCCACAGTATCAGCGGAGAGAAGGAGGCAGCGGCGGCCGACACAGGTGCCTCGAGTATAGGTCACGACCCACTCTCCGGACCGGATGCAAGCAATTATTTACGGGCGGAGACACCGTCAGACGCATTTGGCGGTGGGCTTGTTGGCGAGGAGACTGCACGTCCTGCGCATGCACGCTTCTCATTCGATGGTTCAGGGGAGGGCGAGCTGGGGCTAGTTGTTGGGCAAGAACTTGAGATCCTTGATGACCGCGACCATTCGTGAGTGCCCAATTACTCTGTGCTATGTTTGACCTTGCTGATAGAGGTGCTCCTTATTAAAGGTGGTGGTATGCTCGCGACGTTCGTACGGGCAGCGAAGGAGTCGTCCCTTCAGCGTATGTATATTGAAAACATTTTATTCTTGGCTACTACTAGAGTTTCATTATAATTATTTCCGCTTCACGATTTATGGTTTTTTACGATACCCCATACTCGAACTTTTGCTATCCGGTACAGCCAACCTAGATCATCCTCTTCTTGTCTTTGTCCGTTGTCCCTATATCATTTCGCACAGAGACTTTCCTACTGCTGGTGCGTCTGACACTCCTTTGGCATAGTCCCGTAATAGTTTAGGTTCTCGCGGGGGATGATTTTTTACAGGTCCGAACAACATAGGTTTTTCAGGCTATTATTTTGTATCTTTTCACAGGGCACAGACCCACATGACAGACAATAAAAACCTTTCTGCGACACCACAAAGTTTGGTTGGTAGCGTGATTTATCTATCACTATCACTAAGGGAGTTTGTAAAACGCGAATCAGCTCGTCGTTTGGAGAATAGACATGGGAACTGACTGACCTGGAGTAATGGGTCCCTGAAGTGCTTCTGGTTGTTTTGCGCGAAAGCCACGCGTGTCTTATAATCCTCTTTGCGCTTCTGGTCTCGGAATTCACGTGTATGACGTCCGGCCTCGCGCGCCTCTCCACGGTTCCGCGCCTTGACGACTTGCGTGCCGGCGCCAAACGCACCGAAACCGCCCCTGCGAGGAACGAGCGCCGAGTGTTTGTCGGCCAGTAACCTGCGCACGATCGAGCGACCAGAGTGATGTGAACGATTGTGCGTAGTAGCGGCGCATGCTGCGATGTCCGATGCGGTTGCCTGAGGGAAGGACGAGCTCGAGGTGGGAGTCGCCGAACGTGATTTGGTTTTCGGGGAGGCTGTCCGGGTCGGAATCAGACGAGTCACTACCATTATCGTCTCCGCCTTCGTCCTCGGAAGAGGAAGAGGAAGAGGGAGGCCGGTCGACCACCTCGTCGACCACGTCATCTCCCGAATCACTCTCGGCGTCTTCCCAACCCTCCGCAGCATCCTCCTCGACCCTCTTCTCCGCCCTCCGTTCCTTCTTGCTGCTGCGCTGCCGTTCCTCGGCATCCGGATACGACGCGGAAAAATCATAAAAATCGGACATCTCGAGCATGTCGTTCTCGGTGTCGTACGCGATCTTGCAGTGGCTTTTATCGACCATGTGTTTGCGCACGGCGTCGAGCGTGCGGAACTCGCGTCCTTTCCCGTTGCAGTATATGCAGACGTTGCCCACTGCGAGTTTCTCGCCGAGGTAGGCTATGAGGCCCTTGGGGTCGACGAGGTATTCGGCGTCGGGAATGAAGAAGGAGTGCTCGCTCGACATGTGCGTGAGGTTGTCTTCGAATGAAGATGATATGTGCGCGCAGAAGAGACAGTGCAGTGGAGAAAGTCGTGATCGTGCGGCGGCAATCTTCTCATCTAGCGTTCCGTCGCCCTCGTCATCCAAGTCATCAGCATCGGGTTGCCCTAATGTAGAATGGGTCGGCGGTGCAGGCTCCGTAGTTTCGGCGGAGGTTTCAGGACTCCGATCTGTGGGGCGTGGATGGTCCACCCGGGATAGAGACCTCGCTTCATTCTCACGGTGCTTTCTAGAGAGCATATGTGAACGATATGCGTTCTCGGTTGTATACGCTTTGCTAATGACGTTTAGCGGTCACTCTCTGACCGCTCAGAGAAGAGCGACCCACTTGCAGATCTCGCAGGTCGTGCCTTTGGGCGACAATGCCACGGCGGTCTCCTGCCTTCTCTCGAGCACTTTCTGGTTGAAAACAGCAGCGCTGACCGGAGGAAGCGATGCGACGCGACGCTTCATGTTATACCTATGGTGATCAGAGCGATAGTGATCCCCTGGACGCCATCAGCTCAGCCTCAGTGGAAGGGTAAAATAGGGTCGTACGCTGCTCTTCTGCAGTTAGAAATGCAATTGAACATGATAAACATGTGAACAATGGCCTATCATCCTGCGCTACTGTTTCTGTTTGTACGTCAGCCATCAAGGGGGTAGTCCGGTGTAAGGTAAGGTGAGAGATGAACGAAATCGCGCCGAGTCAGAGCCAGACGTTGGTGTGTCATCGCCACTCCACAACAAAAAATCCTTCGAACCGGGGTCGAACCAGTGACCTTGGGATCGCACAGTTTTCCCTTTACAGTCCCACGCTCTTCCAACTGAGCTATCGAAGGCATGCTATCCCCTCCAAGAGGTAGTATACAACCAGCAAAAGACTGAATCCCGCCGGTGGCGCGTATATTCCACCACGCAGCCTAGTATTAGCGCACCGGTATGCCAGGTCATGTCTCTGGGGGCATTCTCCAGGGCCTTGCCAGCCGTTCACGGTACTCGCCGCAAGCCACATCGACCAACAAGCTTGGCATCACGGGGTACACGGATCAGTTTACAGGCCAATCGGACTTGACCGACTTCTTGACTCGCTTTCGAAGCGATGCTGCTAGACGGTCAACGGAGGCGTCAATAACCAGAGTCACCCCGGTAGCGAGGTGCGTCTGGTACTTCACGTTGAGGGTGGATTTTGACACAGGCTAACCTCGACATCCAATACGCCGAATCAGTCTCCACCGACTCTGAACATCCTTTATAGCACATCGGGTGCTCCGCCCTTCATCCCTGATGTCCAAGAGACCACGAATTTGAACGAACCATACCTGGACTAGATTGATTTCATCATAAACCAGAAGACAATCCCGCAGACGATCAGTACGTCAAATGGCGACGACGAGCAGACTGTCCTCACGGGACTATGCGACGTCCGTGTGCAACATGTTTGCTCAGCTTGGTGCGATAGACGTGTGTATTTGCTATAGAAACAAAACAATATACACGATGCAGGGAACAACGGGAGGAACTCAGTGTGGTTCGTGCCATCATTTGAGGCATAACCCTTTGACAAGGCCAGCGCCGCCGATGCCACCGTCACCACTCCCGAAGAGAATGCTGACACCCTACTTGATGTCG
>WNFQ01003242.1_pt1 | contig 19845 bp, 24 predicted proteins | sample 5400171 | NCBI WGS metagenome assembly WNFQ01 (sample SAMN13153356, study PRJNA577476) | soil metagenome | isolation source: 20 cm soil under Madrone tree | place: USA:California | collected 2016-06-14 | reverse complement strand
CTTTAGAGGGTCAAGTAATCACATTCCCTCTGGATGCACTTGAACCGATGGACCCGCTGGCTGGACTCAAGCGTGCCAAGCGCATCGCCGCACACACTTCATTCTTCAAGTCCGGCATCTGTGTCGGGCGGCCGTTCGTCTGCGTGGTCAAGACGAGTCCCCTATCAAGCACGATCAAGATTTACGAGCCAATTGACCAGAATGTGCGCGGACGGAGCAAGCCAACGTTCCGAAAGCTGCTGCAGGGAGGGAACGACACGCTCCGGATTTACAAGGAATTCTATATTCCGGTGCAGTCGAGCTCGATACACTTCTTGCGCACCAAGTTGTGTGTCGCGTGCCTGAACGGGTTCGAGATTATCGACCCGGATACGCTAGACACGCAAGGTTTGCTTGATCCCAGTGATGAATCGCTTGACTTTGTCCGGCGGAGAGGGGATAACACCCGACCAAAGCCCGTAGCGATCTACCGCATCGAGAATGAGTTTTTGTTGTGCTACGACGGTACGTTGTGTTTGGTAGCGAGATGCGGTGGTACTAAATTGATGAACAGAGTTCGCGTTCTACATTAATCGTGGAGGACGTAGGTCACGGACGAACTTTTTGGTGTACTGGGAAGGATCTCCAACGAGCTTTGGTGAGTGATGCGCATTTCGTGGGCGCATAGAATCGACTAATAGGTGCTCGGTAGCATTCCAATATCCTTACGTACTGGCATTCGAGCCGACGTTTGTGGAGATTCGCAATGTCGAGACTGGTTCGATGTCGCAAGTCATCCAGGGCAACAACCTACGATGTCTGTACACGGATGCGCCAACTTCACTGCAACAAGCAAATCCACGCCACTCGCAGAGCTCATTCTCATCACACAGCGTGAGTGGGTTCGCGCACGCGAATGCGCAGTATCCTCCTACGTCCGGTTACTTGCATAATGGAGCACGCTCTTCGATGCCAGGTGCGGGCGTGTATGGACAATCGCCTGTACAGATGTACCCGGGTCAGCCATTGCTGCCGTCATATGGACGTGCGACAGGACGGGAAGAAATCATCCTCGTGTCAGATGATCGCGTGCTTACGTTGCGCATGGCTGCGCTTCCAGGTCAGTGAGCGCTGGGCGCTACTTTGACAGTCCCATTTCTCGTTCGTATTGTTTTCTCTTTTCGGTGTTTTCATTTTTTTTTTTCCTTTCCTTCTCGGCGTTCTATCTAGTTCTCTCCCACTCATACTTTCTTTTCTTTCGCTACTCTTTTTCTGCTCCCCAATTGCCGCGCATTGACATGAATGGGGGCCTTCTTTAATCTGTTTGTTGTCGTTCTGGGTGTTGTTTGAGTGACGCTGTGAGCACTGCATCTGCTTTAAACGTTTTTTTTGTTGGTCTCCGTATGACCCTGTCCTGTTTATTTTTTACATTCACATTCACGACTGTTTTCATGCGGTTTCTTCTCACTTCTCACTTCATTCCCTCCTTTTTCATGCTTCGGTAATTTGTTTAACCTTTCTTTTTCTGTCGAAAGTTATTCACCTGTTCCATTTTTTTTGTTCATTTGCTACACACAACCACATCAGCATCCATATATCCTAGCTGCATCTGTATCCCCAGAGTTTCTCCCAGTTAAAAGCACACATGATGACGTCAACAGCGGAAGTGTGGGTGCACTGCGGCAGTTCGCCCACGTACTCTCAACCGATCACTCGATCACTTCAAATATTTGTGAGAATAAACAAACTCCGAAATTTTCTTGACAGGTGCCGGGCGACAACCGACCGGGTGAATATGTATAGGGAAGAGCTAAGAGAAGCGGTGGTCAGGGGTTCACCATGACGGTGGCGATAGAAGAAACGCTAGAGCCTGAGGTGAGTAGTAGTCAGATGGAGCATGGAACGATGTCAGCGATCACAGTAGACTTGAGAGTGGAGGGCATGGACTCGGAGTTGGGGAGGTCTCCGCTGTGATGATGCCACTGCGCCGCTTTCACACTGTGCGCTGAGCCACTGCAACTTGTACAGGTTAGTTGCGACAGTCGCAAGTATTACTACAGGACCGAGTTTAGTGGTACAGTGTTTCGTGTATAGAGCACTTACTGTATTTCCATTTCATGGCCAGCCCAGAACTCTGCACCCAGAAAGTTGTTACAAATTCTCGTAGAAACTATAAATAAAAAAACTGGCCTCATACCGTTCTAGCTACTGTATACAGTCTGGGAAATGAAGAGCTTGGCTGTAGGGGCTGCAGATGTAACGCAAAAGATCGTGGAAATGGGTCTAACCTTGGCCCAATGATAAATTCCCATGGAAGACGTGCACGAGTACCATCTGTGACCATCCGCATCTGAGTGCTATGGAAGAGTCCAAGGAGAGCTGTGACACAGGTTTCGATCCTTGCTCGCCACCTTGGGACACAGTTCCGTCCACATCTGCCAGCCTCTGTGCGCGAAGGTCTCAGGAGTGCTTCTGCACACAATGCCCACAGTTTACTGTACAGTAAGTACTCGCACAACGGAGTACGCTCGTCGTTGCCAGGCACGGACGGGCCCCGACAATCGCAGGTACAGATGTGGGGTACCTGGTCAAGTTGCCGACGTGATACCGTATGGCCAGTGGACTCGCAAGGAGGAGATTGCAGTACTGTAGTGTAGTTCAAGAGAAAGAAGAGAAAGTGAGAGAATCGCTGGGGCAAATGGGGAAAAAAACCCGATTGAAAGAGAATACACGATAATAAACTTGAAGTAGCGCCCAGCGCTCGCCGTCCTAAATTAGCAGCGCTGCCATGCGCTGCGCAACGTTACCCGCCGGTCGTCTGATGCATCTGTTTAATACGACTTTTTTTGCTTTTTGCTTTTTGTGGCCCCCGTGTTGTGACTTGGGCCTGTCATTTACGACTCGGACTATTTTGTGCGTTTTTAATTCTTACATGCCTCGGTATCGTTTACCTTTTTGTATCAGCTTGTTCATACAGATTAACCACAGATCAGATGATGACGTCAGCAAAGAAGTCGGCCCGCCAAGAAAAGGTACGGTGCAATCTGCACGCGCCCTTCTAAAGTGGGAAAGGCCGAACATACCGTGATAGGAATGAATGGATACAAGGAATGCGATGCATTTAATAATGTCTCACCGCCCTGCGGTTTTTCTTCTCTTCTCTCATCTCTCTCAATTTTTTATACCCGCCGTTCCGCCAACTCGCCGCAAAAGCATCAGTCATTTTTCTGTTCCCTTCACTCCTTTTTAAAGTAATGAAGCTTCATGCTTTGACCACTCTTTTATACTTTACGGCGGCGACGCTTAGTATTACGGGGGCGCGAGCCCAACCCCAACATCATGAACAACGCAGTCATATGCTGGTAGCCCGTGCAGCAAAGGGTGAACTGGACTTTGCAGCAGCAGCCAAGCGTCAAGCAGGCCCTGTCGTTGTCGTTGCTGCCGCGCCGGCGCCCAGCGGTAGCAGTTCCTCAGGCCAACCACCGTCATCATCCCAGGGGGCGACCCCTGCGGCCGCCGCTCCTCTCACTTCAAGTTCTGGGGCGTCCGGCGCTGGCGCATCTCCCACTTCATCATCATCGGGGGGCTCTGCTTCGGCGTCGGGGACGGGGATGACGGGGACGGGGACATCGCAACCAACTTCTACGGGCCCGAATGGTGTTCCTGCGCTCCCTTACATCTCCTCTGGCATGCCTCCGGGCACACCCTCGCCCGTCGCATCGACTTATGCACCTGGTGCTACACCGCCATTCGCTGGTGCTCCGGCGCTGCCTGCACAATGTACGCTCACTCTCACTCTCTTGTCACGTCTCCTGCATGCTCGTCGGGTTGTCGCTCATGATGTTGGATTCTAGTCGTGTTTAGTAGCGCTGATTGGCCAGCACAGGACAAAATCCCGGATACAAGTGAGTCACATATTTTCTCTTGGCTTCGGGACGCTGAGGTGAGGTGCTTGGCGCAGCTTCTGAGGAGGTTCAGACGTGGATGGAGGAACTCAATGGCTTCGACATTCCTTCGTGGTCTCCGACCGCCGATGGATCGTGCGCGGGTGACCCCAGCGCGGCGGCGGAGGCCAGTTCCCGCGGTTGGTGGACGTGTAGCAGGACCACGCGCGACACTGATATTACCACGTGCCCGAAGAAGTTAGACTGGGGCGTCAGCTTTGATGACGGCCCGAGCCCTTGGAGTGAGTATTCCCATCACATTTCCCCCTTGATGTTTAATTTCTGATCGCGCTTATAGCTCAGTCAGTTTTTTTTTTCGTGCTCGGCATTTCTTGGCATGTTGACCGAGCACTATTGACTGAGCAGGAAACTCCTCAATTACCTTAACACGAAGAGTATCCTGGCGACCTTCTTCGTCGTTGGCTCGCGCGTCGTCGAGCGTCCTACGGTGTTGATCGAGGAATACATGGCTGGCCATGAGATCAGCGTACACACGTGGTCCCACCACGCACGTCTCTGTCTTTCGTGTCCTTGTTGCGCCCGGCTGATTAAAATTTTCAAATAGCCGCTTACATCCCTGACGACTGAGCAGATAGTTGCAGAGCTCGGTTGGACACGCAAAGCCATCGAGAAAGTTCTTGGGGTAACGCCCACGACGATGCGTCCGCCATTCGGAGACATCGGTGAGCTTCGGTTAACCGAGCTCGCGGATGAGCTAAAGGATTGATGGCATGGAACGTCATATAGATGACCGCGTGCGGGCGATTTCTCTTGCTATGGGGATGGTGCCGATCATTTGGACGTCCACCCCTGCGTCTGGACCATTTGACACAAATGGTATGTCAGCCATAGCGCCTCGAGGGGTCACGGAAGGTATTCAACTCTGTTTGATAGACTGGCGAGTGGCTGGTGGATTAGTCAATTCGACGATATCGTTCAATGCCTTTGAGGCGATCCTCGGCAATGCGTCTTCCCTCAATACTGGGTACGTGTGGATCGGAGGTCAAAATTTACCGTGTTTGACGTGATTTTCAGCTTCATTGTCTTGCAACATGATTTGTATGAGGTCACTGTCGACCTTGCTGTTGGGTATACCCTGGACGCGGCGTTGACTCACAACCCGCCTTTCTCTGTAAGTGTTTGACGAATGGAAAGAGGAGAGAAGTTGAGAAGCGCACCTGCACAGCTCAAACCTATCGGAATTTGTTCGAATATCGCGACACAGAATCTGTACTCGGAAAGCAACAAGAACTCGACGTTCCCTTACAGGAACCACACGCTGATAACGAGCTCAAGCTCGGGCTCGGGCTCGGGCTCAGGCTCAGGCTCCAAGCCTGGTTCACAGAACAAGAACTCTAATTCGGCGGCGGAGGGGGGGATAGCAGTTCTGTGGCTGCTTTGTGGATTGATTTGTGTCGTGGGGCATTCGCTACTTTATTGAGTTTTAATAGACTATCGGAGATACCCGTGCGGGAGTAATCAAAGTCTGTCTGAGCCTCGCTGTGCAACGCTGCTCTGCAGTTCTCTCTCACTCCCATCGCATGTCCTCCCTCATTTCCGCTGTCAGAAATAGTACGCTTGAGCCTTTTCGACCATCGTCGAGCCCTCATCCTTCTCTCTAGAGTTCCTGGATGCCATCCGCTCCGTCAATCCCCCCTCCAGATGGAAGATCCTCGTCATCGACGAGCACTCGCAACAGCTTCTCAACTCAGTTCTCAAGCAGTTTGACATCCTGGAGGAAAATGTGACTCGTGCGCTATCCTTGCTTGTCGCGACCACCGCTATCTTTGCTTAAAGTCGGGCCAAAAGTCATCGAATCCATAACGAGCAACCGAGAGCCTCAACCGGGCTTCGACGCAGTCTACATGCTCATGCCTACCTCCCCCAACATCGACCGCATCATCCGCGATTTCTCCGGCGGACGGCAGCAGTATGCCGGCGCACACCTCTTCTTCATCGATGGTCTGTCTAATTGTCCCCCTCCTTCCATACCCAAGTCCGTTTGACACCCTTCGGAACAGGTTTAGCGGAGGAGCTCTTCCAACGTCTCACGTCCTCGCCCGCTGAACCATTCCTGCGTGGCTTGCAGGACCTGTACGTCAACTTCTGGGGTGCGTCTGATCGACATCCTACTCCGTGGCAACAATAGAGAGCCCTGAGTCTCAACACATTTTTAGCGATCGAGTCACAGGCTTTCTCACTACAGGTGCCTGAGCACTTTTTCAGCATGTACAGCCCAATCCGATCCGATGCTACTGCACGTGCAGAGCGCGACAGGTTAACGGAGGACATCCGCTTCGTAGCGAAATCCGTGCGTTTCCATTCTTCTTCATCTTCTTTTCCATTTCTTGCTCACGCGAGATGCGACGCGGCGTGGGGCGGGGCATGCAGATCGCAAACGTGTGCATAACGTTAAATGAATATCCTTACATCCGATATTACGTCTCCGCACACCACGGGCCCCTCGGTGCGCTTCGCCCTCACGAGAGCACCCGCGCGGCGGCGCGCCCACCGGAGAACTCTCTGCGCTGGCGCACGAACCTGGCACGCGGTGACCAAGCGCGCCAATACGAGGCCGCGGACGCCGAGGTGTTATCACGAGTACTGGCATTTGAGGTCCAGGCGGCACTAGATGAATACAAGCGCGCAAATCCAGACTTTCCGGTGCGTGCGTGCATGGCCACTCCAAGATAAGGAGGCTGACGTGAGATCTCACGTGCGACGGAAACAGAAAAAAGATTCCGGTAGGCAACGCGCGACGTTGATCGTTACTGAACGCGCGATGGACGTCGTCGCCCCGCTCATTCACGAGTTCACGTACCAGGCGATGGCGAATGACCTCCTTCCCATCGAAGATGGATCTAAATACACGTGCGTGCATCGAGTACTTTGCCATGTTCCTTTGTTGTGACGTAATAGTTCTGCATTGTAGGTACAAGTTCCAGTCCTCGGTCGGCGCGTATGAAGATAAGACGGCCGTCCTGTCAGATACGGACACTGTATGGACCGACGTGCGGCACATGCACATGAGGGAGGCGATCGACAAGCTCATGGCCGACTTTAATAAGTTTATGACGGATAATGCGGGGTTCAAGGGGTGCGCTCGGCCTTCCTGAAATGAGAGCCAGTTATTGATGAGTCATTATAGGGAGGGCGCGGCTACGCTCAGTGACATGAAAGATATGCTGGCCAGCCTACCCCAGTATCAAGAGCAGAGGGAGAAGGTGCGTAGACCGACCGCACTTAGATCGTTCATTGCTTTAATCACCGACCGTGATTGCTCGCAGTTTTCATTACATTTAAGTATGGCACAGGAGTGCATGGACATTTTCGAACGCGACAAGTTGCCTGTGGTGGCGACTGTCGAACAGGTACGTCTCCTGGATGAGAGGGTGGTTCATAATGGCCCGTTGTTCATGGCCCACTCACTCCTAGAACTGTTCAACGGGGCTGACTGCGCAAGGTAAAACGCCGAAGACTTTGGTTGAAGAGATGGTGCCACTCCTGGACAGTCGAGATGTAATGTTCGTCATAGACAAGAAGCATGTCTGCAGCTATCTGATCACATCTGCGACAGTAACTCTAACAAGGTCCGCATCATCGCGCTGTACATCCAGTACCGAGAAGGTGTCCCGGAAGAGGATCGTAGGCGGCTGTATCAGCATGCGCGATTGACACGGCCTGAGATAGACGCCGTGAATGCGCTCGTGCACTTGGGCGTACGAATTAACAGAGTGCGTAAACAAAATCGGTATTCTCTTCTGTGGGTGCTGATATGATTATGCGTGGGGCGCAGGGGGCCGGGGACAAGGATCTCAAACGTCGTATTAAGCAGAAGCTTTCAAACGAAGAGGAATATGAGCTGTCTCGCTATAAACCTCTTCTCCGTACAGTCATCGAGGTATGCCACAATACTCCGTTCTTCTTCTCTCTCTCGTGGCCGCTCACCACTGGTGGCAGGATGAAGTCTCCGGCAAGCTAGACCACGCGGGATTCCCCTATGTTAAGGACTACCCAGCACCCACTCCCGCTGCATCTAGCGCACGGCCAGCGATGACACCGACGACCTCGCTGCGGAGCGCAAAGCCGAGTTGGCATCGCGCAGCACGTACGGGCGGTGCCGCGGTCGAAATGCGTCAACGGCTACTCGTGTTCGTAGCGGGCGGGATGACCTTCTCAGAGATGCGCGAGGCGTACTCGCTATCCAGTCAGCTTGGAAAGGACATCTTCGTCGGTGCGTATGTTGAAAGCCGATTTTTTTTTACTGAGATGTTCAATGTGTGGTGGATAGGATCGACGCACACGCTGACGCCGCGCCAGTTTGTCGACGACCTTAAAGTGCTTGACCTTAGTGGTGTTGCCTCGCGCGCACTGCCTAACGGTCTTAGAGAACTACGCGCAGCTCGGCCGTACCAAGCATTCTATGACGAGCGATACTTTACGCGTGACACGCCACCGCCACAGCAGCAGCAACAGCAGCAACAGCCACATACACATAAAGCACCGGTGATGGGCAAGAGCGTGAGCGCACGCAGTGTAGGGAAGTCAGGGGCAGATCTTTCGTTGACGAGCAGCAACTTGTCCGCCAACTCGTACCCGCCATCGCCGACGAACGGGGGGAAGGAAAAGGAAAAGAAGAGACGGTTTTTGGGCTTCTGAGTCATGTGGTTTGGATATACCTACCTACTTAGCCCACCTACCTTTGTTCATTATTGTTCTTTTTTTTTTTCAATAACGGACGGAGGCCATGATTCTGAGTATGGATGAGCGTACGTTGTTTGCTCTAGCAAGCACAGCGGGGAGATATCATGTTATTGATTATTACAGCGTAGTGCAAGGAAAAGAATAAGATGAAAGAAGGGCGGAAAGCAATCTATGGCTATGCTGTAACATCCAGTTTGGCTGTAGTGATGACCAAAATTTAGAAACGTTGTCACCGTACAAAATTGCCAAGAGAAAGCGTGCTTACTTTCGTGCTTCTTCGCCTCGGCTACCTTCCTCGCCGCCTTCGTGAGGTCCTCCTGCTGGATATATTCCCTACGGCGATAATTAAAAAAGGTGAGCGGAAGACTCTGCTCGTCAGATAAACAGCGACCGTACCGATCATCTCGAATAGCAAACATGCCCGCCTCCGTCACGACGTTCCGCAAGTCAGCTCCATTGAACCCGTCCGAGAGCTTTAAAGAGCACATCAATAGGGGGACACACACCCCGGCTGAAAATCGCAAAGACGCACCTTGACGATCGCCTCGTAGTCGACCTCGCCGTGCTTGTTGACGGGTCCCGCATGGATCTTGAGGATCTCAAGCCGCGCCTGCTCGTTCGGGAGCGGCACCTCGATTTTGCGGTCGAGCCGACCTGGGCGCATCAGTGCGGGATCGAGCGTGTCCGGTCGATTTGTCGCCATGATGAGCTTTGTGCGCCCGAGAGAGTCGAAGCCGTCCATCTGGTTTAACAACTGTGCACGCAAGGTGCGTCAGTAAATCAACTCGCTCGCTTCACCCGCTGTTCAATGGCCCTGGGAATGGCGTAGGCGGAGATAGGGATGAGGAGAAGACAGTACCTCCATTAACGTGCGCTGGATCTCGCGATCTGCACTGGTGCCCTCTGAAAACCGGCGTCCGCCGATGGCGTCGATCTCGTCCATAAAGATGACGCACGGCTCATGGTCGCGTGCATAGCCGAACATCTCACGCACCACACGCGCCGACTCGCCGATGTATTTGTCTACGATGGCGGAGGAGACCACTTTGAGGAAGTTGGTCTCGAGGGTCGCAGCAACCGCACGGGCTAGTAGCGTCTTGCCTGTCCCGGGAGGGCCATAGAGGAGTACACCTTTCGGGGGCTTGATGCCGACGCGTTGGAAGAGTTCGGGATTAAGGAGGGGAAGCTCAATGATCTGTGGAGTGTGTGAGGGGAGGGAGGGAGGTGTACGCATAACGAAGTGGATCGGTGTGTGCACGCACCTCACGCAGCTCGCGCACTTGCTCGCCGAGTCCACCAATGCCTGCGAAGGTAGCACCGCCTGGGTCCTCCAGGCTCATTTTGTATACCATGGGGTCTACTTCTCGTGGGAGGATGCGCATGATGGTGAGGGTGGTCATGTCCAGGCTGACGCGCGTCCCGGCCTTGAGTTTATTTGCAGGAAGTGCGGGTCGGTATGAGACGACGTAGCGAGGTCCAGACGAAGCTTTCACGATGACTGACGGCAAAGGTCAGTGAGTTGTAAAGTGATGTTGAGAGGGGTAACGCGCACAGCGCTCATCATCTAGTTGCTTCATGACCTCCCCAATAATCTGACCGACGGACTGTACGGCCTTGATATCCTCCTCGGTCTCCTTGTAATCTTTCTGCAAGTCCTTGATCGAAAACCGTACTAAACATCATGTGAACAAGACAGCGCGGTAAACAATTTCAGTAGGACGTACGATTCTTCAAGGCCTCACTCATGTTCTCGTGTGCCTGCATTTTCTGATATTGAATAAGTGAGTAGATGTCCAGCGCAATACCAAAACGTCACCAACGTCGCGATAGGCTTTAAGGGCCTCCACTCTTTGTGGGTCCATTGACCTTTGTGGTCTCGAAGGTGATGCGTCCATTGTGTGATGATTATAAGTTGAGCGGACTCGAGGTCTTCGTATGCGCGCGTCTCTCTGGACGCGTCAGCTTCCCAATTGGCTATGGCCGGTGCCTCTCATAGATTTTGTTGGGACTCGGAGATATCGGCCTGGTGGTCTAGTAGTATGATTCCTTCTTAGGGCTTATCGTCATTTGGAGGAGGTCCCGGGTTCAATTCCCGGCCAGGCCCTTCTTTTGCTATTTTCCATCTTCACCTCCACACTTCTTGCCTGCATCTTTTTGCGCGTAAAACGTATGTAAATTCTCGGTTTTCTGCTTTGCGTGGCTTATATGTGTTCCCTTCCTGTCTTGTGACCACAACTGACTCATTCAAGTTCTCGCGACCCGGGTTGTGTACTCATCTCTACATCTCTTAATTCCCACCCCCATGCCTCGCAGAAAGCGCGATTTCATGGATGATGGTATCTCGGACTCCTCAGGCGGTTCGGATAATGAAATCGCTGATGACGACGATACTTACCAGCGGAAGAGGCGGCGACGAAGCGGCGACGACGACAGTGAGGATGAAGGCTTCGGAGGCCGTCGCAAACCAGTTCCGCGACATGATTGGGCTAAAGCACCAGCGTTTGTGTCAAGCAATACGACTACTACCAAACCCAAGCTCCATCAGTCTGAAGTCATAGATATTCCCGAGGTTGTGGTTGACCGCGACTCTGGCTCCGAATCCTCGGGTGACAGTACCGAAGATGAGGATGACCAGCGGGATGCGGAAGTGGATGATGCGGACGGCGTTGTTGACGATGATAGCGTCGGTGATGGTGACGACGACGAGCAAGTCACGGAACCATCTAGGGTACCCTCACCCCGTATCCGGGATGAGGTCGACGAGGAAGAACAGCGACCACGTTTTGGTGGACTCGGCCTGGGCGCGTCTACCTCACGTCCTCCGACTACATTCGCTGGCTTTACAAAAAGTGGAATTGGCGCGTCCCGTCCTGCTGCAATCTCTATCCCTCCAACGCCTTCCCCTCCTACACATTTACCATCCCATGCCCCGCCTGTGTCCGACGATGCCACCATTCCCAACAACCTTCCTTCTGCGTTTGGTGGGAGGGCACGCCCACAGCGTGCCTTCGTCAGGAACGACCTATCATCCACACCTCCGCCTCCCAAGGCAAATCTTTCTGTTCAAGAGAGTGCACACTTCCGCAAAATCGAAGGCACACTTGGTGCGCGCATGCTTGCAAAGATGGGGTGGGAATCGGGCACTGGTCTTGGCGCGGAGGCTCAAGGTAGGGTGGGAATCGGGCACTGGTCTTGGCGCGGAGGCTCAAGGTATTGTCGTCCCAGTCGAGTCAAAACTGCGGCCGAAGAACATGGGTATCGCTTTCAGAGGTTTTGGCGAACGCACTGGACAGTCGAAGGCGGAGGCGCGTCGACGTGGAGAGGTAGTCAGTGACGATGATGAAGACGAAGGGCGCAAAAAGAAAGCGGCAAAAGGCAAAGAGAAGGCGGATAAAACGTCAGACGCGTGGAAGAAACCAAAGAAGATAAAAACCAAAATCGAGCATAAGACTTACGAGCAGATCGTCGCAGAGGTCGGGGAGGATGCCGCTGGGCCCTCCGGGCTCGGGGTTATTATTGATGCTACTGGTGCAACTGTAAGTGCTTCTCGACGTCGGTCGTTGGCAGTTTGCTCATTGTCATTGCCCTAGCCCCGCGAAGTTTCATCTTTAGCGGACGTTTCTATAGCCTCTTGGACGCCCTCCACCGACTCCACTCGTATACCGGAAGTTCGACATAATGTCAGACTCATTGCCGAAGCTGCTGCAAGAGATCTGGAAGGCCTTGCTCGTGAAGCCAAGGATATTCAGAAGAGAAAACAGACCATTCAAGATGAGGAAGCGAGGCTACGGAAGAAGGTCAACGAGGAGGCAGAACGTACGTCCTTCCCTTGAGATGGTCCTTCCTAGATGCTAACGGGCACATTTAAGTTATTTCTCGGATGCAACAAGTTCGTCTTGTCGTCGATGACATACAAACACTGTCCAGACAGCAGGCATCGGATTATGAAGCCTCCATAGAACCGTTTTCACCTCATTTCCACAAGCTGCTGTCCCAATTTCCTTCGGAGTTTGACAGGTATAAGCTGGACGAGATCGTCGTGGCTTCCATTGTGCCGATAGTACGTTCGACTGTCGTTGGAATGGCTGTATCAGCGCTTATTGCTTCCTTAGGTACGACGATTGCTCTTGCAATGGAACCCGCTGGAAGATCCTGATAAATTACTTTCGACGTTCAGACTCTGGAGACGAGCCTTAAAACTCTCTGACCATGAAGAGCGCTCTCCAGACACCCAAGTAGGTTTGTTTGGAGACAGCGCATTCCCGGTGCCCCCGCCGAAGGTAGAAGTACCCATGACTCCGTTCGAGAGCTTACTGTGGAACGTTTGGTTGCCAAAAGTCCGCTCATCCATCAACAACGACTGGGATCCTTATAGGCCTCAAGCGGCAGTAAAGCTATACGAAGCCTGGTCGACCTTCCTACCGCCCTTCATCCGCGATAACTTCCTCGACCAACTCATTCTCCCGAAGGTCTCGAAAGCAGTGGCTGACTGGGATGTGCGCCGTTCAGATGTCCCGCTCAAGACTCTGGTGTTTCCGTGGCTGCCGCACGTCGGCTTACGTATGGAGGAGTTCTTGGGTGACGCACGACGGAAACTGAAGTCCGTCCTTCGGGGATGGGATATCACGGAAGGCGTTCCCGATGATCTTTCAGCCTGGCGTGAGGTTTTCAGTGTAGGCGACTGGGATACGATGATGCTTAAATATATCGTCCCCAAGCTCGGCTCTGCACTGCACGAAGAGTTTCGCGTGAATCCACGCTCCCAAGACATGGCTCCACTCGAGCGGGTGCTCGCATGGGCGCCTCTCTTACGCAGCTCCATCTTCGCATCGCTGCTCGCGGCCGAGTTCTTCCCCAAGTGGTTGGATGTGTTGCATATCTGGCTTGTGCAGCCGCGCCCGAACTTTGAAGAGGTCCCACAGTGGTACGCATTCTGGAAGAGCGTATTTTCCGAGGATATCCTGGCGCTCCCTGCTGTACATGACGGCTTTACACGCGGACTGCAACTCATGAATGTGGCTATCGAGCTCGGACCCGACGCGCCCACTAAATTGCCACGCCCGGAACACAAACGCAATCCCCCTGCGCCTACCGCGACTGCGAAGGGCAGGTTGGCAGCGGCGGTGGCGAAAAACCCGCCGGCACGGTTGCAAGAGATTACTTTCCGTTCGATCGTGGAGGACTTTGCAGCGACGCATAATCTCATGTTCTTGCCATCTGGCCGTGTCCATGAGCGCTCGCGTATGCCTCTGTTCCGCGTTTCGCCAACTGCGGATGGAAAGGGTGGGGTTCTTGTATATATTCGCGATGATGCTGTGTGGGGACCCGATGAAGATGGAGAATACCGGGCCATCACGTTGGAGAACATGGTCCTTCGTGCTACGAAAGGCAGCAATTGATTGTGTTACTAGTAGTATAGCAACATTGTGTGCATTTGTCTGTTCTGCATGCAGCACAGTGCTCGAGTATCTGTTCATGTAATTAAAGCTCAGTCACGTGTATTTGTTGTGTGCCTTGCCTGTCCCAAAGCGGAGTTTTTACCCACAATAGTAGCAAACTTTGGTCCTGGGACACAACGCTGCCGTTGTAAGTATATTCATAAGGTCGCCGTCGTCGACAGCGTTCCACCCCTCAAAACATTCATCATGGTCAGTTTCCACCTTAGTCATATTCATAGTGCATCGTTGGGGTGAGACGGAGAGCGTTTAGCTGGTGGATGGACGATAAAAAGGGTGGATGTGTCGTTTGACTGTGGATGACAATCTCTCCCGCAGCTCATGACCGGTTTGTGCTTATACTTTACGATACTAATCTTGCTGCCTTGTAGGCCCGTGGACCAAGAAAGCATCTCAAGCGTCTCGCTGCGCCCTCTTCATGGATGCTTGACAAACTAAGTGGCACATACGTGCGTCCCATACTACTTCGTCTTTCCTCCTGGTACTACGTGTTTCCAGGCTCCCCGTCCCTCTCCCGGACCCCATAAACTCCGAGAGTCACTCCCTCTTTCCATTTTCCTCCGCAACAGGTTGAAGTATGCCTTGACTGGCCGTGAAGTCACCTCAATTGTCCAGCAGCGTCTGATTAAGGTGGACGGCAAGGTCCGCACTGACAACACGTATCCTACTGGCTTCATGGGTACGATATCATTCATGAGGTAATCAGTGGACTTATCCTTTGGTAGATGTGCTCTCCATCGAAAAGTCGGGCGAGCACTTCCGCCTGCTTTACGATGTCAAGGGCCGCTTTATTATCCACCGGGTCTCCTCTGAGGAGGCGGCCTATAAGCTCCTCAAGGTGAAGAAGGTCGCTCTCGGTAACAGGGGCGTGCCCTACATTGTCACCCACGACGGACGTACAATTCGTTATCCTGATCCCATTATCAAGGTGAACGATACCGTCAGGTTTGACCTCACCCAAAGTAAGATCGTCGGCATCGCTAAATTTGATACCGGAAACTTGGTCATGATCACTGGCGGTCGTAACATGGGCCGAGCGGGTGTTATCGTACATCGCGAGAAGCACATTGGTGACTTTGATATTGTACACGTGAAGGATGCGACGGATCGTACTTTTGCAACACGGTGAGTAGCATTCTTCATCGACGTGACATAGTTTGTCTAAGCGTATCCAGGATAACCAATATTTTTGTCATCGGCGAGGGCCCGAAGCCTTGGGTTTCGCTCCCTAAGGGCAAGGGTATCAAGCTTACGATTGCCGAGGAGCGTGACGCCAAGCGGAAGCGGGCTGCTGAATCGCAATGAAGGCTTGAAGGCTTGTAGTGTTCTCCTCCCTATCCATTGTATGTCATGTTCGTATGCCACTAAAAATTACCGCATGGAAGATGCCACTTTGGTGCAGGAAAGTAGTCACAGCCCTGATCGGTGCTCCAAACCGTAGAATTATAAGCCAATCGCTTCCATCGGACGAAATCTCCTCTCTTTTCTCTGCGATCTATGAGTACTCGGGTTACTTTGTCCTAGATTCTGGTGTATTCACCCGTTCATCAAGGCCGCAAGTTGTAGAATGTCTTCTCTTGCTTTGACCAGTATTATCCCTGGCGCTTGCGGACTGGGTATCTGTGATTTCATCTTTGGCGACCGGGGAGTCCGAATGGATACTCAATGTCCAACGCTAATGACATATTTCCCGGGTTGCAGATGTTGCAGACGTTGAGTTGGCCACACCACATCGAATAGCACTCTCGCAACCGGTGCCTGTGCAATTACTGCACTGTTAGGCTGTGAACAATTTAGACAAGAGATGATTCATTCACGTCTTTTGTCATCTGCGCCATCCTCGGTTGTTGTTGCTCAGTGACTGGGCCGACAGTCTAGTCCATGATCTATAACCCCACCTGCCGCCCGGGTGTACTCACTTACCTACCTAGTCGATTTCTGACCTGATCTACCTACGCGGGAGACCACGAAAGCGCGCCATGCGACACACCATTTCTCCTCCGGGTTCACCCAACACCTTATCTCCTCGTAAGACTCTGTGCGCTAGAGTGAGGGCACGCCCTGTTCCTAAAGGCCCCGAAAATCCCCCGACATGGCCCTTGACTCCTCAAGCACCCGTTCGTAGCGCTCTCGCATCGATCAATATCGTCATGGCATGTACGAGCTCCTTGATGATCACGTCTGCGTTGGGTTCGGCTGTCACTATCTCGCTTCCTTATGTGGGAAAAGATTTGAATATCCAAAAGGGTGACCTACAGTGGGTCCTGAGCGCATACTCCATCAGCTCAGTGAGCATATTGTGCAGTACTGCCTCACAGAGGTTGGCTTACCTCACTCTTACGCACAGGCTTGCTTCCTTCTCCTTTGTGGGCGACTTGCAGATCTTTACGGATGCAAACTCGTCTGGCTCATTGGATATTTGATCACGGGTACATGTGGCCTCAGCGCGTCTTTCGTGCGATGTATGTCTGATTCGACCTTACAATGTTTCTTATCTTTGTTCTAACTTTGCAACCCGTAGCTGGGATAACGCTGGTCATTATGCGAGGGATGCAGGGTATAGGCGCTGCTGCCATGATTCCGGCCTCTGTAGGTCCCCTCTTGGTGATCGATTTGCCGGCTCGGAAGAACTACAACTTGTCAGCTTGGTATTCTATCGAGGGCATTCCCGTCTGGGCCCTCGCGCTCCATTGCCTTTGCAACCTTCTCCGCGGGCGCTCCAATCGGATCAGCCTTCAGCACCGTTCTCAGCAGTATCCTCACACAGTTGACCAGGTACGGGTGAATATATGTACGTATGTTCCCGTTTTCGTTTGACTACGTTTGCAGCCCTACCTGGAGGAGCCCTTTGTACTTGTTGTCAGGTTTCACCTTCGCGTGCCTAGTCTTGGGATTTTTTATCATTGATGAAGATGAGCCTTCGACCGAGGAAGATAAGCGGGTGGACTGGATCGGGGCCGCTCTGATCACTTGTGGTCTTATTCTCATCGTATTCGTCCTGAGTGACACGCCCACAGCTCGGGAAGGCTGGAGAAATCCACGTGAGTCATCCGTATTCCTTGACTGACATGTCCCTCAGGTGTTTTGTGTTACGCAGATATCATCGGGTTCTTCCTCGCCGGGATCCTCCTCGTCCTACTGTTTACTCTGTGGCAATATTACTTGGAACAGAGGCTCGAAAAGACCGATCTTCCGCGTACGCGCTGGACGGCGCCGCCGCTCATGAAACTGTCAATGTGGACTCACGCTCATGGTCGCTTCGCCGTCATGCAGATTATTGCATGTATCAACTGGGCAGCTTTCTCTTGCTGGCTGGTTTGGGTGCAGCTGTATTACCAAACATACCTCAACCTGACCCCGATCCACACCATGCTCCGCATATTGCCCATGTTCTTCTCGGGTGTTGTGGCAAACGTCATTATTGCACTGATCATCGGACGCATCGACGTCGTTTACATAGTTGGTGCGCTGTCAGCCTCCGCTAGTCCATTTGATGCTCGCTCTGACTCATTCACACTCCCCGCCCCTCTATCTTGTAGCCATCGGCACACTCCTGACAGGATGTGCGAACATTTACTTCGCCGTGATCGAACCAAGCGCGTCATACTGGGCCGTTGGCTTTCCCTCTGCTTGCCTTGTCGTGCTGGGCGCAGATTTCACGTTCGCATCAGGGACAATGTTTATCTCCAAGGTGTCACCACCGAGCGACCAGAGCGTCGCAGGCGGGCTATTCCAGGCGATGACACAGATCGGGTCCGTGATTGGCCTCAGCGTGTCCACGATCGTTTTCAATGGGGTGCTCAGGACGCAATCGAGCAGCCTTGGCGTCTCTTTGGACCAGGGTGGCAATGACGCGCCACTGGAGGCGCAGCTCAAGGCGTACCAAGCTGCGATGTGGACAGGCTTTGCGTTTGGTATTCTTTGTGCGTCTCGGGTCTATACCACTACTTGGTTTCACAAATGGTTGATGTCTATTGGGATTTCTTCAGGTACGGGGTTGTGTGTGTTTCTGCGTGGTGTAGGAATTGTCGGAGAAATGCCCACACGAGATGTGAAGCTGGATCCCCAGGGCCATGACTCGCACCGCGAAAAGGAACGCGACCTGGGTGTTCGGGACGTCGAGTCAAAATAACCCACTGGCCACATGGTCGGTTTAAGTTCGATGTGGTCGCAGTGTGTTCCCCTCGTTTATCCCTCGTGACGTAGACAAAAACTATAGACTATATTATAGAAAGTAGCCTTGAACGATATTACAGTAATGAGGCACATGGGTCACACTCTCACCATTTGGACCCCGCGGGGCTCCTGCCAGTTCAACTATAATAGAACTACGATGATAAGATTTCACGGAGGCCGCTCTCAAACTTTGGCTCAACACCGGACAGGATTTCGACCGATTCGTCCTGAAATATATTGTCAGTTACATGTCCAATTATGACCGAACTGCGTACCCAGAGGCGTGTTTGCACCGCAGCACCTTCGTCGCTCAGTGCATAGTCGCAGACTTCTTGGAGGTCTGCATTGCTCACGTAGCCGCCACGCAGCTCGAACTCGCGCCCGACACCGCCAACGGCAGCCCAGACCAGTTGTCGTGAGCCTTCCTCGGTCGTGCGAGCAAGTAAAAACTCCATGATACTATCGAATATATAAAGGGGTAAAGGCATATGTCGCCTCAATTGTGATTTGCAGTAGCCGGGATTGATGGCGGTCACAATCACCGGTGAATTGGCGGGCAACCTATTAGTCAATTCACGAACGAAAAAGACATTGAGGACTGGAAATAATGGTTCAGAAGAATCAGGGACTCGAGTCACAGGATAACTGCTAGCCGTTACGAACGTTTCGATATGAAGTATCTTTTACTCATAACCCTGAGAAATGGTGTTACAAACCACCGCGGGACGTGAAAAAGAATGAATGTGGCCCCCACCGAAAAGTACAGTGATCCTTATCATTCAGCTTTCGGAGGATTTTATCGCTTTCCACCTCCGTTTTGGAAAATTTCGTCCAGTAGTGAACCTCACTACTAACAATGACGACTCGTGGGTTTGGTGATGTCCCTGACGAAGCTGCCCTGAACAGGCAAGGAAGCAGGAGGATGGTTAACAACACCGCCGAGAGGTGGTTAACCTGAATACTGGGCAAATGCGCATTCTACTGAGTTACACCGCGACTTGACCGAAAAAGAATAACACCACAGACTTACGTTTCTTCCCAGCCATCCTCGGAAGGGGCATAGCGGGACAGCGCAACTGCGGCATTATAGACGAGGATGTCTATTTGAGCATTATCGCGAGTGAACGTGTCTGCAAATGCTGAAACAGACGCGAATTGATTGAGGTTGACGAGTGCGAGCTCGGGATTCTTGAAACGGGTCGCTTGTTGTATGGCTTGCAGTGCAAGTGAAGTGAGTGACTAGAGATGAAGGCAGAGGCGGCATCGAAAGCAGCTCGCTTACCCTGAACGGCAGCTTGACCCTTCTCTTGATTGCGACAGCCGAGAACCAACCTCTTTGGATTCATCGACGCAAAGTGCTTTGCAGCTTCGAAGCCCAATCCGACATTGGCTCCTATGACGACGACGGTCTTGCCTGTGAGGTCGACGTGCTCTACCGGGGCTACCTTCCACCGTTGACTTTGGATGTATTGGAGAATACTGAGTCGTCCCATGCTAATCGATCGGACACGACAAAAAAAGGGGGGGTTTTCACAAGACGCCTTTGGTCGTCTGACGCTAGATGACCTATTTATATGACGTCGATG
>WNFQ01002505.1_pt1 | contig 19849 bp, 13 predicted proteins | sample 5400171 | NCBI WGS metagenome assembly WNFQ01 (sample SAMN13153356, study PRJNA577476) | soil metagenome | isolation source: 20 cm soil under Madrone tree | place: USA:California | collected 2016-06-14 | reverse complement strand
CAGGCCCCACACAGCGCCATCCCGCAGCCGAACTTGGTGCCGGTCATACCCAGGTGGTCGCGCAGCACCCACAGCAACGGCGTATCGTCCGCGGCCGTCACCTGCACTTTCGTTTCATTGATCGAGAGTTCCATTGGATCGAATCCCACCGTTGACCCGAAGCCCGGGACGTGAGGGCGATTTCGCACGGCTAGAGTTAGCCGACGGTTTCCCGGCGTTCGACGCGCGTTACAGACGCAACCGAGAGCTCAGCTCGGTAAAAGGTGAATCCGAGTACGGTCACGACCCGTAGGCAATCAAGCCGAGGCCGGCGCCCGTCCCGACGCCGTTGCCCCCACCTATCATGGCGCCGGCTGCGGCACCGAGCACGGTTCCGACGACCGCGGAACCGGCGACGCTCTTCGCGGCAGCATCGTTCGGGTTGGCGCCGGCTGACTGCGCGCTGTAGGCGCGGCAGGCCTGGTCCTCCGCCGTGAAGACTTCGAACGGCTTGCCTGCAGCGGGCAACACGGCAACCGAAGGACCGGTGGGCATTTGCGCACAAGCGCACAGAAGTACCAGCGGTGAGATGGCACCGATGTGGCCCCACCGGTTGAAGCGTCGCACGATGTTCATCTTGATTTTCCAGATGGTTTTTGGATTGCTTGAAGCTCTCGCCGGCCCGAGGGACTATTGCGGCGGCGGCGCCAAATCCGCCGGCGGCACAGGCAGCGCCTTCCATCCGCCCGGGCAGGCCGGCACGTACGGGTAGTAGCCCTTCGCGGCCTCGCAGTAGTACCAGCTCCTCGGCACGGCGGCCGGCGCTGGCGCGCCAGCGGGGGCAGCGGCGACGGTGACCGGAGGCTCGTACGGATCCGGGTACGGATAGACCGGCGCCGGGTAGAAGTACCAGGCGTCGCCCGCGATCCACCACCAGCCGAGCCGCCCGTCGTGAACCTCGTGTGTCCATCGCCCGCCGCGCCACCGGTCAAGGTCGTGCTCATGAAAGCGGGCGATGTCGCCGTCCCAGTGCCGGCCCTGATCATGGCGCCCCATATCGCCGTGCCCGTGCCCGCCCTCTTCGTGGCGCTCCGCCAGCGCGGGAAGCGACGGCAGTATTGCGACAAGCGCCAGCGCGAGCCCGGCGATCCGCGATCCGACGCCGCTGCGGGTCATGGGACGAACGATGCTCAGTGACTTGTTCATGATGCTTCTCCGCTGATTGAATACGAGATTTCGTCAAACCTCACGACTGCAGGCTCTGCGCCGATGTCCACCCGCCGCCAAGCGAGCGGATCAATTGCACGCTGGCGCGCTGCTGGCGCGTATCGAGGTTGAGCGAGTCAAGCTGGGTCTGCAAGGTGATCGTTTGCGATGTGACCACTTCCAGATAACTCACCTCGCCCTCCCGGTAGCGGGTCATGGCGAAGTCCAGCGATCGCTCGGCCGCAGTCACCGCCGAGTGCTCCTCGATCGCCGCCTTGCGATAGTTGTTTACCAGCGCCAGGCTGTCCTCCACCTGCTGGAACGCGGTCAGCACGACGCCGCGGTAAACGCTGCCGGCTTCGTCGAGTGCCGCTTCGGCCTGAGCGACCTGAGCCTTGCGCTTGCCGGCGTCGAACAGAGTGAACAGCAGCGACGGCCCGATCGACCAGAACATGTTCGGCGCGTTGATCCAGTTGCCGGCTGCGGCCGATTGATATCCCACCGTTGCACTGAGCGTGACCGCAGGAAAGAACGCGGCCCGTGCGACCCCGACGCTGGCATTGCTCGCGACGATGCGCCGCTCGGCAGCGGCGATATCGGGCCGGCGCTGCACCAGGGTTGCCGGCACACCCACCGGAACCTGCGGCAGCTCGATCTGCGCGAGTTTCGGCGGGATCGAGAATTCGGAAGGCGATTCGCCGACCAGGGCGGCGATCGCGTGTTCGGCCACCGCGCGCAGGGCAAGCGTTTGCGCTGCCAGCGAGCGGGAAGTGCCGAGCTGGGTCTGCGCGCGCGCCACATCAAGGCCCGAGGCAATGCCGCCGTCGTGGCGCGTTTGCGTCAGCTCCAGTGCGCTTTCGTAGGCCTTCACCGTCTCATTCAGCGTCGCCACCTGGCGATCCAGTCCGCGCAGCACGAGGTAGTCGTCGGCGAGCTGAGCCTGCAGGCTCAATCGGGCGGACTCCAGGTCGGCCGAGGACGCCTGCGCCTGGGCTCGGCCCGCATTCACCTCGTTTCGAATGCGGCCCCACAGATCGAACTCGTAATCGACCTCAACCCCGGCCGTGAACGAGTTGTAGTCGTTCGGTTGAGTCAGTCCGCGCAGCGGCCTCATGTTCGACTGCCGATCGCGTTGCGCGTTGGCGCCGAGGACCAGCGACGGAAAAAGACCCGAGCGCAGCTGATCGCTGAACGCCTTCGCCTGGTGGTAGCGCGCCAGCGCCGCCGCGAGGTCGGGGCTGTGCTCCAGCAGGCGCGTTTGCAGCTCGTTCAGGTCGGCGTCGCCAAACATCGTCCACCAGTTGCCACGCGGCAGACCGTCGGCCGGCTGCGCGGGCGTCCAGGGCGCCGCCTCCTTGTAAGCCGCGCCGATCGGAACGTCCGGCATCGTGAGCTTCGGCGCCGTCGAGCAACCGCTGAGCGTCATGGCTGCAGCAAGGGCAACTGCTGCCAGCCCTTGGGCCGGACTCATTTGGCTCCTCCCTGCACGGAAGGCCCGGATGGGGCAGCTGCGACCGTGTTGCCGTTCGTGGTACCGGTGGCGATCCGGACCTGATCCCCCTTGCCGATCCCGTCCGGTGGGCTGTTGACGATGCGGTCGTTGGCCGCCAGTCCCGAGGAGATCTGAACGACATCGCCTAGATCGCGAGCGATGCTGACCGGCTTGAAGTCGATCCGGTTTTCCGGCCCGATCGTTGCCACCCGCACGCCGTTGTGGTCGAAAATCAGGGCGCTGGCGGGCACGCTCAAGTCGGCCGAGGCCAGCGGCAGGTCGAAATGCACATTGGCGAACGCGCCGGGCAGCAGCTGCTCTGCCTGGTTATCCACCCCGAGTTGCACCAGCGTGGAGCCTGACGCGGGATCGACCGACTGGGACGAAGTTTCCACGGTGGCAGTAAACGTCTGGCCCGGGCGTTCAGGGACGGTCACCTGCGCCTTCGTGCCGGGCCTGACCTGGGCCACGTAGTTTTGCGGGACATTCACGTACAGGCGCAGCTTGTGGATATCGGAAACGACGAACAGCTCGAGCCCCTTGCCGCTGCCCGCGTTGATGAGTGCGCCCACGTCCGTGTCCCGTGCCGTGACGATGCCGTCGAACGGAGCCACCATTCGCTTGAAGCCCTCCAGGACCTGGAGGCGCTCGACGTTCGCGCTGGCCGCCTTGACGATCGCCTCCTTGGCGGCGAAGTCACCCACCTTCATGTCGACTTCCTGAACGGAGACCGAGTCGGTCTTGAGCAGCCGTTGCCAGCGCTCGGCGGTCGTTTTCGCGAGCGCCTCGTTGGCCTGCGCGGTCATCCGATCCGCCTTGGCCTGCGACAGCTGCTGGTCCAGATCCGGCGCCTCGATTTCGCCGAGCACCTGTCCGGCCCGGACCGGACTGCCGATGTCGACCTTCCAACTTTTCAGATAGCCGCTGACGCGCGCATAGATCGGCGCACGCGAGTAGGCCTCGAGCCGGCCGGGCAATTCCAGCGCGTAAGAGCTGTCGCCGGGCTTCGGCTGCGTGACGGTGACGACGGGCTCGGCGTTCGCGTCGGTCCACTGGCGCAGTTGCTTGCTGTTCGCAGCGCGCGCAGCGATGCCGCCTCCCACCACCAACAGGGCGATGGCGCCAGCCACCAGGGCGGCGATGCGCAGGCCGCGGCCGGATACGGCGCGAACTGAAGGTTCAGGCGACATTGGGTTCTCCGATGGCAACAGAAGGTGCCGTGGCAGTGCGTTTGTAATTGCGGTGCGCGATGCTGAAGACGACTGGAACAAAAATCAGGGTCGCCACGGTCGCGAGAGTCAGGCCGCCGATGACCGCGCGACCCAGCGGCGCGTTCTGCTCGCCGCCCTGGCCCAGGCCCAGCGCCATTGGCGCCATGCCGATGATCATCGCGAGCGCGGTCATCAGCACCGGACGGAAGCGTACAAAGCCGGCCTCGAGCGCAGCGGCGACCGGATCGCCGAGCTCCTCGAGGCGCTCGCGCGCAAAGCTGATCACGAGCACGCTGTTGGCGGTTGCAACGCCCATGCACATGATCGCTCCGGTCAGGGCCGGCACCGACAGCGGGGTCGCACTGGCGAACAACATCCACACGATGCCCGCCAGGGCCGCCGGCAGCGCGGAGACGATCACGAACGGATCGCTCCACGATTGGAAATTGACCACGATCAGCAGATAAATCAGCGCGATCGCACCGAGCAGACCAAACAATAGTCCGGCGAAGGCACTGTTCATCGTCTGCACCTGGCCGAGCAGCGCGACCGTGCTTCCCTTCGGCACATCCTTCGCCGTTTCCTTCACGATGCTGTTGACGTCCGCCGCCACCGCGCCGAGGTCGCGACCCTGCGTGGTCGCGTAGATCTGAACCATCGGCTGAATGTTGTACTGCGAGACGACCGCGTTCGAGCTCGTGCGGCTGATGTTCGCCACGCCTCCCAGCACTTGCGGCACCGACGAGGTGGGTGTGGTCCCGGTCGCGGACACCGGCAGGTTCTGCAGTTCACCGAGCGAATCGACCTGGTACTGCGGAGTCTGCATCACGATCGAGTACTGCACGCCGTTGGCCGGGTCGAGCCAGAATGTGGGTGCAACCTGGCTGCTGCCGGCGAGCATCACCAGCAGGCTGTTCGTGACGTCGCGCTCGGTCAAGCCGACGTACTGCGCGCGCGCCCGATCCACGTCGACGTTGAAGCCGGGGTTGGCCTGAGACTCCTGGATACGCGCATCGACGATGCCGGGCACGAGGCGGACACGGCGCAACAGCTCGTCCGCGTATTTGAAATCCGCAGGCAAATCGGGTCCGCGCACCTGCAGATCGATCGGGGCAGGGGCGCCGAAGTTCAGAATCTGGCTGACGATGTCGGCGGGCAGGAAGGAGAAGGTGACTCCCGGGAAGCGCAGGGGCAGCTCCTCCCGCAGCCTGCGCACGTATTCGGCAGTCGGACGGTGACCTGGCTTCAGCGAGATCTGGATATCGCCGTCCTGCGAGCCCATGGTGCCGGTGTTGTTGTAGGTCAGATTGATACCGCTGACGGGCATGCCGACGTTGTCGACCAGCGTGCCCAACTCGGCCGCAGGAATGACTCCACGGATGGCGTTCTGGATCCTGCCGAACACGTTGGCACTGTCCTCGACGCGCGTTCCGACCTGCAGGCGAGCGTGCATCAGGACCTGCCCCGAATCGACTGCGGGGAAGAAATTTCGGCCCAGCATCGGCACGAGCAGGAACGAAGCCAGCACGAAACCGAGAAACCCGGTCACGAACGCGCGGCGGTGATTGAGCGCGAGTTGCAGCACGCCGCGATACTGGGCGCGCAGCCGCTCGAAGCGCTCCTCGAAAGCGCGCTGAAAGTGCGCCAGTGGGTTGCGGGATGGCCGCACCCCGTGTTCGCCGTCGGTGTCCGTCCGCGATGCCTGCCGGCGCAGAAGGTAGTTGGCCATCGTTGGCACCAGCGTGCGCGACAGGATGAACGAGCTGACCATGGCAAAGATCACCGCCTCTGCCATCGGGACGAACAGGTAGCGTGCGATGCCCTGCAGGAAGAACATCGGTACGAACGCGATGCAGATGCACAGCAGCGATACGAAAGCCGGCGTCACGATCTGCTTGGCACCGTCGAGGATGGCCGGCTCGACGTCCTTGCCGTGCTCCAGGTGCCAGTTGATGTTTTCGATCGTCACGGTTGCATCGTCGACCAGGATGCCGACGGCCAGCGCGAGGCCGCCGAGCGTCATGATGTTCAGCGTCTCCCCGAGCAACGACAGCGCCGTAACCGAGCCCAGGATCGAAAGCGGAATCGAGGTGGCGATGATCACGGTCGAACGCCAGCTGCCCAGGAACAGCAGGATCATCAGACTGGTCAGCGAAGCGGCGATCACGCCTTCGTGCACGACACTGCTGATCGCTCCGGTCACGAAGACGGACTGGTCGCCGATCGGTGCGGCCACCAGTGCATCAGGCAATGTCGCCTTGATCTGCGCCATCTTCGCCTTGATGCCCTGAATGATCGCGAGCGTGGAGGCGGCGCCGCTTTTTTCCACGGTCAGCAGAACCGAGCGTGCGCCGTCAACGTGCACGATATTGGTCTGAGGCGGGTAGCCATCGCGCACGTGCGCCACGTCGTGCAAATAGATCGTCGCGCCGTTCACGGTCTTGACCGGCAGGTCGGCCAGTCCGCTGATCTGGGTGGGCGAGTTGTTCAGCTGCATCGTGTATTCGAACTTGCCGATCTTTTGCGTGCCCGCCGGCAAGATCAGATTCTGGGTCGCCAGCGCGAGCGCCACGTCCTGCCCCGACAGGCCGCGCGCCTGCAGGGCGGCGGGGTCCAGATCGATCTGGACTTCGCGCGTCTTGCCGCCGAAGGGCAGCGGCAACGAGGCGCCGGGAACCGTGACAGTTCAGGACCAGGGGCGGCGTAATGCCCGGCGGCATCAGCTTGAGCTGAGTCTGGGATACGGAGGTGACCTGCGCGTTGGCCGTGCGGATGTCGGCGGTCGGTTGGAAGTAGATCTTGACGACTCCAAAGCCCGCATATGAAACGCCCTCGATGTGCTCGATGTCGTTCACGGTCGTGGTCAGCGAACGCTCGAACGGGGTCATGATGCGGCCGGCCATCTCGTCCGGAGGCAGCCCGGTGAACTGCCACACGACGCTGATCACCGGGATCTGGATGTCCGGAAAAATGTCGGTGGGCGTGCGCAACGCAGACAGCGAGCCGGCGATAAGAATCAGCAGCGCCAGCACCACGAAGGTGTAGGGGCGGCGCAGGGCGATTTTGACAAGGGCTAACATGGCGTCAGATCTTTATCCGTCTGTTCCGACGCTTGTGCAGCCTACGGCGAGCGTCGCCAGCAACGGCAAGCCCAGTTTCACGATCGAACGCCCCATGGCCCTTCTCCTAGTTGGATCCGGCGAATTCAAGTGTCGCCGGTGTCAGGAGCAATCGTGCCCGGCTACCGTCTTGCGCTAATTTCGCCGCACCCGGTCAGGCATTTCACGCGTAATACGTTCGGTCATGGGATGTCTTATCGGCGCGTTATCCCGCTCAGCGATGGCGCTGCCCGGCCGCTGAGAGATGTCGCGTTCGCCGACTAGGCCGGGCTCAGGCGCGGATGCAAGACACGCCCGAGGCACTCGGCAATGTCCTTGCGCTGCAGCGGCTTGCGCAGAACTTCCCGGACCCCGACCGCGCGCGCGCGCTCGAGCAATTGAGCGCCGCTGTAGCCGCTCATCAGCACGATGCCGATGTCAGGCCGCAACCGTCGGATCTCCCGGGCGAGCTCGGTGCCGATGAGCTCCGGCATCGTTTCGTCGGTCAGAACGGCGTCGAAGCGCTGCGGCGCTTCGCGAAATGCCTGCAGTGCCTGCACGCTGGAGCTGAACCCGATCGGCTCATAACCGAGCTCGGCCAGCGTTTCCTCGACCAGCGCAACCAGCGCTCTCTCGTCGTCGACGATCATGACCGTTTGCCCATCGCCGCGCGGCAGCTCTGCCGCGACTGCAGCCGAAGGGACCGGCGCCTCGCCGGCAATCGGCAACCAGATCGTGAACGTGGTACCGCCGCCGACGCTGGTGCGAACGTCGATCGCGCCGCCCAGATCCGCCACGATTCCGTGCACCAAGGACAGGCCCAGGCCGGTTCCCTCGCCGACGCCTTTGGTGGTGAAAAACGGGTCGAACATCCGTTCGAGCACCTGCGGGGGAATTCCACTGCCGGTGTCGCTCACGCTCAGTCGCACGTAAGCGCCCGGCGCCAGGTTGCCGTGCGACAGTTGGCGCGCTTGTGCCAGCTGGGTGCGTTCCAGAGCCACCTCGAGCACGCCGCCATGTTCCATTGCCTGCAGCGCATTGGTGCAAAGATTCATCGCAACCTGATGCAGCTGGGTCCCGTCGCCCACGATCGCGGCATCGCCGGCCTCCAGACGGCTCTTCAGCTGTACGCCGGGCGCAAGCGAAGCGGCGAGCAGCTCCAGGGTTTCCTGGATCACCGCCTGCACGTTGATCGGGCCGCGCTCGCCCACGCCGCTGCGGCTGAATGCGAGGATGCGTTCGACCAGCGCCTTGGCCCGGCCGCCGGCGTGCATCACGTTGTCCAGATAGCGGCGCACGACGCCGCCATCGGGCGCGGCCTTTTGCGCGAGCTCTCCGTATCCGAGGATCGCGCCCAGGATATTGTTGAAATCGTGCGCGATCCCGCCGGCCAGCGTTCCCATCGCTTCCATTTTCTGCGATTGGCGAAGCTGGACTTCGAGCCGGTCCTTCTCGGCCTCCGCGTTCTTGCGCGCCGTGACGTCGATCGCCGACCCGACGAAGCGAAGCACCTTGCCTTGCCCATCACAAAAGCAACGTCCGCGCGCATGCAGCCAGTGCCATTGGCCGTCGGGATGACGAACGCGGTATTCCGCCTCGTAATGATCGGATCTTCCCTCGAAATGATCGAGCACCGCCGCCTGCATCCGCGCGGCGTCATCGGGATGGATATCCAGGGCCGCGATCCATGCTTCGCGGGTTGTAACCGGAGCATCCGCGCTGTGGCCATGCAGCAGCTTCATTTGCGGCGACAGGAACGAGCGCCCCTGTTCCAAATCCCAGTCGAAGTGGCCTTCGTTCGCGCCTTCCATGGCGAGCGCATACCGCTCCTCGCTCTGGCGCAGGGCCCGTTCGCCAAGTTCGATGCGGCGGAGCTGGTACACCACCGCGCCGATCGCCAAACCGCACAGCAGCACGAAAACCAGGGTGCGGGCCGTAACGCGGTAGTAATCGGCGCGCCAACCCTCGAACGCGACGCTTTTCTCCCGCGTTACCGCTACCACCAGTGGGAATGACGCAAGGTGCGCCAGGCCTACAAACCGCGGCTTCTGATCGACGGAGTTCGTCATGAGGCCGGCAGGAGCGGAAGCCGCCGACACGAGGTCCGGGAATTTGCCACCGATGGCCTGCGCCGCCGGCGGCGGAGGCTGGCGCACCACCAGCGTGCCGTCGTCGCGCAGCAGGTTGATCGCGCTGCCCTGGCCGAGGTCGATCGCCTGGTACACCCGCTGGAACTGATTCAGATCGACGACCGCTTGCACGATGCCGTCGAAACCTCCCTCGCGCTTATTAAGGCGTCGCGACATCACGACGGCAGGGCGATGCTCGATTTGAGTGATCAAAGGATCGCTCAGAACGACGCCCAGACTCGGATGATCCCGGTGAGCGATGAAATACGCCCGGTCGGAAAGGAGGGAATCATCGGCTGGCAGCTGTCGCGATCGAAAGCGCGGCATGCCGTGCTCGTCGATGATCCTGAGCTCGCGCACCTGCGGCAAGCCGGACGCTCGAGCCGCCAGCTTGTCATCCGCGGCCCGCCCGGGCGTGGGGCGCTCGCTTTCGTACCAGGTCACGGTGTTCCGCACCAGCAGGTCGGGGGTCTGCAGGGTGTCCTCGGCCTGCTCCGCCAGCAATTTCGCCAGATTGCCCAACTCGCGGTTGGTGGCGGTGATGACGTGCCGGTACGAACGCCAGGAATCGTAGCCGGACGAGCCCACGAACCCGACGATGACCAGCAGGCCGACGATGACGATCCAGAACCGCAGGCGCGCCGCGCGCGTTGCGTCCGCGAGCAGCGAGCGAGGGCGGGCCTGCGACATCGGCGGGCCGCGGGCTGTCAGCGTGCAGAACCGATCACGCCATGGACTGCCGCGAGCAAGTCAGTTTGCGAGAACGGCTTGGCGATCACCTGTCGAACGCCCAGCGTCTCGGCCGCGGTACAGGATCCGGCCAGCCCCGGGCGAAATTGCCCCGAGATGGCGATCAAAGGCACCTGCGGGTGCGCCGCCTTGACGGCCCGCAGCCTCGCCGCACCCTCATGGCGCGGCATGTAAACATCGACAATCACCAGATCGGCCGGCGTTGCGGCTTCTCCCGGTACGGCCGCGCGTACCGAATAGCCTTCCCCCCTCAGCCATTCCATCAGGAGTTCTCGCATGAGTGTGTCTTCCTCGATAACGACGATACGCGACATGGTTCGATCCGGAACGTGACTGTTCGTTGCTGGTGGCCTTGTGCGCTCATTAGATCGCTCCGGCGCTGCAACTTCGTTTCCGATTCGTGCGCGCGCATTACAGACTTAGCATAACTCCGGGCACCGCGCGGTGGGATGGGTTCCGGAGCGGGAACCCGTGCGGCCGCTCGATCGGGGCCACTCGCTTGGCCGCAGGGTCGCTACAACCCCTCAGTGCAGAACTTCCACCGGCGTAGCGAAAATATAGCCAACGCCGCGTTCGGTTTTGATGTATGCGGGCTGTGATGGATTGGCCTCGATTTTGCGACGCAGCCTGAGGATCTGGACGTCGATCGAGCGATCGTAGACTTCCGCGTTGTGCAAGCGCGAAAGACCAAGCAGCTGGTCGCGCGAAAGCACCCGCTGCGGTGCAGCGCAGAATGCCTCCAGCAGGTTGAACTCGCCGTTGCTCAGCTCCACACGCTTGCCGCTCGGTTCAGTCAGCCGCCGCGTGCGCACATTCAATTCCCATCCGCCGAAGCGATATGCGCGCCTCTTGTCATTGCGCGCGGGCAGCACCTCGGTCGAGGTTTTGTAGCGGCGCAGAACCGCACGCACGCGCGCCAGCAACTCGCGCGGGCTGAAAGGTTTAGTGAGGTAGTCATCGGCGCCGAGCTCGAGCCCCATCACGCGGTCGGCTTCGTCATGACGGCCGCTCACGATGATGATCGGGATCTCGGAGGTTTGGCGCAGCCTTTTCGCATGCTGCATTCCATCTTCGCCGGCCAGCCGCAAATCGAGAACGATCACGTCGACCGCGTCCCTGGCGAGCACCCTCTGCATGTCGGCCCCGGTCGCGACCGCCGTCACGCGCAACTCGTTTTCGCCCAGATAGTCGGCGATCAGCCGGCGCATATCGGCGTCATCGTCGATCGCCAGCACATGGGGCGCAGGGATGGTTGCAGCCGTCATAGGGTCCGTCATCGCGTGCCTGGAGCGTGAAGTGTCATTCGTATTGAGCGCCTCGCCGATGACCGGGAAGTTTCGCCGCGGCCCGGTCCCTGTTACGGCTGTAACCGTACCCGCCACTAGGCTGCCACCGAGGCGGGCAGCGCCCCCGCATCGCCCCGCTGAGGCGGAGCCATGAATTCGGGGCCGATCGGATCCTTCACGATCTGGAGCAGGATCTGGTCGATACGCCGCTTCGCCTCGTCGTCGAGCTTCCAGCCGAGCGCGTCGTTAACCGGGTCAAGCTGGGCCGGGCGACGCGCTCCCCACAACGCGATGGTGTTGCCCTGGCCAAGCACCCACCGTACCGCAAGCGCAAGTACCGTAAGGCCATAGCGCTCGCGCGCGTACCGGTCGAGCGCTGCCACCGCGGCCAGGTACTGAGAGAACCTGGGCTCCTGGAACTTGGGATCCTTGCGCCGCAAGTCGTCACCCTTGAACCGGGTTGCGGCGGTGATCGTCCCGGCGAGCAGCCCGCGACACAGAGCGCCGTAGCACAGCACCGCGATGTCGTGCTGCGCCGCGTACGGAAGCACATCGACTTCGGCCTCGCGCTCGAACAGGTTATAGGGAGGCTGCACCGAGTGGATCGGAGCGGCCTGCCGGAATTGCGCCATCTGCGCCGCCGAATAATTGGACACGCCGATTGCGCGGATCTTGCCCTCCTTCAGCAGGGTGGCGAGCGTTGCGGCCGTCTCATGAATGGGGACGAGCGGATCGGGCCAATGCACCTGGTAAAGGTCGATGTAGTCCGTGCCCAGGCGCCGCAATGACTCCTCAACCTCCTTTCGGATGCGCGCAGGCGAGGAATTTCGCCAGATTTTGCCGTCTCGCCATTCGAGCCCGCCCTTGGTCGCAATGACTGCGCGCTCGCGCAGGCCTCCGGAGAGCGCCATGCCGACGATCGATTCCGAGCGCCCGAATCCGTACACGGGGGCCGTATCGATCAGCGTGATTCCGCGCGCGATTGCCGAGCGAATCGTATGAACGGATTCGCCGATGTCGGTGCTTCCGCCCCACATCCAGCCGCCGATGGCCCATGTGCCCAGCGCGATGCGCGACGCGATGATCCCGGATGTTCCGATTTCGATCGTTTCCACGGTTGTCAAAGCTCCTCTGAATTGATCAGCGCCGTTCAATCCCTGCCTGTGCGCAAGCCTGGACCGATCCTGTGTTTGGATCGTTTCGATCGGCCTGGTTCGGGTTTCGATTGAAACGCGCCGGCAAGGCGCTCGCGGCAATTGCGGATGTAACGCACCTCATGGAGGACGTAATCGGATCGCAGCCCGTGGCCGAGACGATGCTTCGCACGCCAACATCGCCACCCACGGCACGAGGACTATTCAAATGAATTCACAACGCGCACGTCCAGCCCGCAGCCTGCCGGCAGCCGTCCTGCTGGCCGTGACGCTCGGCGCGTGCACCAGCGCCAAGACACCAGCCAGCGCGCCGTCAGCGCCGCAAGTCTCGGTCGTCACGGTTCATCGGGGCAGCGTCCCGGTGACGACCGAGTTGCCGGGGCGTACCTCGGCCTACCTGGTGGCGCAGGTTCGCGCACGCGTGGACGGGATCGTCTTAAAGCGCGACTTCATCGAAGGAAGCGAGGTCAGGGCGGGACAGCGCCTCTATCAAATCGATCCGGCTCCTTACCAGGCGTCCCTGAACAGCGCGATCGCCTCACTGCAGAAGGCGCAAGCCAATCTCGCATCGATGACTGCGCAGGCCGGACGCTACAAAGTGCTGGTCGCCGCGAACGCGGTCAGCCAGCAGGACTACGACAATGCCGTCTCCTCGCAAGGACAGGCGGCTGCCGACGTTGCGACGGGTCAGGCGTCGATTACCACCGCTCAGATCAACCTGGGCTACACCAGCGTGCTGTCGCCGATCACCGGTCGGATCGGCCCGTCGCAGGTCACACAGGGCGCGTACGTACAAGCGAGTGCCGCCACGCTGATGGCGACCGTCCAGCAGATCGATCCGATCTACGTGGACCTCACGCAGGCGAGCGTCGAGGGTTTGCAACTGCGGCGCGACGTGGCCACCGGCCGGTTGAAGCTGAACGGTCCGAATCAGGCGAAGGTCACGTTGTTCCTGGAGGACGGAACGCAATACCCGGCCACGGGCTCCCTGCAGTTCACTGATATCACGGTCGACCAGGGAACCGGTTCGGTGACGGTACGCGCGATCTTTCCCAATCCGCGGTCGGTGCTGCTTCCCGGCATGTTCGTGCGCGCCCGGATCGAAGAGGGCGTGGACGACAACGCCATTCTGGTGCCGCAAGTCGGCGTGACGCACGACCCGGCGGGACAGGCGACCGCGCTGGTGGTCGGATCCGACAACAAGGTCACGGTGCATACGCTGCAACTGAGGGGCACGAGCGGCAACCAGTGGATCGTCGAACACGGCCTCGAGGACGGCGATCGCGTCATCGTGGCCGGCGTGCAAAAGGTGCAACCGGGTGCCGTGGTGCAGGCGGTCGAGTCGCAGCCGGCGGCCGCTGCCACGTCGTCCGCCCCGGTCACGGCGGAACCCGTTCCGACTGCGGACAGCCCGAAGCCTGCCTCGCGCGCCACCATCGCGCGAGTCAAATAGGAACCCCTGCGATGGCCAAGTTTTTCATCGACCGACCGATCTTCGCGATCGTGATCGCGATCATGATCATGCTGGTCGGGGGATTATCGATTGTCGCGATGCCGATCGAGCAGTATCCGACGATCGCGCCTCCTTCGATCCAGATCACCGCGAACTACCCGGGCGCCTCCGCCGAGACCGTCGAAAACACCGTCGTGCAGGTGATCGAGCAGCAGATGAGCGGGCTCGATCACCTGCTGTATCTGTCGTCCAATGGCGACGACTCCGGCACGGCGACCACCACGCTGACCTTCGCGGCGGGGACCAATCCCGACATCGCGCAGGTGCAGGTGCAGAACAAGCTGCAGCTGGCCACGCCCTTGCTGCCCGCGCAGGTCCAGCAAGCCGGGATCCGGGTCACCAAATCGAGCAACGGGTATCTGTTGATTGCGGGCTTCGTGTCGACCGACAACAGCATGTCGCGCTACGACATAGCCAACTACATCGCCTCGAACCTGCAGGATCCATTGAGTCGGATCAACGGGGTGGGCAATTTCAACGTGTTCGGCACGCAGTACGCGATGCGGATCTGGCTCGACACCGACAAGCTGAACAGCTTCGCGTTGACGCCGGTCGATGTCACGACCGCGATCCAGAACCAGAACGTGCAGGTCGCCGGTGGCCAGCTGGGCGGCACGCCGGCGCCCGCGACCCAGCGGCTGACGGCGACCATCACCGAGGCGACGCTGCTGCACACGCCAGCGCAGTTCGAGAACATTCTGCTGAAGGTCAACCCCGATGGCTCGCAGGTGCGGCTGCACGATGTCGCGCACGTCGCCCTTGGCTCGGAAAGCTACTTCATCGACTCCAAGTACAACGGGCAACCGGCTTCGGCGATCGGGATCCAGCTGGCACCGGACGCGAATGCGCTGGCCACCGCGAACGCGGTGCGCGCACGGATCGACGAGCTCGCGCCGTATTTCCCGCACGGGCTGCAGGTCGTGTATCCGTACGACACGACGCCGTTCATAAAAATCTCGATCACGGAGGTCGTGAAAACGCTGTTCGAAGGGGTGGCGCTGGTCTTCCTGGTGATGTACCTGTTCCTGCAAAACCTGCGTGCGACGCTGATTCCGACCATTGCGGTGCCGGTCGTGCTGCTCGGAACGTTCGGGGTGATGGCGGCCTTCGGGTTCACGATCAACACGCTGTCGATGTTCGGCCTGGTGCTCGCGATCGGGCTGCTGGTCGACGATGCGATCGTCGTAGTCGAAAACGTCGAGCGCGTGATGTCCGAGCAAGGCCTGTCGCCGCGCGAAGCCACCCGCAAGGCGATGGGACAGATCACCGGCGCCCTGGTCGGTGTCGCGGTGGTGCTGAGCGCTGTGTTCGTGCCCATGGCATTTTCGGGCGGATCGGTCGGGGCCATCTATCGGCAGTTCTCGCTGACGATCGTCTCCGCGATGTTGCTGTCGGTGTTCGTCGCGTTGTCGCTCACGCCCGCGCTGTGCACGATTATGTTGAAGCCCGCGGGCGGCGCGGGCGAGGCGCCGAAAAAGGGATTCTTCGGCGCGTTCAATCGCGCGTTCGAGCACGGCCGCGACAAATACGTGGGCGGCGTGCGCCATGTGATCGATCGCTTCGGGCGCTGGCTGCTGATCTATGGCGCGGTGATCGTTGCCGTCGGTTTGCTGTTCGTGCGGTTGCCGACCGGATTTCTGCCCGACGAGGATCAGGGCATCGCATACATCCAGGTGCAGACGCCGCCCGGTGCAACGCAGGGGCGAACGCAGATCGTGCTGGACGACGTGTCGAACTACCTGCTGCACCAGGAAGCTGCAGCCGTGCAGGGCACGCTCGAGGTGACGGGATTGAACTTCGCCGGCCGTGGACAGACCCAGGGCCTGGTTTTCGTGCGCTTCAAGGATTGGTCGGCGCGCACCCGCGCCGACCTGAAGGCGCAGGCGGTGCTGGCCCGCACAGCCCGGCACTTCGCCTCCTATCAGGACGCGGTCATTATTCCGATCAATCCGCCGTCGATTCCCGCCCTGGGAACGGCGTCGGGCTTCGATTTCGAGCTCGAGGATCGTGGCGGGCTGGGGCACGTAAAGCTGATGCAGGCGCGCGACCAGTTGATCGCCATGGCGAGGCAGAACCCGAACCTGGCGCTGGTGCGGCCCAATGGACTCAGCGACAACCCGACCTATCAGATCGATATCGACCGCGAGAAGGCCAGCGCGCTAGGCGTCAACCTGAGCGACGTCGACCAGACGTTTTCGATTGCGTGGGGCTCGCGCTACGTCAACAACTTTCTCGATACCGACGGTCGCATCAAGAAGGTCTATGTGCAGGCCGACGCCCCGTTCCGGATGAACCCGCAGGACCTCAGATCGCTGTACGTGCGCAACACCACCGGGAGCATGGTGCCCTTTACGTCGTTCGCGACCGCCTCGTGGAGCTACGGCTCACCGAAGCTGGAGCGTTACAACGGGGTTTCATCGGCGGAGATTCAGGGGCAGGCGGCGCCCGGCCAGAGCACCGGACAGGCGATGGCGGTGATGCAGGGTCTGACGCAAAAACTGCCGGCGGGCGTCGGCTATGAATGGACCGGCGTTTCATTGCAGCAACAACAGTCCGGATCGCAGGCGCCCATGCTGTACGCACTTTCGATTCTGGTCGTGTTCCTGAGCCTGGCCGCGTTATACGAAAGCTGGACCGTGCCGATCTCGGTGATCATGGTGGTGCCGCTTGGAATCCTGGGCGCGCTCACGGCGGCCACCGCGCTTCACCTGGAAAACGACGTCTTCTTCCAGGTGGGTCTGCTGACCACGATCGGCCTGTCCTCGAAAAACGCGATCCTGATCGTCGAGTTCGCGCGCGACCTCGAAGCCCAGGGCAAATCGGCGATCGACGCTGCGGTCGAGGCCGCGCAAATGCGGTTGCGTCCGATCCTGATGACATCGCTCGCGTTTGTCCTTGGCGTGCTGCCGCTGGCCATCGCCAACGGTGCCGGTTCGGGCAGCCAGAATGCGGTCGGGCGCGGAGTTATCGGAGGCATGTTGAGCGCGACGTTTCTCGCTCCGTTCCTGATCCCGATGTTCTTTTTCGTGATCACCGAGAAGCTGTTCAAGACCCGATCGGCACCGGACACATCGGCCCCGTCGGCTCACGAATCGGTGGGAGCAGCGGCCAAATGAAACGCCACGTCCAAGTGATCGGCCTGCGTGGCGATCATGTCGCGCTTAGACGCTGCGCCGCGTTGATTGCGGTCGCTGCGCTGATTGCGGGTTGCTCGCTCGAACCGGTGTACCAGCGGCCGGACGCGCCGGTCGCCGTGGGCTATCCGAGTGGTAACGCGTACAAGTCGCCGGTCGGCGGACCGACCGGCACCGCACTGCCGGCGGTCGACATCGGCTGGCGCGACTTCCTGACCGACCCGCGGCTGCAGCGACTGGTCCAGATCGCGCTGACCAACAATCGGGACTTGAGGGTCGCCGCGCTGACCGTCGCGCAGACGCAGGCGCAATACCGGATCGAGCGCGCGACGCTCTTTCCGACCCTGAGCGGATTCGTCGATTCGTCGACGGTGCGCACACCCGCGAGCACTTCGACCTTCGGCCGTACGCTGTTGACGCACGACTACACGGTCGGCTTGTCCGCCTCCTGGGAGATCGATTTTTTCGGGCGCTTGCAGTCCCTGAGCGGACAGGCGTTGCAGCAATACTTCGCCACGACGCAGGCCCACAAGGCTGCCGAAATCCTGCTCGTTTCCGAGGTCGCGGACCAGTACCTGACGCTGCTCTCGTTCGATGAACTCGTCGCCGTGACGCAACAAACGCTCGACACCGCGCAGAAGTCTTACGACCTCACCTTGCTGGAATTCCACACCGGCACCGGAACCGAACTGGCGGTGAGCCAGGCGCAAACCGTGGTCGAGCAAGCGAGGGCGAACTATTCGGCGGAGCTGCGCGGGCGCGCGCAGGCCGAGAACGCGCTGGTGCTGCTGCTGGGTGAGTCGCTGCCTGCGGATCTCCCGCCAGCCGTAGCGCTGAATTCGCAGATGATTCTGGCCGACATCCCGGCGGGGCTGCCGTCCGACCTGCTGGCGCGCCGCCCGGATGTCCTGCAGGCTGAGGCGACGCTGCGCGCCGCGAACGCCAGCATCGGCGCCGCACGCGCAGCGTTTTTCCCGACGATCAGCCTGACGGGGGATTTCGGCACGGCGAGCTCGTCGCTCTCGGGGCTTTTCAAGTCCGGCTCGCAGGCCTGGAGCTTTGCTCCCTCGATCTCGGTTCCGATCTTCAACGCGGGCAGCCTGCGGGCCAGCCTGGATGTGGCGACGCTGCAAAAGGATATCGACATCGCGCAGTACGAAAAAGCGATCCAGACGGCGTTTCGCGAAGTGGCCGACGGCCTGGCGGCGCGCGGCACCTACGACGACCAGGTCGCTTCGCTGGAGCGTTACGCGCAGGCCCAGCAACGCTCGCTCGATCTGTCGGAGATGCGATTCCGCAACGGCGTGGACAATTATCTGACCGTGCTGACGGCGCAAACCGGTTTGTACAGCGCCCAGCAGGCGCTGGTGGCGGCGCGACTGGCGCGCCTGACCAACCTGGTCGATCTGTATCGGTACCTCGGCGGTGGGTGGATCGAGCACACCGGCGATGTGCCGCGTCCCGCCGAGGACGTCGGTACCGCCTCTGGCCCAAACACCCTGCCAGTTGCCAAGGGCACGACCGGGCATCACGCCGATTCCACCCGCCATCCATGAGCAAGCCGGTATCGGCTGCCTGAACGCCATGAACACATTCCGCCTTCAGCTGCGCTTTCTCGTTCCGCTGGTGCTCACGCTGGCGGCGGCCGCCTATCTGGCCCTGCCGCTGGTGGAGCGGCTGACGCTGGGCCGGTTCGAGCGTGACTTGGACCTGCGTGGCGCGCGGGTTACCAGTACGCTGGCGGACTCGATCGCCGAGGCGCTGACGGACCCGAAGGACACTCGCTTGCAGGCGCTGCTCGACAACACGGCGCAGGACGAGCGGCTGCTGGCGGCCGGCCTGTGCGGGCCGGACGGTCGGCTGCGACGTCAGACCGCCCGCTTTCCGGCCGCGCTGAGCTGCGGCCAGGCTCAGCAGGCTGCGGCGCGGACCGATTCCATGTTGCCCATCGAAGGCCGCTCCGTGCATGTCGGCATGTACCCGGTGAACGCCGTATCCGGCCGGGTCGGGGACCTTGTGCTGCTGCACGACATGAGCTCTATCGAGCGCCGCACTCAGGACACACGCCAGTACCTGATCATCCTGATCGCCGCGCTCGGAGCGGCCGTCGCGATCGTCACGGTGGTGGTCGCGCAACTGAGCTGGCGTGGCTGGGTCTCGGGCGCTCGCGCGCTGCTGCGCGGCGACGGACTGTTGCGCCCGCTGCGCTCGCCGACGCCCGAGCTGGCTCCGCTCGCTGCGGACCTGCGCACGCGGCTGCAAGATCTGGACGACGAATACCGGCGCGCGCGGGGCCCGGATGCGGAATGGTGTCCGGACCGGCTGCGCTCGCTGCTGCGGACGCAACTGCGCGGCGACGAGGTCATCGTGGTGTCCAATCGCGAACCCTACATTCACGAGAACACACCGGCCGGCATCATCGTCAAGCGGCCCGCCAGCGGGCTCGTGACCGCGGTCGAGCCGGTCATGCGCGCCTGCTCGGGCACCTGGATCGCGCACGGCAGCGGCAGTGCGGACGCGCAGACGGTCGACGCCCGCGACCGTGTCCCTGCACCCCCGGGGCGCGGCGAATACACGTTGCGACGCATCTGGCTGAGCGAGGAGGAAGAACAGGGCTACTACTATGGTTTCGCCAACGAGGGCCTATGGCCGCTGTGCCACGTCGCGCACGTCAGGCCGGTGTTCCGCGAGCAGGACTGGCAGGCCTACCGCCAGGTCAATCAGCGCTTCGCCGACGCGGTGGTCGAGGAAGCGCGCAGCGAGGACCCGGTGGTGCTGGTGCAGGACTATCACTTTGCACTCGTTCCGGCGATGATCCGGGCTCGCCTGCCGCGCGCGACGATTCTGAGCTTCTGGCACATCCCGTGGCCGAATCCCGAATCCTTCGGCATCTGTCC
>WNFQ01000986.1_pt1 | contig 19854 bp, 19 predicted proteins | sample 5400171 | NCBI WGS metagenome assembly WNFQ01 (sample SAMN13153356, study PRJNA577476) | soil metagenome | isolation source: 20 cm soil under Madrone tree | place: USA:California | collected 2016-06-14 | reverse complement strand
CCCAAAGGGAGGGGAGTTTGCACAACACATCATGATCGAAGGTGACCGAAGAGATGTCTGGTGGGCTACGCCACCACAATGATGAAGAAAACGGGCCCGAGCCATGCGGTTGGATATAAATCATCGAAGAAGCAAGATCGTTACTCTCTCGAAAGCAACCAGTGCGTCTGCGCTGACGGGAAAGGTGTGCCCGAAACTGCAAAATCAAGAAGCAAAAGTTCCTTGACAGGTCCGACGTCGTTAGAGATGTTGAAAACGCAATGAAGATGTCGCCCGAGCCGTTGGCCTCGATAGAGCCTGTCCGCCCCAAGCCGAAGGTCACCCGTTTCGCAATGCGCTTAAGCTGGTCGGGCGTCAGCGGCGCATCCGTACTCACGATTACGATGATGGATCCCCGCTCCGTCTCCTCGGGAAGAGCCTTCTTGTGGCCGACCTGCTGCCTGCAAGCGGGCCGGTTGTCCGTTGCCCATTCGCACCGCCGGATCAAGCGCTCGCGCGACGCAAGGTTCGTAACCCATGATCTCCCGTCCGACCGGGATGCCGGCAATTCGGAGCTCCGATCGACTCCCGTAATTACATTGGAGCAGTACGCCGATGGTGTAGCCGCCCAGCTCGGCCCTAAGCTTTCGGGAGGACGTGCCCGTCCCTCCCTTGAAGCCGTTACAGTTCATCCCTGTGCCACCGCCAACATTTCCTTCCTGGATCTGACCTCCACGTGCGGAATCCAGCGCCTGCAGGGCGTGCTCCTTCTTCACGTGCTGACCTTTCATATCGTTGAGCCGTACGTCTGCTGTCTCGGCAACAACCGGGTACCAGAAGGGGGCCCGCGTAATCGTGCTGAACCATCCACTCGACTGCGGCGTCGCGGACAACTCCGACACTCAAGGTATTCGTGATCATGATGGGTGTCTCGAGCACCCCGCTTTCTTCAACCCAGTGCGTACCCGTCATGTCCCCGTTGCCGTTGCCAGAGTAGAAGGCCGCGAAGACTGGCTCGCGCGAAACCTTTCCTCGCGGCAGGATCGCCGTTACGCCGGTGCGGACCGGCCCTTCCCCCACGACGTGCCTGCCCTCACCCGAGATCAGCGTCGTGTATCCGACCTCGACCCCAGCAACATCGGTAATCGCGTTGAGCGGGCCAGGAGTGCCTCGAACGGGATCCCGAGATCCCGACCACGTACTTTCGAGCTGGCAGGAACTGCCTGGGCGATGAGTGCAGGCGCGACCAAGGTTGTGGCGAGGCACACAATAGCGGCGATCCGGTCGACATTCACAGCAGCACCTTCGGCAATCAAATGGAACGTTCCCTCAACAGCCGGTTAGATTGTGAACCCTACTTGGAGAACCCAGTCGTGCAAAAAAAAAGCCGCTGCCCCAAGCAGCGGCCCTAATCGTTTGCCACCTAATCCTGCTCTTTGCGATTCTTCTTTCGGGCGCGCTTTCGTGCCAAAGCTTGTTTCAGTCGGCGCTTCTCGCCCGGTTTCAGGTAGTAGGAGTGACGCTTCACTTCCTTAATGATGTCTTCCGTTTGAACCTTGCGCTTGAATCGACGGAGGGCATTCTCCAACGACTCGCCCTCTTGCAATCGAACTTCTGCCACGCTCATCACCCCCGAACCAGCCCTGATGGGACACACTAAAAGGTTACACCCTTCGTGCTCGGTTCCGTCGAACTAATTGCGAAACCGGTCAATGCGTGAACGAGTGATTTACGTCCGTGCCTCGATCAGCAATCAGCAACGTTACCCTCGTCACATTCCCTAGTGACCAAAGCGACGTTATGATCCGTGCGGAAACACGATGAAAAAGCTCAACTTTGTCCTCTCTCTCATTACGCAGGACAATGACTACCAGATCGAGCAGGCCGCCTCGGCCGAGGAAATCGCCCGCCGCCTGGGCCTCGATCTGAAAATCGTCTTCGCCGATAACGATGCCATCCAGCAAAGCCAACAGATCCTCGAATTCATCCAAACGAAATCTGCCGCGCTGCCCGATGGCATCATCCTCGAGCCCGCCCGGCGGTACCGCGTTGCCCCCAGGTAGCTCGCGCCGCGGAGACTGCCGGCATCGGCTGGGTCGTTCTCAACCGCCACGTCGACTACCTCCATGAGCTGCGCAGGCTGAACCGCGTGCCGATTTTTGCCCTGAACGCCGACAGTGTAGAAGTCGGCCGTATTCAAGCCCGCCAGCTCGCCGCGTGCTTGCCCAATGGAGGCACCGCTTTGTACCTCCAGGGACCTTCCGACAGCACCACCGCCAAGCAGCGCACTGATGGCCTGCATGCAATCAAGCCCGCCAACATTCAACTAAAAATGATGAAAGCCCAGTGGACCGAAGCCAGCGCCTACAAAGCCATCACTGTCTGGCTTCGCCTTTCTACGTCGCAGCAATCCCACATTGACCTGATCGCCGCGCAAAACGACGCGATGGCTGTCGGGGCAAGAAAAGCTTTCCAGGAAGTGTTCGATCAAGACGCGCGCGACCGCTGGCTGGCTCTGCCCTACATCGGCTGCGATGGCGTCCCTAACTCGGGCCAAGCCTGGGTGAAGTCTGGCCTCCTGGCTGCCACTGTGATAACTCCGCCCCTGGCTGGCCAAGCGCTGGAGATGCTGGCCGGGGCCCTCCAAACCGGAGCTATTCCTCCCGAACTCACCCTGGTCGCTCCCACTTCCTTTCCAAACATGGAGAAGTTAACTCGTCGCTCGCCACCAACCCACACCGCCTCCGCCGGCAACACCTAGCTGGTCCTTCTCACCAGTAGGGAGAAAATAGCAAAAATAGTAGTCGATTGGCTCGACGGGGAGAAGTGGGCAAAGCGCAGGTGCTGGAATCTATGGCAAGAGCTGTGGGCAGGGAGAGGGATCTGAGTTTGTGGCAAAGCTCGCGCTGACCGTTATTTTTTACTTTTCGGTTTTTTGGGATACCCGATGCTGTTGGCGGTCAGCAGCGCAGTTGTTGGTAGACGGTTTGGAACAGGAGTCGGTGGGACTTGATTGTCACCTTTCGTTGCGAGAGCCCGATGTGCATGTTGTCGATCAAGCCTGCTTTTTCTTTTTTGAGTCACCCGCGCTCTTCTTCCAAATGTAAAAACTCTTTTCATCCGAGTACGTCTTGATAGCCATTCGATGCGCCCGGGTAATGCGAGTCACCGCAGAGCGCAGACCAGGAAGTGACATCTCGCCAATGCTGTCCAGAGGAACGATCAGCGCAGAACCGTTGGCCAGACCATCCAGTTGCTTCAGGATGCCCGAAACCAGGTTGTGGTGCTTCCCGCGACGGCTAATCCGCAGATCGTCGATCTGCATCGTAGCGTACGCCGGAGGTCCACCTTTCGTTCTGTCCTTGATCACGGCTTCGAAAATACCACAAAAGTTCTGTTAAGGGATACAACAAGAATATGTTTAATTGTAAGTTTTTGAGCATACAAAAGATATTGTTCTTGACGCACTCCATACTATTTAATAATACTTTTATCCGGACACAATTGATTCCCTGGAGTGCCAAGGTTCGCGATGAATACCGACTATCCCTGGGAAAAGTTCTACCAAGAAGCTGTTCTCGAAACCGACGATGTCCGGCTGCTGAAGAAGGTGGACGCCGCACAGGCGGCGATCGACGCTCGTCTGTATGAGCTCTCCTCGGATGGAAAAACCGCCGGACAGGAGCTCATCGCTCTCCGCGATGCGCAGAAGGGCCTCACAGTCCTCAGGAAAGAAAGAGAACTCCCCATCTAGTTTCCGGTCATGAGAAGACTGTGGATGCTGCTGAACAGGTGTTGCAGATCCGACTTCTCTACGATCGCCGTGCAGCCCGCAGCCATGGCTTCCTTTTCAAGGTTAGGACTCTTGAAACTAGTGAACATCAACAACTGAACCGACGGGTTCATCCGCTTCAGCTCGCGCGCAGCCTGCAGCCCATTCATCACCGGCATGGAGAGGTCCAGAATGATAAGGTCCGGCTTGAGGTGTTGAGCTTTCTCGACCGCGTCTCGCCCGTTAGCCGCCTCGCCACAGACCTGCCAGTCGACACCCTGCAGGACGCAGGACCGCAGGATCCGGCGAATCACCGGATTGTCATCGACGATGAGAATCGAGTGCGTCAAGGCAGGCCCCTTTCGCCCTAGGCAGGCTGCAGGCCCGGAACCACTTCTACAGGTCGCGGACGGCTACGAGGAAGGACGCTGCCGACATTACTCTTTCCTCGGCAAGGTGAAAATACAGCCGACACTGTACGCTAGCGCACATTCCAGTGTCCGGCAAAGCCTAGCCGGGTAATCAGCAATTTGTCTAGGAGCCTTCGACCTGATCCCCTAATTTCCTTTCTTTGCATTTACGCCCCTGAAAGGGAGTAGTCTGTGAGGGTCTCTTCTAGCATCTTTCCGCCGCGCCCATTGGGCGACGGTTCCTTGCGACAAACAGACAGCGTTTTACGCTGCGCAAGGAGCCTCGATGGCCAACAACAAGGCACGTTCTGCCAATCCAACCAAGAAAGCTCCTCCTGAAATTGAGGGAAATCCGATCAGAAATTTGCTTTTGCTCGACCTCCCGCCGCGGGAATGCGATTCCGCGTTCTCCCAGCTGACCTTCGTGCAACTCAGGTTGCGTGATCTTTTGCAGGAAACCGGGGAGCTCATCAAATACGCGTATTTCGTGGATAGCGGATTGGTTTCTGTCCTGAGCATTATGCAGGACGGAAAAAGCGTGGAAGTGGGGCTATCTGGGCGAGAAGGTTGCACGGGAACACCGATCGCGGTGGGTCTCAAGAGCAGCGCCACTCGGGTCGTTGTTCAGATTGAGGGTACAGCCTTCCGGACAAGCAGTGCAGGGCTAGTCAAGGTTCTGCGCGAATGCCCCGTGTTATCGAGGCGGATGCAGCAATACGGACAGGTTCTGGCCATGCAGGGCTCCCAGGTGGCAGCTTGTAACCGATTGCATGAAGTCGATGAGAGGCTGGCGCGCTGGCTGTTGATGAGCCAGGACCGCATTCAGAGTGACGTTGTCCCCCTTACCCATGAACTGCTGGGACACATGCTGGGCACGCGGCGTTCCAGCGTCACTGTCGCCGCAGGCCTTCTGCAAAAGGCTGGGCTCATCACCTACAACCGTGGCGAAGTCAAGATTGAAGATCGCGATCGGCTGGAAGATGCCGCTTGCGAATGCTATGACCTCATCCGCAAGCACACCGACAATTGGGGAAGGGAATCGGCTTAGGCCTTAGTCTGCTGGCGCACCAGTTCTGGTCCTCTAACAGGCAGACGTTCTTCTCATTCACCTCTACCATTCAGATACCAATTCGTCCTCGACAGAGGAAAGTCATACCCCTGCTTCCCGGCACCGAATCAGGTGAACAAATGGGCGAATCGTTGACGGTCTTTTTTGAGAGCCTGAGTGCGACGGGTCGCAAGCAGCGTTTCTGCCCTGGATTGCGGTTCGCTTCTCGTACACCTGGATGCGCACTTCTGGCTCGATGGGGACGAGACCGCGTAGAATGTGCTCCCGCCCTGCTGTCGGCATTGTCATCCCGACCTTGCCCAGGTTGACCTTTACAGCCTGAACGGCGACATTACACCCGGCATCCAACCTAGTGTCGGACGCTTTCAAACAGCGACCCGACTCTAAACTTTTGCGGGAATAGTAGCTGATGGGTGAAGGCCGAAAATGAATCAAGCCACGGTGCGGCAAAACAGAGTCAAGGCGGGGGAGCCAACAAACCTGAACGCAATTCTCCCAACTCAGCAGCGGCTAAGAATTCTTAAGCCGCTTCCTTCGTCGCCAAAGCAGGAACTCGCCGAGAATTACTCGTGGCGTCTGTAACCACCCGCATCTCCTGCCAGTCATAAGGCAGTTCCTTGCCGCAATCGAGACAGACAACGTACGTTCCCGTCACCGATGCAGCGCGATTACGCCGCACGCCCGGACGTACCGTCAGCGGAAAACTGTAACGGGTATGCCAGCAACCGAAAAACGCGTCCAACAGCTTCGCGACCATCAGATCCTCCGCAAAACCTTACCAATGCAACAGCAAGACTAGTACCGTTTCTACCTTAAGCACTTAGATTCCGATGGGGCGGAAAAGGTTCGACTTACGCGCGCCCGTGCATATTCTCACCACAGAGTGGTTGAAAACATTTGCATATGCTGGGCTGCTTTTTGCGGAGACTGGTTGAAGGGAACTAACGAAGCTAGAGGCTCTCCTGGGTCTTCTTCTTGTGTTGTTGGCACTTGCTCATGATGGCAGAACGAAGTCGCCCGCGCAGGTCGTCGGGCAGTTCGTAGAGTTCGGAGTCTCGGTAAATCTCGATGGTCTTCTTGGTGGTGTCGCACACCACGTAGCAGTTGTGGCACCAAGCCAAGTGGTCTTCCAGTTCCGCCTTGGTGCGATCATCCAGGGCGCCATCCAGATAGTTGGTCAGCTCTTGCAGGAACTCAGAGCATTTCACTTTTTGCCATCTCCGCTCTCACGTTTCTGGAAGTAGCGACTGAGCCGCTCACGCAGTTGCAGGCGCGCACGCAGCAACCGCGATTTCACCGCCGGAATGCTGAGATCCAAAGCGTCAGCAGTTTCCTCGGTGGAAAGACCTTCCACATCTCTCAGGACGAACACCGTCCGAAAACTTGGGGGCAGCCCCTGGATCGTCTTCGACAGGATTTCCTTCAACTCCGCTTGCTTGTAGAGTTGCTCGGGATTCGGACTCCAATCCGCGATCTCGCGCGGAACCGAATCTTCCTCTGTCTTGACGTCCTCATCCAGCGAAACCATGCGCTCTGGCCGACGGCGGCGCAACTTCATGAGCGCCTCGTTCACGGCAATGCGCACTAACCACGTATAAAACTTCGACTGGCCCTGGAACTGTTCCAGGTTGCTATACGCCTTCAGGAACGCGTCCTGCACCACATCTTCCGCATCCTCGCGGTTCTGCGTGATGTGCTGCGCAATGCGAAAGACGTTCCGGTCGTACCGCTTGACCAGATCCTCGAAGGCGGAAACATTGCCGTTCTTGGCCGCCTGGACGAGCGCCAGCTCTTCGCTAACAGGCTCGCCTACATTGGGTTGGATGGCGCTCATTCTCTGTCCGATGCAGTATTTTCAGAACTCCGGATGGCTCGGAAGTGTTATTTTACTTGGTAACCCGCGCTTCTGACGAGTGCTTTTGACGTTTCCTGTGGAAGCTGCTGTACGATAAATTTTGGGGTGGATCGCGTGCACCGGGGAACACGTCCTTAGGTACTCCGAGGATCGACGCGCAAGTACCGTATAATCAAGACTTAGCCGGGCTGTCGGATTCTCCGAGGGTCGCCGCAAGACACATGGCAGACAAGAACGAAATCGAGCACGTTGTCGAGCGTGTCGTATCCCAGGTATTGCAGGGACATTTCTCGCAAATCCGCGAGGAGTTGGTGCGCCGTGTTCTCGAGGAGTTGCCGAAAGACTTAGGCGCGGCGACGGCAAGCGAATCCACGGAAGCAGCTCCAGGCGAGTTGCTGCGCGGAATCACCGCCATTCACGCGGGCTCTACCCAAAAAGAAATCCTGCGCGCCTTGCTCGATAACGTCTCGCATCATTGCGGTCGAACGGCTTTGTTTGTGCTGAAGGGTGGGACGTCCACCGGCTGGCAGGGACGCGGCTTCGAAGACAACGATGCTGTGAAGGAATTCGCGTTGAATACGTTGCGCGGCCTGCCCCATCGCGTGCTGCAGGAACGCGCCGCTTTCAGCGGTCAAATTATCGACATGGATCCACGCTTCGTGGACCGCTTCGGAAGCCCGGCGGATGAAAACATCCTGATGCTTCCGCTCGTCCTGAAAGACAAAGTGGCCGCGTTGGTCTATGCGGACAGCGGGCTCGAATCGGGCCGCAAGCTTGATTCGGCTGCCATCGAGTTGCTGGTAGTGTCATCGAGTGCGTGGCTTGAGTTGACGTCGGTCCGCAAGCAGGCGCCTCGCGAGGGCGCGCCCTACACGGAAAGCGCTCCACGCCCACCGGTGCAGTCTGCTCCCAGTTTCAGCGATCCCTTCGCAGGACGTACTCCGCGGCACAGCGCGGCTGCAGCCGCGGCCCCGGCCTTCGAGACGGCTCCTGCGGAAATGGTTTCTGCTCCTGCCGCTTCGCATGCCGAGGCTGCATCCAGCGCGACCGCGATGAGTGAAGAAGATGCGGACACGCATCGCAAAGCCCAACGCTTTGCCCGGCTTCTAGTGGACGAGATTAAGCTCTACAATCAGGCGAAGGTTGCTGAGGGACGTAAGAATAAAGACCTTTACGACCGCCTGAAAGAAGACATCGAAAAGAGCCGGTCCACCTACAGAAAGCGTTACGGAAACACGGCGGCTGCCGACACCGATTACTTTCAGGTCGAACTGGTGCGCAGTCTGGCCGAAGACGATATTTCAATCATGGGTGCCAACTTCCGGCGATAGGTTGCGAGTGGTTTTGTTCTCCCGATTCCTGGTCCGGTCCGTCGCTTTGCTGATCGCCAGTGGCTCTTCGGCCGCGTGGCCTGTTCCCATCGCGCGCCAGTCCACTCAAGGCAGCGCTTCATCGGCTGCGCGCGCCTCGACCTCAAAGTCCAAAACTCCCCAGTCCCGGACTGCTTCGTCGAAGAGTACGCACCAGGCATCGACCAACAAAAAGAAACGACGCCGCTCGCCGCGTGTGCAGCGGATGCACCAGGCTTTCGTGGCCTCCGCCAGCCTGAAGCCCATGGCGCGGCAGTTGCTCCAGGAACGCACACCCGCAGGATATGCCGGCGTCGAAGGGTACGCCCGCCGTCACGCAAAAGAAGATGCCGGAGCCTTGGCCTGGCTCGTCCTCGGTTACGCGCACGTGCTCGATCGCGACTATGCCAAGGCGATCGATCCGCTGAGTCGCGCCCGGCCCAAGGCAGGTGACTTAGGCGACTACGTTTCCTACTACCTGGCCAGTTCCTACCTGCAGACGGGCAGAAGCGCGGAAGCCGTTGCCACCCTGGCCGACTTCAACAAGACCTATCCCGACTCGCTGGTGATCAAGGATGCGCACGTGGTCTACGCCGGTGCGCTGATTGCCGAAGGCCGTGGTCTGGAGGCCACTACGCTGCTCGAGAAGGATCGCGAGCCCGTGCGCGCCGATGTAGAACTCGGCCTGGGCCGTGCCTACGCTGCGACGGGCCAAACTGCCAAAGCGGTGGGCGCCCTCCGCAATGTCTACTACAACATGCCGGTTAGTCCGGAGGCCGACACTGCCAACCTCGAACTGAAGAAAGTTGCCGGCAGCCCTCCCGTGCCGCTCGCCGACCGTCGAACCCGTGCTGACCTACTTGCCAAAGGCAGACGCTACAGCGATGCCGCCAACGAGTATCGCGATCTACTCGACGAAGTGAGCCCGGCCGACCGTCCATCGGTGCAACTGGCCCTCGCCACAGCACTGCAGAAGAGCGGGCGCAACAAGGACGCCAAACAGATCCTCGGCTCCGTCCCCGACAGCACACCCGACGTCGCAGCCCAACGCCTATTCCTGCTCGGGGAGGTCGCGCGCGCCACCGATGACCAGGATGGATTTCTAAGCCTGCAAGCCCAGCTGCGCCAGACTTCGCCCAACAGTCCATGGTTGGAGCAGTCGCTGCTTGCCACCGGCAATATGTATCTGTTGAAGCGTGACTACGATCACGCCATCGACGCTTATCGCGAGTTGCAGCAGCGCTTCCCGAATGGCAGCCGTGCTTCCTACGCGCATTGGAAGGTCGCGTGGCTCAGTTCCCGGCAGGGACGCGCGCAGGACGCGAAACAAGGTTTCGATGAGCAGATTGCGCTGTATCCCGCCTCTGCAGAAGTACCCGCAGCACTCTATTGGCGGGCTCGTTACGCCGAGGAAGACAACGAACTGGCCAAGGCGCGCGCGTATTACCTCAAGCTCTCCGATCGATTTCGCAACTTCTACTATGCCGAGCTGGCGCGCCAGCGGCTGAAAGTTCTGAAGCCCACCGACCCGGTGCAATACGCACTGCTTGATCGAGTCCCGCCCCTCAATCTTGGCAGCAAAGTCGTGAGCAGCGATCCACCAACTGACGATCTGCACGTGCAAAAAGCGCAGTTGCTGGAAAATGGCGCCCTGGTCGACTTCGCCGTTCGCGAAATCCAGGCCACGGCCGATGTGCAGGACGGCACGTGGGCTCTGGCTGAGACCGCGCGCCTGTACCAAGACGGCGGTCGCTACGACCGCGCCATCGAAGTGATGAAGCGCGGCGTCCCCAACTACTTTGCGGTCGACGTTCCCGAGTTGCCGCGCGTCTACTGGGAAGCGCTCTTCCCAAAGGCCTACTGGGACGATCTCAAGCGCTTTTACACGCAGAATGAACTGGACCCGTACCTGGTAGCTTCACTGATCCGGCAAGAGTCGGAGTTCAATCCCAATGCGATCTCGCACGCGAACGCCGTGGGACTGATGCAGTTGCTGCCAGTTACGGGCAAGAAAGTTGCAAAAGACGTGAAAATGCACCACTTCAACGCCAGCCAACTGTACACGCCTGCCGTCAATCTGCAGCTCGGCACGCGCTATTTCAAGACCATGGTCGACAAGTTCGGATCGTTCGAGTACGCGCTAGCCGCCTACAATGCCGGTTCCGACCGCGTGGAAGATTGGCTCTCGCAAGGGAAGTACCGCGATCCGCAGGAATTCGTCGAGTCGATCCCCTTCACTGAGACCCGCGAATACGTGCAGGCCATCCTGCGCAATGCGAGTGTCTACAAACAGCTGTACGGCACGCCGTAGAAAACCAGGTGTGAGGTCTTAGGTCTCAGGTCTCAACTTTTGGGCTGGACTTCGAGCTTCGATCTTGCAAAGGTGAGGCCGGCAGAAGCGATCCTGTCATCCTTAGCGAAGTGAGGCGTCAGCCGAACGCAGTCGAAGAACCCCGTGGCCGCCGAAATTACCTGGAACCTGATCAGGCATTTTCAGTACAGCGTTGAGTGTCGAAGCCAAATCTGAAACTTCGGACCCCAAGACCTAACGCCTAAGACCCAAGACCCTTCTCACGCGCCGGAGTCTTACTGAACAGAATCTCAAACACCAGCAACCCTGCTCCGATCACAATCGCGCTGTCCGCCACGTTAAACGCGGGCCACTGGTAGTCACGGACGTAAAAAAGCAAAAAGTCGGTGACGTGTCCCGCTGCCAGCCGATCCCAAAGATTCCCGATCGCTCCGCCGAGAATCAACGCCAGTCCGACGCCAGTGGTCGACATCGCATGGCCGTTCTTCCAAAGCAGAACAGAAACGACCACCAACGCGACCACCGAAAATAAAACGAGGATCGCCACCTTCCATTCCGAAGGCGAATCGGCGAACAGCCCAAACGCCGCGCCCCGATTTTCAAGGTGGGTCAGTCGAAAGAATCCCGGAATGATCTGAATGCCATCGTGCAGCGGAATCGTGTGCTCCACGGCAAGCTTCGACAGCCGGTCCAGCAGCGCTACAATGAAAGCGATCAGGAAATGGAACTTGCGCATGCTTGGTCGACGTTTCATCCCCTGTTGTCGATTTCCTTCAGGACCGCGCTGCAGCGCTCACACACCGTCGGATAATCTTTATCTTCGCCCACGTGAATTGAGTAGTTCCAGCAGCGGCTGCACTTCGTCCCGTCCGCCTTGCCGACCTGAACCGTGACCGATCCCGTCCCGTTCCCTGGTGCCTTCTGTTCCAGTGTGACAGCGGAAACGATGAACGCGTAACGTAGCTGTTCCCGATACCTCGCCAACACCGAATACACAGGATCGGCCGCCGACACCTTCACCTGCGCTTCCAAGGATTTCCCGATCTGCTTGGCGTTCCGCGCTTCTTCCAGCGCCTTCAGCACCTGCTCGCGCACCCCCAGGAGCGTAGTCCAATCATCGAGTTGCTTGGGGTCCTCCGCTACCTGCGCGCTGCCGAAGATCTCCTCGCGCTTCGGAAACAAAGCCACGTGTACGCTAGCCGCCCGTCCCGGAACCGCAGGCAGGTAGCCCCATACCTCTTCGGACGTGAAGCTCATAATCGGCGCCAGCAAGCGCACCAGCGCTTCTAGAATCCGCCAGATTGCCGTCTGCGCTGCACGCCGGCCAGGTGAATTGGGTGCATAGATGTATAAGCGATCCTTTAGGACGTCGAAATAAAACGCGCTCAGATCCACCACGCAGAAATTCAGCACACGCTGGTAGATCTTGTGAAAGGCAAACTCGTCATACCACCGCGTGACGTCGTCTGCCATGGCTGCCGTCTGACGCAACATGTATTGATCGAGGGGCTCGAGTTTCTCAAACGGCAAGGCGTCTTTGCCAGAATCAAAGTCGTACAAGTTCCCGAGCGCATAGCGAAACAGGTTATTCCGAATCGTCCGATACGTCTCCGCGATCGTCTTCATCAATCGTTCCGAGCCTACGACGTCTTCGCGGAAATCGACCGACGCCACCCACAGCCGCACGATCTCAGCACCCATGCGGTCCGAAATGTCGACCGGATCCACGTCATTGCCGCGCGACTTCGACATCGCCTGCCCGTTCTCGTCGAGCGTCCATCCCACTGTGGCCACGTGGCGGTAGGGAGCATTTCCCTGCACGCCGATGGTGCAGAGCAGGGAAGAGTGAAACCATCCGCGATGCTGATCTCCGCCTTCGAGATAAAGATCGGAAGTCGGCCCGTATTCCGGTTCCGCCGCGCGCAACGCGAGATAGCTCGACCCCGACTCGAACCACACGTCCAGGATGTCCATTTCCTTCTTGAACGACGTCCCGCTGCAGTGAGCGCACTTCTTGCCTGAAGGAAGTAAAGCGTCGGCTTTGGGCGTGTACCAAGAGTCGGCACCGGCGCGCGCGAATAGCTTTTCGACCGCACGATTCACCGTCGGGTCGAGCACTGGCTTGCCGCACTTCTCGCACAGGAACACCGCAATCGGAACGCCCCAGATGCGCTGCCGCGAGATGCACCAATCGGGCCGCGTAGCAATCATGTTCGAGATACGCCCTTCACCCCATGCCGGATCCCACTTCACCTTGCTGATCTCCGCCAACGCCCGCGTGCGCAGCGTCCCACCCTCCATGGGCGTTTCCATCGAGATGAACCATTGCTCGGTTGCCCGGAAGATGATCGGGTTGTGGCAACGCCAGCAGTGCGGATAGGAATGTTCCAGCGGTTCGGTATGCAACAGCACTCCGCGATCCTGAAGCAGATCGACGATGGGCGCGTTCGCCTCCCAGACTTTCTTACCGTCGTACTCGGGCAAGCCTTCGCGGATGAAACCGGCTGCATCCACGCGCGTCGTGGCATCAAGGTTGTATTTCAACCCGGTGAGAAAGTCGTCGGCGCCATGGGAAGGTGCGGTGTGCACCACGCCCGTACCCTGATCCATAGTGACGTAATCGGCCAGCACGCCGAGAATGGTGCGATCAAGAAAGGGATGTCGGAACTCGAAACCCTCGAACGTGCGTCCTGGGAAGCGAGCCAGTTCTTTCGCCCCAAGGAGGTTGCACTTCTCGATAACCGCACTAGCGAGCTTCCCGGCAACGATGTAAACCTCACCACCCGATTCGAGCGCGACGTATTCTTCGTCGGGATGAAAAGCGACAGCCATGGAGGCGGGCAGCGTCCAGGGAGTGGTCGTCCAGATGATGGTGTAAACCTTCTTGCCAATAATGGACTCGCCCAGAGAAGCCGACTCATCCTCCTTCATCGCGTACTTCACCCACACAGTGGTGCTGGTGTGGTTCTCGTATTCCACCTCAGCCTCGGCCAGCGCGGTCCGGTCGTGAATGCACCAGTAGACCGAGCGCAGCCCCTTGTAGACGAAACCCTTCTCCAGAAACGCGTAAAACGTCCCCAGCACCACCGACTCGTACTCCGGCGTCATGGTCGAGTACGGTCGATCCCAGCGTCCGAACACGCCGATCCGCTTGAACTGCGAGCGCTGCAGGTCGAGGAATTTCTCGGCGTACTTCCGGCATTCCAGGCGCACGTCCGAAGGATTCATCTGCAGCTTCTTTTTCCCGAGCTGCTGGTCCACCTTGATCTCGATCGGCAGCCCGTGACAATCCCAGCCCGGAACGTAGGGTGCGTCGTGTCCGGCCATGCTCTTGGACTTGACGATGAAATCCTTTAAGCACTTGTTCAGCGCGTGCCCCATGTGCAAGGCGCCATTGGCGTAGGGAGGACCGTCGTGCAGAACATAAGGAGGCAGCCCTTTGCGGGCCTCCTGAATGCGCTCGTAAATGCCCATTTCTTCCCAGCGAGCGAGTATTTTTGGCTCGTTCTGCGGTAGGTTGGCCTTCATGGGAAAACCAGTTTTGGGCAGGTTTACGGTATTCTTCAATTCGAGCGGCACTCGGGGGTGGTCTCCTAAATGGTTGATTTTTCATTATAGGGAGCAGCGGAAGGGACGTCCATCGAGACCCGGAAGTCCTGTATCGGCAGAGCTTTGAAATGTACTGTCGAAAAATGAGAAAAAGAGTGTACAATTTTTGTCGAATGGTACTTTTGCCGCATCTAATCGTCTCAAATCACGGGGGAACTTTGGTTCGGCGTCTTGGCAAAGAGTCCTCCCATAACATATCAGTGGTGGCAGGCAACTTGCTGAAGTTGGTGCTCATCTCGTAATTGGTATACGTTTATTCATAGCCCGACCGCGGGAAAGCGGGCCAAGGCCGATTTCAGTTATGGTACCGTTGGAAACAAAACAGAGTCCCGAAAGTCGCGAGCCCGAACTCAACCTGCTACTGCCTAAGGGCACGCTCGAAGTGCCGCTCTGGAAGTCACTGTTCGCCGCGATTGACTCTGCACTTTTCCCGAAGAAATTGCCGCCCTTAGTTCTGACCTCGAAGCCAATCGCGGCCGGAGCGCTCTGGGGCGAACATCTGACGCGGCCCTGGTGGCGCTCGGTGTTCGAGAATTTGGGCGACGTTTTCTTTCCCAAAAGGCTGCCGCCCCTGCAGCTCACGTCAAGACCCATCGAGGGACAGAACGAACTCGATGACGACTTGGCGCTGCCGTGGTACCGGTCGCTTTACTCGAATGTTCAGGATGCCCTCTTCCCAAAGAAACTGCCTCCGCTCGAGCTCACGTCGAAACCGGTAGCGGTCAAAGAAATCTGGGGCTTTTACGATCACAAGAAAGACGGAGCGCTAGTTTCAACCGCAGTGCACGTCGTCGGCGTTGCCCTCTTGATCGGCGGCACCATGCTGGTGCGGAATCAGGTGGCGACGGCCAAACCGACCGGGCCCGTGATGCCCTTGCTCTCTGACGCTGACATCCCGGCCTTGCCTCCTTCCAAAACACTAGCGGGAGGTGGCGGCGGTGGTGGTGACAACGACAAGCTGGCAGCCACCAAGGGCCGACTTCCGAAGCAGTCCATGGAACAGTTCACTCCGCCCATGGTCGTAGTGCGTAACGAGAACCCCAAGCTTCCCATGGAGCCGACGGTGGTTATTCCACCGCAGATCAAGTTGGCGATGAATAACATGCCGAACCTGGGCGACCCGATGGCCGCGATCCCGAACGGCCCGCTGTCGAACGGCACCGGCTCGGGTGGTGGTATTGGTTCCGGATCTGGTGGTGGTGTTGGCTCGGGTGAAGGTCCTGGCGTCGGTCCGGGCCGGGGCGGCGGTATCGGCGGAGGCGTCTTCCGAGTGGGTGGTGGTGTCTCAGCCCCCAAGGTGCTATTCCAGCCCGATCCGGAATACTCCGAGGAAGCGCGCAAAGCGAAGTTTCAGGGAACCTGTGTGCTGGGCCTGGTGGTTGGTCCGGATGGCCGTCCACGCGACATTCACGTGGTCCGCAGCCTGGGCCTTGGTCTTGACGAGAAAGCTATTGAAGCCGTGAAGAACTGGCGTTTCGATCCCGCCGTGAAAGATAGCAAGCCGGTCGCTGTAGCAATCAGCGTCGAAGTGGATTTCCGGCTGTACTAGAGTTGATTTCAAGATTGGTGAAGCGGCCGCCCAGCGCGGCCGTTTTCATTTGCGCGAAACCCCTCGAGTACCTTAGTGTCCTTGTGGTTGACGCCTTCTGTCGCGCGGCTTACTCCTTAAGGTCGACATGCTCCACAAACTCCACCGGGTGTCCCAAAAACCGCGGCCCGAGACGCCGGAACTTCTCCACCGAATCGGTAGCAAAAAAGCGCAGACCCGTGGGGGCGCTCGGCTGTGTGCTGGAATTGCCTGCGAGGTCTTCAATCTGTCTCGCAACCACCCTAGCCGTAGAATGCGCCGAGTCGACAATACTCACATGCGCCGGCGCCACCCGCCGCAGCAGCGACTGGATCAAGGGATAGTGCGTGCACCCCAGCACCAGCACGTCCGCATCGTGAAATCCGTCGGCGAACGCTTCCCCCAGGTAAATCCGCGCCACCTGCTCGGTCACCGCATGCTCCACCCACCCTTCCTCGACCAGCGGAACAAATAACGGGCAGGCCTTCTCGCGCGCCGCGACGCTGCGGGCCTCAAGCGCCTTCAAATACGCATGGCTGCTGACTGTTGCCTCAGTCCCGATCACGACCACCCGGCGATTCTTGCTAGCCGCTGAAGCCTGCTCCGCCCCGGGCTCGACCACGCCGACCACCGGTACCTGCGCTGCACCTGTAATTCGATCAAGCGCCAGCGCGGTAGCCGTGTTGCAGGCGATCACCAGCAGGTTCGCCCCTTGCCCTTCGAGGAAGCGCGTCGCCTCGACCGCGTAGCGAGCCACGGTCTCAACCGACTTCGATCCGTAAGGCAGCCGTGCTGTATCTCCGAAGTAGAGGTAGTCCGCGTCGGGGTTCAGCGCGACTAGTTCTTTCAGGACCGTCAATCCGCCAAAGCCCGAATCAAAGACGCCGATCGAAGGTCTGCCTGCAAGGGAGTTCATCGTTGAGCTTCATCATAAAGGAAATCGGTACCAAGACCTGTAGCGGCGTTGGTTCGGTGGCGAGCAACGATCGGTCAGTCGATCGAGTCTCGTTTGGCTACCGTGGAAACAAACTCAGGGGCATGAGCAATCTCAGAACGTTCGGAGTGTGCGCCCGCACGCATCTTCAGAAGTTGCTGGTAATAGTTGGCTGCCTTACCGGAGTCCTGAGTCATTTCAGCAGCACGCCCGGCTCCATACAATGAATCAAAGCGTCCCGGGTTGATCCTTAGGCGACTTCGTATTCCACCAGCGCCTGCACCGGTCTTTTCATATCCAGCAGCATGTCAGCCAGCATCTCCCGAGCAGGGAGATCGCCCATAACCCCAAACACTCCCGCCTTCTGCTTCTCTGCGATCCCACGCAGCAGGCTGAGAGCTTCATCGTCCTGGGTTCCCAGTTGCTGCTTGCTAAGTTCGTCAACGTGACGATGACCCTCGTCAGAGAGAACCACCGTGGCGACTATCAGGGAAGCAGGCAGAAGTGTGACGTAGCGAAACACCGTCCCCTCGAGTAGAGTCCATTCGCAACCAAGGCGTTGAGCTTGGATTAAAGCTGTGAATTGGGCTGATTGTCCGTCGTCTCGTCCTAACGCGCTTTCATACCTGACCGCTCCGCGCCAACAATCGTCTCCACACTGATCTTCGTCTGGCAGCACGGCCCCGGCGGAATCGGCGCTCCATGCGGACACGTACGCGGATGCCCCAGAAACGAGCAGATCTTGTCGGTCGCTTCGGGTGAAAGAATGTGCTCAAACTTGCAGGCCTGCTCTTCAATTTCCGATTCACTATCCATCGCCAGACTGTCGGTGAAAAGACGCTCCGCCAGCCGGTGCCGTCGAATGATGCTGCCCGCGCGTGTGCGTCCCCGCGGTGTCAGCGCCACGATCGCGCTTCCGTCGCCTGCAAACATGCCGTCCGGCCGCAGCGCTTCGTGGCAGGGATTGACGAACGGCTTGTGATCGTGTGCCTCGGGCGGATGCGGAGTGGTTGTAACCAGGCCCAACGCCGTCATCTTCTCCACCGCTATGCTGACCGGCAGAGCGCCGTGCACGTCCATGCGCCCGAGTTCTGCGATTTCGCCGTTCTCCTCCAGCACCCACAGCTCTTCGAGGACTTCGTCGAACTGTTCCTCATCCGCCATGGCGAATACTTCCTGCGCCGCAATCTTGCCGTGGTGCAATTCGATGCGACGGTCGGCCAGGCGTGCCACCACCGGATCATGCGTGACCATCACGATCGTGCGCCCCTGCTGATGAAACTCGCGCAACAGCCGCAGCACGATCTCTTCGTTCAGCGCGTCGAGATTCCCAGTAGGCTCATCCGCCAGAATGATCTTGGGATCGTTAATCAAGGCCCGCGCGATGCACACGCGCTGCTGCTCGCCGCCCGAGAGTTGGGAGGGCACGTGGTGCGCGCGGTCTTTCAATCCCACGCGCTCCAGGGCATCGAGCGCTTCTTTTTCGTCGGTCATGCTGTGAAAGTACTGCGCCAGCATGACGTTTTCGACTGCAGTGAGGTAGGGAATCAGGTGAAATTGTTGGAAGACGAATCCGATCTTTTCGGCGCGCACCCGGTTCAACTCAACGCCAGAAATATTCGCCACGTCCCCGCCATCGAGCCAGATCTCACCGCTGGAAGGTCGATCCAGGCAGCCAATCAGATTGATCAGCGTCGATTTCCCCGAGCCCGACGGCCCCATGATAGAGACCCACTCGCCCGGCCCAACCGACAGCGAGAAGTCATCCAGGGCGTGAATCACGCCTCCGGGTGCCTCCGCCCTCGCCGGATACAGCCGGCTGACGCCTTGGAGCTTGATCACCTTACTCTCCCTTCAAAATCACGGCCGGCTGGATGCGGCGCAGCAGCGACATGGGCACCATCGCCGACAGCAGCGCCACCGCCATGCTCCCCGCCATCACAAACGGTAGCACGCTCAAGCGCGGCACAACCGGAGCGTTGAAGTTGACCCGGCCAATCCACGCCGCGATGCCGATCCCAATCACGAATCCGAGCACCGCCCCTACCGCGCCCAACGCCACTGCCTCGGCGGCAAAGAATCCGCTTATCATTCGCTCGGACGCTCCCAGCGCCTTCATGATCGCAAAATCGCGCCGCCGATCAAAGACCCATCCGGTAAGGGTAGCCAGCACGCACAAGGCCGCGGTCAGGATAATCAGAACCGCCGCCGCATAGAGTGTAGCGCGCGTCTTGCCGAGCACCCGGGCCTCGCCCTCGATGATCTGCCGCACCGGTCGGACATCGGCCGCCGGAAGCACCCCCGTCAGCTGTTGCATGACGGCATTCACGTCTTCCTGCGAACCATTGGCCGCAATCTCAACGGTCGAAGGTCGCACGCCACTCCACGCCAGGAATTCCGACATCGGCAGGTACACGCGACTGTCTTCCGCAGCACCGGTCTGGAGGGTCCCCGCCGGGGTAAGCTGAATGGTGTGCCCCTGAAAGCTGAGGTCAAACGCCTTCCCGTCAGGTGAAACAACGGGGAGAGCACGCTTCCCAACCAATGCCGTCTGCGGTGCCGTCGGCCACGCACTCACCGACCACCAGCGATTGAGCTTCTGGACCCGTTCAAAATCTGTGCCCGCTACCACCACCGACTGCCCATTCGCTGTACGGGCGACGAGGTAAGCGAAAGGCACGGCCGTGCCGCGTCTGCCCAGCGTTCCTTCGATCTTGCCCAAAGCGTCCGGGGGAAGGGAAGCGCCGTCGTTCCCCACGACCACAACATTCGCACCGTAGAGACGGAATTCCTTGCGGAGCTTGGCTTGTACATCCACGTACAAATTCATCATCGCGGTAGCAACCGCCGCCGCGACCACCATCGCAAGTAGGGCCGAAGCGGCTCGTCCACGCCGCAGGACGGCCGCACGCCACAGCATGCGCAGAAACATAGAACTATGCGCGGCATTTGCTCGACGCGCCGCCACGCCTTGCGGGATCGCCTGCTGCTCGCTCATG
>WNFQ01017280.1_pt1 | contig 19855 bp, 16 predicted proteins | sample 5400171 | NCBI WGS metagenome assembly WNFQ01 (sample SAMN13153356, study PRJNA577476) | soil metagenome | isolation source: 20 cm soil under Madrone tree | place: USA:California | collected 2016-06-14 | reverse complement strand
CGCCAATCGCGTAATTGCGCATGTGGCCCATGTGCAGCGTGCCGGAGGGATACGGCAGCATTTCGAGCGTGTAATATTTCGGCTTTACGGGGTCGGCTTCGGTTTCAAAAACGCGCGCGTCTTCCCATCGCTTTTGCCATTTGGCTTCGATGGATTGTGGGTTGTACTCCGCCACTCGCGGTTATCCTTTACCCCGTAATTTTGCTTTCTTTTTTGCGCTCGCAGCTCTGGCAATCTTTTTGGCTTCTTTTGTGCGCGCAACGAGTTTTTTCTTGAGGGCACTTGTCAGCATGGAGTAGCCCTTCTCTGCCCGCGGGGCGACGTCTTCGAGGCCGGCGAGTTCCCAGAGTTTTGCGATGTTGCGGCGATCGTCGCCGGGATCGTCAATCGGAGTTTCGAGGAGAAAGGCGCGTCCCAACACGCCCACCGGTGGCATGGGGCCGAGCCGCGGATGTTTTAGAATTCTGCCGAATGCGGCGGCGCCAATTTTGCCTTGGCCGATATGCTCGTGACGATCCACACGGCCTCCCAGAGGAATTTTTGAATCATTCACGTGGAAGACGGGCACGTTGTCGAGGCCAATGGTTTTGTCGATATGCTCGACGGTTTGCTCGAGCCCTTTTTCAGAGCTGATGTCATAACCGGCAGCAAAGAGGTGCGCAGTGTCGAGGCAAGCGCCGACGCCCAGTTCCGAAAGGCCCGCGACAATGTCCGCAACTTCTTCGAGCGTCGAGCCGACCGCGCTGCCCATGCCCGCGGTATTCTCAATGAGAATGCGCAGATTGCCGAGCGGAACGAGCTTGGCCGCTTGCTTCACGCTTTCAATGACGGTCGTGACCGCCCGCTGCGACGAAACTTCCCCGCGCGAACCGGGATGCACGACCAGAAAATCAGCGCCAAGAGCGATGCCGCGCACCAGCTCTTCATGAAACGCTTGAATAGAGCGAGTTCGCAGCATCGGCTGGGATGCGGCGAGATTAATCAGATAATTGGCATGGATAACCAGCGGGCCAAGGCCTAGTTCCGTGCGCCGCGCGCGAAAGCCGGCTGCGTCGGTGTCCGGGATCCTTGCCCCCCCTCCCGCCCACATCCGTGGGCTTGCGGAGAAGATCTGCAGCGCGTTGCAGCCGAGCTTCCGTGCCGACTCGAGTGCGTTGACGTAGCTGCCGGCGATTGAAGTATGGATGCCGATGCGCGCGCTGCCGTCCATCCAGACGGGTGCCTGGGGTTCCGGCTCAGGTTCGGGGCGGTATTCGTCTTCCGGATCGAATTGAGTGTCTAGAATCTGCGTTTCTTCTGTCATTCTCAGGCAAAAATTCCAATGTGTGAGTAACACACTATTCTATCATAATCGTCAAAATCGATTTTGACGGGCGGGCCATGCCTGTTTGGGAAGCCTTGCTATGCCGTTTGCTCCCGCAATGCAGCTCCAGTAGACTGACGTTTCCCCACCCGCGAGGTAATTCATGCTGATTGTCATGCAGTCGCACGCCACGGAAGCGCAGATTCGCGCGGTGTGCGAACGGATTGAAAGCCTGGGGCTGAAAGCGCATCCCATTCCCGGGTCGCTTCGCACGGCCATCGGCATTACGGGAAACAAAGGCTCCGTGGATCTTGGCGTCTTGGAGTCTATGGCAGGCGTCATTGAATGCATCCCGGTCAGCAAGCCATACAAACTGGTCAGTCGGGATACCAAGGAAGAAGACACGGTCCTGCGGATTCCCACGCCTTCAGGCGAGGTGCTGATTGGCGGGAAGCATTTGGCGCTCGTGGCTGGCCCGTGCGCGGTGGAAAGCGAAGAGCAATGCATGGCGGTGGGAGAGCGGCTGAAGCCGACTGGCGTGCGGCTCTTTCGCGGAGGCGCTTATAAACCACGGACTTCCCCATATAGCTTTCAGGGGCTTGGCGAAGACGGGCTGAAAATTCTGGCCAAGGTCCGCAAGAGTTTTGGTTTTGGGATTATCACGGAGGCGATCGACAACGAGAGTTTGGATCTGGTGGAAGAGTACGCCGATGTGATTCAAATCGGTGCGCGCAACATGCAGAATTTCTCTTTACTGAAGCGCGCGGGGCGGGCCAAAAAACCGGTATTGCTGAAGCGAGGGATGTCCGCGACGCTGGACGAATTCCTGATGGCCGCCGAATATATTTTGAGCGAGGGAAACTACAACGTGATGCTGTGCGAGCGCGGAGTACGCACGTTCTCAGATTTCTCAAGAAACACTTTAGATCTTGCTGTCGTGCCCGCTGTAAAGAAGCGCAGCCATTTGCCGATTCTTGTGGACCCGAGCCACGGTACAGGCAAGCGCCACAAAGTACTGCCGCTTTCGCGCGCGGCGGTGGCTGTCGGGGCCGACGGGCTGCTCGTGGAAGTTCATCACGATCCGGAAAGGGCGCTTTCCGACGGGATGCAATCCATCATCCCGGAAGAATTCGCGGAGCTCAGCGAGGAAGTAAAACAAATCGCCGCTGTCCTGCACCGTATAGTGAATTGAATTCCAGACAATCCCCATCAGGTTTACTAGCGTCCGCACTTCTGCTCATGTCACAATTCCGTCCTCCATGAATCGCGTTTCCAAATTTCGTGTGATTTTTTTGTTGTCTGTTCTGTCTTTGGGCGGCTTCATTGTGCTGCTTCGCGAGCATAGGCCTTCGTTTTTGCGACCTGATTTGCACAGCATGGCTTACGTCAGCAGCGCATCCTACGCGGAAAGAGATCTGGGGGGTGAGCCCGGCCGGCGGACACATTTGGGTTCTTGACGCGCCCAGCAATCAGGTCAGCGCGAAGATTTCTTTGGGCGGCACTCCCTACACGATTGATTTCTCTTCCGATGCGAAGCTCGCGTACACAACATCCAGTTCAACAAACTCACTTTTGGCAATTGATTGCGCGACCAAGCAGGTCGCGGCTCGCGCCTCTACCGGAGGCCAACCTGTTCTGGCGCAGGTCACGCCAGATGGGAAGTCCATTCTCGTCGTAAATCATCGGGATGCCACGCTTGGCATTCACGATGCGCACACACTGCTCCAACGCGCCGCCGTGCCTGTAATTTCCAACCCGGATGACGTTGCGATCCTTCCCGATGCGTCAGTCGCATTCGTCATCAGCCGGTCCGAGAAAAAGATATCCGTAGTGGATTTGAAACGTGCCGCACTGCTGGCAAATCTCGAGCTTGCGGGCAAACCATCCCAAATGATTTTGAAGCCCGACGGCGGTGAGCTTTTCGTGCTGTCGCCGGAATCTCATGGCTTGCAAGCGATTAACACTTGGACGCACGAGGTGGGCGACTATGTCGTACTCGGGTCGGCCCCGACCCGAGCGGCTCTGCTTGGCGACGCAGGCACGCTCTTTATTTCAGACGTAGCCGCGGGAACAATCACTCCGCTGGACATGGTGACCCGCCGCTTGAGCCCCTTGAGTTCTGTCCCTGTGGGCCAATCGCCCGGTGCCCTATGCTTTGATCCAGGCGAGAAACCCAGGCTGTTACTCGTTGTCAGCGAAGCATCCGGCGATCTCAGTGTTGTGCGCATCAGCTCCGATCGCACACCAGCGCTCTTAACGATGATTCCCGTCGGCGATCGCCCGCGCGAAATTGCCGTCAAACTTTTTTAGGCTACCTGCCGCGTTAGACCGCAAGCTCAATCGGCCACGCGAAGCTCTCTTCCCCCAGTTGCACGTCCAGATAGCCTTCGGCGGGAAGAACGTCCACGGGTAGGCCGGCTTGCCAAAGCGCTACCCCCACGCGCAGCCTTTGCGCTCCTCGCATCTGCAGAATTTCCTTTTGCACGGCCACTTCGAGAATTTTGTCGAAAGCCACTTCCGCAACGTGCGCGTGCGAAAAACGATTTTCGTCGAATCCGTACCGCAGCTCACGCAGATGATAGGTGCGGCCATGCATCGCGCCGCTGCGGCGCTCGGGCGAGTAGAGCCCCGCGCCCAGCCATTCGAAATAGGACGATTCCCTGCCGTCCACTTTGACTTTCAGCAACTCGGAGGGGGCGATGTGCAGTGCGTGTTCCGGCAATTTCTTGATCGGCTTTGCCAGGTCGTCGGGTGCAAGCTGGCCCAGCGCAACGTAAATTCCCGTCAAATGCTTGCGGTAGAGGGCGTCAAACTCCGCGTCGTTCGCTGTGCTGTGCTCCGGGCCATACCACCAGCACCAGTCGCTGCCCTCGGCAGCCAAAAGAGACTCTTTCGCGGTCGCCAGCGCTTCCGTACTTGGCGCATTTTCGCGGCCCTCTTTGTGCGCCGCTTCCGCGCGAGCATAAGCCTCCCGCGCGTCCCACAGAAGTTCCCACGCTGCCACGTCTTCGCTATTGCCGATCCAAACGTCAAAGTTCGCGTTAATCCATGACGCCGGAAAAATTCCATTGTTTTGTGGAATTTCTCCCGCCGCAGCGATTGCTTCGCTCACCGTCAGCGCGTTGAAGTCACCGTCACCCTGAATTCGGCCGTAAAACTCACGCAAAAATTCCCTGCCGTTGCCCGGAAAATATTCCCATGCATTTTCTCCGTCCAAGAATATGCAAACAGTCAAAGGATTCTTGCTCGAGACGCGTTCGCCGAGAAAACGCAAGCGACCGTGCAAATCCGCGGCGGCAGCCTTTCCGTCCATGCGGCTATAGACGAATCCAATTAAGTCGGAGATGTGATGATCCCGGAAGAAACCTATGATGTTCTGTGCGCCAATTTGAATTTTCCAGGGCTTGTACAATCGCTCCGCATTTGCCGGAAGTCCGCTTGAATCGCGGAAGAATCCTACATTCAAGGTGCGGCCAAGAACGCCTTCGTCTGTTCCAAACCACTTGAAGCCTTCTTCCGCCGCGATCGCCAGCGTCTGATCTGAAACGGAACCTTCGGAAGGCCACATGCCGGCTGGCGGCGCGCCAAACATTCGTTCGTGATACTGTCGCGCGCGGCGCAACTGCTCGCGCCCATCCTCAGGATGCCGGTACGCCCTTCTTGGCAACGGCGTGCTCGGGTTCGCGACCCTTGCGATATCCGAATCGCAGACCAGGGGCAGGATTGGATGGTAAAACGGCGTCGTGCTCAGCTCGATCTGCCCGCGGGCCGCGGCTTCTTTGTATATGGGCAGCACTAGCCTAAGAAATTCGAGCTGCTTCGCCTTCAGAACAGCCTTATCTGCTTCCGAATAATTTTTTCCCCGCGCCGAAAGCCGGTTCACCTCCACGTCGCGTGCAATCCATTCCTCGTCCATCCATGCCAACTGCGAAAGCAACTGTAGATCGCGCCAATCGCGCGGGGTGAAAGTTACAAGCGCCTGCGCCCCGCCGGCTGGCCGCGACCATTCGTACAACTCCAAGAATCTCGGCCAGCGCGAAAGCAATCGTTCGTGATTCACTTGAAACGCGCGTGAGAGAATTTCTGTTTTGTCTTCCCGTGTGAGTTGTTCCGCATTCTTGAGCGCGAGGTCGAACCACGGCTCGTTAAACTTGCCGCTCGCGTATTCCTCAAGCTGCAGCCCCAGCGAAGGCACGACGTTGAACGTGGCGTGAAACTTTGGAAACTCCTCCAGAATCTTGACCATGCCCCAGTAATCCTTCAGCGCGTGCAGCCTTGTCCACGGCAGCACGTACCGCCCCGTTTCCGGGTCACGGTACTGCGGCTGGTGCATGTGCCACAACAAAACCAAGTTGATTCTGTTCATCGCGCGTACCGCATCCGTGGCTGCCCCCTCAACATGCTACACTCTGCCTTTGCCTCATGCGCATCCTGGACCGCTATATCGTTCGCGAAGTTTTTCGTCATGCGCTCCTGGGCCTCGTTGTCTTCACCTTTGTCTTTTTCGTTCCGCAACTCGTTCGCCTTATGGAATTGCTCGTACGCCATTCAGGTTCCGGCGGGCAATTGGTCAAACTTTTCCTTTGCCTTTTCCCCGGCGTCCTGACGTTTACCGTGCCGATGGCCATTCTCGTCGGCGTGCTGCTTGGCCTTGGCCGCATGTCCGCGGACAGCGAAATCATCGCGCTTACCGCGCTGGGGATTGGCCGTAGCCGCATTCTGCTTCCTGTTGCCGTCCTCGCACTGACCGGAACGCTTATCACCGGCTGCATGACGCTTTGGGCTGGACCCGTCTCCCTGCGAGCATTTCGCGGCATTGAAGCCGACCTCATCGCCAACCAGGTTTCCTTTCAGGTCCAGCCGCGCGTTTTCGACGAGCGCTTTCCCAAGACGGTGCTTTACGTTAACGACGTCTCCGCGAGCGGTACACAATGGCACGGCGTGTTTCTGGCGGAAGCCGGGGACCAGAACAGTTCTCAACTCACTCTGGCGGAAAACGCGATTGTAATTGCCGAGCCGCAACTCGGCAAGTTGGAGCTGCATCTACAGGGCGGCGCCACGCACGAATTCAACCGGCTGGACCCGAATCATTACTCGGTGACGCAATTCGGACAGAGCGATCTCCCCATCGAAGTGACCGGGCTGCTTCCTTCGAAAGAACGCTCTCTAAGCAATCAGGAACGCTCGTTAGTGCAGCTCTGGTTCGACAACGGGCCAAGCTGGCGCGAAGCCCGCGTTGAGCTTCATCGCCGTATCGCATTCCCTTTTGCTTGTATTTTCTTCGCGCTCGTTGCCGTACCACTCGGTTCGCAACCGCGCCGTGGCGGCCGCGCTGCGGGAACGCTTCTCGCCGTTTTGCTGATCGCTTCTTACTACTTGCTTTTCGTGTTCGGCGCCGGCCTTGCGAGACAAGGCGCCGTCCCCGTTCCTGCTGGTATCTGGATAGCGAATCTTGCGCTCGGGCTGCTCAGCGTAATCCTGTTGCCGCGCATGGAGCAGCTTCGCGGAGATCGTGCCTGGCTCATGGTCCTTCTCCGGCTGCGCAGCCGGGGTAGGCTTTTTCGCCGCCGCAAGGCCGCGCGGGACAGAGAAGCTTCAGCAGCCCGCTCTCAGAATGGCTCGCGCGAAAACGGAACCCAATACCCGCAGAGCAACAGCTTCCCCCGCCTGATGGATATATATCTCCTGCGGCGTTTCTTCTCTTATTTCTTTCTTTTGATGGCCACGTTCATTTTTCTTTTTGAGACTTTTACGTTTTTCGAATTGCTTGACGATATCGCGCGCCACCGGATTGCGTTTCTTATCGTCGTCAAATATTTCAGCTATCTGGCCCCATATCTTGCGTATCAGCTCGCGCCGCTGGCTGCTCTGGTCGCCGTCCTCGTGACGCTCGGCGTGATGAGCAAGAACAACGAGGTTGTTGCTTGTAAAGCCAGCGGCATCAGTCTTTACCGCCTTGCGCTGCCGCTGCTCCTGGCTGGCGTCACGCTCGCCGCGGTCATGGTCGTCCTCGACGATACCTATCTTCCCTACGCCAATCAGCAGCAAGACGCGCTCCGCAACCAGATCAAGGGGCGCCCCGCGCAAACCTACACCCGGCCGCAGCGCTGGATCTTTGGCGAGAATTCGAAAATTTATAACTACGATCTCTTCGATTCCACGCAGAATCTTTTTGGTGGGCTTTCCGTGGTTGAGCTTGATCCCGCCACGTTTCATATCAAACGGCGTATCTTTGCCAATCGCGCGCGCTGGTCACCGGAACAGAACGTGTGGATCCTGGAAAACGGGTGGATTCGCGATTTTGAGGAAGGCGTTGTCTCCAAGTATCAACAATTTGGCGCCACAACGCTTGCGGAATTGAAAGAGCCGCCGACGTACTTCAACCGGCAGGTGCTGCAAGCGTTTCAAATGAGCTGGGACGAATTGCGGCTCTATATTGACGGTCTGCAGCGCGCGGGATTCGATGTTTCCGCCCTGAGAGTCCAGTGGCACAAGAAGCTCGCTTACCCGGCCATCGCGCCTGTCAGCATGCTTCTTGCGATTCCTTTCGCGCTGCTGGTCGGCATGCGGGGAGCTCTAGGCGGCGTGGCTCTTGGCGTGGGCATCGCGATCGGCTATTGGGCGGCTGCCGCGCTGCTTGAAGCGATGGGTGGCGTTGGGCAATTGCCTCCTTTGCTTGCCGGTTGGTCGCCGGACTTGATCTTCTTTTTCTTTGGAATGTATTTTTTCTTCAAAATGCCCACGTAGCGCGTCACGCTTTGGGTTTGCTTAGCTGACTGAGTTTCCAGCGGATTTTGTGCAGCATTCCCAGAAGCACTTCCGCATCGGCAGCTTCCAAATTCAGCCTGCGCACCAGCCGCCGCAGCTTTTCTCCCGCCAATTGACCGGTTTTGGGATTGATGTACTCGCTTTCGCGCAACGCACCGAACAATGCCTCGGTAATTCGCTCCACGATTTCGAGTGTGGTCAGGTTTCGCTTCTCGACTGGCGACGCCAGTCCTTTCGCGCGCACTAACTCATAGAGACACACCGCCACTGCTTGCCCCAGATTCATGGACTGGTGTTCTTCGCGCGTGGGGATGTGCAGAACCCAATGGCAATGGCTTAATACATCGTTCGAGAGACCCCACTTCTCCGAACCAAATAGAATCGCAACCGGCGCCGAAGAGAGTTTGCCGCGAATGGACCTCGCTCCATTCACCAGAAGCTTTAGGGGCTGCTGCAATTGCCGATGGCGAACGGCTGTAGTCCCGACCACCATGGTGCAATCGGCAACGGCATCGGCTACGGTTGCGAAGTCTTTGGCATTTGCAAGGACGTAAGAGGCGCCAACAGCCGACTTAGCGTCTCTAAACGCTACTTCATACGGGTTCACGACGCGAAGTTGCGTAAACCCAAAATTGCTCATCGCACGAGCAGCTGCCCCAATATTGAGTGGATTCCTCGGCGCCACCAGGACGACGCGAAGAAGTTGCAATTTTTCAGGGCTCAACACGGCAGCAATTTACCTCAACAAAAGCTCGAAGCCGCCGGAAAGCAAACAATCACTTGTATTGTCCGCTCGCCGACGGCTTCAAGTATTACTTTACTTTGCAATTCTTCGCAAAGCGGCCGCTATTTTCTTTTCGTTCTTGCCGCCTGCTTCTCTTCAACTATTACTTGAGCTGCAGCCAGCCGGGAAATCGGCACGCGGAAAGGCGACGCGCTCACGTAGTCCATGCCGATCTGATGGCAGAACTTGACAATACCCCAGCGCATCAGCATGCCCACACCTTTCGTGTCGAGCGATTGGAAAGGATCGGCCGCAAAAACACCGGCTTTTTTCTCATCCACGTAGTCCGGGAGGAAGCGTCCCGCGTCGTCGCGAGAGAGCCCCATGGTCGTTTGTGTGAGGTCGTTTGTGCCGAAAGAGAAAAATTCGGCGACTTCCGCGATCTCATTCGCAAGCAGCGCCGCGCGCGGTAGTTCAATCATAGTGCCGACGAGATATTCGAGTTTGACTCCCGCTTTTTTGATGAGGTCGTCGGCAACGCGCCGTGTGGCTTGTTCGAGAATCCACAATTCCTTCTTATCCAAAACGAGAGGAATCATGATCTCAGGTAAAACTTTAATCTTGTTTTTTTGGCATTCAATCGCCGCTTCGATGATCGCGCGCACCTGCATCTCGAGGATTTCCGGATAGGTGATTGCAAGTCGACACCCGCGATGGCCCAACATCGGATTCGCTTCGTGCAATTGCTCCACGCGGCGAGCAACTTTCTCGACGTCAAGACCGAGGTCCTTGGCCAGCTCCGCTTGCTTGGCGCCCTCGTGCGGCACGAATTCATGCAGCGGTGGATCAATCAGCCGAATCGTCACGGGCAGCCCATCCATCGCCTGGAAAATGCCGATGAAGTCGCGCCGCTGGAACGGCAGGAGCTTGTCCAGAGCGGCCACGCGCGCCTCTTTCGTCTCCGCAAGGATCATTTCCTGAATGGCACGCTGACGCTCCGGCCCTTTTTCCGGATGCTCGAAGTCGGTAAAGAACATGTGCTCGGTGCGGCACAGGCCGATGCCTTCCGCGCCCATTTCGCGCGCCTTGCGCGAGTCCTGCGGCGTGTCGGCGTTGGTACGAACCCGCAGTTTGCGGATCTCATCAACCCATTTCATCAGGGTCGTGTAAGCCTTTGGCAATTCAGGAGTTACGAGTGGTTGGGCGCCGAGATAGGCGATACCTTCTCCGCCATCCAGGGTCACCCATTCGCCCTCTTTCACTGTCTTTCCGCCGGAGCTCATTGTCTTGCTCTTGTAGTCGATGCTGACTTTCTCCGCGCCGACGATGCAGCACTTGCCCCAGCCCCGCGCAACAACAGCCGCGTGGCTTGTCTTTCCACCGGTAGCGGTGAGAATGCCCTGGGCTACGGCCATACCGCCGACATCTTCCGGGCTCGTCTCGCGGCGAACGAGAATCACCTTTTCGCCCTTCTCAGCCCACGACTCGGCGTCTGCCGCCGTGAAGACGACCTTTCCAACCGCTGCGCCCGGCACCGCGTTGATGCCGTGTGCAAACACAGTTGATTCGAGCGACTTCCTGTCCACCCTCGCATCAATGACGGGATAGAAGAGCCGGTCAATGTCTTCCGGCTTGATGCGCAGAATAGCGTCTTCTTTGGTAATCAGCTTTTCGTTGGCCATGTCCACAGCCATTCGAAATGCAGCCGTTGGTGTCCGCTTGCCTGTGCGCGTCTGCAACATGTACAGCGTTCCGTCTTCGACGGTGAACTCCATGTCCTGCATGTCGCGATAGTGTTTTTCAAGTTTCACTCGAACCTTTTCCAACTGCCCATAGACTTTCGGCAGCCGATTCCCCATCTCTCGAAGCGGCATCGGCGTGCGAATTCCTGCCACAACATCTTCGCCTTGCGCGTTGATTAGGTAGTCTCCGTAAAACTCCTTTTCGCCGGAACTGGGATTCCGCGTGAAACAGACACCGGTGCCGGAATTTTCTCCCGTGTTGCCAAACACCATTTGCACCACGTTAACGGCAGTGCCGAGCAAGCCCGTGATTTTTTCCACGCGGCGGTATGTTACGGCCTTCTCCGCCATCCATGAACCAAACACCGCGCCGATGGCGCCCCAGAGTTGTTCCATCGGATCATCTGGGAAGGCACTCCCTGTCTTCTGCTTGAAGATTTGTTTGTACTCCGCGACCAAATCCTTCCAGCCGCTCGCCGGAACAGCCGTATCTTCTTTCACGCCGAGGCGTTTCTTCATGTCCACGAGGCGATGCTCCAAATCCTCTTTTGACATACCCATCACGACCGTCGAGTACATCTGCACAAAACGGCGGTAGGCGTCGTAGGCGAACCGCTCATTCTTCGTGGAGGTAGCAAGCCCAGCGACGCTCTTGTCGTTCAATCCGAGATTCAGGATCGTTTCCATCATACCGGGCATGGAACGCGCTGAGCCGGAACGCACGCTCACAAGTAACGGGTTCTCCGGATCCCCGAGCTTCTTCTTCGTCACGCGCTCGAGCTTCGCGACGTTGTCTGTTACCTGCTTCCTGAGCTCCGCTGGGAATTTCTTTCCGTGATCATAATAGTAGGCACACGCTTCCGTTGAAATCGTGAACCCCCCAGGGACCGGCAATCCAATCTTGGTCATCTCTGCTAGTCCTGCGCCTTTGCCGCCCAGGACTTCGCGCCAAGTGCCGTCACCTTCCGCCTTACCTGCGCCAAAAAAATAGACCCATTTCTTCACTGTTTTCCTCTCATGCGTTTGGAGTGTGGTACGTGACCTTTGAAATCAAACTGTCACAAGAAATTTTCGTTAGAAATCCGCACGACACCATGTCGGCATGCCGACGTTTCAAGCAAGCCTCGCAAAATGAATTGTTCAAGTAACACTTCATGCTGCTCAGATCTTGCTCTCGCCCCCGAGTTCAGAGAAATCGGCAATCGTCGAGAACTCGCGAAGCAACTCACTTAGCAGCGCGAGCCGGTTTTTCCTGACAGCTTCATTCTCAGCCATCACCATCACTTGATCGAAGAAGTTGTCCACGTCTGGCCTAAGCGCTGCAATGACCTCAAGTGCTTCTTTATAGTGCCCCGCGCGCTTCTGCTCTTCGACTTTCGGTGCAGCCTTGCGCATTGCTGCAAACAACTGCCTCTCCGCTTCGTCTTCGAACAGGTCCTTCAGGACGTCTACGCCATCTGATTGCTTTCCGGACTTCTCCAGAATCTTTCGAATGCGCTTAAAGGAAATTGTCAGCGGTTCAAAGTTCTTGGACTTGCGAATTGCGCGCAGTGCATCCAGGCGCTTGCGCGCGTCCACGAGGTCATCCGCGCCGGCACTGAAGACAGCGTTCACTTCGTCATAGTTGAAGTCTTGCTCCTCGGTCACGGCCTTCATTGGCGGATACATGAGCAGAGTTTACAAAGCATAGCTGACCGAGAGCGCGAGCGAAATCGGCAGCTTCTTCTCCAGGACAATTTTGACAATCCCCAGTGCCGCCCGGCGCAGCGCAAACGGATCGCTGGAACCGCTCGGTACGACGCCGACCGCAAAACAGCCCACAACCGAATCGAGCTTGTCTGCAATCGCCACCGCGCACCCGGTCAGGTTGCGGGGAACAGGATCATCCAGGCCCACTGGCCGATAGTGATCGTAAATTGCGTCGGCCACTTCTTCCGGTTCGCCCTGGGCTTTCGCGTAAAGTCCCCCGACCACACCTTGCAACTCCGTGAATTCCCTAACCATCTCCGTGGCGAGGTCGCACTTCGCAAGTTCCGCAGCGCGGTCCGCCTCGGCCACATGCGCTTGCACCAATCCGAGATTGAACCACTGCTCCGCAAGCCACCGCGCGATCGCGCGCACACGCTCGACTTTGTCGCGGTAGCTCCCGAGCCGCGATTCATAGGTCACGCGCTCGAGCTTGGGCAGATAGTCGGCGAGCCGACATTTTTGGTCTGACTGCCAGAAGAATTGCGCGTCCGCGAACCGTGCCCGCAGCACCCTCTCGTGGCCGCTTCGCGTCAGACCCTTCGGGTCTTTATCCAAATTGATTACAGCAAGGAAACTTGGCGCCAGCTCCCCGCCGCGCTTTTCCACCGCAAAGTATTTCTGGTGCCCGCGCATCACGGTGATCAGAATTTCGTCCGGCAAGGACAGAAACGACGGATCGAATTTTCCTTCAATGACCGTCGGGTATTCGTTCAAATAACTCACCAACTTCAGCAGCCCAGCATCCTCATGGACTTTGTAGTTGCCTTGCTTCGCTAACGCAGCAAGTTCTTTCTCTACTTTCTCGCGCCGCGCCGCCGCCCGCACAATTACGCCGTTGGCCCGCAGTTTTTTTTCGTAGTCCGGAAAGTCCTTCACGCGAATCTTCGACGCACCCAGGAATCGGTGCCCGGATGTTTCCGTTCCACCGGTCAGACGCGCAAAGGAAAACTTCAACGGCTTACCGTCGAAGATTCCGACAAGCCATCGCACGGGCCGAATGAAGCGAGCCCCTTGGAGGCCTGTCCACGTCATCGTCTTCGGCCAGTACAGGTCGTGAATTACGCGAGGCAAAATCTCGCAAAGAATCTGCTCGGCGGTGCGCCCGCGCTTGGTCTGCTTCGCCGCCAGGTACTCGCCCTTCGGTGTTTGGATAAGATAAACGTCGTGCAGGCCGATGCCTTGCTTCTCGGCGAAGCTCACCGCGGCGCGCGTCGGCGCGCCGACAGAATCATAGGCTACAGACTTCGGCGGCCCGGTCACTTCGCTCACTACGTCCGCCTGTTTCGTCCGCAAACCACGCGCCCAAGCGGTCAGCCGTCGGGGCGCACTAAACGATTCCACGGTTACGCCGTCCGCCAGGTTCTCCGCCGTCAGGAGCTTCTCGATTCCGCTTCGCAAATCTTCTTCGGCTCGCGGCAACATCCCCGCAGGAATCTCTTCGCAGCCGATCTCAATCAACAGCTCGGCGCGCCGTTCTTCTGCTTGCTTTGTCGCCGCCTTCATGCGCGCACCGCCGCTGCTTTCACTCCACCGATCTGCTCGAGGTAGGCCTGCGCCGTCCGGCAAGCTACGGCTCTTACCCGCGCCATCAACGCTGCGCGCTCAGTCGTGGAAATCACGCCTCTCGCATCCATCAGGTTAAACAAGTGCGAGCACTTCAGACAGTGGTCGTAGGCCGCCAGAAGCGGGTACCGGACGCGCCCCTCGCCTTGCGCCTTGGGCCACCCATCCAGCAATTCCTTTGCTTGCTTCTCGTGCAAATCAAACTCGGCGCGAATAGCTTTCGCGTCGCTGCGGTCGAAGCTGTACTCCGAGAACTGCTGCTCCTCCGCCAGCCGAATGTCTCCGTACGACTTGTCTTCCGACCACCGCAAGTCGTACACGCTTTCCACTCCCTGCAAGAAGGCGCAGATCCGTTCGAGGCCGTATGTCAGCTCCACCGAAATCGGATCGAGGTCCACTCCCCCGCTCTGCTGAAAGTAGGTGAACTGCGTAATCTCCAAACCGTCGAGTAGCACCTGCCAGCCGATCCCCCACGCACCCAGGGTCGGCGACTCCCAATTGTCTTCCTCAAACCGGATGTCGTGCTCTTTCAGATTCAGTCCGATGGCGGCGAGGCTTCTTAGATAAACATCCTGAACATCTGCCGGCGAGGGTTTCAGGATGACTTGAAACTGGGAATGCTTGTAAAGCCGGTTGGGGTTCTCGCCGTAGCGGCCGTCGGCGGGCCGACGACTCGGCTGCACGTAGGCCACGCGATATGCGTTTGGTCCGAGCACCCGCAAGAACGTTTCCGGGTGCATGGTGCCTGCGCCCACTTCCGTGTCGTACGGCTGCTGCAGTACGCAACCTTGCTTCACCCAAAAATGCGAGAGGCTCAGAATCAAATCCTGAAACGTAAGCCCCTTTTTCTTATTCTCAAGTTTTACTTTAGATTTCAATTCGTCTCCAACATCTCGCGAGTAAACAATTTGCGTTCAGTATGCAGCTCAATCCAGTTCAAGACTGTTTCTCGAAGCTCCACTAACGGCACGATCGCCTCTGGCGTAACCGAAATTTCATCCAGCTTCGCCGAGAACTTCGCCCCGAATGCTTCGCCGAGAACTTCGCCCCGAATTCCCTGCCGGCCGCGGAGATCGGTTTCATTCCCACCTTCCGGCAATCCCCGCAATGCAAGCGGTCAAACAAGGCTGATTGAAACGCTTGGGCATCCCCAAATCTCTTGCCGCAACTTACGCATCTGTCGAGCGGCGGCATCCACCCGCCCAACTTCAGCGTCCAGTAGGCGAAGTATGCCAGAGGCAACTGCCATTCTCCGCGGCGCTCGATTTCTCGCGCGGTTAGCAGGAGAAGCCGGAACATGGGCTCGGCAACTTCCTGCTCCGGCAGAACTCTCTCCGCAATTTCACTCACCACGGCAAGCCCGGTACTCAGTCCGTAATCCGCTTGCGCCTTGTGGAACGACTCGAGCAATTCGCACTGCTGTATCCGGACGAGATCGCGCGTTTCTTTCTCCACGTACCAAATCTGTACGTGAGAGAGCAATTCGAGCGAGGAGCCATAGCGGTTCTTGATCCGCCTCGCGCCCCCGGCCACTCCACGAATTCGCCCAGACGTTCGCCCGAAGAAACTGACCAGGCGATCCGCCTCGCCCAGCGGGAATGTCTTCAAAATGATGGCTTCCGTTTCCCGGGCAGGCATGAACGGTCGGCGCGCCGACTCTGGCTCGCCCTTCACACGCGATGCGTCACAACTTGCGCGCAAATGCGAACTTGATTTTTTAACACACGCGCGACTGCGGTGCAATCCTCCCGCGCTCTTTCCCACGAATTTCAGAAAGAAATATCGCGAATACGGCCTCTCGCGTGGAAGAAACCAGCGTTCAGAATTCTGTTAACCAGCATACATCGCGCCGCAAGATTATCGGACACGCAAATCCGCTTGCATCTCTTCCCTTTTTCGCTACCCTGCCAAGGACCACTCTTTCCCTATGTTTATCCCCCTTAAGGACGAAAATCCCTCTCGCTCAACTCCGTTCGTCAACTACGCGCTCGTCTTTGCCAATACTCTCATTTTTCTTTACGAAATTACGCTGACTCGCCATGCGCAGGCTGTCCTCGCCAATATCTACGGTACGGTTCCGACGCACTACGCCCAGCTTCTTGCAGGACGGGGCAACATTGAAGCCGCATTAATTCCCCTCTTTACGAGCATGTTTCTTCATGCCGGTCCTGCCCACCTACTCGGCAACATGCTCTTTCTTTGGATCTTTGGGGACAACGTCGAGGACTTCTTCGGTCACATCGGCTATTTGGCTTTTTATCTTTTTTGCGGAGTGGTGTCGGGGCTAACCCACATTCTCTTTAATCTTCACTCTCCTGTTCCAGCGGTTGGGGCAAGTGGAGCGATCTCCGGCGTGCTCGGTGCCTACATTCTTCTTTACCCACGCAACCGAGTTCTGACGCTCATTTTGATTTTCCTTGTCCCCCTTCCGGCCTTCCTCATCCTAGGCTATTGGTTTCTGTTGCAGTTCATTGCGGGAATTAGTTCCTTCGGAGCCGCCACCACAGGCGGCGTTGCCTGGTGGGCACACGTCGGCGGGTTCTTGACGGGACTCTTCATTACTGCAATCATCCGGACGAAGAAATAAGATGGTTTCCACACAAGGAAATCCGGTCGACACAATCTAAAGCTTTACTTGAAGATAGAGAGGTGTGCTATTGCTGGACCCGCTGGGCCAGCCAGTCCCCGACTTCGACTGTCTTACGTTGGCCACCGAGATCCGGCGTCACAAAATCTTCGCGCAAAGCTTCACGTGTGGCCGCTCGCAATTTTTCCGCCTCGGGTATCCAGCCCAGAAACTCAAGCATCATCGCTGAGGTTAGGACTGAACCCAGCGGATTTGCAATCCCCTTGCCGGCAATGTTCGGCGCGGATCCATGCACCGGTTCAAACAGAGAGGTCCTTCCGGGATGAATATTCCCCGAAGGCGCCAGCCCCAGCCCGCCAGCCAATTGCGCACCGAGGTCGCTGATAATATCGCCGAACAGATTACAGGTCACGATCACGTCAAACTGCCGTGGGTCGCGCACAATCTCCATCGCTAGGGTATCAATATATTGGTGCCGGGATTCGATGTCGGCGTACTCTTGCCGGACTTCCTTAAAGACGCGCTGCCATAGGTCGTGTGCGAAGGCCATGGCATTGGACTTGTCGCTCATGCAGACCCGCTTCGGCCCTTTCTGCCGAGCGTACTCGAATGCGTGCCGGATGATGCGTTCTACACCTTTGCGGGAGTTAACGTCCTCTTGCACGGCGATCTCATCTTCAGTGCCCTTCTTGAAAAAACCGCCTACACCTACGTAGAGCCCTTCCGTATTCTCGCGGAACACCATGAATTTTACGTCCGGCTCTTTGCGGTCGCGCAAAGGAGTCAGTCGTTCGTGAAACAATTCCACTGGCCGCGCATTGACGTAGAGGTCCAGCTTGAAGCGCAGGCCGAGCAAAATATCGGCCGCGTGCTGATTTGTGGGCACGCGTGGGTCGCCGAGCGCGCCGAAGAGAATCGCATCAAACTCATCGCGCAACATCTCCACAGCACCTGCAGGCAAAGAAACGCCTTCGCGCAAATATTTGTCGGCGCCCCAGTCGAACTCGACAAATTCAATTTGTCGTCGCGCCGACATTGTCGCCGCGCGAATCACTTTCACGGACTCCGGCGTCACTTCCTTGCCGATGCCGTCGCCGGGAATCACGGCGATTCGCGCCGCGGCTCCGCCATTTCGCATTGCAATTCCCGCCAAGTCAATCCTCCTGCCTGCGATCTCCGAAAGCTATTCCCCAAGAATTTCTTTCCGGATCGTCAGCGTCTCGATCCGATCCATTCGCGGCGCGTATCCGATTCCCGGTCCAAGCGGGGCTTTGATTGTTCCACGCGAGGAGACTACCACCTCCGGTTCGATGACGTCTTCCGCCCAATACCGCTTACTGGCAGCCACATCTCCCGGCAGCGTGAAGTTTGAGAGCGTTGAAACGGCGACGTTGTGCGCCCGCCCGATTCCGGTTTCCAACATCCCCCCGCACCAAACCGGCACGCCACTCGCACGGCACAGGTCATGAATTCGCCGGGCCACAGTGTACCCGCCGACACGCCCCATCTTGATGTTGATAATCCGGCAGGCGCCCAGTTCGATGGCCGCCCTCGCTTGCTCCTCCGTGTGGATGCACTCGTCCAGACAAATCGGGGTCTCAAGCTTTTTCTGCAACGCCACATGCCCATACAAATCGTCCCAACCCAAAGGCTGCTCGATCATCATCAAGTAAAAACTTTCCAGCTCCTTCAGCAACAGCCAGTCTTCCGCGCGATATGCAGAGTTCGCGTCTACCATTAACTTTATGTTTGGAAACTCTTTCCGCAAACGCCGCACCTGTTCCAGATCCTTGCCCGGCTTAATCTTTATCTTGATGCGCTGATATCCGGCTTGAAGTTCCACTTGAACTGCGCCAACCAGCTCTTCAAGTGACGCTTTAATTCCAATAGATACACCACTCGCGATCTCCGGCTGAACTCCTCCCAGCATCTTCCAGAGCGGCACGCCTTTTTGCTTCGCCTCGGCGTCCCAGACCGCGGATTCAAGCGCCGCTTTCGCCATATTGTGCCCGCGAATCCGTTCCAGCATTCCCCACACATCGGCCGCCGAGGCAAACTCCCTGCCCCTCAAGAGCGGCCAGATGAAGTTGCGAAGAACATGCCAGGCAGTTTCTGTCGTCTCCGGACTGTAGGCGGGAGTCTCGCCAGCCACGCACTCGCCCCATCCGGTCGTCCCGTCGACATTCGCCTCCACCAAAACAATTCGCCGGACGGTCGTCCGCTCCATGCTGGTTTCGAACGGAGTCACCAACGGAATGCGCAGCTCGCGGAGTGTGCATCCTTTCAAGCGCATCGGCTAAAAGTCGCTCCAGGGCGCCATCACGTACGATGTCCCATGACTGTCTGTCTTCAATCCCACCGCTGCATAGTTGCGGCCAAACCATTCGTCGAAGTCCCGTCGCAAGTGCTTTTGCACGTCCAGCAATCGCTCGGGCTCCTGCGCCTTTCTTCGCTCCAGGTCCGCGGGCAAGGCAACGTACCCGGCTTCCAGTACCGGATCCACGCTTCCCTGCACTACGGCGGCAATGGCGCGCGGTGAATCAAGCGCCCACTCGGCAAGGAGTCGATCCGTTGCCAGGCCCCGGTGCAGCGGGCTCGTCGTCACGCCATAAAGATTTGGCAAATACCGCCGGCAAATCGCGCCGAGCCGGTTCAAATTAAAGTGCGCGTTGCGCGTCTCTAGAGGATCGAACGTCCATTCAATCAATCGGATTCCCCGGCCTAAAGCTTCTTCCCTTTGAGAGAGTTTCAACAACCGGCCGACGCCGCGGTCGCGGTACTTTGCGAGCACGCCGGTCATGTGCGAATGAAGATAGGCGACACCGTGGCGAACGGCGGCGACCGCCAAGGTATAGCCGATCAATCGGTCCCCGTCAAAAGCGCCTAAAACCTGTCCACCCGTCTGCGAAGCAACGACGAACAAAGTTGCTGGCTCCACTTCCAAATCCGCTTCGCCCCAAACTTCCCGCTGCAACCGCACGCACTCGTGGAACTCTTCGATCGCCTCGCACTTGCGAACGACGATTCCCTCGCTCATCGCGCAGTACCCATCGCGTGTCCAGTTTCACTCTTCGCTCGTTCCCAAAGCGCTTCCATCTCAGCCCGAGGCACATCCGCGAGTTCCCTGCCGCTTTCGCGCGCCATGCGCTCCATCTCGCGAAACCTCACAGCGAATTTCGCGTTGGCTTTCTTCAGCGCAATCTCAGGGTCCACATGCAGGAATCGCGCCAGGTTGACGGCCGCGAAGAGCAGGTCACCGGTCTCCTCTTCCGCGCGCTTCGTATCGCCAGAGGCGATTTCCTTTTTCAGCTCCGCAGCCTCTTCTGCCAGTTTTTCGAGCACTCCTTCAGCGGAATCCCAGTCAAACCCGATCCGCGATGCGCGTCTCGTCAATTGAAAACCTTCCATCGTGCCGGGCA